>Ga0068855_100004401_pt1 | contig 17221 bp, 12 predicted proteins | sample KBSCornC52_FD_66592 | JGI IMG/M metagenome (GOLD analysis project Ga0068855, IMG submission 66592) | Corn rhizosphere microbial communities from Kellogg Biological Station, Michigan, USA - KBS Corn C5-2 | ecosystem: Host-associated > Plants > Roots > Rhizosphere > Soil ...
GGTTGCGCTTCTGCGGCATGATCGACGAGCCGGTGCAGTAGCGGTCGGACAGGTCGACGTAGCCGAAGTTCTGGTTCATCCAGAGCACGATCTCCTCGGCCATGCGCGACACGTGCACCATCGCGATGGACGCGAACGCCGAGAACTCCAGCGCGAAGTCGCGGTCGCTCACCGCGTCCAGCGAGTTCTGGCAGACGCCGTCGAAGCCCAGCGTGCGGGCCACGCGCTCGCGATCCAGCGGGTAGCTCGTGCCGGCCAGCGCCGCCGCGCCCAGCGGCAGCCGGTTGACGCGCTTGCGCACGTCGGCCAGGCGTTCGGCGTCGCGCGCGAACATCTCCACGTAGGCCAGCAGGTGGTGCGCGAAGCTGATCGGCTGCGCGACCTGCAGGTGCGTGTAGCCGGGCATCACCGTCTCGGTGTGCTTGTCGGCGACCGCCAGCAGCGCGTGCTGCATCTGCACCAGCAGCTGCGCGATCTCGTCGATCTCGCCGCGCAGCCACAGCCGCACGTCGGTGGCCACCTGGTCGTTGCGCGAGCGGCCGGTGTGCAGGCGCTTGCCGGCGTCGCCCACCAGCTGCGTCAGGCGTGCCTCGATGTTCAGGTGCACGTCCTCCAGCTCGAGCTTCCACTCGAAGCGGCCGGCCTCGATGTCGGCGCGGATCTGCGCCATGCCGCGCTGGATGTCGGCGTAGTCCTGGTCGGCGATCACCTTCTGCGCGGCCAGCATCTCGGCGTGCGCGAGGCTGCCTGCGATGTCGGCCTGCCACAGCCGCTTGTCGAAGAAGACGCTGGCGGTGTAGCGCTTGACGAGCTCGCTCATCGGCTCCGAGAACAGGGCCGACCAGGCCTGGGACTTCTTGTCGAACTGATTCATCGGGGGTCAGGTCTTGCTGGTGGCGCGGGGGACGTCGGCCAAGGCCACGGCATCGATGCGCCAATGGCGAGACCTGACCCTCGCTGATCTGAAAGAAGGTGCGTCTTGCGGGACGACCCCGATTGTAGGTCGCGCACCGTTCGCAGCCTTCGCAAGACCGCACGTCCGCTTGCCGCGCCGTCGCCTTGGCCGGCCGGCGCGCGCTCGCCCACAATGCAGGGTCATGGATACCGTCTCCGCCTCCACCACGCTGCTGGGCGACGCGCCGGTCGCGAGCCTGCGTCGCGGCAGCGTGCCCACCCCATGCGAGCCCGGCACGATCCTGCGTGCCCTGCTGGGCGTGCAGGTGGTCGTGACGGCCGGGGCGGCGTTCGGCAGCGGCTCGCTGGCCGCCTGGCTGGGACACGTCGTGGTGGGCGCCGCCGTGTCGGTTCCGGCCACGCTGGCCTGGCTGGTCATCTGCTGCTGGGCGACCGGCCTGCTGGCGCGCCTGCCGGCCTCGGGGCGCCTGGCGTGCACGGCGGCGGTCGGGGCGGTCGCCACCTGGGGCGCCTGCCTGCCGCTGCGCATGATGGGCCTGGACGCCGGCGATGCCACCAACGTCGCGGCCTTCGTCGGCGCCGGCGCACTGCTGGGCGCCTTCGTCTACCACTGGCTCGAGCTGCGCGTGCGCGCCACGCTGCCGGCCGCCACCGAGGCGGGCCTGATCGAGCTGCAGTCGCGGGTGCAGCCGCACTTCCTGTTCAACACGCTCAACACGGCCATCGCCCTGGTGCGGGTCGATCCGGCGCGCGCCGAGGAGGTGCTGGAAGACCTGTCCGAGCTGTTCCGCGCGGCGCTGGGCGCGCTCGACGGCGACTCCACCCTGGGCGAGGAGATCCGCCTCGCGCGGCTGTACCTGGACATCGAGGGCATGCGCTTTGGCAAGCGCCTGGAGGTCGAGTGGGACATCGACGACAGCATTGCCCACGCGCGCGTCCCGTCGCTGCTGCTCCAGCCGTTGGTGGAGAACGCCGTGCGCCACGGCGTCGAGCCCAACGACGCGGGCGGCCGCGTGCAGATCCGCGCGCGCCCGCGCAACGGGCGCGCGTGGGTGCAGGTGGTCAACACCGTGGGCGGCGCTGCGCCGCCGGGGCACGGCATCGGGCTCGTGAGCTCGCGCGAGCGCCTGCGGCTGATGCATGATTTCCGTTCCGAATTCCAGGCCGGCCCCATCGACGGCGGACGCTTTCGCGTGCGCCTGGCCGTGCCGTTGTGAGACGATGGGCAGGAGCGACATGACAGGGAGCGAGCGGCCATGCACCGCCTGAGAGTCTTGATCGTCGACGACGAGGAGCTGGCCCGGCTGCGCATGCGCAGCCTGCTGGCCGACTGCGCGGCGCCGGCCGCCGAGGTGGCCGGCGAGGCCGGCAGCGCCGCCGAGGCGCTGCACTGGCTCGCGTCCAACCAGGCCGACCTGGTGCTGCTGGACATCAACATGCCGGGCCTGGACGGCCTGCAGCTGGCCGAGCGCCTGCGCGCCACCGCCCAGCCGCCCAGGATCGTGTTCGTCACCGCGCACGCCACGCATGCGCTCAAGGCCTTCGAGATCGACGCCGTCGACTACCTGACCAAGCCCGTGCGCCGCGCGCGGCTGCAGGAGGCGCTGGTGCGCGTCGCGCAGCGGCTCGATCGCCCGGTGGCCGTGGCGCCCGTCGCGCCGGCCGCCGCGCCCGCGGAACAGCCGGTACTGGTGGTGAGCGACCGCGGCCGCGTGCAGCGCGTGCCGGTGGCCGACATCCTGTACCTGAAGGCCGAGCTCAAGTACGTCACGCTGCGCACCCCGCAGCATGCCTACGTGCTGGACGACTCGCTGTCCGACCTCGAGCAGCGCCTGGGCGACGCCATGCTGCGCATCCACCGCAACGCGCTCGTCGCGCGCACCGCCGTCACCCGCCTGGAGCGCCGCGCCGTGAGCGACGGCGAAGGCGAGGGCGAAGGCTGGGCCGTGCTGGTCGGGGCCACGCAGGAGTGGCTGGTGGTGTCGCGCAGGCAGTTGACGCAGGTGCGGGAGCTGCTGGCGGAGGACGGGGTCTGAGCGCGCCGGCCGAGTTCGTCGTGCGGCCGGGCTATGACGAGGCGGCCCAGCCGCTGATCGAGTTCCGGGGCGATCACCGCGCCGACGCCTACCCGCCGATGCTGCGCCTCCTCGCGACCACGCTGCCCGGCCTGCAGGTGACGGCGCAGCCCGATTTCACCGACGACGTCGTCCACGACTGCCTCTTCGATGGCGGCGAGTTCGAGGTGTCCGACGATTGGGGCGGCCTGTTCATCCTGGCCAGGCGCGACCACGCGCGCGTGATCCAAGCCATCGCCGCGGCGCTGGAGCGCACCGGGGACTTCCGGCGGGTCGACGCCCCGTGACCTCGGAGTTCGCGGGCGGCCGGTTCGAATCCGGCCGATCGTGGCGGATTCCGGCGCCTGCGCGGGCAACCCGCTCGAGGCCGCGACGCGAACAGCGGCGAGTGCGGGTGCGCGCCGCCCCCGGCAACAGGTACAGCGAACGGGTTTGCAGACTGATACAGCGCGATCCGGCGCCCGCGCGCCTGTGCCTGTTCCGCGCGTCGCCGGATGGGTAAGGTGCAGTCACCTCCGATGACTGCAACGCCATGCCCCTCGCCCAACGCCTCGCCGACCTCGGCCTCGTCCTCCCCGGCACCGCCGCCCCCGGTGCCCGCTACGCCGCGGTCGTCGTCCACGACGGCCTCGCGTGGGTCAGCGGCCAACTGCCGCGCGAGGGCGACCGCGTCGTCGTCGCCGGCAAGCTGGGGCGCGACGTCGACGTTCCCACCGCGCAGGGCGGGGCGCGCATCGCGCTGCTGCGGGCGTTGGCCGCGTTGCGTGACGAAGTCGACGACCTGGACCGCGTTCGGCAAGTCCTGCGCATGACCGTCCATGTCAACAGTACCGAGGACTTCACGCAGCACAGCGCCGTGGCCGATGGCGCATCGGCGCTGGTCTACGAGCTGTTCGGACCCGAGCTGGGCCGCCACGCGCGCACCAGCGTGGGCGTGGCGCAGTTGCCGCGCAACGGCTGCGTCGAGATCGATCTCGTCGTGGCGCTGGCCTGAGGACGGCGGTGCCCGCGGCGCTGGACGGGGCCAGCTGCCACGCGTGAGGCAGGCGGCACGGCCCCGCGCGATCCTGGCGCCGGCGCGTACCACCACGAAGCGAGGCTCCCGGTGCGAGCCTGCGAGATACACTGCCGGCTCACTCGTGAAACGAGCAGTGAATGGATCCCGAGCTCCCAGATGACAAGGCGATCGGGTCGCTGGAGTCGTCGGCCGGCGGACCGGTCCCGGTGGCACCGTCGCCGGCCGCCGCTGCGCCCAGGAAGCGGGCTGCCTCGGTGCATTCCCTGGCACAGGGCACCCGGCTGCACGAATTCGAACTGACCGACCACATCGGCGAGGGCGGTTTCAGCATCGTCTACCGCGCCTGGGATCATTCCCTCGAGCGCGTCGTGGCGCTCAAGGAGTACATGCCGGGTTCGCTCGCCACGCGCGACGAGGACACGCGCGTCCACGTCCGCAACGAGTCGATGCAGGCCACGTTCGACGCCGGCCTGCGCAGCTTCGTCAACGAGAGCAAGCTGCTGGCCTCGTTCGACCATCCGTCGCTGGTGAAGGTGTACCGGTTCTGGGAGGCCAACGGCACCGCCTACATGGTCATGCCGTTCTACGAGGGCCTGACGCTGAAGGACACCGTGCGCACGCTGCCGGGACGCCCGGGCGAGGACTGGATCCTCGACGTCCTGGCACCGCTGGCCGAGGCGCTCACCTACATCCACCACCGCCAGTGCTTCCACCGCGACATCGCGCCGGACAACGTCCTCATGCTGGCGGACACCGGGCGGCCGCTGCTGCTCGACTTCGGCGCTGCGCGGCGCGTCATCAACGACCTGTCCCAGGCGCTGACGGTCATCGTCAAGGCCGGCTACGCGCCGATCGAGCAGTACGCCGCGATGCCCGACATGGCGCAGGGCCCGTGGACGGACGTGCACGCACTGGCGGCCGTGGTGTACTGGATGATCACCGGCGACAAGCCGCCGCCCGCGATCTCGCGCGTGCTCAAGGAGTGCTACGTGCCGCTGGCCGAGCAGCGGCCCGAGGGCTATTCGATCGAGTTCCTGCAGGCCGTCGACCGCGCGCTGGCGCTGCGTCCCGAGAACCGAACGCGCAGCATCGAGGCGTTCGCCGACGAACTCGGGCTGCGCCTGGCCGGCCCGGCCGTCGTCACGTCGCTGAGGCCGCGAGCCGCCGGCCCGTCGTCCGGGGCGACCGATCGCAGCGGTCCGGGCACCTCCGCGCCGCTCGCGCCGACGACGGTGCACCCGAAGACCGAAGTGCAGGCGCGGCGGGCAGCCGAGCCGATGGAGACGGCGTCGCCGGCCGGTGACGACGATGATGACGACGTGACCGTCGCGGACCCGACCGGCGGGTACGCGTCCCAGCCGTTGCCGATCCAGACCCCCGCGGCGACAACCGCCGTCCCGCCGGCTCCGGTCGGGGCCACACCCGCACCCGATCTCGATGTCCATCCGGCGCGGGCGCCTGCTGCCCCCATCCCCGCCAGCGCATTCGTGCCTGCGGCCACGTCCGGACCGCAGCCTGTACCCGTGCCGGCAACCGCTTCCGAGCCGGCGACCGCACCCGCGCCGGCAGCAGGGCTTGCATCGCCAAGGGCACGCGCCCCTGCGCCGACGACCCCGCCGCGCACGGGCGCGCGGCGTCCCGCGGATGCGTCGCAGCCCGCGCCGGACCAAGCGTCCCGGTCGTCGATGCGCCACCTGGCCATCGGCGGCGCCCTGGTCGCGGTCGCTGCGGTTGGCGGCTGGTTCGCGCTGCGCCCGGCGCCAACGGTCGTTGCGCCCGCGCCCGCGCCGGCCCCCGCACTGCCAGCGGCAGCGCCGCCGGCGGTCGTCCAGACCGCGCCGCCGTCCCCGACGCCCGCGCCGGCGGCCGCGGCGTCGTCCGAACTGCCGTCGCCTGCGGCGGCAGCGGTCGCGGCGAGTGGGGCGCCGGCTGCGGGGGCGCTCGCGGACGCCCCTGCAGCGCCCGCCACCGAGCACCCGCGGGTCGCGGCGAACCGGGCGCGGCCCACGGCCAGCCCTGCGAACCGGCCCTCCGCAGCCGTCTCTCCCGGCGCCGCGGAGTGCGCACGCATCCTGCAGCGGCTGTCGCTGGGGGAGTCCTCGCCCGAGCTCCTGGAACGCGGCGCGGCGCTTCATTGCAAGTAATCAATCCCCTGACTCGCAGTGGAGCTGGCCTGACAAGAGCATTGACGGCACCTTCGGCGCCAGCTTGAATTCGCCTCCTGTGCGCGCGTCCGGCAACGCGTCCCCAAGAAGGAGGATGCCGTGCCGCGTTGTCTGACCTAACGTTCAGGACACCGGCCCGACGAGCGGCCGGCATCCACTGCAAGGAGTCGCCATGCGCGAGGAGAGGGGCCCGTACGCAAGCTTGCGCTTCGCCGCTGGAGCCGCGAGCCTGCTGCTCGCAGCTGCCATCCTCGTGAGTTGCGGCGGCGGCGCTTCCGGCACGTCGCGGGACGCCGGTCCGGCGCAAACGACGCTCACCGTCGAAGCCTCGGACACCGACGGCGACGCCCTGCAATACCAATGGCGCGTCAACGGCGGCACGGTGCTCGACGCCAACGCGCGCACGACGACGTGGACGCTTCCGGACGGCCCCGGCCTGCATTTCGCCTATGTGCTGGTCTCCGATGGCCATGGAGGCTACGCCGAGCAGCAATACGCGGTCTCCAGCGACGCGCTGGGAACGGCCGCCCGCGTGCCGGCGCCGCGCGCCTATGCGGCGTCCAGCGTCGCCGACTTCGACGGCGCCACGGTGCGCCTGCGCTTCAGGTCCGCGGGCCAGCTCATGTTCACGCCGGCGGGCGGCGGCGCGCAGGCCGAACGCCACGTCTACCTGCCGGACGTCCTCGTGCAGGTGTACGCGCAGGGAACGTCGACGCTTGTCTACTCGGGCACCACCGACGTGAGCGGCGAGCTCGACCTGCCCAAGCTGCCTGCCGGCGCCGCCTTCGACGTGCGATGCGCCACGTCGCAGAGCGCGCCCCTGGCGCCGATGAACGCCTGTGGCGGCTTCGCGGCCGGCGGCACGCGCACGGTGATCGACCTGCAGCCGACGGTCAACGACGACCGCAACCTGCGCTTGCATGGTCACGTCGCGGACGCCGATGGCGCCTCCTGCGGCATTCAGGACGAGTTCTTCGGACTCCACAGCGCGGCCACCGTGCAACTGCAGCAGGCCGATGGGAGCGCGTTGGGCGCCGCGGTGCGCGTCAACCGCTTCGGCGACTATGCGCTCGACGCCCCCGCGCCCGCCGTCGGCAGCCTGAAGCTGGCGGTGTCTTGCGAGGGCCTGCAGACGACGGCCGTCGTGCCCGCGCCACCGGCCTCGGGCTACACGAAGGATCAGCTTCTGGAGTTGTCGGTGACCCTGGCCAACCATCGCCCGACCATCGCGCGCATGGTGGGCAACGGGCTCGACGGCAACGTGCGCGGTGCCATGGTGCTGCCCGAGGCGGGCGTGCAGTCCAACAGCCTGCCCGGCGCGTTGCAGTTCCTCAGCTACAAGGCCAGCGACACCCGCCTGAGCGGCTGCATGTACTACCGCGCGCTCGGCGCTGTGGCCGATTGCGATGCGCAGGGCAACCCCAGCGGTGCGATCTCGTTCGACGACTGGAAGCGCGCCATGCATTTCGCTCCCTACGCGCAGGGCAACACCGAGGTCAGCGCCACGTACATCAACAAGATGGACCTGAACCTGGTGCGCAAGATGGTGGCCACGCGGGTCGATGCGACGCACATCGCGTTCTACGTCTGCAATCATCCGGGGCCGCCGACGCAGGGCCAGGGCGACGTGGACGCTGTGCTGAGCGTGGCGTTCGCCAACCAGAAGGAAGTCGCCTGCGTGGCGATGGAATCGACGCCCAGCGGCGGCGTCAACGGCGGAGCGCCGATCACCAAGTTCTTCGTCTTCGGGCCGGACGGCGGGCTGCTGACCTCGGTCAACCTCGACGGGCGGGGCGAGAAGTTCGTGCCCGGTTCCTGCGTGGCGTGCCACGGCGGCAGCGTGCACGACGGTCGCTTCCCCGAGCTCGGCGCGCCGTCGCCGTACCTGGGCGCCAACTTCCTGGCATTCGACACCGGCAACTACCTGTTCGGCTCCGACAGTCGCCTGACCGAGGCCGCCCAGAGCGAGTCGATCTACCAGCTCAACCAGCTCGTGCTCGCGACCCAGCCGTCGCCGACCAACGCCACCAGCGCCCTGATCCAGGGCTGGTATGCGAACGGCTCGCATGTCCTGGACAAGGCCTACGTGCCGCCGGCGTGGCAGCAGGCCGCGAGCCAGCCGCAGGCCGCCAGGTTCTATCGCGACGTCGTCGCGACGTCGTGCCGTACCTGCCACGCTTCGCTGGTCTCGCCGACCTACGACTGGAACGCGACCGTGCTGAGCCCCGGCCGGGCCGCGACGCACTTCTGCGGCGGCACTCCCGAGCTCGCGTCGAACGCGTCGATGCCCAATGCGCTGATCTCGCGCGACCGGCTCATGCAGCGCGCGCAGGCGGACGCCGAACTCCAGGGCCTGTTGCAACAGTTCCTGGGTTGCTCGACGCCGTTGCCCGACCCGGTCTTCCCGCGCCGCTGAACGCGGCCTGAAACCTGTGAGGAATCCGATGAAACCCCATTCGTCCCGCATCCTGGCCATGGCCTGCCTGGCCGTTGCCGCCTGCGCCGCGCCGAGCCCGCCAACCGCGCCGACGGCGATCACCGCCGCGGCGACCTCGGCGTCCCCCGATGTCGCCCGCCCGGCCGCCACGGCCGTGCCGCCCTCGACGGCGGCGGCGCCCGCCCCCCGCGGGGCGCTCGCGAGCGATCTCGTGCCGCCGGCGCCGGTGCGCTTCGAGGACGCTGTCGACCGCGCCGGCAACGGCTTGCTGAGCCAGGTTGCACAGCCGCTGGCCGCATCGCACCGGCCGCTGATCATCGACCCGCTGATCGACGCCAACACCGGCGCGCAGACCGTGAGCACGGCTCGCATGGGCGAGAAGCTTGGCGCGTTGGTGCAGGCACGCTTCGCGAACTGGAAGGTGGAGCCGTTCACCCGCCGCAGCCTGGACGATGCACCGCTGTTGCTGATCGGCACCCTGACGCCGGTCAACGTCGAACGCGCGGTCGACACGCCGCCCGACGCGTTCCGCGTCTGGCTGACCCTGATCGACCTGCGGACCGGGCAGGTGGTGGCCAAGCAGATCGACCGTGCGACGATCGACTCCGTCAACCCGGAGCCGCTGAAATACTACAGCGACAGCCCGACCTGGCACAAGGACAAGACCGTGCTGGGCTACATCAACTCGTGCCAGGTCAAGACCAACGTGGGGGACCCGGCCGACCCCGACTACCTCTCGCGCCTGCCGGCCGAGGCCGCGGTCAACGAGGCGAACATGGCCTACACCGCCGGCAAGGTCGAAGAGGCGCACAAGCTGTACCAGGAGGCCCGCCCGCTCGCCGACGAAGGCGACCTGCGCGTGCTCAACGGCCTGTACCTGACCAATTGGCAACTCGGGAACCGGAACGAGGCGCGCAAGGCCTTCGACAAGCTGGTGGATTCGGGCCTCGAGCAGAAGCGCCTGCCCCTGAAGCTGTTGTTCCAGCCCGGCAAGACGGCCTTCAACCAGGTTGGCGACCTGCCCGAGCAGTACCGGATCTGGCTCTCCGCGCTGGCACAGGAGGGCGCGCAGACCAACGTGTGCATCAAGGTGGTAGGTCACACCAGCCGCACCGGGAGCGCCCGGCTGAACGAAGCCCTTTCGCGCCAGCGCGCCGAAGTCGTGATGCGCATGCTGGCGCAGGACAAGCGCGCCCTGGCCGGACGCATGACCGCCTCCGGCGTGGGCTCCAGGGAGGCGCTGGTCGGCCTGGGCACGGACGACCTGCGCGACGCACTGGATCGGCGCGTGGAGTTCCGCGTGGTGGACTGCATCTAGCGCAGCATCCGCAACAAGAGGAGGGGAACGATGCGACGCGTCCTGACGATCCTGGGTTCGAGCCCGCATGCCTGGAAGGCGCTGGCGGTGGCCCTGCTTTGCTGGTCGACCCTGTCGTCGGCGCGGGCGGCGTCCGCCGTCCAGACGGTCTTTGCCAACTACGCCTGTTCCAGCTGCCACTCGGCACCGCCCAACTGGATTTCGACCAATGCGGCGGTGCTCGACGCGTTCGCCACCGGCAGGTCGTTCAGCCTCGCGGCCAGCACGCGAACCGCATGCACCTCCCCCGGCACGTTGGATCCCGGCGGCTGCTTCAAGACCTGGATCGCCCAGATCGGGAACGCGGAGGGCTCGCCGATGAGCACGCTGGCGAGCGACCTCGCCAGCCAGTCCAACGGCGTCAACGATTCCACCGCGCTGGGGATGGGGCAGTACGTACTGAACCTCATCCAGGGCGGCGTCTCGCCGGCTTCGCACGACTTCGGATCGGTGCAGGACGGCTCGACCGTGACGCAGGTCATCACACTGCAGAACTACCGCGCCGCCAACGCCCCCTTCGCGATGCCGGCGTTGGCCGCGCCGTTCTCCGTGGCCAACCAGGATTGCCCGATCGATTCGACCACGCACGACCCTGCGGTGCCCGGTACCAGCTCGCTGGACACGCCGGGCAGTTGCACGCTGCAGGTCACGTTTCACCCGACATCGGGCGCGGGCACTCTGGGACCCCGATCGCCGACCCTGTCGATCTCCTTCGTCGCCGACACGGCCGGCGCCCAGGCGCCGGGCCCGGTGTCGTGGGACGTGCCATCGTCGTCCTACGTGGTGGCGCCCGTCGGGGTTGCACTGGCGGGGGCGGGCTACGGCATCCCGCAGGCCCAGGCGAGCGTGACGGCGCCCAGCATCGTGGCGCCGGGCGACACCGTCCAGCTCGTCGGCAGCGCGAGCACGTCGCCGAACCAGGGCTTCTCGACGCTGCGGTACCTGTGGCACTTCACCGGCCCCGCCGCCATCGCGGACAGCGCGCTCGCGAGCCCGCAGATCACTGCACCGTCCACGCCCGGGACATACACGGCCCAGCTCACCGTCTACGATGCCTACGCGACGCTCGCGTCGGCAACGCCGGCGCAGCAACAGAGCGTGACCTTCACGGTGGTCGGCCGCCCGGTCGCCTCGCTCGTGGTGTCGCCCCCCGCGACTCCGTACTACGTCGGCGCGACCATCACCTTCGACGCCAGCGCGAGCCATGCGCAGGGCACCGACACGCTGAACTACTTCTGGAGCATCTCCCCGGTCCCGACGGTCGGCCAGTGGACGATCGACGTCTCGAATGCCAAGGCGTACTTCACGCCGGCGGACGCGCGGCAATACACCGTCAGCGTCGCGGTGGACGACCAGGGTGTCACGCCCGTCTCGCAGCCGGCGCCGGTCGTGTTCACGACGCAGGCCACCAATGCGCCGACGGCCAGCATCCTCAACCCGGTGCGCACGGTGCTCGTGAACAGCCCCGTGACGCTGGCCGCCACCGCACACACCGACAACGGCGCGCTGACCTGCACCTGGAGCGTCACGCCGCCGTCCGGCCCGGCGCCCTCGGTGACGCCCGGCAGCAGCAACAGCACCGGCTGCAGCGCGTCGTTCACGCCCGGCACGGTCGGCGCCTTCATCGTCGGGCTCACGGTGTCCGACGGGTTCAAGTCGACCACGCTGCCGGCACCGGCGGCGACGATCACGGCGTCCAACCTCGAGGTCAACGTCGATGCAGGCGCGGACCAGTCCGTGATCCTGAACAGCCCGGTGGTGCTCGCCGGCGCGGCCACGTCCTCCCTCGGCGACACGCTGGCGACGACCTGGTCGATGCTCAGCGTCCCGACGGGCAGCAGCGCCGCGATCAGTCCCGCCGCGTCGCTGACAGCCGGTTTCACGCCGGACGTGCTGGGCACCTACGTCGTGCAGTTGTCGGCCACCGACCAGCACGGCCACACCGCCGCAGACTCCGCGACCATCAGCGTGCGGCTGCCGCTTTCCGCCAACGCCACGAGCCTGCCCTTCACGACGGCGCTCGGGTCGTCGAGCACGGCAGCCACGAACGTCACCAACAACTCCGCCAGCGCCTTGACGCTGCAGACGGTCTCGTTCGGCGGGACGACGCCGGGCGATTTCGCGCTGGATCCGGCCAACAACACCTGCGTCGCGGGTCTGTCGCTGGCGCCGGGCAGCTCCTGCAGGTTGTCCATCCTGTTCACGCCCACGGACGTCGGCTCGCGCAACGCCACCGTGCAGCTCGCCTATCCAGGTGCCCTCAGTCCGTTGAGCATCACGCTGCTGGGAACGGCGACGCCCCGGCCCAAGGGCACGGTGTCCTCGACGGACTGGGCGCCGCCGTTCGCGGACACGGTGGTCGGGTCGTCGAGCGTCCGGACCGTGGTCCTGTCGAACTCGAGCTCGCCTGTCACCGGCGCGCCGCTGACCTTCTCGAGCCTGGTGCTCACGGGGGCGGCAGCGGCGGACTACCAGGTCGCCGGCTCCTGCGCCACGACGCCCCCGCCCACGCTGGCGCCCGGGGACCAGTGCCAGCTCGCGTTCACGTTCGCGCCATCGGCCACCGGCACGCGCGCGGCGTCGCTGCAGATCGCCTCGGATGCCAGCAACGCGCTCGTCTCCGTCACGCTCGGCGGCAAGGGTCTGCCCGCGCCGGCGCCGGCACTGGGCCTGGCGCCCACGGTCGTCGCCTTCGGCCAGCAGACGGTGGGCGGTTCGTACCCCCCGCAATCGGCCACGCTCACCAACACGGGCACGGCGACGCTGGTGATCTCCAACATCACGATCGCCGGCACCGGCTTCGCGATCGCGGACGCCAGCGCCTGTACGGGCGCCTCGCTGGTCGTCGGGGCCAGTTGCCAGGTCTCGGTCAGCTTCAACCCGCCTTCGGTCCTGGCGAGCTTCACCGGAACGCTGACCATCGCCAGCAACGTGCCGGGCGCGCCCGCCACCCTCGGGCTGATCGGCAGCGGCACGGCGGCGTCCGCGCCGGTGCTCGCGTGGTCGCCGCCCGTGACCGCGCTCGACTTCGGGACGGTGCAGGCCGGCTCGGTCTCGACCACGCAGTCGATCGTGCTCGCCAACCAGGGGCCGGGTGGCGCGACGCTGGGCTTGTTCAATGCCGTGGGTGTCGGATCGTCCGCGTTCACGATCGACAAGGGCACCTGTTCCAGCACGCAACCGCTGTTCGCCGGTTCGTCGTGCCGGCTCGACATCACGTTCGCGCCGTCCTCGTCCGGACCACGCACCGCCACCCTGCAGGTCGTCTCCAACGGCAGCGCGCCCGCGCCGGTGACGCTGACGGGCACGGGCGCGGGCAGTCCGTCGCTGGCCCTCGCCTTGTCGACCACCGCCATCGACTTCAGTTCGGTGCAGCTGGGAACGCGTTCGCAGCCCGCGATGCTGAGGTTGTCCAACAGCGGCGCCGGCAACCTGCAGATCGCGACCATCGGCGCGACCGGTTCCTTCAGCGTGTCGGGCGCCAGCTGCCCGCCGACGCCGTTCACGCTGCAGTCCGGCGCCGAGTGCACGGTCGCCGTGACCTTCGAGCCCACGACCGTCGGTGCGGCCACGGGCAAGGTGACCGTGCAATCCGATGCCCAGTCGCAGCCCGGGGACGTCGCGCTGGCCGGCCATGGCGATGCCGCCCCCGACCTGTCCAGCGGCGGCTGCTCGATCAGCCGCGGGGAGGGCCCGGCCGACCCGGTGTTGTGGACGCTCGCGCTGCTGGCGGTGCTGGCGCTGGCCTGGCGTGCGCGCCAGCGGCAGCGTGACGCGCGCGAGCCGCGGGAGCGCACGTGATGTGGCCCACCTGGGAGCACGTCGCCCTGCTGGTGCTGCTGTCGCCCCTGGTCGAGGAATGCGTGTTCCGCGCAGGCCTGCAGGAGTGGCTGCTGCGGCACGGCTTGACGAGCCGGCGGGCCAACGTCTCCACGGCGCTGGCTTTCGGCGCGCTGCACGTCGCCGCGCGGCTGCAATGGACCGCGTTCGCGGTCGCGTTGCCGGCGCTGCTGATCGGTGACCTGTACGGACGATGGCGCCTGCTTCGGTGGTGCGTGCTTGGCCACGCCGCGATGAACGGCGCGTGGCTGCTTTGGCGAACGATGTGGGGGGGAACATGACCATGGAACGGCCGGGAGGGATTGGAATGGCCGCACGGCGCTGGCTTCGGGTGCTGGCAGGCGTGTTGCTGGTCGGCTGCCCACTGCTGGCGCACGCCCAGGTCGACGACAACATCTACGGCGTCGCGGACCTGTCCTGGGGCCGGTTCGAGCCCAGTGGAAGCATCAAGGATGACCGCTTCAACAGCAACTCGCTGTCGGCCACCTTCATCGGGATCAACGTGAAGGACGGCCTGGACGGCGGATGGACGCCCGGCCTCACGCTGGAGACCTTCTTTCGCTTCCAGGACATGGCGACCGGCCGCAAGCCGAACGACCCGCTGCTGTCGCGCAACGCCTTCGTGTCCCTGGCCAGCCCATACGGCAGCGTGCGCGTCGGCCGCCTGCAGACCTACCTCTTCGACACGACGGTGCGCTTCAACGCGCTGGGCAATTCGATCGCCTTCTCGCCCGCCGTGCGCCATGTGTTCCAGAGTGGCAACATCGAAGGCGTGCAGGGCGACTTCTACTGGGATCGCGCCGTGTCGTACAGCACGCCCAACCTCGATGGCCTGACTATCAACGCGATGATCGCGAATGGCGCGGCGGCCCATCGCGGCGACTACGGCGGCACCAGCGTCGTCTGGGCCCATGGCCTGTTCGCCGGCGCCTTGTCCCTGCAGCGCGTGCACCTCAACAATGGCTTCAACGACCCGACGATCGAGAACACGCTGCAGGCGGGCGCCACGTACGACTTCGGCTTCGCGCGCGCCTTTGCCGAGGGCACCTGGACGAACGACATCGGCCTGGGCGTGCGCAGCCGCGTGCTGTCGCTGGGAGCGTCGATCCCGCTCGGGCCCGGAACGCTGGACTTGCAGTCTGCCTTCACGAAGGCGACCGGCCTGGCCGTCGACCGCAAGCACACGTCCACTTCGGCGGCCTACCTCTATGCGTACGACAGCCTGACGGACTTGTACGTGGCAGCGATGGACGACCGGGTGCGCGGCCAGACCCACGGCCGATCCGCGGCAATCGGCGTGCGCCACAAGTTCGAGTGAATGGCGGCTAGACTGGGGCGCCCGGCTTTCGACGCGTCCGCCCCCATGCTCATCACCTCTCCTTTCGTCGCCTGCATGCTGGAGGCCGCGCAAGCGTGGCACCTGCGCGTGCAGTGCGAGACCTGGCGCGCGCTGGGCGCGGCGCAAGCGCACGTGGTGGAGATCGGCGGCGGCATCGCGGCGTTCACCGAGCCGCTGTTCGGCCGCAAGTTGAACCACGTGGCGGGCCTGGCCCTGGCCGGGCCGGTGGCGGAGGACGCGCTCGCGCGGCTGGAAGCCGCCTACGCGGCGCGCGGCCTTGGCGTGGAGATCGATTTGTGTCCTCACGCGCACCCGAGCGCGTTGGCGTTGCTGGCCCGTCGCGGCTACGTGGCCAACGCGTTCAGCAACACCTACGCGCGCACCCCTGCCGGCGTGGCCGATCGCGCGATGCCCGGCATCGAGGTCCTGCAGGGCCATGCCGCCCGTGCCCTGTTCGTCGATGCGAGCGTGGCCGGCTTCAGCCTGCAGGCCGAGCAGCGGCCGCGCGAGCTGCTGGTGGCGCTCGCGCGCATCGCGCAGGCCCGCGCGGACACCGCGCTGTTCGTGGCGCGCGTCGATGGCCAGGTGGCCGGCTCGGCAGGCCTGGCGGTGATGGACACGCCGCGCGGGCGCATCGGCGAACTCCACATCGCCAGCACGCTGCCCGCGTTCCGCGGGCGCGGCGTGCAGGCCGCGCTGCTGCAGGCCCGCCTGGAGGCCGCGCGCGACGCCGGCTGCGCGCTGGTGTTCGTCGGCGCGCGGCCGGCCAACACCAGTGCGCGCAACACCGAGCGCGCCGGCTTCGGGCTGGCGTTCACCAAGGTGACGTTCGCGCGCCCCTGCGTCGCGTGACGAGGCGCATGCCGCGCCTGCATGGCACCGATGCATGCTTTGCATGGCACCGGATGCGCCGCGCGGCACGCGCCGGGCTATCGTAGCGGCGCCGCCGGCGCGTGCCGGCCTCATCCCAAGGAAGCGACGATGCGTCTGATCGGCATGCTCGACTCCCCGTATGTCCGCCGCGTGGCCGTCACGCTGCGCCTGCTGGGGATCCCGTTCGAACACCACCCGCTGTCGGTGTTCAGCGCCTACGACCAGTTCCGCCAGATCAACCCGCTGGTCAAGGTGCCGACGCTGGTGTGCGACGACGGCACGGTGCTGGTCGATTCGAACCTGATCATCGACTACGCCGAGGCGCTGGTCGGCCGCAGCCTGTGGCCCCGCGAGCTCGCCCAACGCACGCGGGCGCTGCGCATGGCGGGCCTGGCGATCGCGGCTTGCGAGAAGGTGCAGCAGATCGTCTACGAACTGCAGCTGCGTCCGGCCGACAAGCGCCACGCGCCGTGGCTGGAGCGGGTCGAGTCCCAGGTGCGGGCGGCGCTGGCCGCCCTGGACGCCGAGCTCGCGCGCGCGACGCCGGTCGCCGGCGAAGGCGCGCTGGACCACGGCGGCCTGGCCGCGGCCATCGCGTGGCGTTTCATGCAGATCAAGCTGGACGTGCCGATCGCCGCTGCCGATTGTCCGGCGCTGGCCGCGCACTCGGCGCGCGTCGAGGCCTTTCCGGCGTTCGCGGCGACGCCGGCAGAGGACACGGCCAACGTGTCGACGCCCGGTTACCGCGCGCCTTGAGCGCGGCCCGTTGCAAGGGCGTATAGGCCGCGACGCGGCGCCCGGGCTATATTCGGCCTGTTCGCGGCTTCGGCGTCGCCGAGGCCCGCATGGACGGTTGTCACGCGACCCGCCGAGGCTGCGTGACCCTGGAGGCCATCATCCGCATGCCCGCCGCCACGATCCCGGCGCCCACGACGGCCGCAGCCCCGCCGCTGGTGCGCTTTGCCGGGGTGCAGAAGACGTACGACGGCGTGCAGCTGGTGGTGCGCCAGCTCGACCTGGACATCCAGCGCGGCGAGTTCCTCACGCTGCTGGGGCCGTCCGGCTCGGGCAAGACGACCACCCTGATGATGCTGGCCGGCTTCGAGTCGCCCACCGCGGGCGAGATCCTGCTCGATGGCCGCCCCATCACGCGCACGCCGCCGCACAAGCGCGACTTCGGCATGGTGTTCCAGAACTACGCG
>Ga0068855_100004404_pt1 | contig 17211 bp, 15 predicted proteins | sample KBSCornC52_FD_66592 | JGI IMG/M metagenome (GOLD analysis project Ga0068855, IMG submission 66592) | Corn rhizosphere microbial communities from Kellogg Biological Station, Michigan, USA - KBS Corn C5-2 | ecosystem: Host-associated > Plants > Roots > Rhizosphere > Soil ...
GTGATGACGCTATTGCTGAGCCAGGGTTTGCGTAAGCGAGTGGATTCGTTCCCGTGCACAGCCGACATTCGCGATTCTTCCGCAGGCAAGACAGGAGAGCATACGCAAGGTCGCGAGAAAGATTCAACGCCGCAGGGATGCCTGCCTTGTCGTCAATCGACGCGAGCGTCCGCCGGGTCCAATTCCGTAAGGGTTGGCCGCTTCTCGTAGTTCTCCGCGTCGGCTTGTGCGCGGTGGCGCTTGCGTCGCCACCACGATTCGAAGTCTGCCACGTAGGTGTATGCGGCAGGCACGACCAGCAAGCTTAGGATGGTGGATGTGACCAGTCCGCCGAGCACGGCGATCGCCATGGGCCTACGGAAACCGCTGCCGCCGGCAAAATCGATCGCAGTGGGCGCCATGCCTGCGGCCATGGCGAGCGAGGTCATGATGATGGGACGGGCACGTTTACCGCATGCATCGAGCAGCGCTTCGCGCTGATTCATGCCTTGCTGTTCTGCTATGACCGCATAGTCGACCAGCAGGATGGAGTTTTTCACTGCGATGCCCATGAGCATCAAGATACCAATGAGCGAGGGCAACGTGAGACCCAGTCCTGTGATCGCAAGCGCACCTGCAGCGCCGCCGATGGATAGCGGCAACGCCACCAGAATGGTGACGGGCTGTAGTAGATCGTTGAATAGCAGCGCGAGTACTCCATACACGCAGAATATGCCCGTGACCATTGCCAGGGCGAATCCGACGAAGAGTTGTTGGTAACGTTCCGAATCGCCGGCCTGAATGCGGCGCACGCCTTCAGGCAGCGACTGCAATGAGGGCAGGGCATCGATCTGTTTCTGCACTACGCCCAACATTTGTCCGTTCAACGATGCGTTCAGCACCACGTTGCGATAACGGTCGTAGCGGTTGATTTCCGCGGGACCGCTCGACAACTGGATACTCGCAACGCTTTCGAGCGGCACGGTGCCGTCGCGGGCGGGCACGCGCAGTAGTCGCAGCAGATCCAGCGTATCGCGCGCCGATTCTTCGATCTGGACGCGAATCGGAATTTGCCGTGCAGGCAAATTGAATTTGGCGAGCCTGAAATCGACATCGCCGGTAGTGCCGATGCGAATCGCATCCGCTAACGATGCAGTGACCACGCCCAACTGCGCGGCTTTGTCGAAGTCCGGCTTGATAGCGATTTCGGGACGCATCAGCGCTGCGCTCGATGTCACCGCGCCTAATCCCGGAATCGTGCGCAGGTCGCGCGTGACTCGTTCCGCTGCTGCCTGTAGCGCCGCCGGATCTTCACCCGACAAGTAAATCGCCAGACCTTCGCCGAAATTCGTGGCGCTGAATGTAATGCGCGCCCCGGGAATGCGGCCGAGCAAGGGTTGCATGGCGCTCTGAAATTCCGCCTGCGAACGTTTCCGGTCTTGCGTCGGTGTCAGTGTTGCGTAGATCGTGGCTTTGCGCACGTCGTTGCTCGAGCCGCCTGCGAGTGACGCGGCAGCGCTGTTGCCCACAGCGGAAAAAATTCGCGTCACTTCGGATTGCGCCCGCAGGATTTTCTCTACCTGTTGAGTCGTCGCGATTGTGTCCGCAAGGCGGGCGCCCGGCGGCAGTTCCACGTTGACGATGGCCTGGCCGCGATCGTCGGCAGTGAGCAGACCCGTGGGCAGCAGTGCGGATAAAACCATCGAGAATACGAACACGCCGAAGGCGACCGCGAGCGTCGTGCGCCGATGCGACAAGGTCCAATCGACCAGGCGCAAATATTTTTCCTCGATGATGCTGCGCTGTTCGATGTGCGGAGCGCCTTTCAACTGAAACGACGCAACCATCGGCGTGATCAGCCGCGCGACTACGAGCGAGAACAACACTGCGGTCACGCAGGTGATCGCAAATTGTTTGAAGAGTAGCCCGGGAACGCCGGGCATGAAGGCTACGGGCAAGAAAATGGCGGCGAGGGTGAGGCTGGTGCCGATCACTGCGAGTCCGATTTCCTCGGCGGCTTCCAAGGCGGCCTGTTTGGGGGATTTGCCCTCCCGCAAATGGCGCACGATATTCTCGATCTCAACGATGGCATCGTCTACGAGGATGCCGATGACGAGCGAAAGCGCGAGCAGAGTAAGGCTGCTCAACGCAATATTGAACAGAGACATCACCCAGAAAGTCGGAATCACCGACAGCGGCAGGGCCATGGCGGAAATGTAAGTGGCGCGCCAGTCGCGCAGAAACAAGAACACCACCACCATCGCAAGTACGCCGCCCTCGTAGAGCATGTGCATCGAGGAGTGATAGAGCTTGCGCACCATGGGTACGTTTGCCTGCACTTCTTTGATGTGCACGCCCGCATGGCTTGCCTGGAACGCATCGAGCGATTCCTGCACCCGATCGGCGACTTCGGTTTCGCCGGCGCCGCGCATTCTTTGTATTTGGAAGGCGACGACGGGTTTGCCGTCGGCGAAGGCGAGCTGACGCTGTTCTGCATACCGGTCCGCCACCTCGGCAAGTTCGTCCAACCGCACGCGGCGGCCGTCGCTCAGGACGATGGGAAAGGACTTGAGCGTCGCCACGTCCGAGACCGTGCCGAGCGTGCGAATCGACTGCTCCGCGCCAGCGATCGTGCTGCGACCGCCCGGCTGTTCGGCCTGCATGAGTTTGAGTTGAGATGAGACGTCGCCGGCGGTCACGTTGAAAGCGAGCAGCCGATCCGGTTTCAGATCGATGCGAATCTCGCGATCGACTCCGCCCATGCGCACCACGTTTCCCACGCCGGGAATGGCGCGCAATTGTTTGGTGATGGCGTCATCGACGAGCCAACTGAGCTCGGCGACGTTGTTCTCGTTCGACTCGATTGCGTAAGTCACCAGCGGCAATCCCGCAAACGTTACGCGCGAGATCACTGGATCATTGATGTCCTGCGGCAGTTGCGCGCGAATTCTCGTGACGGCGTCGCGTACGTCGTCGAGTGCGACCATGGTCGAATGGCCGATCGTGAATTCGATCACTGTGTTGGAATGTCCGTCGGTGATCGTAGAAGTGATGTGTTCGACGGATTCGAGTCCTGCAATGGCGTCTTCGATTTTGCGCGTGACTTCGGTTTCCAACTGCGATGGCGTCGCGCCGGCGTAACTCACGGACACTGTGATCGTGGGAATATCGATGTCGGCGAAGTTCACGATCGGCAGCTTTTGGAACGAATACAAGCCCAGCATCGTGAGCAGGATGAAACCCAATACCGCGGGCAGCGGTTTGTGAATCGACCATGCGGAGAAATTGATCTTCATGATGTGGTGCCCGGCGTGGTGACGGCGACGTGGTCGCCGTCGTGCAAGAAGCCGCCGCCCGCCGCTACGACCTGATCGTTGCCATTGATGCCGTCATTGATTTCGACTACATCAGTGAGTACGCGGCCCACGGTGACGCGCTGCTGTTTCACGATGTCGTTCGAACCGACGACGAACACATACGAGAAGCCGTCACGCACACTGATCGCATCGAGCGGCAACGTGAGTGCTTTGGTCGCGCCGAGTTCGATAGATCCCGTCACGTACATGCCGGGACCGAGCGACGGTTCCAACGTCAGATCGACGTACGCAATACCGCGATGAGTATTGGGATCGAGACCGGGCGACATGGCGCGAACGCGACCGCGTGCAATCGAACCGTCCGAGCGTTTCACTTGCGCCGCCATTCCTTTACGCACCTTGCCGAACTGCGCTTCGGGAATTTCCGCCCGCCACTCGATGCGATTTTTGCGGATGAGCTTGAAGAGATCGGAGCTGTTGACGGCAATTTGACCTTGGGCCACGGAACGAGCGGAGATGACGCCGTCATCGGGCGAGACGATGTCTGCATATTTGAGTCGCTGTTCGGCGGTAATCAACTGCGCCTTCGCATTCTGCACACGGGCTAGAGCGGTTGCCGCGCTCGTGATCTGTTGATCTGCTTCTTGTGCGCTGGTTGCGCCGCGTTTGAGCAGAGTAGCGGCGCGATCGGCATTGGCCTTGGCTTCCTTTGCCGTCGCTTCCGCTTCGGCCACCTGCGCGGCGGCCTGGTCGCGATCCGCCTGCAGGACGGTCCTGTCGAGCTGCGCGAGCACTTGTCCTTTCTTGACGGAATCGCCGACATCGACGCGGACGTCGCTCACGCGATAGCCCGTCACTTCGGAACCGATCGAAACTTCCTGCCATGCGAAGAGCGGGCCCGACGTATCTATGGTTGCGGGAACGTCGCGGGACTCTGCTTGCGTCGTTTTCACCGTGAGCGCGACCGGCGCTTCCGCAGGTGCGACGGGCGCGCGGGTGCATGCAGTCGCGACGCCCAAAGAAAGCAGTACGACAGGGAGCGGCTTCACAGTTTTCGAGAGAGAGGCGCGGGAGGTCATCGTAAGACGGGTTTTCACAACATCAGGGACCTGATTTAATATCAGGGACCTGAAAAATTCAACCACAGAGTCCGCAAATGCCGCCCGCGACAAAACGTTCAGCCAAATCGAGCTCACGCCCACCCTCCGTCGATCCTGCCTATATCAAAGCGACGGAAGAATTCCGCGACCACGAAGTCGTTCTGTTTCGCGAGGTTCAGCATCGATTACACGTCAAAGTCGAAAGCGAAATACGCAAACGCAATGGCGTCAAGATCAGCTTTCCGCTCGCACGAGTGCTGCACGAGATCAGCATCGACCCGGGCCTCTCCAACGCGCAACTCGCGCGCAGAGTGAACGTCACTGCGCAATCGATGAACGGAGTGGTGGTGGCGCTTGAAAGAGAGGGATATATCGAGCGCACAGTCGATCCGGAAAACGCACGTGTGTTGAGGTGTTATGCGCTTCCCGCAGGTGTCGCATTGATGCGCAAAGCCGTATTCAGCGCATCCGCTGCGTTCGATTCGGTCCTGAGCGTTCTCTCGTCTCGGGATCGCGCGCAATTGCGGCGCTTGCTTAAACTGTTGATCGAAAAAATCCACGTCGATGCCGATATGTCAGCTATTCTGGATGACATGCCCGGTAAGACGCGCGGTCGCGCCGCAGGCAAACGCAGAGGATCGCGATGAAGTTCAAGCAGAGTGTTTTGTTCGCCGCCATAGCGCTGACTGCATGCGGCACGGTACCGCCCACGCATACGCCGTTGCCCTCGGGTAACTTCAAAAATGCAGCCCTCGACAGCTACTCGACCGAGCCGGCCGTGCAGGCATTTTGGCGCACGTTCAACGATCCGCTGCTCGATGACTTGGTGCAAAAAGCAATTACCGCCAATTTGGATTTGCGGGCGGCCGAGGCGCGTTTGCGGCAGTCGCGCGCCATCGAACGGCAAAGTCAATTCGATCTGGTGCCGAAAATCACGGCGAGCGCGGGCTACACGCAAGCGAGAAGCAGTTCCGCATCGCTCGGCGGCCTCTCCGCGCTCGTGCCGCAAGGTGTTTCGTTGACGAGCAACACGTATGAGGTCGCGCTCAACGGTTCTTGGGAAGTCGATCTGTTCGGCAGAGTGCGCTCCAACGTGAGCGGCCGCAGTGCAGAGCGAGAAGCGGCGCTCGCCGATCTGCATGCCGCGCGAGTGTCGGTCACGAGCGAAGTTGCACGCGTATATTTCAGCTTGCGCGGCGTGAATGCGCGGCTGGCTGTCGCGCAAGAAAGTGCGGCGAGCCAGCAGCAGAGCGTCGATCTCACACAGGTGCGCAAAGACGTCGGCGCAGGTTCGCAACTCGACGTTGCGAGTGCAGTGGGTCAATTGCAGACCACGATCGCTACGATTCCGCTACTCGAGGCGCAGCAGCAAGTTTACGTTTATCAACTGGCCGTGCTGCTCGGCGAGTCGCCGAGTCAATTCAGCGATCCCAAACTGCTCGAGCAAAAGCCTACGGGCGTGCCGGCATTGGTGTCGGTGGGGGATGCCACTCAATGGCTGAGAAGACGCCCCGATATCCGTGCGGCCGAAGCTCGGGTCGCTGCTGCTGCAGCGGACGTCGGCGTATCTGTCGCGTCGCTATTTCCGCGAGTCAACTTGCTCGGCAGCATCGGTAGGAGTGCGCCATCCGGATCCGGGTTGCGTGATGCCGGAAATGAAACTTGGAGTTGGGGACCTTCGATCAGTTGGGCCGCTTTGGATATTCCGCGATTGTTATATGAAGTGAAGTATCGACAGGCGCGGCGTGATGAATCGGCGGCGCTCTATGAAAAGACCGTGTTGCAGGCGTTGCAGGAAACCGAAAGCGCGCTCGTTCAATACAGTAGGGCCCACGAGCGTGAGGCCGCTTTGGAGGCCGCGGATGCAGCAAGTCGCGAGGCAAGCGATCTTGCGCGCGCGAAATATGAAGCAGGCGCTGCGGATTTTCTGTCGGTGCTCGTGGCCGAGCGTAATCAGCTACAAGCGTCGGATCAGCTAGCTCAAGCGCGCACCGACACGGCAACGTATCTCGTTGCCGTGTACAAGGCGCTGGGCGTGGGGTGGGACGCGAACGAGGCGGGCCAGCAACTGCAACGGTGATGGCATTACCGCGAGAGGTTGCCGTCCGCTTAGTGCGTGCTTGGCCGTGATGCCAGCGTGTCTGGCGAAATGTCGACCGACTGAATCTCTACCACGCCGTGCCTCTCGGATTGCTGCGGTTGTTTGAACAAAGTGGTCGATGCCCACGCCGCCAAACCGACGATGACTAGAGTCAATCCGGCACTCACTACGTTCTTGGAATCGATGGTCATAAAACCTCCGTTGCCCACTGAAAACACATTCCACTCGTGATCGCGGCTCTCGCCGCTTGGGTAATTGCAACCGTCGTCGGGCGCAGAGAGTAGTCCGAGCGATGAGCGGATACGTGACGGCACTCACACTTAGCGGAGGTGAGTTCGTGAAGTGCTTGGGGTTTGAGAGTGCTTTCTCAGTTTTTCGATGATGCTGACCCGGGGTGAGCCCCGAGCCAGCCACGTGTCATGAGATTCTGTTAACTGCGGCGAGCAAGCTGCGCGCTGCGATGCGGAAGGTCTAGAACAACTCGATGCATCCTGCCGCTTCCGGCTGTACGGCACCTTGCGCTGGCGGCTGAGAAGAATCGGGCGGTGATTTGCCTTCCGTGACGGCCTCGAATACTGCACGCTCTTCCTCCGTGCGATAGAGACGCCGCAGAGTGTTGGTGAGCTTTTGCCAGTGCTCCGGACCGTTGCGCCCTTCGTTGCAGACGAACAGCGCCAAGGTGGAGAGGCTGTAGCGCACGTGCCCCATACGTTGCGTGAGTTTGTCGTAGAACTGAAAGGCGACAATGGCCTCGCCGATTTGCTGGGTGATCACGCTGGAGCGTTGCTCCAAATCTTTGGCGAGCGACTGATGTTTGGTCGAGGCGGACAGCCCCTTGCTGATGTCGCTCAAGCTGCGCGCCGTGGTGACGAGTTCGGTGAATGCTTTGACGAGTGCGTCGACGGCTTGGTCCGAATCGCGCAGCGCTGCATCCATTTGCGCTTCGCACAGATCCAGCATGCGGGCCATTTCGCCTTCCGGCGACCAGCCTGTTTCTTCAGTGCTCTGCCCAGCTCCTTCTTGGGCGTTGGCGGAGGAGTGACTCACGGAGACAGCCTCGCGTTACAACACGCGCTGAATCGTCGCGAGTAGCTGCTCCGGATTGAACGGCTTGACGATCCAGCCTGTGGCGCCCGCCTGCTTGCCGCGGGATTTCGTATCGGCGCCCGACTCGGTCGTGAGCACCAAGATGGGCACGCCCTTGTAGTGCGACAGACCGCGCAGCTCACGTACGAGCGTAATGCCGTCCATGCGTGGCATGTTTACGTCCGTGAGCACTAGATCCGCATTGCCCGCCTTGGCATAGTCCAGCGCTTCCACGCCGTCCGAGGCCTGCACGACTTCATAGCCCGCACTCTCGAGCGTAAAGCGCACCATCTGGCGCATAGAAGCTGAATCATCGACTGCGAGAATGACACCGGGCATCGCGTTACTCCAAGTAGGTCAACGGCCTGCCTGCTCTGGATGGGAGCACGGGGCCTTACGAGCTATGCCTGCTTATCGGCGATGCTTAAACGAAATTGAGTAGGCTGAGCCGCGGTGCTAGTGGAGCGAGACACGGCGCACATTTGGTCCTGTGCTTGATCGATCGCAAGGAGGGCAGTGGGCCACGAGACCTACAATTTGGCGCGCTGCCCCAGGGCGCAACCGCCAACCGCATCCTTGATTACTTTCGTTGCTCGTGTTTTACGAGCCCCGCCCAGTTACCGTCCATATAGAGAAGGGGTTCATTGGGATTGACGCGTACCGCTTCGATCAGGCCGACCAACAGGATGTGAGTGCCCAGATCGATCTCGCGCGCCAGCGTGCAGTCGAATACGACGGTCGCGTGTTCCAGAGTAGGAGCGCCCGTGGTCATGGTGTCCCACACGCCGGTGGTGAAGCGGTTTTCGCCTTTGAGGCCGGTGGAGTTCGAAAAGGCGGCGGCGACATCGATCTGATGCCGCGAAAGAACATTGACGGCGAAGCGGCCATGACTCCGCAAAGGCTCGAACGCGCTCGCATTTTTGTTGACCGCGACGCCTAGTTGCGGCGGCTCTGCTGTGAGCGACATCACGGCCGTGGCCGTGAGCCCGTTGCGCTGCGGTGCGCAACCACAGGTAATCACGTTTACGGCAGCAGCCAACTGGCGCATACCCGAGCGGAAGTCTGGCAATGACACCGGCATAATTTTTTTGCTCTGTAAGGTCCATCGCCGCCGTGCGAGCGGCGGGTGAATAGCTCCAAGCTCGAACCGTAAAATGGTAACGGTGTGCGTCGCTGAGTTCGAGTTTTCTAAATAGGTCGGCCCTTACAAAGGCGCATTCCATCACACTCAGGCGGCGTGAGCAGCGTGTAAATGTAGCGAGTGTGCTTCTCGACGGCACGCACCGCTCAGGAATAGATAACTGATGCCGCTGAAGATGAGATCGATGCCGAGCAGAGTTCCCAACGCCCAGAGTCCGGTGGCGGGCCAACCTGCAATCAACAGGATTCCCACGACGAAACTCACGATGGCGCTGGCCAGAAACCAGCCCCAGCGATCGCGAGGACGGAGGCGAAACGCGAGCGCGGTGCGGATGACGCCATCGGCGATGAAGAGCCACGCGATCAGTAAGGTCAGACTAATGGCGCCTCGCAACGGATTGAAAATGAGCAGCAAACCTGCTGCGCCGTAGAAAAGCGCGCCTAGTAGATGCAACGTGAAACCTCGCCAGCCCCGAACTTGGAAGGCGTGCACCAAGTGGGCGACTGCGGGAAAAAGAAGCAGCCACCCGACCAACACAGCTGCCGCGACGGAGGCAATTACAGGCAGGGCCAGCGCGAAAATGCCACTCAGCAGCTGAATGATGCCCAGTACGAGCAGCCACCCCCAGCGACGCGCAAAGATCTCGTTCACGGGTGCAATGGCGTCATTGCGAATATTCATGGCCTTTTCCTCGGTGCGTTGCCTGCCGAAGAGAAAAGACGGCGCTCGAGAGAGGTTCCATCGAGCACACGATGGTGTGCTATCGGTGGTCCGGACCGTATCAGACGAGCCCGAGATGTGCTGAGGAATGGCGATGCCATTCCACGAAGAAGTTAATTGATGGTACCGCGCTGACGCAGCACTTCACGTACCTTACGGCTCGTGATCAGGGGGAGGAATTGGGTGACTCGGGCGGCGGATTCCAGATAGGACAGTTCGGTCTCGTAGATTGCGCGCACTATCTCGACCGACAAGGAAGATTCTTGTGCGAGCGATTCAATGGCGGCGCGATGCAAGGTACTGGTATCAGTCTTGATCATCGGATTTTCCTCGTGAACGAAACGCCCGCTCAGGCGAGTCTTCTCGGCCGTGCATGCTACCGAGGGGCGGGCTGAAAAGCCAAACTGTCGCATATTGCGGCAACGCTGTTCCTCACCATGTGTGCCTAAGCTCTTGTCCTTGAGAGAGTTGTGTAAACGAGCCAGAACCTGTGATCATCTCGTTTTACTTCCAGGCTGGGTAACGATTTGCGCAAAGCGTCCTGCTTGACATACCCGATGGCGTGTGATGTCGGGCCGAGGCGTTTGCGTGTGAGTGGCAGATCAAACGTATGACTGAAAATGCAGCACAGACAGTAGTGATTGTTGGGGCGGGGCATGCCGCGGGGGAACTCGCGAGCGCGTTGCGGCAAGAAGGGTTTAGCGGACGAATTCTCGTGATCGGCGAGGAAGCGCATTTACCCTATCAACGTCCGCCGTTGTCCAAGGCTTATCTAGCGGGACAGATCACGGCGGATTCGCTCTATCTCAAGCCGCAAAGCACTTACGATCGCGCACAGATCGATGTGCAGCTCAACACACGCGTTGCCTCCATCGACCGCGCCGCAAAATGCGTCGTGCTCGAGGACGGGCACAAGATTCGCTACGACAAACTGGTGTTGACGACCGGCGGACGAGTGCGGCGTCTGCCCACTCCCGGCGCCGACAGCGCGGAGACAATGTCGAACTTTCACTATGTCCGCAACATCGACGACATCGACCGATTGCGGCATCACTTCGAGCACGGCTTTCGCTTGGTCATCATCGGCGGCGGCTATATCGGTCTTGAAGTTGCAGCGGTTGCGCAGAAACGCGGATTGCGCGTAACCGTGCTCGAAGCCCTGCCTCGCGTGTTGGCGCGTGTGACTGCACCGGAGTTGTCGGCGTTCTACGAGCGCATCCATCGCGAAGCCGGTGTGGATGTGCGCACGTCGGTGCAAATCACAGGATTCGAATTCGATGCATCGCGTGACGCGGTGAGCGCGGTGACGTTGGGTGATGGCACGCGGCTGCCCGCCGATGTAGTCGTCGCTGGCATTGGCCTGATTCCAAATGTGGAGCTTGCCCAAGCGGCAGGACTCACGGTCGACAACGGCATCGTCGTCGATGAATTTACCCGCACGTCCGATCCGGATATCTATGCGGCCGGCGACTGCACCAATCATCCGAGCGCTTTGTATGGCCGGCGTATTCGACTCGAGTCCGTGCCGAACGCAGTAGAACAGGCGCGTGTCGCAGCAGCCACGATTTGCGGCAAGCCCAAGCCCTATAACGCCGTCCCGTGGTTCTGGTCCGATCAGTACAGTTTGAAATTGCAAATGGTGGGACTGTCGCAGGGATACGATCAGTTCGTGTTGCGCGGCTCGACGAGCGGCACGTCGTTTTCCGCTTTCTATCTGCAGCAGGGCAAGATCATCGCAGCCGATGCAGTGAATCGGCCGCCGGAGTTCATGATCGCCAAGCGCCTCGTCACCGAAGGTGCGGTGATCGATCCCAAATTGCTTGCGGACGAATCCGTGCCGCTCAAGAGCTTGTTGCCGAGTGCAGCGGGCGCCAAGCCGTAAGCGCACAGTTTTCCCCCACCCCAACCCTCCCCCGCTACGCAGGGGAGGGGGCAGGACAGCGTAGTCATTTATCATTCCTCCTACGCTGAGGAGGATTATCACAAGCACGGTTATCTATTCCCTCCTCCGCGAAGCGGGGAGGGTTAGGGTGAGGGCAAAACTGCGGTGGGGTTAGCGCACCAACTCCACCCAATTGCGGGTGCGGTCGCCGTACACGAGGAAGTGAGGGTTCAACAGCTCTGCCTTGGTGTTGTAGCGAAGCGGTTGGCCTTTGGTATCGGTGACTTCGCCGCCGGCCGCGAGAACGACTGCGTGAGCCGCTGCGGTATCCCATTCTGATGTAGGTCCGAGTCGCGGATAGAAATCGGCGCTGCCCTCGGCCACCCTGCAGAGCTTCAACGAGCTGCCGATCGCCAGTAGCGAGTGCTCTCCGATTCTCTGCAACACTGCATCTAACGAATCGCCGCGGTGAGAACGACTGCCGACGATGCGAAGCGGAGATGCTGCCGATGTAACAACACCAATGCGCTCCGGCGCGCCGCCGTTGTCAATGCGGAATGCACCTTGCGGCGATCCTTGATACAGAACATCGCGAGCAGGTGCATAGACGACACCGAGCACCGGTACATGCGCGTCGATGAGCGCGATATTGACTGTGAACTCGCCGTTACGGGATAGGAATTCCTTGGTGCCATCGAGCGGGTCGACCAACCAGTAACGACGCCAACGCGAGCGTTCGTCGAAAGCGATGTCGGCCGATTCTTCCGAAAGCACTGGAATGTCGGGTGCGAGCGCTTGAAGTCCCGCCACGATGACATGATGGGCGCGCAGATCCGCTTGCGTGAGCGGAGAGTTGTCCGCTTTGGTGGTCGTGCCGAAATCGCCGGTCTGATAGACCTGCATGATCTCTTTGCCGGCCGCCCGCGCGATGGTTGCAACCTCTTGCACCCAGTGATCGGTAGTTGTTTGATCGAGATTTGAGCTGCTCATTAGTCACCCACGATCACGCCGCGATTTCTGAGCGTCTCGACGATGAGGTCTGCGGCTTGCTCGGGCGACAGCTGGGTCGTATCGACGTGAATCTCAGGAGACTCCGGTGGCTCGTACGGTGAGTCAATGCCGGTGAAGTTCTTGAGCTCGCCGCGGCGGGCTTTCTTGTACAGACCTTTGACGTCGCGCGCTTCTGCTTGCGCTAACGGCGTATCGATGAACACTTCGAAAAACTCGCCGTCTTCCAGCAGCGCGCGTGCGCCGCGCCGTTCTGCACGGAACGGCGAGATGAACGACACGAGCACGATCAGGCCCGCATCCACCATCAGCTTGGCGACTTCGGCCACGCGGCGGATGTTTTCGACGCGGTCCTGCTCGGTGAAGCCGAGATCTTTGTTGAGACCGTGGCGCACGTTGTCGCCGTCGAGCAGATACGTGCGACGCCCGATCGAGAAGAGTTTCTTCTCGACCAGATTCGCAATCGTGCTCTTGCCGGCGCCGGAATAGCCTGTGAGCCACACGACGCACGGGCGCTGACGGTTCAACGTAGCGCGTGCTTTTTTGTGAACATCGAGGAACTGCCACTGCACGTTCTGCGAACGACGCAACGCGAAATGCAACGTCCCCGCCGCCACGGTGTTGTTTGTCATGCGGTCCATCAGAATGAATCCGCCGAGCTCGCGGCTCTTTTCATACGATTCGAACACGATGGGCTGATCGAGTTCGATCTCGACGACGCCGATGTCGTTGAGTTCGAGGCGTTCGGCCGCCAGATGTTCGAGCGTGTTGACGTTCACCTTGTACTTGAGAGGATTGACCGTGGCGGTGATCGTTTTGGTCGCAAGCTTCATGAGATAAGAGCGGCCCGGAAGAATCGCGGCATCGTTGAGCGCTACCAGCGTCGCCTCGAATTGCGCCGCTGCTTGCGGCGGCTCGTTCGCGATTGCAATGACGTCGCCGCGGCTCACATCTACTTCATCTGCGAGCGTAAGCGTGACGCATTGACCTGCCACGGCTTGTTCGATATCGCCATCTCCGGTGACGATGCGAACGACATTGCTTTCACGGCCCGACGGCAGAACGCGCACCCGATCGCCTTTACCGACGGTGCCGCTCGCAATCAATCCCGCGAAGCCGCGGAAATCGAGATTCGGACGATTGACCCATTGCACAGGCATGCGAAACGGCAAGGTGTCGGCGTCTTCGATTTCCAGCGTCTCGAGATGGTGCATCAACGTGGAGCCTTTGTACCAAGGCATGTTGTTGCCGGGCTCGATGATGTTGTCGCCGTACACGGCCGAAAGCGGAATCGCCGTGATATTCGTCAGCGAAATCTTCTCGGCGAACTCGCGATACTCGCGCTCGATCGCCAAGAAGCGAGCCTGGTCGTAACCCACCAAATCCATCTTGTTGATGGCGAGAACGATGTGGCGGATGCCGAGTAGAGAAACCAAGAAGCTGTGACGGCGCGTCTGCGTGAGCACGCCTCTACGCGCATCGATGAGAATGACGGCGACATCGGCGGTCGACGCACCGGTCACCATGTTGCGCGTGTACTGCTCGTGGCCGGGTGTGTCGGCCACGATGAATTTGCGTTTGTCGGTGGAGAAGAAGCGATACGCGACATCGATGGTGATGCCCTGCTCGCGTTCTGCTGCGAGGCCGTCGACGAGAAGCGCGAAGTCGAGTTCGCCGCCGCGCGTGCCCACCTTCTTGGAGTCGGCTTCGAGCGCGGAGAGTTGATCTTCGAAAATCATTTTCGATTCGTAGAGCAAGCGGCCGATGAGGGTGGATTTGCCGTCGTCGACCGAGCCGCACGTGATGAAGCGCAGCAAGCTCTTGTACTGATGCGATTCGAGATACGCGCCGATATCGCTCGCAATGAGATCGGATTGGTGCGCCATTAGAAATAACCCTCCTGCTTCTTCTTCTCCATCGAGGCGGCGGCATCGTGATCGATGACGCGCCCCTGGCGCTCGGAGCTTTTCGTGAGCAGCATCTCCTGAATGATTTGCGGCAACGTGGTGGCTTCGCTCTCGACTGCACCCGTGAGCGGATAGCAGCCGAGCGTACGAAAGCGCACGCTCCTCATCTCAGGCGTTTCGCCTGGTTTGAGCGGCATGCGGTCATCGTCCACCATGATGAGCGAGCCGTCGCGCTCCACGACCGGGCGCTTGGCCGAAAAGTAGAGCGGCACGATGGGAATGTTTTCCAAATGGATGTACTGCCACACGTCGAGTTCGGTCCAATTGGAAATCGGGAAGACGCGAATGCTTTCGCCTTTGTGCTTGCGCGTGTTGTAGAGATTCCAAAGCTCGGGGCGCTGGTTCTTGGGGTCCCAGCGATGTTGTGCCGAGCGGAACGAGAACACGCGTTCCTTGGCGCGGCTCTTTTCCTCATCGCGCCGCGCGCCGCCGAAGGCTGCGTCGAAGCCGTACTTGTCGAGCGCTTGTTTGAGGCCCTGCGTCTTCATCACGTCGGTGTGAATTTGCGAGCCGTGCGTGAATGGGCCGATGCCTTGCGCCAATCCTTCCTGATTTACATGCACGAGCAGATCCATGCCGATTTCTCTCGCCATGCGGTCGCGAAACTCGTACATGGCTTTGAACTTCCACGTCGTGTCGACGTGCAGCAGCGGGAAGGGCGGCGGCGCCGGATAAAATGCCTTCTTCGCGAGATGCAGCATCACCGAGCTGTCTTTGCCGATGGAATACAGCATCACCGGCTTTTCGCATTCGGCAACCACTTCCCGCAGGATGTAGATGCTCTCGGCTTCGAGGCGTTGTAGATGAGTCAGTCGTGTAGTCATGTCCGATCGAGTCTGAATAGAAGCGTGTCTCATTGATCACGCACCTTCTCACGTAAGCGCCGGCCGAACCAATACCATTTGGGTAAGTCGTAATAGCATTTGGGTAAGTCGTAATAGCATTTAGATAAGCCTTCCAAACCAACCGTTCTGGTCCGCTGGCGTGCATACAGCCCCTCCACTTATAGTCCTGCGCACCGTAGTAGGGATTGGGGATATAGATGCAATCGAACAACGACAATGGGCCGCGTGGTACGCGCCGCTTGGTTGCTCCAGAGTTGCTGAGTGTGCTCGACAATATTCCGTCGCTGACGTACAGCGACGAAATGCTGCCGCTCGTACGCGCCGGCATCGATCAAAGAGTATTGCCGCCGCTTCCGGCCGAACTAAAGGCTGTCGAGTGCGAGCAGCGCTTCGTACCCGGGCCCGCCGGAGCGCCCGACGTGCGCGTGTTGATTTATCGACCCCCTGGAAAAGCCGCCTCGCCGCGTCCTGCTTACCTTCACATGCATGGCGGCGGTTATGTGATCGGCAAACCCGAAATGAGCGACGGCCTGAATCGATGGACGGCTGCGCAAGTAGGCTGCGTAATCGTGTCGGTGGACTACAGGCTCGCCCCCGAGACGCGTTTTCCCGGTGCCGTTCAAGACTGCTACGCCGCACTCATTTGGCTGCACACGCATGCTGATCAATTGGGTGTCGATCGCAACCGCATCGCCATAGGCGGCGAGAGTGCAGGCGGCGGTCATGCCGCAGCCCTCGCGATTTACGCGCGCGGTCGCGGTGAGGTGCCGATCTGCTTCCAATCGCTCGACTCACCCATGCTGGACGATCGCACCGGCAGCGTGTCCGAGCCGCATCCTTTCTGCGGCGAATTCGTGTGGTTGCCTGCGAGCAATCGCTTCGGTTGGCGTTCCTTATTGGGGATGGAGCCGGGAGGACCTAACATCCCGAGCGAAGCAGTGCCAGCACGGGTAGCTGATTTGAGCAGCTTGCCACCTGCGTGCATCGTCGTCGGTGCGCTCGATCTCTTCTTGGAAGAAGATTTGGAATATGGCCGACGTCTCGCACGCGCAGGCGTACCGACGGAGATTCATGTCATACCGGGTGCTTTTCACGGTTTCGCGTCGGGTGGCGGCGATATTCCGCAGATCCGGACGTGTAGAGAACTGCGTCGCGACGCGCTCGCCCGAGCGTTCGCTCTATAAGAAAAATCCGACATGCGTTCGGTGAACTTCATGTGTCGGCAACATTGCCGATGCATTCTCCACGCGTGCTTCAACTTTCACTCGCCCCGGCGCTCGCCAAGCATCGCCCTCTGCACCCCCCTGCAGAGTCCATCCAAACCGTCCCGGGCATGAAAATCGCGCTCGTGACGGATGCGTGGCATCCGCAAACCAACGGCGTAGTGCGCACGCTGTCCATCACGACCGAACACTTGAAACGCATGGGGCACGATCTTTTGATCGTCCACCCCGGTTTGTTCTGGACGATGCCGTGCCCCACCTATCCGGAGATTCGGCTCGCCCTGTTTGCGGCCAAGCAAGTGAATGCGCTGCTGGCCGAGTTCGCGCCCGACGCGGTTCATATCGCTACCGAAGGCCCTCTGGGCATGGCTGCGCGTAGCTGGTGCTTGCAGCGTGGTTATCCGTTTACCACCGCCTATCACACGCAATTTCCAGAGTATCTGCGCGCGCGCGGCCCGATCCCGCTCAAACTCAGCTATAGCTGGTTGAGAAGATTCCACGGTGCCGCTCGTTACACCTTGGTGGCAACACCGTCCATGCGCTCCCGCCTCGAACAGCACGGCTTCAATAACATTGGTTTGTGGTCGCGCGGTGTGGATACAGAACTCTTCAAGCCGGGTCCCAAGGACTTCCTGAATCTGCCGCGTCCGATATTCGTATATTTCGGCCGCGTCGCTGTCGAAAAAAACGTCGAAGCTTTTCTACGTCTCGAGCTGCCGGGAACGAAGCTCGTGATCGGCGACGGTCCGGCGTTGGCGACATACAAAGCACAATTTCCGCAGGCGCTGTTCGTCGGCTACAAATTCGGCGCCGAACTCGCAAGCCACATTGCGGCGTCCGAC
>Ga0068855_100004408_pt1 | contig 17207 bp, 14 predicted proteins | sample KBSCornC52_FD_66592 | JGI IMG/M metagenome (GOLD analysis project Ga0068855, IMG submission 66592) | Corn rhizosphere microbial communities from Kellogg Biological Station, Michigan, USA - KBS Corn C5-2 | ecosystem: Host-associated > Plants > Roots > Rhizosphere > Soil ...
AGCGCCATCCTTTACACCATCATCGAGTCCTGCCGCCGGCGCGGCATCGATCCCTTCGCTTATCTCCGCGACGTCTTCACTCGGTTGCCCTCGATGACCAACTGGCAAATCAAGGACATCACTCCGGAAGCCTGGGCGAAACACCGCGCCCGTCCCGTGCGACGTGCGGCAGCGTAAATGGCATAGGCCTACGGCTATGACATCTACGACCGGAAATCAGAACCTACGACAGTCCTGTCAATAGGCGCTGGCGCGAACGCTTACGTCCTCGTTGCCTCGCGCGCCTTGCGCCGCTTCTGCACCCAACTCGCAAAGGTCGGATACTTCACCCCGAGATGGGTCGCAAACTGCACTGCCGGCAACCCGCTCTTCTCAAACTCGTCCAACACTGCCTCTCGCTGCTCAGGCGGTGTCCACACTCGTCCCCGCGCATCTTGCTTCAATACTCGATCGGCTGGTTCCATAGATTGCGTAGCATACCTCCTACGCAATCTACGAAACTACGACCTTCCAACGGTGCTGCGGGTACCGCTTACATATTAATGACGACGCTGTCGATACTCGCTGTCGCGCGGGACTCGCGGAGTAGCGGCTTAATGCGCCGCGCAGGCGGCTTCACGTATGGCGTCGAGGTGACGTCTCTCGATTCTATCGAATTTGAGGTGATCCCGGAAGGCCCGCCAGCAAAGCCGCCGATGCTCGAAGTCCCGCCGCAATTCGCTGAGGAGGACAACCGGAGCCAATAACCACCTAATGGGGCGCGGGATTTGGCAGCGAAGAAAGACAAACCGATTCCGAACAGCGTTATAGATTAACTCCGGCGACCGCTGGGAAGACATTCCCACTTTATGCAAAAGCACAGATTGTGGACAAGCGACTACTCTGAATCCGGCTCGACGAGCTTCAATAGCCCAGTCGGCTTCTTCCACGCCGAGGAAATAGGCTTCGTTCATTAAACCTATTTTTAGCAACGAGCGCATTCTTACGAGGATACAAGCTCCAGGCAAATATGCCGTATCTTGGCGACCTAAAGACAATTTACCAGAATCGGTCTCGCCGCCCACGCCGCCATTCCACCACTTTATCTTTCCGCCCAAACTCCAGAGTTTGTCCTTATCGCTGTAATAAAACATCGCCGGGCCGGCCATGGCGATCTTCGCGTCGGCACGCATGGCGTCTAGTAAGGGGCGGATAAAATCTTGTTCGGCAACCGTGTCATTATTGAGCAAGAGGGCGTATTCATAGCCACGATCGACACCAATGCGGAGGCCGATGTTGTTGCCTGCAGCAAAGCCCGTATCCCGACCGGCATAGTGATAGATTACATTTGGGTGCGCTTCTTTCAGAATAGTCTCAATCGCATAATCGGGGCCATTATTTACGACCAAAATGTCCAACCCAATCGAGCGGATATATTGTTGCAATGAATTGAGGCACTCCAACGTGTCTTCTATTGATCCGAAATGTAAAATGATGACCAGTAACTTATCATTCATGGCACGAGGCTGTTCCCGGTAGGTTCAAGAGGAGGGCGAGTCCGCGCGCGATCTGCAGCCATAGATATTTAACTGCAAATCCATTCGCCCCAACTGATTTCGCTCGAGAAACAGGCGAGCCGGTGAGGGAAGCGCTTCACGGATATAATATCGAAATCCCGCTTCCGAAAGTATACTCAACACTCTCGCGAGTGTTTGTTTCGAATCGACCGCCGAATGATATTCGACAAAGATGTTCTCAACCCATCGCAGTTCCTCGCGGCAATCCTCCAAAACATCGAATTCAGCGCCTTCAATGTCCAATTTGAGAAAGTCGATCTTTTCTTGTAGGCGACCCTTCAACCGCCACGCTGGCACGATCGTAGAAGCACTGAATTCGGTCGGTGCCGCGATGTGCCCGGAAGCCCCTCCTTCTACCGCGAAGGCGACGGGCGCGTCAGTATTCCATACCGCCGCATGAATTACTTCCACATCTCGAAAATCGAATGAGGCGATATTTTTCCGCAAGAGTTCAACGATCTTGGGATCGGCTTCAATCGCCAGAACCCGGCTCCGCGGATAAAGGAGTTTAAAAAAAATGGTAGCCAGCCCGATATTCGCACCGCAATCGACAATGACCGGCTCATCGGTGCTGGATGAAAACGCGTAAACCTGATCGAGGAATATTTCCTTGTAAGCACCGAGAAAGGAATCCGCATCGGCGAGAAACAAAGGACGGTCCTTAAAAGTAATCTGGATCGGCTGATAGTTAGGCCGGTAATTGAGCCTTATTTTGTCAAGAAAACGAAGCCCTTCGCCGTAAAAGAAGAGACGCACCAATCTTGCCAGGCGAAGCGCTTTTAATCTGGCTATCCAGCCACCGGTGGTCCCTGGTCGTGCAACGGAAGAATTCAAAATCTAAGTTCGCGAAGATGGCGTTGCCTTCCCCTTTGACAAGGCTTTTTTAGGGCGACTGCCGGGATTTTGCTTTTGCCTTTGGAACTGGCGGAAAGCGCGATTCAAAATCAGGGAAGCAGCCATCGGTGAGTGCATTCAAATATGGGTGCAGGCCGCGTGAATCTCCTGCAGGATGTCGCGGAGATCGTAGCGGTATTGCCAGCCGGGGTAATGCTCCTGGAAGCGGCGCACATCGCTGATCCACCAGATGTGATCCCCGGTGCGGTTGTCCCCGGCATAGGTCCAGTCGAGCTTCTTCCCGCTGAGCTCTTCGCAAATCTCGATGGCTTCGAGCATCGAACAGTTCGAGTGACGGCTGCCGCCAATATTGTAGACCTCGCCACCGCGCGGCGCGCGGAAGAATTGCCAGAAGGCTTCGACGAGATCGTGGGCATGAATGTTGTCTCGCACCTGCTTGCCCTTGTATCCGAAGATGCGGTACGGCGTGCCGGCCACGGTGCACTGCATGAGATAGGCGAGGAAGCCGTGCAGTTCGGTGCCTGCGTGGGCCGGACCCGTGAAGCAACCGCCGCGGAAGCAGACGGTCTTCATGCCGAAATAACGGCCATATTCCTGCACGGCCACGTCGGCGGCGACTTTGCTGGCGCCGAAGAGCGAATGCTTCGTCTGGTCGATGGACATGGTCTCATCGACGCCCTGCCCCCACGCGTGGTCGTTGGGGATTTCCCAGCGCTTTTCCAGCTCGACGAGTGGGAGCCGGTTGGGTGTGTCACCGTAAACTTTGTTCGTGCTGGTGAAGATGAAAACCGCTTCCGGGCAATGCAGGCGGGTGGCTTCGAGGAGGTGGAGCGTGCCGAGGGCGTTGACGCCGAAGTCGACGAGCGGGGCGCGCGCGGCCCAATCGTGCGAAGGCTGGGCGGCGGTGTGGACGACGAGGCTTACCGCATTGCCGAGCTGGCGGAAAACGGCGTCGACGGCGGCAGCATCACGAATGTCGAGCGCGTGATGCCGGTAGCCGGGCAATTCGCGGATGAGCTTCTCACGGGTCGGAGCAGTCGAAGCACCGTTACCGAAGAATTCGGCGCGCATATCGTTGTCGATGCCGACGACGTCGAAGCCCTCCGCGGCGAAGCGGCGGCACGTCTCGGAACCGATCAATCCGGCGGACCCGGTGACTACTGCGAGGCTCATGGGAGCGCCTGTAATCGTTGGGGACCATCCATTTGACCAGCGGAATGTTCTACGCCCGGGGGACTTAACCTGGTTTTAACACGATCGCGAGCCATGGTTTCACAGCTTCAACTTCCGGAAGATGGGTTCCGGGATCAGGTTGATGAGCAACATGATCCAGCGCCAGAACCACGGGGTGTAGAGCACGCATCGCCGCTGTTCGATGGCCCGGACGATGTCCCGCGCGACGCGCTCGGGGGAGGCGAAGAGTGGACTCTTTGGCAGGTGAGCGGTCATGGGGGTATTGACGAAGCCGGGCTTCACGGTGAGCACGTGGACGCCCTTGGGATAGAGGCGGTTCCGCAGGCCTTGGGCGAAAGTATTGAGGGCGGCTTTGGCGGTGCCGTAGACGTAGTTGCTCTGCCGTCCGCGGTCGCCGGCCACCGAGGAAATAATGGCGATCGTGCCGTGGCCCTGTTGCTCGAAACGGTTGGCGAGGAGGGTCAGAAAAGAGAGCGCGCTGCGACAATTGGTCAGCAATTCCTGGTCGGCCACGCTGAAATCCGCCTGGCTGGCCACCTGGTCGCCGAGGCTGCCATGGCAGAGGACGGCGATATCCAGCTCCCCACGGGCGGCGATGGCGCGGTCGAGAGCGGGCGCATGATGACTAAAATCCACGAAGTCGAAAGCTTCGATGACGACTTTCACCTGGTAGCGCGTGCGCAGGTCGCTGGCCACGACTTCCATCTTCTCAGCCGAGCGTGCCCAGAGCACGAGGTTGGCGCCGCGCTCGGCGAATTGGCGGGCCACTGCCTGGGCAATGGCCGAGGTCGCTCCGATGATCAGGACATTTTGCATCGATGACTGGGGGTTAATCACGGCCTAGTTGGGAGAAGTTACGCGCCGCCAGAAGCTGGAGGAAAATGCGGGGTCGATATACTGAGCGAATTCCTGCCAGCGGGGATAGCAATCCTGGAAGACGCGGGGCGGCATGCGCGCGTCCTTGGCCGGGTAAATGCGCCCGCCTGCGCCGAAGACGACCTGGTCCAGCTCGTTGAAGAGCGACAGCGTCTCCCAGCCTTGATTGGCGAAATCGAGCGCGAGAGTCACACCAGGCATGGGAAACGAAAGCATGCCCGGTGATTTCTTTTCGCCGAAGGTCTTGAGCACGGCAAGGAACGAGCCCTGGCCGGACGCCGCGATGCGCTGGAAGATCTCGCGGATGATTTTTCGATCACCTGAAAACGGAATGACAAACTGGTATTGGAAAAAGCCGCGACGGCCGTAGATGCGGTTCCAGTGGTTCACGGCATCGAGCGGATAGAAAAAGGGATCGTAGTGAACGACCTTCCGGCTGAAGCCCTCGAGCGCCTTGGCGTAGTAGAGAGCGTTGAACGCCTGGATGCTGTATTGATTCAGGGCGAAATCGGGAAACTCCACCGGGACCCCAAGGTGCGGGGGGCGATGCAACCGGTGGCTGAGGCTCTCGCCGCGAGCATGGTTGCCGCGCATAAAAATCCCGCGGCCCAGCGAAGGCCCATCAGCCAGGCAATCCACCCACGAGACGGTGTAATCGAAACCGGCGTCCGACTCGGCAGAGATCGCGAAGAATTCATCGAGGTTGGCGAACTGCAGCTCCTCCACGTCGATCATGGAATTTTCGATGCGCAGCAGTTGAAACTCCACCCAGGTGATGAGGCCGGTGAGACCGAGTCCGCCGATGGTGGCGGCGAACTGCGCGGTATTTTCCGCCGGCGAACAGATCAGCCGTTCGCCCGTGGAACGCAGCAGCTCGAACTTCGTGACGTGGCAGCCGAACGTTCCCGCGCGGTGATGATTCTTCCCGTGAATGTCATTCGCAATCGCGCCACCGACGGTGATGAATTTCGTCCCGGGCGTGACCGGGAGAAACCAGCCGCGCGGCACGATGAAGCGTAACAGATCATCGAGTGTCACCCCCGCTTCGCAGCGCATTACGCCACGCTCGGCGTCGAAGGCCAGGAGGTGTTTGAGCGCCCCGGTGACCAGTAAATCCCCACCGTCGTTGAGACAACTGTCACCGTAACTGCGCCCCAACCCAAACGGTAACATCGACCGGCCATTGGTCTGCGGCAGCGGATCCGTCCTCCATTGGAGCGGCCGGACCTCGTGATGCGCGGCCTTGGGATAGCGGCCCCAGCTTTCGGGATTTTTCACTGGGTCATCTTGGAAGCGCGATGGCGCCGACGGCCAGGAGGATCAGGCATACCAGCCAGCTTTGCTTGTCCTTCAAGGCGAAGACAATCGGGTCATCATGCAACTGGCCGTGATGCGCGAGCAGCCATATGCGGCTGATCCAGTAAAGAAGCACGGGACACGCGAACCACAGCGCCGCTGGGTGCTGATAGAGCTGCGTGACCAGGGGCTGAGTGATATAGAGCGCCAGCACCAGCACGGCGAAGTATCCGCTGGCCACGCCCATGGTGCTGACCAGTTCGCGATCCGCGACGCGATACCCGCGCCCGCGCATGATCTCGCCGCTCTTGAGCAGTTGCAATTCGGTGAAACGTTTCACGAAAGCGAGGCTGAGGAAGATGAACAGCGAGAAGGCCAGCAACCAGTCCGACACCATGATTCGCGCGGCATAACCCCCGGCGACGACGCGAATGCTATAGAGCGCGGCCAGGGTCAGGACATCGAGGATTTCGATCTGCTTCAACCGCACGGAATAGAACGACGTGAGCAGGTAGTATCCCGCGAAGGTGATGCCGAATTCCATCGGCAACAGAAGCGCAATGAGGATGCTGACGATGAGGAGTAGCGCCGCTGCGAGCATGCCCGAGGCGAGCGGAAGCCGTCCACTCGCCAGCGGGCGCCGGCGCTTGGTCGGGTGATAGCGGTCGGACTCGAGATCGAAGAGATCGTTGAGCAGATAGACGCTCGAGGCGCACATGCAGAAGGCGATAAAGGCCAGCGCACTTGCGCCGAGTTCCGCATAGTTGTGCCAGCGGTGAGCACCGAGGAGCGGCACGAAGAGGAGCAGATTTTTCGCCCACTGATGCACGCGCAACGCCTCTGTCCAGGTCCGCAGACCGACCTGCGGCGGATCGAAGACCTTTTCCACTTCACAAAGCGTTTCCGCTTTTCGGGCCAGCGTGCCTCTTTCATTGACGACCAGCGCGCGGCGGGCCTGCGCCCACACCGGCAGATCGACCCGGGCATTGCCTGCATAGTCGAAACCTCCTTTGCCAAAACGCTCCCGCAACATGTCCGCCTTGCCATGGCCGGAAAGGTTGCTCGTTCCGTCGCTGGCATACACCTCTTCGAACACCGGAATATGCTCCGCCATGGCCCGGGCGACCTTGATGTCCGTGCCGCTTACCAGGAGCAACTTGCGACCTGCCTGGCGCTCCTTCTCGATATACGCGAGGACTTCCTCATTGATTGGTAGGGAAGCCACGTCGAGCCGGGTGCGGCTGGCAATCTTTTGCTTGAGACTCGCGCGACCTTGAAAAAGCCAGAGCGGCATCTGCAGCAGTCGCAGCGGATTCCGCTTCAAAAGCTGGAGGAGCGATTCCGCCATCGTGTCCGTCCGCAAAAGCGTCCCGTCGAGGTCCACGCAAAGGGGAATCGGGGCGGACATAGATGCAGCAGTCAGGAAAAGAGGGTTGGATTAAGAGGCGTTCAGCGACGCAAGCCGGTCAAATTCAGCCAAAGCCATGCCAACGACCTGATCCATGTTATAATACCTGTACGTAGCCAGTCGCCCGACGAAACTGACCCCTTTTTCCAGGGCGGCGCGGTCGGCGTAGCGCTGGTAGAGCGCCCGCGCATCTGGCGCCGGAATCGGATAGTAAGGCTCCCGCCCGGGGCCGAAGTCCTCGGGATATTCGCGGACAATGGTGGTCACGGGAAGTTTCTGTCCGGTGGCGTGCTTGATCTCGACGATGCGGGTGAAATCGTGGTCGTTCGGGTAGTTCACCTGCATCGCCGGCTGGAAATATTCCTGCTGGAGCGTCTCCGGCTCGAAGCGCAGCGAACGATAGGGCAGCGGCCCGTAGCAGTGGTCGAAGTACTCGTCGATTGGCCCGGTATAAATCAGGTGCTGGTAGCTGATCTGCTGGCGCGTTTCGCGGTAATCGGTCTTGAGCCGCACCTCGATATTCGGATGTGCGAGGATGCGGCGGAACATCGCCGTGTAGCCCTCCTTGGGCAGCGCCTGGAATTTCTCCGAGAGATAGCGGTCGTCACGATTGACGCGAACGGGAATGCGGCCACACACGCTGGCGTCGAGCTCTTGCGGATCACGCCGCCACTGCTTGCGCGTGTAGTTTTTGAAAAACATCTGGTAGAGCTTAGTGCCGACTTGCGAGATGATGACTTCCTCGGAATTCTTTGGCTCCGCAATTGGCACGCGCCACTCGGCGAGCGTTGCTTCCATTTCCTCGCTCGTGGAAGGGCGTCCGATGATCTGTTCGAAGGTGTTGAGATTGATCGGAAACTGCCAGTAGCGCCCATCTGTCCATGAGAGGATCTTGTATTCCACCGCGTGCCATTCCGTGAACTGGCTGAGGTATTCACGGATGCGATCGGAATTCGTGCGAAAATAATGTGGCCCGTAGGTGTGGAGCAACACGCCCGCGGCATCGTAGTGGTCGTGCGAATTGCCACCGATGTGATCGCGCCGGTCGATGACGAGACAGCGCGCACCGCGCTGGCTGGCCAGCCGCTCGGCGAGCACGGCCCCGGCATACCCGGCGCCGACGATCAGATAATCCCAAGTCATGTCCGGCGCGGTGAAGGGCTACCCTCTGCGATAGCGACAATCGTTCGGCTCACCGAACGACGCCGAACTCCGCCCGGCGATTCTTGGCCCAGGCGCTCTCGTTCGAGCCCTGATCGGCGGGCATCTCGGCGCCAAAGCTGACCGTCTGAATTTTCGAGCCGTCGGCGCCGTCGCGGATGAGCGCTTCACGCACCGCTTGCGCCCGGCGTTCGCCGAGGCCGCGGTTGTATTCGGGCGTGCCGCGCTCGTCGGTGAAGCCGGCGATGATGAGCGTATTCGGGGCGCTCTTCAGGAACTGCGCGACTTCATCGATCTTGCTCCGCTCGCCGCCGCCGATGGCGTAGCTGTCGAACCCGAAATAGACGGGCCGGAATTTATTGCGATCCACATTGCTGCCGAGGAAGGAGACACCTTCCTGGCGATCGGGCAGCGGTGTGCCATTCACGTAATCGCCGTCCGCGGCGCCCGAGCCGGCGCCGGCGCCCTTTTTGCCATGTGTGCATCCGGCGAAGGAAAGCGTGGCGAGAGCGAGGGCGGCGATGGAAAAGAGTCGGATAAGTTTCATGGCAAAGAGGTCGGTTGGGGCAATTAACGGGACCAGGTCGGCTCGGAGATTTTGCCCAAGCCGCTGACGAGAGTTGTCTTCTGCCCGGTCTGTGCGTCCAGCAAAATCAACGAACCGCCCTCGGCAAAGATGAGGTGTCGCGAGTCGGCGCCCCAAGCCGGACCTTCGCCGGAACCCACGGTGTGCACGTTGCCGCTGCCGAGGTCGAGAATGGCGATGGTGAAGCCGCCGTCCCGCACGGTGAAGGCGACCTTCTTACCGTCGGGCGACCAATTGGGCTCGGTATTGTAGCCGTGGCCGGTGCTGATGAGACGTCCACTGCCGCCACCCGAGGAAATGCGATAGAGTTGCGGGCCGCCGCGGTCGTCGCTGGAGTAGATGATCTCCTCCCCGCTCGGCGACCAGGTGGGCGAGCTCTCCACGCCGGGCGTGTGCGTGAGGCGATGCGCACCGCCGCCGCCCGCACTCGTGGTGTAGAGCTCGGGGTTGCCGTCCTTGCTCAGGATCACCGCCAGCTCGCGGCCGTTCGGCGAATACGCGGCGCCGGTGTTCGTGCCGGGAAATTTGATGATGCGATTGCGCGCCCCGCTGCCGAGATCGATTTCGTAAATGTCGGCGTAACCGCTCTTGTAGCCGGTATAGACGAGGTGGCTGCCATCCGGGCTCAACCTGGGGCCGACGCTGATGTTCGCGTCGTTCGTGAGCTGGCGCACGTTCGAGCCATCGGCATCGGCGAGATAGATTTCCTTGTGCCCGGTATGGGTGCCGACGAAAGCGACCTTCGTGCTGGCGATGCCCTTGTTGCCGGTCAGCGTCTCGACGATTTCATCAGCATAGGCGTGAACCTTGCCACGCGCGGAGCCGCTGAACGTTTTCATCAGCACCGTCTTGCCGCCGCGATCGGTGACGCTGCCCGCGAGGCTGCTGCCATTGGAATTGCCACCGACGATGAAGCCCGCGCTGGTCGCCGGAACGAGATTGAAGTAGCCGGACATCGCGAGATCATTCTGCAGAATCTTCGCCGCCTGGCCGCCGTCCGCGCCGCCGATCGAACCGATGGCAATGGGAATCTTGTCGCTCTTGCTGATGGTGATGGTCGGAGTCTCCGCGCCGCGCACCAGCGGGACGGAGAGCAAAAGGCAGGACGCGACGACGGAAAACGCGTGGAGTTTTTTCATGACGGAACGGACGCTAACGAAAATGGCGAAAAGGCAAAACGTTTATGACGTGACAATCGCGTTCTTCGCTCACTGGCCCTGGTCGAGTTTGAACGCGATGTTGATCTCGAAGAACTCGCCGTTGCCAAGGCCGGCGGGCAGCGGATCGATCTGCAGCACGCGGTCCGCGGCGGTCATGACGGACTGGTCCATGGTGTTGTCGCCCGAGGAATGGAGAATCTCGCGGCTCTGGATCGTGCCATCTTTCGCGATGCGGATCTTGAGCGTGGTGACGATGTCCTGGCTGCCGTGCGCGATGGAGGTCGGCTGATCCCAGCGGCTGTGGAAACGGTCGTGGATCATCGAATAATACCAGCCGAACTCGGAGGCGCCGGAACCGTTGCCGGCTTTGCCTGGGCCTTTGCCGTTGCCGCGACCTTCACCGTTCCCGCTGCTGGCGCCGGTCGACTTGTTCATCGCCGTCGCGGAGCCCTCGCTCTTCGCCGGGCCAGGTGAGCCTTTGGGCTTTTCCGAAGGTGTGGACTTCGGCCTCGGCTTGGGCGTGGCATCTTCGTCGCCCTTGTCTTTGTCTTCGTCCTTATCCTTGGGTGTCGCCGGTTTGGGCGTGTGCCTGGGAGTCGGATGCGGAGTGTGCGGTTTCGGAGTATGTGGCTTCGGCGTTTCCGGCTTGGGCGTGTGCGGCTTCGGAGTTTCCGGCTTCGGCGTGTGGGGCTTCGGCGTCGCCGGTTCTGGCGTCGCCGGTTCTGGCGTCGCTTGGGGCGTGACCAGTTCGCTCGGCGCTTGTTTGATCACCGGAGGCGGTGGAATCAGTTCCGGTTTCGTCTCAGGAGGTGGAGGAGGCGGTTCGCTTTTGTATTCGGCCTGGGTCGGGGACGGTGGTGGATCTGGCGCTGCTTCTCCTGCTCCCGGCTCGCCACCACCGATCGAGCCGCCCTCCAGCCACATCACCTGTTCCGCCGGTGGTTTTCGATGAAACGTGCCGAGGAAATAAAGCACCCCCACCGCGACGACGTGGAGCGAGGCGATGACGAAAAAGTTTCGTCGAAAGCTGCGGTCGGGAGGCATCGGTTGATCAATAGAAAGTAAAAAGGGTGAATGGGCTTCCGCTTCCGACGAGCGGAAGGCGGTGCTTCTTCAAGGAATTTGCATTCGCTTGGAGTCCGTGCCGGGTCAAGGCGCGTTTCACGGCTGGTCGGGAGTGGTCACGACGCCGACCTTGGTAATTTTGGCCCGCTGCACGGCATCCATCACGTCGATGAGCTTCTGCACCGAGAGTTCCTTGTCCGAGCGGATGACCACCGCGACCTCGGGGTTCGACTCCTTCAGCGCGGTCAGGCTGCTTTCGAGCTGCTGCACGTCGGTGGGCTCATTGTTGAATTGGATGAGACCTTCACGATTGATGGCGACGGTTTGCACGGCGTGGGGATCGATCGCGTGCTTCGCCGCCTCGCTCGTCGGGATGACGAGGTCCACGGAATTTTCCATGAGCGGCGTGGTGATCATGAAAATGATGAGCAACACGAACGCGAGATCGAGCAGCGGCGTCACGTTCAGTTCGCTGACCGTGTGGAGGCTGTGTCGATCGGAGAAACGGCGCATTGGGGAAAGTGCTTAGTGCTTAGTGCTTAGTGCGCAGTAAGAGCGGGGCCGAAGCTGGAAAACTAAGCCCTGAGCACTAAGAACTAAGCACTTCATGTCCAGGACTTCGCTCGTTCGCCGTGATCGACGTATTTGTGCTCAAACTCGCTGGACAGCTCGGCGGCGAAATTGTCGAGGCCGACGATCATCGCGCGAATGGTCGTCACGAGATAGTTGTAGCCAAACATCGCCGGGATGGCGACCAGCAGGCCGGTGACGGTGGTGATGAGCGCCGCGCTTACACCAGGAGCCATGGCGGCGAGATTGGCCGAGCCCGCGGCGGCGACATCGCCGAATGTGTCCATCACGCCCCAGACGGTGCCGAGCAGGCCGAGGAAGGGCGCGCCGCTCACGGCCGTGGCGAGGAGGATCATCTGCGACTCCAGGCGCAACGCGGTTTCGCCCACCGCGCGTTCCATCGCTGTGGTCACCACGCGCATTTGCGCCGGGGAGATGCGTTGGGCGATTTCGAGCCGCGCGCGAAAGGTCTCGTCCACTTCTGCCGAGCCGAGCAGTTGAAAGGTCAGCTCCCGGCAGCCCGCGCGATAGACGGCGAAGACGGGCGCGCCATCGTAGCGGGTGCGATCGGTGTAGATGCGCAGCGGCTGGCGATCGGAGCGGAAGGACTCGAGGAATTGGGCACGTCGGACCTGGGCGCGACGAACGAGCCTGAACTTCGTGACCATCACCGCCCAACTGAAGATCGAGGCGATGAAAAGTGTGAAGAGGATGAGCTTTCCGGGCAGCGTCGAGTGATCGAAGGCAAACAGGATGCCGCCGGAAGCGAGAAAGATGGTCGGGAAAAGAGTGGCCGCCATTGCGCAGAAGACTGCTTAGTACAGAACGGGCCTCGTCTCAAAGCGAAACTGCGAAAATCCGCCGCGAACGGGGATGCCTCGCGGAATTTTAAAACGCAGAGACGCGGCGCGGCAGAGCCGCAACCAAAGAATTTTAAACGCAGAGATCGCAGAGGCGCAGAGAAGAACTGTAGTGGGGCCGGTGGACCAAAAACCCCGCAGAATGGCATCAGAAGTAGGCCCGCGAATCACACGAATCATTCGAATGGGTCAATTTTTATTCGTGCTATTCGCGTGATTCGCGGGCCAAAAATCTATGCACGCCGCGTCCACTGTTAGAGTTAGCACTGCAGAGACGCAGAGGTCGCGGAGAGGCAAATAGGTGAGATAGTCTCATCCGTGAAATCCCCGGAATCCGTGGTCAAAAATGAAAATGAGTGGGACGAGTGAAGGGGTAGTAAAGTGGAAAGAAAAGATGCGCGCCCCCAGTTCTCCACGTATTTCTTCTTTCTCTGCGCCTCTGCGTCTCTGCGTTTTCCTTCCTTCATGAACCTCCGCCTCCTGCTTCGCTCCGCGGCCTTCCTGGCTATCCTCACCGCCACCATGCAGGCAGAGGAGAATCGCTACGACTTGTTCGGTCGCATGCTCATGCCGTTCGTGAATGTGTTCGCGAAGACGACCTCGAATCCGAACCGCGCGATGTCCTTCAATCTGCGGCTCGAGCAGATGACCGACCTGCCGCCCGAGTTGGCCGGCAGCCATGCGGAAGTCGCGCTGGAATATCCTGACAAGCTGCGCGTGCACGGGCCCTTCATGGGCGAGGACATCGTCGTTTGTCGCAAGGGGCAGCAGATCTGGGCTTATCCCGGCAGCAAGGTGGAGGCGCTCTTCGCCGCCGCTGCGGAAAAGAAAAAGCTGCCCAAGGTGGATCCGAAGTTTCAGTTGCGCCCTTTCCAGTTGCCGATTCCCGAGCAGGATCTCGTACTTTTGCCCGCGGTTTTTCAGCTCAAGGACGTCGGCTCCGAAGCGCTGGATGGCGATCCCTGCCGCGTCATGGATGTTTATCTCATGCCGCAGCTGGTGCGCTCGCTGAAAGCGCAAGGCTGGGGCGCGCGGGCATGGGTTGACGCCGCCGCCAAGCCGGTCCGCATCACCCTGGCCAAGCCCGGCTGGATGGTCGCGCTGCGTTTTGAAAACCTGCAATTCGTCCCCAGGCTGCCCGAGAGCACCTGGGACCCGACACCCGAGCAAACCGGGGACGTACTGAGGCTGGACCCGAAGCGCTACATGCAGCTCCTTGGCACGCTGGTGAAATAAGAGCGGCTAGGTTAAGCGCAGAGGACGCCGAGCACGCAGAGGGCCGCAGAGAGGAAGAAAGGGATGAAGCCAGGTCACTGCATCTCAATTTATCCGCTCGTGCCGCGACCACAGCCCCTCTCTGGTGTTCGGGCAAAGACATCCCATTCGACCGGGTTCTTCCCGGGACGAGAATCTTCTCCCCATGCGCCACCTCATTTTTTCCCTGCTCCTCGCCCTCTGCGTTTCCGCCTTTGCCGCCGACGCCCCGAAACGCCCAAACATCCTCCTCGTTTACACCGATGACCAGCGCTTCGATGCCATGGGCGTCGTGCAAAAAGATCAGGGCGACAAAGGCCGCTGGCCGTGGATCCAGACGCCGAACATGGACCGCCTCGCCAGGGAAGGTGCGCGCTTCCGTAGCGCGTTTGTCGTCAATTCGCTCTGTGCCCCGTCGCGCGCCAGCATGCTCACCGGGACGTACGGCTACCTCAACGGCATCGTCAACAACCACACCTCCTTCCCGGTAGATAACATCACTTACGCCACGCAATTGCGCGCCGCAGGCTACACCACCGGCTTCATCGGCAAATGGCACATGGGCAAGCAATCAGGCCAGCGCCCGGGCTTCGACTACTCCGCCAGCTTCGTCGGCCAGGGCGAGTATTTCGATTGCCCCTTCGAGATCAACGGCGTCTCCACCCCCACGCAGGGCTGGGTCGATGATGTCTCCAAGGACTTCGCGCTAAAATTCCTGCGCGAGAACAAGGACAAGCCCTTCATGCTCGCGGTGGCCTTCAAGTCCACGCACGGCCCCTTCACTCCGCCACCGCGCTTTGCCAATTTCTACGGCGAATCGCTCTCCCGCACCGTGCCGAATCTCGGCATTCCCGCGATCTACCTCAACGCGCCCGACTACGCCACGGCCAAGCCCACACCGGCCGGCGAGACCAAGACGAACCTCGATTACTTCCGCTGCATCCACGGCGCGGATGAAAATCTCGGCCACCTCCTCGACGAGCTCGATCACCTCGGCCTTACCGACAACACCATGGTCATCTTCACCAGCGACAATGGCTACTACCTCGGCGAACACCGGCTCGGCGACAAACGTTCCGCCTACGAGGAAAGCATGCGCGTGCCTTTCCTCGTGCGCTATCCGAAGGTCGTCCCCGCGGGCACGATCATCGACGCCGATACCCTGAACATCGACCTTGCACCGTCCATGCTCGACTACGCCGGGGTCGAGATCCCGAAACAGATGCAGGGCCGGAGCTGGCGTCCGCTACTCGATGGGAAGATCAAGGATTGGCGCCGGGCCTTTTTCTACTGCTACTACTACGAGACGAATTTCAAGACACCGACGATGATGGCCGTACGCACCGGCACGGACAAGTTGGTGAAGTATCCGGGCCATGACGAATGGACGGAGATGTTCGACGTGAAAGGCGACCCCTACGAGCTGAAGAACCTCGCCAACAATCCCGACTTCGTGCCCATGCGCGAGCAACTCGAAGCCGCTTACAAAACGGAAGCGGAGAAGATCGGCTTCCTCGTACCGACCTTCGCGGACAACGAGAAGAAGGACAACGCCGCTCTGGAGCGCCCGAAGGAAGTGGTCCTCGACTATCACTTCGACCAGGACAAGGAGAACAACAAAGCTGAAGACCACTCCAGCAAAGGCAACCACGCCACTCTCCGCGGTGCGCCGCTGGTGGATGGACGCGAGGGCCACAAGGCGCGCCACTTCGATGGAAACGTCTTCATCAAGGTCCCGAAGTCGCCGAGCACTTCTCCCGTCTCGAAGCAGTTGACCATCGAAGCCACCTTCAAGACGGAAAAGCCGGACGGAGTGCTACTCGCGCAAGGCGGCGCCTCGATGGGCTACTGCCTGTATCTCTCCCATGGCAAACCGGTCTTCTCCGTCCGCAGCAAGCAAGCGGCCCTGAGCACCGTGACGGGCAAAGTCGCGCTCGCGGAGGGTTGGAATACCATTACCGCGAAGATCACGCCGGACTTGAAACTCTCGCTGTTGGTGAACGGTCAGCCGGCGGGCACCGCGCCGCTGAAAGATTTCATCCGCAGCGTGCCCAACGATACCCTCGACATCGGCGGCGACGGCGGCAGCCAGGTGCTCCCCGGCGAGCCTGCACCGAAGTTTGTTGGGCTGATCGAGTCGGTGAAGGTGAGCACGGAGTAGAGCGTCGTATTCGTCGCAGAAGGCATTCCCTTACGTAGCGCCAGCGCCCTCAAAAAAAGGCCTGTTGCTGAGCGTAGTGCCCGGGGGCGAAGGTGGGCGGGCACGTAGTCGAAGGACCTCCAATATCCTTCTTCTTCACCCGCTTTGCTTCAGAGCCAATCGGCCGAAATTTCGTCCCAGCGCGGATTCATGGCTTCAATCAGCGCGACCTTCTTCTCGCGAGCGATCGCGGAAAGCGGATCGGGAAACTGCTCGTAGTACACGAGAACGATGCAGTGATATCGCTGGCTGAACGATGTCTTTTCCGGATTACGATGCTGCCACAATCGAGACGGCAGATCATTCGTCACGCCGATGTAGAGCGTCTTGCGCCCTTTATCTGTCAGGATATAGACGAAGTAGTCACGGCTCATCTGCAAGGGGGCGTTTGAAGAAGAGGGATATTGGAGATTTGCCCCGCAGTCCCATAGGCGTCTCGCTACGCTCGGCTTTCGACTCCGTTCGGTCGTTAAACTCCCTCCCTGCGCTCAGGATGACAAGGTTTGGTTAGGGCGCTGCGCTACATGCGTCCGCACCATTCGCAAGCGTAGCGTAATCGACCCTCTGCAGTGCGTTTTAAATTTTCCCCTACGCCAGATCCGTCAGCGCCTTATCCGCATCGCCGAAGTGATCCGTCCGGCATCCCATGCGATCCATGAGCGCCATGTGCAGACGGCACAGCTTGCGGTTCTCTTCCTTCGAATAATCCAGCATGCGCCCACCCTTGATCGTCCCGCCGCCGCCACCGGCGAGCAGCACCGGGAGCTGACGCGAATCGTGCGCATTGCCGTCGAAAAGACTCGAGGTGAACATCACCATGCTGTTGTCGAGCAGCGAGCGCTCGCCTTCATTCGTCGCCGCCATCTTCTGCAGCGCCTCCGCCCACAACTCTATGTGGTGCTGGTTCACCAGCTGATACTGCTCCAGCCGCTTCGGATCATTGGCGTGGTGCGACAGCTCATGCACGCCGCCCTTCACCCCTTCGATGCCGAAGTTCATGTTCGTCAGGTCATTGTTCAGCATGAACGTCGCCACCCGCGTGCGATCCATCTGGAAAGCCAGCACCATGATGTCGAACATGGTCCGCAGGTGATCATTCGCCTTCGCCGGAATGCCCGCCGCCGGGCGTGGGAACGTCGGCGCCTTGACCGTCGGCTGCCAACCGG
>Ga0068855_100004409_pt1 | contig 17206 bp, 17 predicted proteins | sample KBSCornC52_FD_66592 | JGI IMG/M metagenome (GOLD analysis project Ga0068855, IMG submission 66592) | Corn rhizosphere microbial communities from Kellogg Biological Station, Michigan, USA - KBS Corn C5-2 | ecosystem: Host-associated > Plants > Roots > Rhizosphere > Soil ...
GAGCGGCCCGACCTGGCAGCATTGGCCCTCCTCGTTCTACGGCGAAATTCTGAACATGGTGGAGAGCGTTCGCAATAGCACGCCGTCGATCACCGACGCGAACTTCGGCGCCGAGTGCTCGGCGATTGTCGGCGCATCGTACCTGTCCGAGCGAGACGGGCGGCGAGCGGTACATGTAGACGAGTTCAAGGCCTTCGCCAGAGGTATCAGCGAGAAGTATCCCGGAGATCCTGCAGCTGCCGACAACGCGCTTGTAGACGCACTGCTCTCCGCCGTCCGTAAGACCTAACCCGCGGCCCCTTCCCTGGTTCGCTCGCTCCGCTCGCAGGGAATGGAGAGCCAGATTGCCCCTTCCCTCGTAGGGAAGGGGTTGGGGTTAGGTGAATTCGAAAAGGGAGTCCTATGGCTACGATTCGACAGTTGCGGCAGCGTCGCAAAGTCGCCCAGAACATTCAGCAGATCACGAAGGCGATGAAAGTAGTGTCCGCGTCCCGGCTTAAGCGCGCGCAGGACCGCGTCACGGCGGCACGCCCCTACGCGGCTACCATGCGCGAAATGATGACCAGCCTCTCCGGGGCCGTTGGGCCGGACGTACAGCATCCGTTGCTTGCAACTCGCGCCCCGCAAAACGTTGGCTTCCTGATCGTTACGTCGGATCGCGGGCTTGCCGGATCGTATAACTCTGCTATCTTGCGCAAGACCGCCGAGATGCTGAAGGATTACGACAAGAGTCGCGTGCAGCTCTATCTGGCCGGTCGAAAAGGAGTCCAGTTCTTTCGACGGCGCGGGTTCAACATCGTGCAGGAGTTCACTCTCAACGCGTCCGGAGTGACATTCGACGAGGCGAAGAAGATCACGCGAACCTTCTGGGCCGACTTCGAGGCGGCCAAGATCGATCAGTTGATTCTCGTCTATACGAAGTTCCTGTCCGCCATTAGTCAGAGGCCGACGGATATTCAGCTGCTGCCCATCCAGCCTCCGCCCGCCGAAGAGAACCCCAACGCAGCGCTTGACGATGATTTCATCTTCGAACCGGGAGCGGATGTCCTTCTCAATGCCCTGCTCCCAAGGTATGTCGAGGGTCAGGTCTATCAGGCGCTTCTTGAGTCCCAGGCAAGCGAGCACGGCGCTCGCATGACCGCAATGACCTCCGCGACCGACAACGCCGGAAAGATGATCGGCACGCTAACGCTGTTCATTAACCGTGCTCGCCAGGCGGGAATTACACGGGAGATTTCGGAAATCGTGGGAGGCGCGGAGGCGCTCAAGGGCTAGTACTCCTGCAGCTGCGGGTCTCGACGGCCGGTCTTGTACAGTATAACCTGTGCGAGACCGGCCTTTCTTTTTCCCAGAGATCCAGCCATCCATGAGGTGGCAGGCCATGCGAGTGACAACCGCGAGCCTCCTGCAAATATTGCAACTTTAGTAGGGTACACTAGACGCACGACTTGCATCCTATTGCACGTAGGCGCAACGGTTGCGCCGTACGAATTCCAGGCTTGACATCTCAACCGATGAGGGCAGAATGCCAAGTACGCTCCGGTTCACCAAAATGCAGGGTGTAGGCAACGACTTCGTGGTCGTTGACGGGCGACGCAACGCCTCGGTCGACTGGTCCACACTGTCGATGGAGCTCTGCGACCGCCACACGGGCATCGGCGCGGATGGCCTGCTGGTGTTGGAGAATACGCACGTTGCCGATGTCAGGATGCGTATGTTCAACCCCGACGGCACGCCGGATGTCTGCGGGAACGGCCTTCGCTGCGTTGCAAGATATGCGGTCGAGCGGGGAATCGTGCGCGGCGACAAGCTTCGGATTGCCACGCTGGCCGGTGTTCGCGACGCATCGATGAACCGTGGCGCGTCTGGCTGTATCGAATCGATCACAGTCGCGATGGGCGTACCCCGTTTCGATCCCTCCCAAATACCGATGCGCGTCGCAGGTAGCCGTGTCATCGATTATCCCCTTGAGCTGGACAACGGCGCGAGCCTGACGATTTCGGCTCTTTCTACCGGTTCTACCCACGCTGTGGCATTTGTCGATTGCCTGCCGGAAGATTCCCAGTTTCAAACGGTCAGTCCGCAGGTTGAGGAGCACCCTCTTTTCCCGGATCGAACCAGCCTCATGTGGTGTAAGGTCGAAGACAGCAGACATCTTCGCCTGCGCATCTGGGAGCGTGGAGCCGGTGAAACCTGGGGCTGCGGTACGGGTGCATGCGCAGCCGGCGTGGCCGCAATCAATAAGGGATTTGTCTGCCCCGGCACTCCAGTAACGGTGATCAGCCATGGCGGTGAACTCATCATCAACTGGCAGGAAGGTGAAGAAGTCGAAATGACCGGCCCAGCCGAAACCGTGTACGACGGCGTCTCGACATAGAAATCTCTGACAGCCTTGTACTGCACATCCGCCATGCGGCGCGGCGATAGGGTGCAGCCGGAGAAGATGAGCGTTTGCGCCGCTTCTTTAGGGAGGCGTATTATGATCGATCCGGCACCAAATCCCGTTTCCGATTCCGAGGCTGACGTTTCACAGTTAGTGTTCGCCGGCTATCTCGACGAAATCGAACCGGAAGGCTGCGATGTTATGCAGATCGGCGGGCAGTCCATCGCTCTGTTCCGACACAACGGCGGCGTCTTCGCGATCGACAACCGCTGCCCGCACATGGGATTTCCTCTTAACCAGGGAAGCGTCCAGTGCGGCATCCTCACGTGCCACTGGCACCACGCCCGCTTCGATCTGGCGAGCGGCGGCACCTTCGACCCCTGGGCCGACGACGTGCGCGCGTATCCCGTCCATATGGAGAACGGCGAGATCTATGTCGATCTCACGCCACCGTCCACGCCTGCCGCCGACCGCTACCGCTCGCGTCTCTCAGAAGGTCTTAAGCGCAACCTCTCGCTTCTGATCGGCAAATCGGTCATCGGACTGCATGCATCCGGCGCGAGCGAACAAATCGCGTTGACGGCCGGCGCGCTGTTCGGGACCGAGTATTCCAATATGGGCTGGGGATCCGGGCTCACAATCCTTACGGCGATGGCGAACATTCTCCCGGAGCTCTCCGGCGAAGACCGGTCCCGCGCGCTTTACCACGGCCTGCGGCACGTCGCGCAGCAGACAGCTGGGAGAGCGCCCGCCTTTATGCTCGACCCTTTGCCAACGAGCGAAACACAGCCGGAAGTGCTCAAGTCCTGGTTCCGCGAGTTCATGGAGGTCAGGCATCGCGACGCGGCGGAGCGTATTCTTAGCACGGCCATCCGTGCGCGGCTTCCCATGCCTGTCGTCGCTGACATGCTCTTCGCGGCAGCCACCGACCATGTCTTTTTGAACGGCGGCCACACGCTCGATTTTGTGAACAAAGCGTTCGAGCTGCTCGACCGGATCGGCTGGGAACATGCCGAGAGTATTCTCTCCAGCCTGGTGCCGGAGCTTGCCAACGCGCGCCGCAGCGAAGAGACATCCGGCTGGCGGCAGCCGATCGACCTCGTCGAGCTCCATTCGGCGGCAACGCGCGAGCTGCCTGAACTGATCGCAAGGGGCCGTACCTCTCCTTCTCCATGGAACGAGCGAGCTCAGCTGGTTGATGCGCTCTTGCTCGACGATCCCGTCAAATGTATTGGCGCGCTCAAGGCAGCGCTAGCCGATGGCGCGTCTTTCGAACAGCTCGCAAGCGCTGTGACCATGGCGGCGGCGCGCAGAATCGCCAGATTCCGCACATCGAACGAGTTTGGCGACTGGATCACGGTCCTGCACACCTTCACGTATGCAAACGCCGTCGAGCAGGCGATGCGGCGCTCGCCTTCAGTTGAGCTGCTCCGCGGAGTCTTCGATGCGGCCCTCAGCGTCTATATGGACCGCTTCCTGAACATGCCTCCCGCGCCGCTGCCGCAGCCAAAGGAAACGAGAGAGATTACTGCATCGTCCTTCCTGGCCGAGCTCGATTCGCAATCGCATGTGAACGAGGCAGCGCAGTTTGTCGCAGATTGGCTCGCGAGCGGCCAGCCTGACAACGAGCTCCTGGCAGTTCTTGGCTCGGCGCTCCTGCGCGAAGACGCCGAATTCCATACCTATCAGATGGTGGAGGCCGGTTTCCGGCAGTATCGCACCCTGCGCGGCACAGAGGACGGCCGAATTGTTCTGATCGCAGTCGCGCGCTACCTTGCCGCCCACTCCCCCACGACACGAGCCACCGGCCAGACCTACCAAACCGCGCTCCGCCTGCATAAGGGCGAGAGTCTGTACGCGGATTGATCGAGTTGTGAGAATTGGAAAAAGCCTGCGCCTTGTAGGAGACGATCAGTTAAGCTCATAGCGGGGGAACAATACCGACCGGATCTCCTCAACCGATCGATCTGCAAACCGACGCGCCGTCTCCAAATCCCGGTGGCTGACTCTAGGAGTTGAATGATCCGTGAGGGTAGTGAGGCCGGCAGTGCGATGTGGATAAGATTCTGGAATCTCGTCCGGAAGCTCGACGCCTGCCAGCGTCGCGATTGCGAGCGTCCACATCCGTGGCACCGTGGTCATATTGTAACCGCCGCCTCCGATCGCCACGATCGGCTTGCCCAGGCCACGAACATCTTTCACTGCTTCCAGCCACCCCTGCGCAGATAAATTAACATGAGCGAGTGGATCCAGCTCGTGAGCGTCCGTCCCCATCTGCAAAACGATCGCTTCCGGGTCGAACTTCCTAAGTATCGGCAGCGCTGAGGCCCGCCATGCGTCCAGCCATATCTCATCTGTCGTGTACGGCGCGAATGGCAGATTGACGCTGTATCCTTCGCCTTCAGCGATTCCGATCTCATCTGTAAATCCGGTACCTGGAAAGAGCGTTCGCCCGCTCTCGTGAAGCGATACCGTTAGCACAGTCGGGTCTGCATAGAACAGCTCCTGTACGCCGTCCCCGTGATGCACATCAATGTCCACGTAAGCGACGCGCGCGTACTTCTTGCGCAATCGCCGCAAGGCCACCGCACAGTCGTTCAGCACGCAGAACCCTGCCGCGCGATCATAGTGAGCGTGGTGCAGCCCGCCCGCAATGTTGAATGCGACACGGCAGGTTCCTTCCCCATCCAGGATCGCCTGCGCCGACTGAGCAGACGCGCCGGTATAGAGCATCGAAGATCGATAGATGCCTTCAAAGATCGGATTGTCTCCGCCTCCGAACCCGTATCGCTGCATGCCAGCCACAGGCCGGCCCGCATCGAGCTGCCCGATCATGTCGATGAAGCCACGGCTATGCACCTCCGCGACGTCTTCCACAAGCGCGGCCTGCGGCTCGACGAGTTCCAGTGCACTCTCGAACAGACCGTAGCATTGCAGAAGATCGCGGGTCATTTTGAGGCGCCTGGGCTGCATGGGATGGTGCGGCCCCATGTTGTAACTCAGTAATCGATCGGAATAGAAAAATGGATGACGAGCCATATTAGATTCTCCCGGGTAACGGTCGGCCAACGACGCAAGGCAGGTTGCATTCATCGGCCCGATCGTAATCGCCGCTCGCTAAAAATCTAGGGAACTATCTGCATGGTACCGCAGTCGTAACAGCGTCTTTAGAACAAACTACCTTAAAGCTGATAAGAGTGTTCTCAGACAAACAAACTATCAACCCGGGCGTGTAAAGCTGTCCAGAATAAGCACTGCTGAAAGACGCCTGGCGATGCAACCGTTTTTAACAACCAATTCGTCCGTCCGGTTATGGCATGGTTAGCCATGCACAAGAGTGACGAGAGGAGAATAACATGCATATCCTATTCTGGATAATCGTTGGTATCGTGGCAGGTGCGCTTGCCAAGATGGTGGTGCCAGGCGAAGGACCCGGTGGGATCGTCGGTGACCTCATCATTGGAATTTTGGGTGCGCTCGTCGGTGGATTCCTGTTTAACATGTTCGGGTCGGCTGGCGCCGGAGCGGGCATGGGATACGTCTGGAGCACAGTCGTTGCGTTTATCGGATCCGTTGTACTGTTGTTCATCTTCCGCGCAATCTCGACGCGAAGAACGAGCGTCTAGCATCCCGAGCGTTCAGATCCTGCGCTCTATTTGAGAGGGGCCAGTAATATTCCAAGTACAGCCCTAATCCCAGGCGCAGGATCATCCGATCATTTCTCGGTACAAATCTACTGCACGATCAAAGTACCGCACAATCAAATAGAGACAATTGAATAGAGCGAACAAAACTACATATCGAACAATCAAATAGCTTTAATAATGCCCCGCAGCTTAGCGCGAATACGCTACTGCGGGGCATTGGATTTGCTGCTTTCTTATTTTCCAGCGACAGAGAATCTCAGGCATAATTGATCAAGCTGTGAACCTCGTAGGGCTGCAGCGCACTGCGCCCCTTCAGGAAGTCCAACTCTATGACAAATCCCATCCCGACGACAACTCCACCCAGCCGTTCGATAAGGCGGCTCGCGGCCCCGGCAGTTCCGCCCGTGGCGAGAAGATCGTCGATGACAATAACGCGATCGCCGGGCTTGATGGAGTCGGAGTGTAGCTCGACGGTGTTCGTGCCGTACTCCAGGTCGTACTGCTCAGTGACGCGATCGTACGGGAGCTTGCCCAGCTTCCTCAGTGGCACAAACCCGACACCGAGTGCGAGTGCGACCGGCGCGCCAAAGATGAATCCTCGAGCCTCGATCCCCACAACCGAATCGACCTGCCTCTCTCTAGCCCAGTCTGCGAGGCAATCGACAACCTCCTTCAGCGCAGCATAGTTCTGAACGATCGGGGTGATGTCTTTAAAAAGAATTCCGGGCTTTGGGAAATCGGGCACGTCCCGCACCAGGCCCTCGGCACGCAGCTTACTCATCGCGCCCCTTCTCAGTGAATGGATTGATGCACACTATCCACGCAATCGATCCCGATTGCTTGAAGTCAGGCGGCTTCGACCGGCTCTCGCTGCCGAGATCGGCCGCCACTTCGACTCGGTTCTGCATCTGTGAACTGCGAAAGCGATTTTTCGTACGGCGGCTCCAGAACTCCCTGTTCGGTAATGAAAGCTGAAACCAGCTCTCCCGGCGTAACATCGAACGCGGGATTGAGCACCGCCACCCCTTCCGGCGCGATCCGCACGCCGTCGATATGTGTCATTTCGAGCGATTCGCGCTGCTCTATCGGTATCTGTGCTCCCGTCGCCAGCTTGAGATCGATTGTCGAGAATGGTGCGGCCACATAGAACGGGATGTGATGATGCCTGGCGACAATGGCGAGGCCGTAAGTGCCGATCTTATTTGCTGTATCCCCGTTTGATGCAATCCGATCCGCTCCAACGATAACGCAGTCCACCTTGCCCTGCCGCATCAGGCTCGCGGCCATGTTGTCCGCGATTATGGTAACCGGAATACCTTCCTGGCTGAGTTCCCAGGCTGTGAGCTTCATCCCTTGCAGTCGCGGTCTGGTCTCATCCGCGTAAACGTGGACTTGCTTGCCTGCCTCGAAGGCCGCACGGATGACTCCGAGCGCGGTCCCATAACCAACGGTTGCCAGCGCTCCCGCGTTGCAGTGGGTGAGGATGTTGCAGGTATCAGGCAGTCGTTCCGCCCCAAATCGGCCCATTCTCCGGTTGGCTTCGATATCTGCATCCAGCATCGCCAGCGCTTCGGTAAGCATGGCGTCCTTGATATCGACGATGTTGCCGTCCGTCGATTCGGCGATCGCGATCATTCTGTCAACGGCCCAAAAGAGGTTGACCGCGGTCGGCCTGGAGGCGCGAAATGTGTCCGCGATCCCATTCAGGCGGCGGAAGAAGGCGTCCCGGTTATCGGCAATGATTCCGCGCGCGCCCTGGGCCAGACCGAGCGCCGCAGTACACCCGATCGCGGGCGCCCCGCGAACGATCATCGTTCGGATCGCCTCGGCGACCTCGCGCCAGTCCGACAGCTCCACATAGCTCAGTCGCTCGGGCAGCGCCGTCTGATCGATCAATTTGACTTTGCCGCTCTGCCATTGTACCGTCTGCAGAGTCTTCTCTTTCAAGCCGATGACCATCGCCATTGCGTTCGCTCCGTTGGCGGTCTTGATGTTCATAGTTTAGCCCGCTCGAGGACATGGTGGCAGGGGCTGTCCAGATCGACGGGAATACGCCGGATCAGTTCGAGCACGACGTTCTTAACTCGCTCGGCGTTCTTCTGAAAGACAGCGAACACCTCTTCCGAGGTAACCGGTTCCGTTTCGCCATCTGCGACGAGCCCGCAATCGTAGTCGGTGATAAGCGATATATTCACCACCGCGATGGCCTGTTCGAGCGCCAAATACGCCTCCGGATAGCCGGTCATCCCGATCACTTCCCACCCCGCCTGCGTAAACCAGCGGCTCTCTGCCTTTGTAGAGAACCGCGGACCCTGGATGACGACGATCGTGCCGCGCTCGTGGACCGTGATCCCCTGTTCCCGGATGACTTCGATCGCAAGGCGACGCAAGTGAGGGCAGTAGGGATCGGCGCTGCTCACATGATACACGTCAGGACCATCATAGAACGTGTCCGCGCGGCCAGCCGTTCGATCCACATACTGGTCGCACACAACAAAGTGCTCCGGCTTCACATGCGGCTGAAGGCTGCCCGCCGCGCAAGGGCTCAACAGGTATCGGACGCCGAGGTGCTTCATCGCCCACACATTCGCGCGGTAATTGATCTTGTGCGGCGGAATACTGTGCTTCCGACCGTGCCTGGGCAAAAAAGCGACCCGCTTACCCGCATATTCGGCGACAAAAAGGGAATCGCTCGGGCTGCCGAAGGGAGTTTCGACGGCAATCTCCGTCACGTTGTCCAGCAGCGAATAGAAGCCGCTGCCCCCAAACACCCCGATCTCGGCAGCAGGCGCTCCAAATGCCGTCATGCGAATACAGTCCCCGTTTCAAATGGTTAGTGACGTGAGTGATTAAGCATGTAGTTCAACACGAGGATGGACTATCCCTGCTCGTTAATGCGAGACAAACCCGGAACAATATCGCCCGAAAAACCGACATATGTACACTATATTAAAGGAGATACACGGATGTCTAACACACATACGATGCATCGACGGTCCGCTGCGGATGATCTTCACACCGAGGATTTGCGGCGGTCGCCAACCATGGCACGGCTGCTTGACGCCTTAAATAAGGGAACGGATATCGGTCACTACGGGCAGTTCACCTTCGCCACGGTCGCCCGCCATTTTATGGATGAGGGCGAGATCATCCGGCTGCTGGCGGCACAGCCCGATATGGACGAAGCAAAGGCACGAGCGCTCCTCACTCATGTGACCGAGCGAGATTACAATCCGCCACAGCGAGAGCGCATACTGCAGCACCAATCGCGCGACGGATTCCAGATAATAGACAGGCCCCATGATCCGGATTGCGGCAATCTTTACCGAGAACTGCAGTTCCCGGAGCGGGTCTACGAAGACATAAACGAATACTACGTCGAAAAGGCGGAAGCGAACTGACGCTGAAACTCGGTTCGCCGTCGCACTCAAATGCGCCGTCAGCCGCGGCGGCCGAATCTCTGGGCGAGGAAGCTCTCCAGGAACATCATGCCGATGACGGCGCAGATAAGTGAATACCAGATCTCTGCGCCGTAGCGGGCGCGATTGACCATGGTGCGGATCTGCTCCGGGGATTGCGCAACAGAGAGCGCATTGGCGGGGATTCCTGCCTCCGTGGCGGCGTGGCGCGGGTCGGCGTACGTGAGATTGGATTCCCCCGTCGGCAAGCCGACGGCAAATGCATCTTCGGTATTGCTGCCCGTGACTCCCACCTTGTAGATTCCGGAACTGCCGGTCGCTTCATATCGGAACGTCACTCCGCGCGCATCGAGCGCGCTGTTCTGGGAGGACACTCGCCGGTCGGGGCCTGTGACTCGCACCGGCTTGTTAGCATCTTTCAATGGCAGCGAGAGGAACAGCGGCTCATCCAGGCGCAGGTTTCTATGCGAGGTAGCCCCCTGCCCTAAGTAGAACATCAGCTGGTAGATGAGCGGCACGTAGCTGGATTGTAGCGGGAGATCGTTCCACTGGCGCCCAGCGCTGCTTGCCGCGATTATAACGTGACCGAGGCCGACTCGCCTCTCCACAAATGCTGGATCGCCGTTGTTAAACCGCACCATCACGCGAACGGCCCCGAGGTTCGCCTCGTCACTGACTGGATCGAGCGGGAAATACGTGTAGAACTGCGCGCCGGAGAGATGCAGGTTGCTGGTGTCCTTAAACAGGGTCAGCGCCGGATGCTGGATCGTGCTCGGCTCAAGCTTTAGCCCGTTCTTTTCATCCAGCTTCCTCTTTGGTCCGAGCCTGGCCGGGAGCAGCCCGGAAGCCTGCAGCCCGGAGTTGATCTGCCGCGCATCGGAATCGGGCCCCGGGAAGATCACCACCCCGCCGCCAGCCTTCACAAACTCCGACAGCGCCTCGCGGTCATTCTGAGACAGGGTTGACATCCCTGCGATCGCAATCACATCATAGTCCCGCAGCGTAATGCCGCCCAGCCCTTCGCCCTCCCGCAGCTTCGGCTGCAGGCTTTCGAGGTTCTCGTCCGGGGCCATCGCCTTGACGAGAAAGTAGCTTTCGCTCTGAGATGGATTCCTCGCCGGCCGCGGGTCGAGGACGAGGACCTTCACTCTATCGCGCACGCGTACGACGAAAGGCGCGGAGTTGTCGCGCTCCAGGCCGTCCACGTTGTGCGCATCGTTTAGAGTGACGCTGCCGGTGTGAGTTCCAGTGCGGACGAACTGGTGAAGGAACTCGGCAGTCGCGGACCCGCCCGGTGGGACAGACACTCGTGTCGAGCCTTTGGCCGCGCCATCCACCACGAGATTGACAAGCAGGTCATTGCGCGGTTTTATGCCATGATTCACAATTCGCGCATCGATGCGCGTGGCCAATTGAGGAGTTACCAGCTCGCTGCCGAGAACGGGTGTCTCTACCTCGAGGTTTTCTCGATCATTTTCACCACTGCCAGCCGAAATCCAGTTGACGCGCGCCAGCTTGGCCAGGTCGGTCCAGGTCGCTCGCGCAGACTCCTTTTTACTGGTCGCCCACGCGTCGGTCTGGTCATCCGTGATCCAGTAGACCTCTTTGACCGGGGTTTTTGAGCTTCGCAGCAGCCGCATGGCCATGTGCGCGGCAGCCAGGTAGTCGGTTGTGCGATCGCTCAAGGGAGCGGCCTCGATGCGCCTGCGCACGAGCGAGCGATCGAAGCTGGGAGAATCGACGGCCGCCTCTGGCTTATCGGAGAGGAGCACCACCGAGACGGAGTCGCCGTCTCGAAGCACGCGCGTCACCACTTCGTTTGCCGCAGCCTTGGCGCGCTCGAAGCTTGTTCTCGCATCGGTGCCGCGAGCTGCCATGCTAAAGGAGTTGTCCAACACAATAACCGCATAGACATGCGTATTCTGGGATAGAATCGGAACCCCCATCGCGCGAAGTACAGGCCGTGCGAAGGCGAGCACTCCCGCGGCGATGATCAGCATTCGAAGCAAAAGCAGGATAAGCTCCTCGATACGGAGCCGCCGTCTCTGCTTCTTCTGCGACTGCAGCAGAAAGTCCATCGCGGCCCACTTGACGATCTTCAGCTTGCGCCGGCGGATCAAGTGGATGAGTATCGGTATGCCTACCAGAGCAAGCGCGCCGAGGAAGGCAGGAGTTAAAAATGTCATGTCAACTTCTATCCGAACGGACGGAGAGGTAGCGAGCCAGAGCCTCGTCGATCGGCTGGTCCGTGGGCAGCTGCTGGTAGTCCATATCGAGGTCGCGGCACCCGCGCTTCAGGCGCTGAACATACTCTTCAAACGCGGCGAGGTATTGTTTGCGCAAGGCGTGCGGCTCAGCCGTGATGGACTCCTCGCCCTCCATGCCTTCGAAGATCGCGGAATCCCTGAAGGGAAAAGTCAGCTCGTCCCGATCTAAAACGTGAAAGATGATGGCTTCGTGCTTTCGGTGCTTGAAGTGCTGCAATCCACGCAGAATGTCCTCCGGGTCGCCGAACAAATCGCTCAGAATGATCAGCAATCCCCTCCGCTTCAAGCGCTCGGCGAGGTCGTGCAGCGTATCGCCGACGCTTGTTTTCGGGCGGCTATCGTTGCGTGAAAGTGTCTCCAACAACATGCGGAGATGCTCGCTCGTTCCCGCCGGCGGGATGTACTGACGAACGCCGTCGTCGAAGATCGCCAGCCCTACGGGGTCACGCTGCTTAAGAAGGAGTGTCGCGAGAGCCGCTGCGACGATGGCGCTATACTCTCTCTTCGAGAGGTGAGAGCTTTCGCCCTTATAATTCATGCTCGAGCTGCAGTCGAGAACGAAGGTCGCCTTCAGGTTGGTCTCTTCTTCGAACTGCTTGATCTGATAGCGGTCCGAACGGGCATATACTTTCCAGTCAATATGCCGAATCTCGTCGCCAGGGACATAATCGCGGTGCTGCGCGAACTCGACGCTGCTTCCGCGGTAGGGGCTCTTGTGCATACCAGTCATCACGCCTTCGACGACCGTGCGCGCGCGGATCTCCAGGCTATTGATGCGCGCCAGTGTCTTCGGGTCGGCTAGGAAGGTCTCAGTCGAAGGCATTAAATCGTTGCTCCCTATTCGCCATTATGTACGCGCAGCAGCTGGGAAGTATCGCTGCGCTTCTCTGCCGCAGTACGCAACAGCTGCGCGTCAGGAGTGCGCTCATGCATTTGCGTAGCTCGGGCTCGTAAACTGAGGCAGCACCGCCAGAACCGTGTTGAGGCGATCCGAGTCGGCTCTGAGAATGGAATGGAGCGCCGCAGACAAGGCCGCAAGCAATGCTGTAAGCAGGACGAGCGCCGGACCAACCCATAGAATTGCTATCAGTATTGGCATGCCCGATACGGTCAAAAGGCCGCATGCATAGACGCCTGCCGCGGCCAGCCATGCCACCATTTCCCGAGAGACAAGCGCTGCATCATGTCCCAGAGTGGTTTTCAGCTCGGCCACGACGAGATTGCGAAGCGCGCCGGGTTCGAGAGACAGAAGCTCGGCGCCGTAAGTCACCTCCGGGCTGCGACCCTGTCTCCTCCAGCGAGCAAGTATCTCGTCGAGCCACGCGTACATAGGTCAGCGCCTCGGTTCTGTCGGCTTCGGAATCGTCTCCAGCAGCTTCTGCACGACTTTGTCCGGATTCAGGCCCGCGTCAGTCGCCTGATAGTTGGTCAAAATGCGGTGCCTCAGCACGGGCAGCGCGACAGCGGCGACATCTTCACTCGTGGCGTAGAAGCGACCATAGAGTGCAGCGCGAGCCTTGGCGCCCAGGACAAGATATTGCGAAGCGCGCGGACCGGCGCCCCAGCTGACGCACTCTTTCACGAACGCCGGCGCCTCAGCCTCATTCGGTCGGGTCGCGCGCGCCAGCGAAGCGGCATACTTAAAGACATGGTCGCCGACCGGGATGCGCCGCACGATGTCCTGCAATCCGATGATATCGTCGCCCGATAGCGACGCCTTCAGCTCGACATGCTGTCCGCCCGTTGTTGCCTTCATGATGGCGAGCTCCTCGTCAGCGGTCGGATAGCCCACGATCACCATGAACATGAAACGGTCGAGCTGCGCTTCCGGCAGGGGATAGGTACCTTCCTGTTCGATCGGGTTCTGGGTCGCGAGAACGAAGAACGGCTCCGCAAGCTTGTGCGACTGGCCGCCGACCGTCACCTTGTGCTCCTGCATCGCTTCGAGCAGGGCGGCCTGCGTCTTCGGCGGAGTACGGTTGATTTCATCGGCGAGGATCATGTTCGCGAAGAGCGGTCCTCGCAGGAACACGAATTTGCGCTCGCGAGTCAGCGGGTCTTCCTGGATGATCTCGGTGCCGGTAATGTCCGCCGGCATGAGGTCCGGCGTGAACTGGATGCGCTTAAAGGAGAGGTCGAGAATCCTGGAGAGCGTGCTGACGAGCAGAGTTTTTGCGAGCCCCGGCACTCCCACCAGGATACAGTGTCCCCGAGAGAACACGGAGATCAGGAGCTCTTCTATGACGGCGTCCTGACCGATAACGATGCGACCGACCTCGGACCGGATCGAATCGAAGGCTTCGCGCAGCCTCTTGAGGCGGGCAAGATCGTCCTGCCCGGTTACAGTCTCTTTTGGCGGTACGGTCTGAGCGGCAGTCATCGACATGGACTCACTTTCTGTATGGAGCGTTCATATGCAAGTGTTTCTTCCCCCGGACCCAATTTTGGGGGAGCACGGCTAGCCTGGCCAAGGATCCGACCCCAAGATTGGGTCGATTCGAGCTGCAGACAGGCTACTTATGGTGCAGGCAATAAGATAGGGTGATCAGGCTATAGCTCGTTACGAGCGCGGGCTGGTTCTCCCAGTAACGGGCGTTGCTGTTAGACCAGGCGCCGTCCGGGTGCTGCGCCGCGACGATGGCTCCGGCAAGTTCGCTCGCCCAATCGTGCTTGCCGCCCTTCGTGTCTTTCACAATCTTATCGCCATACACGTCGAGCGTCTTTGCCATCGTATGGTAGTAGTAATAGAGAGACGTGCTGCCCATGCCCGGATGCTCAGTGACGGTATAGTTGCCCCGAATCCAGTTATAGGCCGCCTGCGCCCGAGGATCATCTTTCTTCAATCCGGCGTAGATGTAGCTTTTCAGTCCGGCGTACGTCATGGAGCCGTAGGAGAGATGGCGCTGGTTCGGCTTTCCCTCGTCGGCCGGCGTCCCGCCCTGGCTTGTGTAGACAAAGCCGCCATCGTTAGGACCTTCTTTCACCCACGCCTGATCGTTGCTCTCCTTGCGGTTCTGAACGCGCTGCAAGAAGATCAACGCCTTTTTGAAGACCGGAGCGCCGCTGGGGGTACCACCCTCGTGCAGCGCTTCGAGCGCGAATTGCAGATTTGAAAGATCCGGGTGCGTGTCATCGCCGGGATCGTCTCCGTATCCAATTCCCCCGTACATCGGGTTATTGGGCTTGATCCCTTCGCCCTCGTCGAACTGTACCTTTTCGAGATAGTTGAGCGCCTTGCGGATGATAGGCCGATACACCGGATTCTTCGTTTCCGTAAGCGCCATCACCGCCAGACAGGTGTTGTAGTTCGGCAGGGCGATGGCCGGATTCGCCTTGCTGCAGATACTGCCGTCCGGCTGCGCGGATTTGATGAGATATTGAATGCCCTTAGCGACATCAGCATCGTTCGTTTCCGTCTTGCCGTTGCGAAGCAGGCCGGAGAGCGCGAGCGCCGTCGTGGCGGGGTAGTGCCCCCAGGAGCCATCGACCTCTTGTGTCTTGTGGAGGTAGGCGATCCCCTTCGAGACGGCCTGCCGGGCCTTCTGCATGGTCGAGTCGGTCGGCGCCGCGTGAGCAATGCCGATTTGCGCAAATAGGAGCGTCGCGGCCAGGCTAACTCCGTTTATTGTTCTCATCTTCGTGTTCCCTTCAATACCCCTGCCTCGGGCGTAAGAGGTCCAGGTCGCAGTAACTCTGCGGACGCGGACGTCGCGGCTTCCGCTGCCGGCCGGAGCAAGATTGTATCAATTGGCGCAGGCGGCTGCTCAGACCCGCGCAGAAGCGTTCGAGCTTGCTTCGACTGAACGGTGTAATTCTGCAGGCATTCAATACAATGCATCGCGGCAGGCTCCAGGCTCTCTGCGTTCGGGTGGCTGGATGCAGAAATTTGATGCCAGAACGATATAATTCTCCGTAAGATCTTTTCGTCACCAACATGAGCCAGCGCATTGAGCAGGGCAATGGAAATCGGTATGCGGTCGGCGGTTAGTGCCTCGCTCATCGCACGAATCGCGACTTCGTCCACCCAGTCCCTGTCCGCTGGGAGCAGCTTCGGCAGATGTCGAATCAACGACTTCTCCGCTGTTTCGCGCATCTCCAGGAAATGGTCCTGCAGGCAATGGACCATCGCAAGCGCATGCGACAGTTCGTTTCTCCGGGCAAATTCAGTTTCGAAATCGCTCATATGGTTTAGCGGCTCCGAGTCGAGTAGAGACAATGCGATTATTATCTATACGCACGACGAAGCCACAAAGACGACAATGCGAGTGCAACGGCCCCGCATCCTGCAAACACGGCGCACGTCGCCGCAGGCGGCGGATACAAAAACGGGTAATCATGTGCGTCTGTTCGGGCGTAGATACTGGGTATCCGTAGGACGTCCGCCTGCAGCGCCGTCGTCGCAGCAACCGCCGGATTGATTAGCAGCGCGGCATAAATCAGCCTGGTCGGGTCCTCCATGCGTTGGATTGTAGAATTGGCCAGGAAGAGCCCCGACACCGAGAAGACTGCCAGACCGGTCGCGATTCCGATTCCGCGTGCGAGCACTCGTCCGGGCCGAATACGCATCGCAGCCAGCTGCCCGGCAGCCCCGACCGCGATTGCGGAAGTGAGCAGCACCAGATGCACCATCAGCACGTTAGTATACCCATCGGGTGTCGTACGGCGGGAGAGCTGGGCTGCCAGTGAGAGCGCGAAAGATCCCAGGATCGCGGAAATCACGGGCCAAAGAGATGCCAGGAGACGGCCGGCGCACACATCGAATGGCGATAGCCGTGTCAGCAGCATTGCCTGCGTCTCTTCAAACCGAGAAATCGGTGGGGCAGCAAACGAGCCAAGAACCGCAGAAATAGGCATATAGAGCAGCGGGCCAACGAGCGCAGCCATTGTCAGCAATCGCAGCACAAATCGCGGCGAGTCGCTCGCATACTCGCTGAGCGGCATGACGGAAGACTGAAAGGCCACAGCCAGCGCGGCATGACTAAGCAGGATCACGGAGGCCCAGATCAGGTCTCGGACGGGGCAGCGAGCCCGCATCTGATGCCGGAAAACAATGATGACACCCTTGGCAGGGATAGGAACATCCGGACGCGCGCGCGCATCCTCGAAGCGGGAGAGCATCAGGGGCGGCCTCCCGGTTCGGACTTCGCGGATTGCGCCTTCGGGGCAGGGGCAACAGCGCGCAGCACCACTCGCACTCGCGTGCCCCGGCGCGGCGTACGCTTCGAATTCACGAGATAGGCGTTGCTTCCGCCGCCGGGCAGCGGATTGTCCAGTATGGCGGCCGGATCGTGCCAGACCGCGACCAGGGACTTCTCCAGGTCCGCTTCGAAACCCGCTTTCAGAATGCGAGATCCGGTAAATACCCAGTTGTGATTCGGCATCGACCTGGTTAGTGCGCCGTCGGCAACTAGATCTTCGGCTCTCAGATCGCGTTCGCGCCCGTCGTTGTCTTTCCAGCGGACACGAATTTCCACAGGATCGCCTTGAGGC
>Ga0068855_100004414_pt1 | contig 17185 bp, 12 predicted proteins | sample KBSCornC52_FD_66592 | JGI IMG/M metagenome (GOLD analysis project Ga0068855, IMG submission 66592) | Corn rhizosphere microbial communities from Kellogg Biological Station, Michigan, USA - KBS Corn C5-2 | ecosystem: Host-associated > Plants > Roots > Rhizosphere > Soil ...
GCGCGCAGCGACGTTTTCGCGCCGGCACGCAGCGCGATGTCGACGTCCGACGCTTTCTCGCCGGCGCCCGCCGCACCTTGCTCAACCCCAAAATCCCACCCAGCCTGCGTTTTTTTGGGCACTCCGTACCTGCCTGAGCGCTCCGCGTCCTCTGTGCTCTCGGAGGCTCGGTGGTGAAGCCCGGGGAGCCGTCATTCCGCACCGCATCTGCCGCGGCGCGGCTCCGAGCAGGGCTGGCACGGCACGTGCGCCCTCTCGCATGACTCGAACCGAGAACAAGCCCGAGTGATCCCACGCTCGTCGGGCTTTGGCGTGCGCGGCGTGGGCTCCCTCCCCCGCGCGCGGCGGCTTGGCGCCGCGTCCGGGGTTGAGGGGCCCGGCGCGCGCAGCATCCCGCAGGGCTGCGAGCACGTACGGCCGTTCCGCACCGCACAACGCAAGGAGCAGCCCAGCAGCCCGCAGGGCTGCGAGCACGTACGGCCGTTCCGCTCCGCCCAGCGCAAGGAGCAGCCCTGGTGAAGTCCGGGAGCCGTCATCCGCTGGCCGCCCGAGCGTAGGCCCGCGCCATGGTCCGCGAGCTCCTACGCCGCGGGTGATTTTCTGCCCTTTCCGAGCCCCCCGCGAAGGAGTATTCAAAGGCTACGCGCCAAATTGCTGGCTAGCGTAAGGAGTCGATTCACGATGCCCAAAGGCCAAGAAAAAGGGAAGACGACTAACAAGCCGAAACTCACCGTGAAGGAGAAGAAGGCAAAGAAGAAGGAGAAGGCCGGCTCGAAATAGGCAGGCCGATTGCGGGCGGGCTCGAGCAACGGCAGACGGCAATTGCCGCCGCTCTAGAGCCCGCACCGCCCCCAAAGCTCATCCGTCAGAACCCGTGAGCCTTCACCTGCGCCGCGGCTACGGAGGACGACCCGACCAAAGGTGAGAGCGGTGTAACTTTCCGATTCCGGGCGATTCAGCAGCTTTCCCGGTGCGTGGAGTTCGCCGTCCGGTCGGAGCCGCGCGAGGTGCGTGTCCGGCACAAGCGACCGTTCGTCACGCACCACCGATTGGGGCGCGCTTCACTTGTGGCCGTCTTTTGGCCGTGAAATGAAAATAGCCGATGAGCGCACGTGCGAATTCGGTGAGTTTTCCGATTTTTTTTGGCTGCCTCTGCCTGGGTCAGAGCGCCTGCCTGACTCCGCCGCCGGAGGGCGCCGAGAGTCCTGTCGCAGCGACTGCGGCCACGGCGGCCACCGCGCTGCCGGGCGCTGGCACGACTGCGGCAGCCGGTTCGAGCGTCGCCTACAACTGGAAGAACGTGGTGATTCTCGGTGGCGGGTTCGTCACCGGCAACGTGTTCAGCCAAGCCGAACGAGGCCTGGTGTACGCGCGCACCGACGTGGGCGGCGCGTATCGCTTCAGCACCCGCGACAAGGCTTGGGTGCCGCTCACCGACCACTTCAACCGCGCGGATTCGAACTACGTTGGCATCGAGAGCATTGCGCCCGATCCCTCCGACGCAGACGCGGTGTACGCGGCAGTTGGCACGAGCACCGCGTCCTGGTCGGGCCGCGGCGCGATGATCCGCTCGCACGATCGCGGAGCCAATTGGCAGATCACGAAGATGCCCATCAAAATGGGCAGCAACGATTACGGCCGCTCGAACGGCGAGCGCCTGGTCGTCGATCCGAACGACGGGCACGTGTTGTTTTTCGGCTCGCGACGCGACGGGTTCTGGAAGAGCACCGACCGAGCCGTGACGTGGCAACAGGTGCAAAGCTTTCCGCTCAAGAGCGACTCGAACGGGTTCGGTATCCCGTTCGTCGTGTACGACAAAGCGAGCGGGAGCAAAGGCAAACCGACGCCCGTCTTGTACGCAGGCGTATCGTCGTCCGAGGTGGGTCTCTATCGCAGCGCAGACGGCGGCGCGAGCTGGAAGGCCGTGCCCGGCCAACCCAAAGGAGTGATGCCGAGCCACGCCGAATTCGACAGCACGGGCACGCTCTATTTGAGCTACGCCAACGGAGTCGGGCCGGGTGACCTCACGGCCGGCGCGATCTGGAAGTACGAACCGAAGAAGGAGGCTTGGACCGACATTTCGCCGCTCGCGCCGAGCGAGGGCGACAAATTCGGCTACGGCGCGGTCGCGGTCGATGCCCAGCATCCCGGTTGGCTGCTCGCCGCCACGCTCGATCGCTGGACCAAGGGCGACGAGATCTTCCGCAGCACCGACGGCGGCAAGCGCTGGACACCGCTGATGCCCAAAGCCGAGCGCGACACCGCCGGCGCGGAATACCTACACTGGCATCGGCCCGGCAAAGTCGGACCGCCCGGCTGGGACGGCGATGTCGACATCGATCCGTTCGATTCCAACCACGCGATGCATGTCACCGGCCAAGGCACGTGGGCCACGACCGATCTGACCGCCGCGGATACGGAGAAGCCCACGCATTGGACGTTCTTCGATCGCGGGCTGGAAGAGACAGTGGTCGCGGCGCTCGCGAGCCCACCCGTGGGGCCGCCACTGCTGAGCGGCGTGCTCGATATTTGCGGCTTTCGCCACGATTCGTTGGACGAGCCGCCAGCGCGCGGCATGTTCGAGCACCCGCTGTGCAGCGGCACGACCAGCATCGATTTCGCCGAGCTCCAGCCGACGCTGTTGGCCCGCGTCGGGCAAGGTGGTGAAGGCAAGCAGCACGGCGCCTGGTCGACCGATAGCGGCGCAACTTGGACGGAGTTTGCTTCTGAGCCGCCGAAGAACAACGGCAGCGGCAGCATCGCCATTTCGGCGGACGGCAAGGCGCTGGTCTGGGCGGCCCGCGACGCAACCCCGGCCTACTCCTTGGATCGCGGCGCAACCTGGCTGACTTCGCAAGGCGCGCCTCCGCCGACCAAAGTGCCGGATTGGGCGCCCGTGAATTTGCGCGTCGCGTCCGACCGCGTGAATCCGAAGAAGTTTTACATCTTCGACGTCAAAGAAGGCACCGTGTTCGCGAGCACTGACAGCGGCGCGCACTTCACGGCCACGGTGCACGGCCTGCCTGGGTTGCCCGAATACCAACTCTCGTCCGGCTATGCGCGCGCCGTGCCGGGCGCAGAAGGCGACGTTTGGCTCAGCACCGGCAAAGAGCTCTATCGCTCGACCGATTCGGGCAAAACCTTTTCGGCCATCGTGGTGCAGGAAAGCCACTCGGTCGGCTTCGGCAAGCCGGCGCCAGGCAAGAAATATCCCGCGGTTTACCTGGTCGGCAAAGTGTCGGACGTGAGCGGCATCTTCCGCTCGGACGACGAAGGTTCGACCTGGCAGCGCATCAATGACGACCTTCACCAGTTCGGCTTCGTCGGGCAAATCGCGGGCGACCCGCGGGTGTACGGCAGGGCTTACATCGGCACTGGCGGCCGCGGCATCCTGTACGGCGAGCCACGCTGAGGCGCGCAGGAAAACAGCGCGGCGCCGAAGCAGTGGGCGCCGCGCGTGCCGTGGACCTCGCGTCAGTTGACGGTGGAGCACACCGAGATATTGCAAACCCCCGAGCAACAGGTCGTGTTCGAGGTGCAGGCGTGGCCAGACCCGCCGCAGCAAGTCCCGCCGCGGCACGCCCCTGATTCGCAGGAACCGTCGGCTTGGCACTGCTGCCCAACGGCAAGACCGCACTTGCCGGCGGAGCATTGGCCGAGCGCGCACTGGGCGTTGGTCGTACACGGGCCGCCATTCGGGATCCCGCACACGCCCGAGGCACAGCTGCCCGTGGCACATTCGGCGGCCGTCGCACAGGCGCCACCATTTGGCTTACCGCACAGGCCCGACGAGCAGATGCCCGATGCGCATTGGGAAGCGCGTGCGCAAGCGCCGCCATTGGGCCTGCCGCAAACACCGTTCGAACAGAAACCCGATGCGCACTCCGAAGCGGCGCCACAACTTTCGCCGCTGGGCTTCCCGCACACGCCGTCCGTGCAGTTGGCCGAGGCACACTCCGACGCGGCAGTGCAGGCGCCACCGTTTGGCTTACCGCACACGCCCGACGAGCACACCCCCGAAGTGCAATCGCCATTGGCAGAGCACGCGCCACCGTTGCTGCTCCCGACGCATTTTCCGTCTTGGCAGTTGTTCGACTGACACTGCGAAGGGTCGGAGCACGACGAGCCTGTGCCGCCCAAACATTGCCCGTTCGAGCACTTACCCGAGCAACAGTCGCCGTCGGCCGAGCAGGCCGCTTGCAGCTTGGCGCGACCGCTGCCCACGCAGCATTGCGAGTCGTCACCGCAGACGGAGCTGCAGCATTCAGCGTCGGAATAGCAGCCCTGAGCGGAGGCGCGACAACAACGATTGGCATTGAGATCACACGACATGCCCGAGCAGCAGGTGACGCCGGTGCCGCCCCCAATTCCGGAGTGGCACCCTTGGCCGCTCGAGCTACAGAAACCACCGGCCGGCAAGCTCAACAGATAGCCGACGATGGCCCCCGAGCTCCGCTCCAGGAGTTCGCGCATATCGCGGACTCGCCCGGCGTCCTTCCGATAGTATTCGAAGGGCTTTTCGTAGCCGTCGGCGATCTGCTGCGCGACGAAGTTGCGGCCGCGTGCAGCTTCGAATTCGACCCCAGCCTTTTCGACATCGGCGCTCAAGCCGCTACCGGCGGTGTCATTGACGTAGCCCACCGAGCATGCGTCGCACCATAGCGAGCTCTTCGTGTTTGCCAGCGCGTAGGTTTCCTGGGCGAGCTTGGTCACCAAGTCGCGGACGTCAGCGCGGCCGCGCATGAACGCTCGCCAGCGATAGCCTCGCTCCAAAACTCGCATGGCCGTCTGCAACTGCGGCACCCACTGCGCCTCGTCGCAATCGGGCTGGTTCGGGTTGTTCGAGTCCCGCCGGCACTCGTTGGAGAAATATTGCCAATCTTCGTTCGCAACCACCTCGAAGGGACGGTGACCCCAGGCGGTGGTGCCGACGACGTGCATTGGGACGGTTGCGTCACCGAGCGCGTGCAGCACCCAACCGACCCCCGTCAATCCGCGACCGCCGTTGACGGCACTCTGAAAAAACAGGTCGTTCCCGTAGAGGGCAAAGTTGTCGAGCGGTGAAAATTGAACGTGACCAAAGGGTTCGCTCTGCCAGGCCCAGTCTGCGCGATCGTCGGACGGGTTCGGAAAGGAGGTCTCCTTGGAGGTTATCTCGTAGCGACTCGTGCCCTTGCTTCGGCTTGCATCGATGTTCTCGAACAGCAGGTCGGACATGAGCATGATCGCCTGGTCGACAGCGCCAGGGATGCCCTCCGGCCCGGCATCGTCGTAGAACATGCCGGGCTTGTCGTCGTACCAGTGCCTGACGCCCTCGCGCACGTTGATGAAGTGCCAAAGGCCAACGCTCTCTTTTGACACCTCCTTCGAGTGAATGCCGGGCAAAATGCCTTTGATGAAGTCGATCGGATCGACGCTGTCCGACGCATGCTCGGCGTGACTCACGCAATCGCTGCCGCCGCTCAGCCACGACCAGGCACAGAAAAAGGGAATGAATACCGCTGCGAGCACCGCTTCTGCCACCACCGAGGCAGCCTGCAACATTTGCCCGAGTGGTAAGAGGTATGGGGGAAACGGCAGCGGCACGATCGGAAGCATGTCGATCGCGATGTCCGAGTGATCGTTGTCCCGATCTTGAGCATGCCAGCCGAGGACCAAACCTTGGTTTTGGGTCCCGTCGTCCGGCACGGAGAACTTCGAGAAGACGTTGGGGCGCGCCGAATTCCCCGGCACCTTTTCACTCTGGCACTCGCCGTCATCGGCCGGCGCGTGCCCGCTCGTGATCTCATCGGGGTAGTCCGATACGCGCGTGCTGGGTTTGCCCGTAAAACCCGAACACGAAGCGCGCGGCCCACTCGGAACACGTACGTCTGACTCGAGCGCATTGATCTGTTGGCGCGCGAGACGGATCTCGCCCAGATACGCTTGCCAAAGCGGAACATTCCCGGCGCTGTCCACCGTCAATTGCTCGCCGCACAGATTTTTCGGATCGCTCGCCGGAAGCAGACAGTCGCTCGGATGGTCGAACGACGGCGCGTCCGAAGGTACTGCACCCGGCGTTTTCCACACTTGCGTCGCAAGTTGTGGCGCAACCCCCGCGCGCATCGATTGCCACGCCAGGTTGACGAGCTGCTGGTGCGTCTTGTTGCTGTATGCGGCGGCTGGAGATACGGCCGAAAGCAAACTGCACGCGACCCCTAGCGCCAAAGCGCGTTTTGCATTGTGTTTCAACATTTTTCAGTCCCCAGCTTTGACGGAATCCGACGTGCGCGAAGCTCGCGGCTCCGCTCGATGACGAGTGGCGTGAATGTTCCGGCGGCGACCACGAGCAATGCCCAGCCCAAAACGATCAGCAGCGCCCGACCGAATTCAGAGTGTCGGCCGCACAGCAGTGAGGCCGCATGTGCAGTCGGCAATAACCCGCTCTTGGCGCTGGCACGCGCAAAGACGAACGTCGCGGTGACGACCGCCGCCAAGGGGGCGCCCCAGCCCCGGCCGCGGGAGATCAGCTTCGTCGCCCAACCCACAGCGACATAGAACGGGGCAAGCCAGGCGGGCGCGACCAGCAAGGCGAGCGTTGCGCCACTCGGCGCTTGGTGAAGCCGAGCCCAGGCAACCAGATGAACGACCGCGCCACAACTTAGCAGGATGACGGCCAAGCGCCCGGTCGACGCCAGATAGCAACCCAACGCGGTTCGCCGTGGCTCGGCGCGAGCTTGGAGCGTTTCGAGGATCGGAAACAGCACGCTCAGCCACATCATGGTCATGGCTTGGAGCACGAGTGCCGGGGGCAAGATCGCGAGCAAAGCGGCGGGCTCGAGCCCGTACAGGTAAACCAGCTGAGCGCGATGGGCCGCCATTGCAGCCGCCTGGAGTCGCGGCTCGGACACGGTATCCGTGAGCACGCGCAGCGAGTTGCACAGAGTGAGGAACACGCACAGCGCGATGAACACGCGCATCGGCCAGCGCCGCCCATTGGGTTCCGCGATTACGTTCGCGTGAGTCATGAGTCGAGCCCGATGACGATGGTCGACAAAGTTCCGGAGAGCGACTGTTCACCTGCGCCGGTCGTCTCACGAATGCTGAATAGGTACTGGCGATTGCGCTCGTCGTCCGTGCTGTCCGTGCGAAACTTGTCCGCGAATGGTCCAGTTACCCGAAACCACAAATCACGTCCGGTCGGGTCGTTGCTGGGGGGCTCGAAAGACTCCGACGCCCTGAATACGAATTTGTAATTCTGGCCGTCCTTGAGATCGACCAGGTTCAATTCAAACCATTCTTCGCAACCGGCCGGTGCCGCCGGCCCAGCGTGAATATGAAAACGGACCTGATTGGGCTCAGCGTTCGTCCAACCTGCGCGGATCAAGATTGGCACGGCAGGCTCGCCGTACCCGTCGCAGCGTGGGTTTCGCAGGAACCCCCGTGTAGCCAAGATGCCATCGACGACTTCGCGAGGGACCGCGACCGGTTTCGGTTGTCCCGGGCAACCATGGTCGTCGGTCGGAGTCAGCGGCGGCGTATTCGGGCAAGTGTCCAGGCTGTCCGCAACGAGATCGCCGTCCGCGTCGCCCAGGCAATAGGCGGTCATGCGGCTGGCGTCCTTGCGGGCGTCGTTCAGCTTGCGGGTCCGATCGCGCGCGAGGCCGAGGTAATCCCCCGTGTCGAAGGTCTTGGCCATGTAGCGGTAGGCGGCACCGCTGCGATCCATGTTCGCAGACGCCACCATGCTCGCCTCGCACGCGGGGATACCGGGGGCGATACAATTGACGAGCAAGTCGCAGCCCAACCGTTTACTGGCGATGGCGTCGCCAGGCGCGGCACCCGCGCCGAGCGCATTGACGCAAGCGACGCGGTCACTGGTGTTCGCCGTGAGGGTCGAAGGCGGAGCGAGAGCGAGAGTGGTGCCGGGTTGCGTGATGAGCGTGCGTGCAAAAAACGACCCGCTATACGTGGACGGAGTGACGGCGCCGAGCGTCAGGTTCGAACGCGGGGCGACCAAAATTCCACTGAACGGCGCCTCGATGCTGATCGGATCGCTGCCGAGATACGAAAGGAGCAGCCTGCCCGCTGCTCCGGCCCCCTGAATGGTGCCGCGAAACGTCAAGCTATCGAGAACGTACAGACTGACCGCGCTGCCATCTTCCGGCAACTCCAGCACCGATTGCGCGTCCAAAAATAGCGTAGCGAAAAAATATGCCCCCGCTTGGAGCTTGATGTGAGCGCGCGACTTCACACTGAGGCTGACATAGCCGCCTGGGCTCAAGCTCGTGCTGGTGTCGGGCGGTTGCTCGAGTAGAGTCCCCGGCTGGTTCGGAACCGCAACGCTCCAAGACCACATGCGCAAGGGTTCGAGATCGTCACTGAGCTGAGACTGGCCGGCTAGGGAGCTCGAGCCGGGCACCGTGACCGGCTGCAGAGTATGCGCAAATCCTACCGTCGCTTGATCGCGAATTTCGACTTTGCCTCGACTCCACACCTCACCTACGATCGCCGAAGGGCCGATGGTGGTGTTCCCCGAACCGACGTTCGCAATCGCGGCGAGCGAGGACGTCGCGCTCGTCACTCGGGTGCGATCGCCAATCGTGAGCGTGTCGCTCGCAACGAAGCTCGCCTGAGCGTCGGGCAAGGAGTGCGGCAGGTTGACCGTGACCGTACAACGCCCGCCCAACGCGCAAGCCGTCCCCGAAGCCTGCCCGGCGGCGACGGTGCCGCTGAAGTCGAGCTGATCGAGATTGTATTGGTTCGAGCTTTGCGGAACGTTGAGCACGATGCGAACGCGCAAATCGCTGAACACCGTTCCAGAGAGCTGCGCGCGCACGGTGCTCGGCAGCTGAAATGACAGGTGATTGAAGACGCCCAGCGGCCGTCCCGTCAAATCCACCTGCCCGAGGGAGACCGAATGGACCCCTTGGGACGGACAATCCAAATACAGCTGTACCGAGCCGAACCAAGAGGGATTGGGCTGCACGGGGGGTAGGCGCAGATCCAGATTGACAGCCGCAGCGAGCGGGCCGAGTGAGCTCAACGCCGGGCTCTGGATTTCCGAATAGCCGACTCCGGAGACCCCCAAAGAGTACGCACCAGCCGAGTGCACGCTGGACTGCACTTTCGTCCCAGTGCTCACGGTCCAATCACTGGCGGCTTCGAAGCCCAGGACCGACAGCTGTGCGCTGGACAACGCGCCCTGCGTCGAAGCCACGCCCTCCGTGCCCACCGCAGAGGTGCAGCCAACCTGAACGGCGATTGCTGCCGCCGCACAAGTAGTTACGAAACCCGCTCGCGTCCCTACGCCCAAGTTTTTCATCCCGCAGTGACTATGGCTGGAGCCATCGCAGCTCGTCAATCGAATTTTAAAAACACAAAGCGAATTAATATGCAGAGCAAGCTTCGATAGCTACTCAGCGAGCGCACACAATCACATCGATGCGAATTGGGGCTCGTGCACCGAATTCAATTAGCCAGTCGTGACCGGACACTTCGCACTGTCCGGGGACACTGACCGGTCACTCTCGCGCGTCGCAATTCGGCTAATTTCAAGCCAGTTCGAGTGATCGATCGCGCGGCACGCTCGTTGCTGAATGGGGGGAGGACGCGAGCGCGACTCGCCTCTTCGAGGAGAAAGATGAAGCACTTCAAACGCGCGCGAACGAATACGATGAAGACGGCGCTCACTGGCTTATCGTTATTGCTCACAGCAGCCTATGCACATGGAGCAGCCGCAGCAGGCGATACGCTGCTCGAGGACGAATATCTCTTTCCGTCGCAAGAGCTCGTGGCATCCGGCTGCTACTACCGAGCGCTGATGCAAAGTGACGGCAACTTCGTCAACTATGCAGGCAACCACGCGCTATGGGCGTCGAATACCGTCGGTTCCGGCGGCTACGCCGTGATGCAAGCGGACGGCAACTTCGTGATCTACAACTGGGCAGACCGGGCCGTGTGGTCCACTCATACCAACGGCAACTGGGACTCCTCGCTGGTCGAGCAGGGCGATGGCAACTTGGTGCTCTACTCGAGCGCCTTCAAACCGCTGTGGTCCTCTCGCACCAACGGTGAATCGCTCGGCCAAAGCCCGTGTGCGTTCAAGCAAGAACGAACCTTCGTGACCTACGATTTCGATCGCCCGGGCGGCGACTACAAGATCGTCATCCCAACTCAAGCGCGCGCGAGCTGGTGTGGCTTTTTCTGCGCGAAGGAGAGCGCATGCAAAGCCTACTCCTACGTGCCGCCGTCTGGCTCCGGCACGGGGGAGTGCCACTTGAAGAACGTGATCAACGCGCGCGTCCGCCATTGGGGCTGGGTCGCGGGCATGAAAGAGTTCTGAGCGAACTGCGACCAGCTCGTGAGCCGCGAAAGAGAGGCGAAGCATGATGGTTCCCGACGTTTCGCGGCGGCGCTGGCTTCCGGCGCTCGTGCTGCCGTCGCTTGCCGCGTTCACGGTGGTCGCTCTGGGCAGTCTGGCGGATAGGGGCGGCACTGCGCGCGATCTCGAGCAAACACGAGCAGCTCCGCCGCCGATGCCAGTCGTCGTGTCTTCGCTGACACTCCCCTCGCCGGCATCGCCGCCAGCGGCCGCGCTGCCCACTCCGCGCACTCGAGCTGCTGAGCCGGTCCCGCAAACGCAAGAGCCAGAGCTGCGGAAGGGCTTCTCACCAGTGCTCGAGCGAGTCGAGCCCGTGCACCGCCCGTTGGGCGACGCGGTGGATCCCAACGCCCCCGCGAGCGAAGCCCCGTCCGGCAGCGAGCTGGAAGTTCCGCCCAGCACCGGCCCCGCATCGCCCGAATGAGCGGCGCGAACGGCGCTGGCGGATGCGGGCTCCGCTGAGCCGCCACACGATGCAACCGCTCAATCCACGACGAGCAACCGACTGCGCGCGCCCGAGCTCTCAGGACGCTCAGCTCGTTCCGGGGGGTTGATGGTCACGCGCAGCGGGCCGAGCGCGTCGAAGCCTTCGGCGGCGCGGTCCGAAGTCGCGCTGCGCGCGACTCGCACGGATCAACCCAGCTCCGCGCACACACGCTGATCCTCGGCTCCGCCACTCTGGCTGACGCGATCTTCGAAGACGCGCGTTTGCATTTCCGGATCCAGAGTCCGGTTGTGAGCGCCCCATCAGTCGCGCAAACCGTACGGAAATTCAGGCGTGGCTTTGGTCGGCACGGTATCGTGGAACTTCGTCAGATCGAGCACGATCACACCGTCGGGTTGCTCGCTCAAGATGTCGGCGTGGCGTGCGCCCCAGAGCACGTCTTTGTGCGTGTAGTGGCGCTGGGCGTGCACCGGTTGCAGCGAGGTGTCATCCGTGCCGGTGACCGAGACGACGAACTCGATTTCTTCCGCGTTCATTTGCGCTTCCGTCACGCCGTAGAGCGGGCTGTCCGGCGTGATGTTGTGCATGGCCGTCCAAGAGCGAGTGAAGGCTTGCGAGCGTTCTCGCACCAGATTCAAATCGAACATTTTGTATAGGTGCATGCCCTCTTGCGTGTGCACGGTGCGGATCATGACCACGTGCAGCAAGGCTTCGACGATCTGATTGCCGCGCTCGTTACCGAGCCGGAACATCATCGTGGGCACGCCGTCCATGGTCGTGACGGTGATGGTGTTCGTGAACACGACGCGCGCCTGCAGTTGGGAAAACTTGGAGAAAATCAGGCCGGTCGCCACGGCGGTCAGGATCAAGCTCACGACCGCCTCGCCGACCACGAGCCAATTGGCGGCGCTCGACGCCGGATACATATCGCCGTAGCCAATCGTGCCCATGGTCTGCACGGAGAAGTAAAATGCGTCGGCAAACGAGCCCGCGCGCGCGTGCTTGATGCCACCGGTCAAAAGATAGAGCGCGGCAAAGCCCGCGTTCAACGCCAAGAAGACGGCCACGATCGCCGATAGCGCGAGCCACCACGGCGCGCGCAAAAAGCGATGATGGTAATCGCGGAAAGGCGCACGCGGCGCGCCCTTGACCACGATGCCAGGCAGCGGGTTGTCGTTGCGGGAAGCCACGCGCGCGAGGGTGTTCAGCGTCGCGCTGGCGAGTCAAGGCGCCGCCTGGCGCGTGGAATTTCTCGGCTAGCCGCGGGCTCGAGGCTGGACGACCGGGATGCGCACGACGAACTCGCTGCCGCGCCCGAGCTCGCTCTTGACGGCGATCGTGCCGGCATGCGCCTCGACGATGCGCTTGACGACCGCAAGCCCGAGACCCACGCCGCCGGTGGCCCGAGTGCGGCTTGGATCACTGCGAAAGAACGGCTCGAAGACGCGCGCTTGGTCTGCTGCCGAAATGCCTACGCCGAAGTCCTTCACCTCGAACACCAAGCTTTGCCCGTCCTCGGAGCTGCGTCCGGACAGGCTGATTTTGTCTTCCGAGAATTTGCGTGCGTTGTCGAGCAGGTTGTCCAGCACTCGGCGGAGCAAGCTCGGGTCGACCTCCAGCGCCGGCAAATTGGCGGGGATGTGGCAGTCGAGCGCGCGCTCGGGTGCTCGCACGCGAAAGCGCGCGGCGGCCGCTTCGAGCACGGTCGTGCCAGACAAGGATTCGAGGTGCAGTGGCGGCAATGCGTCACCGCCCGAGTCGCGTGCGAGATCGCTGCGCGCGCTCGACATCACGTCATCGAGCAGCTGCTCGAGCTCACCCAGATCTTCGCCGATATCGGCGAGGTAGCTTTGCACCTTGGCCGCGTCGCCGTCGGTGACGAGCTCGAGGGCCAGCCGAATTCGCGCGAGCGGGGTGCGTAGCTCGTGCGAAATGTTGGCCAAGAGCTCTTTTTCCGAGCGCCGCAGCGCGGCAATCCGATCGGCCATATCGTCGAAGGCGCGCGCCAGAGCGCCGATTTCGTCGCGCCGCTTCGAGTGCACGCGCGCGGAGAGATCGCCTTTGCCGAAGCGGCGCACCAGCGTCGAGAGCCGAGCGAGCGGCGCGGTCACCGAGCGCGCGAGCGGAATCGAGACCAGCGCCAGCACGAGCAGCGCGACGGCTAGCTGCTTCAACAACAGCGAAACCGGAAACTCCGGCGCTCGCGCGCGCAGGAGCGCGTAGCGCGACACGCCGTGCGGGTCCGGCGGCGAGAGCACTTGCCCGAAGCCGCGCCCGAACACGGTCTTCTCACGCCGCAGCGTGTCGAGCTCGGCGCCCGTGAGCGGCGGCAATGGCTCACTGCCATTGTGCGCCACCAGTCGACCGTCGACCTCGTAAATGGTCATCAGCATGCCGACTCGGGCGTGCAGATCGCCGAGCTCGCGCTTCAGCTCGCCGGGCCGATCGCTGAGCTCGGCCATGTGCCAGGCGATCCAGGTGCTGCTGGGCCGCGCAGGACCGTCCAGCGCGGGGCGCAAGGAATAGCGTCCGACGAGAAAACTTGCGCCGGAGGCCAACGCAATCATCAAAACACCGTACAAGTACACGCGCAGCACGAACCACGGGCGAACGCCCGCGCGTGCACTCACGATGATTCCTCGGCAACCAGCATGTAGCCCGAGCCGCGCACCGTCTTCAGCAGCCGCGGCGCGCGCGGATCGTCACCGAGCTTCTGGCGCAATCGGGAGATGCGCACGTCGACCGAGCGATCGAATGCCTCTTCCGCGTTGCCCTTGGCCAGATCGAGCAAGCGCTCGCGCGTCAGCACTTTGCCCGCGTTCTCGGCCAGCGCGCGCAAGAGCGCGAATTCGTAAGAAGTGAGCGCCAGCGGTTGACCGTCGAGCGTCGCCCGCAGGCTGGCGCTGTCGACCAGGATGCGGCCGACGCGCACCTCCCGGGCACGGGGGCCCGCGCGCCCCTCGGCGCGACGCACGACGGCTTGGATGCGCGCCAAGAGCTCGCGCGCCGAAAACGGTTTCGTGACGTAATCGTCTGCGCCAAGCTCGAGACCGAGCACGCGATCGGCGACCTCGACCCGCGCGGTCACGGCGATGATCGGCACGTGCGAGTGCTGGCGGATTTCCCGGCACACGTCGAAACCGCTCTTGCCCGGTAGCATCAAGTCGAGCACGACCGCGTCGAATTCGGGACGCAAGGCTTCGCGAGCGGCCACGAGACCGTCGCTGACGAGCGTGACATCGAAGCCGTGCTGCTCCAAATAGTCACGGGTCAAACGCGCAATTTTCGCGTCGTCCTCGACGACCAACACCTTCAGGCGCGCGTTTTCCATGCTGCGTCGGGAGCGTACACGCGAGATCGGACCCGAGCCCGAGCAAACACAAATTGAAACACGAGATATATCCTTCCTTGGCAATTGGGCCCTAAGCTAGAGCGATTGTATGACCGCTAGACCCGACGGAGCCGCCATCTTAGCCGAGACTCACAGGAGGCGTCGGCGAGCGCGCATCTACCAAATCATCGCCGTCTTGTTGCTGGCCGGATTGGGCCTCGGCTTTTACTTTTGGCGCGGCAAAAAGAGCCGGGACAAGGGCGTGCGCTACGTCACGGCGCAAGCTCAGCTCGGCGATCTGAAAGAAACCGTGACCGCCACCGGCACGCTCAAAGGTCTCGGCTCGGTCGACGTCGGTGCGCAGATTTCCGGCAAACTCACCAAGGTCAACGTCGATTTCAACGACGAGGTCAAAGTCGGCCAAGTGCTCGCCGAAATCGACCCGGTGCAGCTGCAATCGCGCGTCGATCAATCCCATGCTCAGGTGAACGCGGCCGAAGCGTCGCTCGTACTCGCGCGCGCGACGCTCGCGCAGACTAAAGCGCAATATGCGCGCGCGCTCGACCTGTCGCAGAAGGGGCTGATCTCGAGCAAGGATCTGGATGCCGCCAAGGCCGATGCCGATCGCGCAGCGGCCAGCATCTCGTCGGCAACGGCGCAGGCCACGCTCGCCCGCGCCTCGCTGCGCGACGCGGAAACGTCCTTGTCCTACGCGGTCATCCGCTCGCCCATCGACGGCATCGTGCTCTCGCGCTTGGTCGAGCCGGGGCAAACGGTAGCCGCCACCATGTCCGCGCCCGTGCTGTTCACGTTGGCGCGCGATTTGACGCAGCTCCGCCTGTACGTCGACATCGACGAAGCGGACGTAGGCAAAGTCAAAGAGGGACAGAACGCGACGTTCTTGGTCGACGCCTGGAACGAGCATGCCTTCCTGTCCAAGGTGCTGTCCGTGCACAATTTGCCGACCGCGGGCCAAAGCGTCGTCACCTATCAAGCGGTGCTCTCGGTGGACAACAGCGAGCGCTTACTGCGCCCGGGCATGACCGCGACGGCCACGATCACGACCGACGAACGCAAAGGCGTGCTGCTCGTGCCGAACGCCGCGCTGCGCTTCAGCCCGCCGGCGAAGGCCGCGACGAGCGGGCCCGCGATTCCGTTTTTGAGCGGCGGCATGTCCGGCCCACCGCGTACCGGAGGAGGCACCGGCACGCGCATGAAGACCGCGGCCAACAAGAAAATCATCACTTCCGCCGATTCGCAGGGCTTGGTGTACGTGCTCGAGAACGGTCGACCCAAGCGCACGGTCGTGGCGATCGCGGGCACCGACGGCGAAAAGACGGAAATCAAGAGCGGCCTCAACGTGGGCGCCACGGTCATCACCGAGATCGACCAAAGGAAGGTCGAGTGACCGAGGCAGCCGTGCTTCGGCCGGCAGCGGACGACACCGCGCTCATCCAACTGCGCTCGGTGAAGAAGATCTACGGCCAGGGCGAGTCCGAGGTGCGCGCGCTCGCCGGCATCGACTTCGACATCGCACGCGGCGATTTCGTGGCCATCATGGGCACCAGCGGCTCCGGCAAGTCCACGTGCATGAACATTTTGGGCTGCTTGGACGTGCCGACTGCGGGCAGCTATCGCCTCGCCGACGTGCTGACCAATGATTTGCACGGTGACGGCCTCACGCTGCTGCGCCGTCATTACATCGGCTTCGTGTTTCAGGGCTTCAATTTGCTGTCGCGGACGAGCGCGCTGGAAAACGTCGAGCTGCCGCTGGTCTATCGGCGAGTGAAGCTGCGTGAGCGCCGCGCCGCGGCCCTGCGCTCGCTCGAGCTGGTGGGGCTCTCGGATCGCGCGGATCACACCCCGCAAGAGCTGTCCGGCGGACAGCAACAGCGCGTGGCGATCGCGCGCGCGCTCGTCACCGATCCCGAGTTATTGCTCGCGGACGAGCCGACCGGCAATCTCGATTCCGCGCGCACCCAAGAGATCATGGAGCTCCTGCTCGATTTGAATCGCACGCGCGGCATCACCATCGTGATGGTCACGCACGAGCCGGACGTGGCCGCCTACGCGCACCGCGTGGTCGTATTCAGAGACGGACTGATCGTCGAAGACTCTCGGCCCGAGCGAGCCCGCTGATGTTCCTGCAAACCGTGCTCATGGCGCTACGCGAAATTCGCAGGAACACCCTGCGCTCGGTGCTGACCATGCTAGGCGTGGTGATCGGCGTGGGCGCCGTGATCGCGCTGGTCTCGGTCGGCCGCGGCGCGACCCAGAAGATCACCGAGGACATCAGCAAGCTCGGCAAAAACTTGCTGATGGTGAGCGCTGGCGCGCGTGTGCGGGGCGGCGCGTCGTCCGCAGCGCAACCATTGAACATGGCGGACATGCAAGCGATCGCCCGCGAGATCAGCGGCGTGCACGCGATCGCGCCGGGCTCGACCAGCATGCAGCAGGTGATCTACGGCAACAAAAACGCGAGCACCCAGGTCACCGGCACCGACAACAACTTCTTCGAGGTGCGCGGCTACAGCATCGACCAGGGCCGGCAGTTCACCAAGGGCGAAGCGCAATCCGGGTTGCCCGTGTGCGTGCTCGGCAGCACCGTCAAGACCGAGCTCTTCGGCAGCCAAGATCCACTCGGTGCCTCGGTGCGAGTCGGCAAAGTGAGCTGCCTCGTGATCGGCACGCTGATGTCGAAAGGCACCGCCGGCATGGGTCAAGATCAGGACGATCTCTTGCTCGTACCGCTCAGCGCGTTTCAGCGCCGCATCACTGGCAACAACAACATCTCACTCATTTTGGTCTCTGCCGAAGAGGGCTACGACACCTCGGTGGTGGCCGAGAGCATTCGCGCGCTACTCCGCCAACGGCGACACTTGCCGCCCGGCACCGATGACGACTTCAACGTGCGCGACATGGCCGAAATCGCCGACACCGTGACCAGCACGACCACCGCGCTCACCGCCCTGCTCGGCGCGATCGCCGCCGTCAGCCTGCTGGTCGGCGGCATCGGCATCATGAACATCATGCTCGTGTCCGTGAC
>Ga0068855_100004417_pt1 | contig 17181 bp, 11 predicted proteins | sample KBSCornC52_FD_66592 | JGI IMG/M metagenome (GOLD analysis project Ga0068855, IMG submission 66592) | Corn rhizosphere microbial communities from Kellogg Biological Station, Michigan, USA - KBS Corn C5-2 | ecosystem: Host-associated > Plants > Roots > Rhizosphere > Soil ...
CCTGGATGAGGCGGACGAGCTCGGGTTCGCGGAGGACGTCGTTGGCTTTGACCGCGTGGCGGCAGACCGTCTTGGCGATCATATCCTCGCCCAGCCGCAGCTTGCTGGTCTGGGCGCTGGTGTCGCGCAGGTCGTCGATGATCTCACGCAGGAGTTGGGAAGGTTCGCTGCCGCGGAGGAACGTGGGCAGGCTGTCGATCTTGAAGGTGCCGTTGCCGAAGGGTTCAAGACCGATGCCGGCACGGTTGAGGACGTCGAGGTGATGGGTGATCCAGTCGGCATCGCGCGGGCTTACCTGGAGCGTGAGCGGGAGGAGGAGGCGTTGGGTGGGGACACCTTGGGATTCCATCCGCTTGAGCATTTCCTCGAAAAGGATGCGCTCGTGGGCAGCGTGCTGGTCGACCAGCACCAGGCCGCTGGCGTTTTCCATCAGGACGTAGAGCTTTCCCAGGACGCCGAGGATTTTGAAGTCGCGCGCGGAGGGGGATTCGGGGTCGGGAAACTCAGGGGGGAAGGTTTCTGGTTTCTGGTTTAAAGTTTCTGGTTCTGCCGCTGCGGGGACCGAAGGCGTACTCGGTGCCCCTTCCATAGGAGGAATAGGAAGAATGGGAGTAAGAGGAGCGCGGGGCGGCTGCGGGAAGGTGCCCCAGTCGCGGCGCAGTGCGACTTGCTCGTGAATCGGAATCAACGGTGGCGTCTCGGGAACGGGTGGAACGGGAGAACCAGAAACGCGAAACCCGAAACCAGAAACCTCGGCGGCGGTCTGAGTGGGGGCGGTGGCGTGAAAAGTCGCCGACCACTCCGCGCGATCGGTTTCGAGCGTCCGCCGGATCGCTTCCACGATTGCGTCGCGGACTTCGGCGGAGTTGCGGAAACGCACTTCGCGCTTGGCGGGGTGGACGTTGACGTCGACCGCCGCGGGGTCCATGTCGATGAAGAGGAAGGTGACCGGGTGCTGGCCCTTCATCAGCGCGGTGTGGTAACCCTCGCGCAGGGCGAAATTGAGCGTGCCGTTTTCGACCGCGCGGCCGTTGAGGAAGATGAGTTGTTGCGCGCGCGAGCTGCGGCTCACGCCGGCTTTGCCGACGAATCCGCGGATGCGAATATTGTCGGCGGCAAACTCGGGCACCTCAAGCAACTCCGCGGCGAGGGCCGCGCCGCAGAGATCGCGGATGCGCTCGCGCAGATGGGTGGTGGGCGGAAGCTGATAGACGACGCGCTCGTCATTGACGAAGACGAAGCCGATCTCCGGATGCCCGATAGCTTGCAGGTGCAGCTGATGCTCGACGTGACTCGACTCGGTATTCTCAGTGCGCAAGAATTTCCGCCGTGCGGGGAGATTGTAGAAGAGCGAGCGGACTTCGATCTGCGTGCCGGGGGCGTCGCCGCAATCTTTCACGCTCTCGATCTTGCCGCCATTGACGATCACCTCCGTGCCGGCCAGCGCGCCCGGTTCACGGGTGGCAAGGCGGAAGCGCGAGACGCTGGCGATGCTGGGCAGCGCTTCGCCGCGAAAGCCGAGGGTGTGAATCGAAGCGAGATCGTCGCCCGTGCGGATCTTGCTCGTGGCGTGGCGCTCCAGGCAGAGCAGGGCATCATCGCGATCCATGCCGAAGCCATCATCGACCACGCGGATCGAAGAAATGCCGCCGCGGCGAATGGCCACCTCGATCTTTTTGGCGCCGGCGTCGATGGAGTTCTCGACCAGCTCCTTCACCACGCTGGCCGGGCGCTCCACGACTTCACCCGCCGCGACCTGGCTGGCGACTTGTTCCGAGAGAAGAGCGATGCGGGACACGACGGGGAAATGGCGAATGACGAATGCGGAATGGCGAATGCTGACCTAAATCAGGTGCGAAGTGAACGCCAGAGGGCGTCACTTGTCACTTTTCTCCTTCAATACGCACTGTCTCTATGGCTTTCACTTGCCACTTTTCACCTGCACTTTCCACTGTTACCGTCTCTCCTGATGATTCTAGTCACTGAACCAGCCATTCGGCAGCTCCAGGTCATGATGCGCGAGCAGGATGACCAAACCAAAGGTTTGCGCATTTTCGTGGAACATGGCGGATGCGCGGGCTTGCAGTATGGCATGGGCTTCGGTAACGCTGAACCCGGCGATGAGGTGGTGGAACGCGATGGGGTGAAGGTGATCATCGCCGAACAAAGTCGTCATTTTCTCAATGGGTCGACGATCGACTATAGCGACGACCTCGCCGGGGCGGGCTTCCGCATCCAGAACCCCAACGCCGTGCGAAGCTGTGGCTGTGGCACTTCTTTCGAGCCCGCCGACGCCGAAGCCAGCAACCAACACTGATTTTCCAGGAGCGCCCCGCGCTTCCTTTGCTTTCCCATGGCCGACGATTTTTACGGATACGACGACGCCGATGCCGAGCCGAAAGGCCACGACAATCTTTTCCTTTGGACGATTTTCATCCTCCTGCTCATCGGGCTGGCCTTCGCCTGCTGGATGGGCAGCTTCTGGGTGTTCGGCCATCCGGAACAGCCCCGGGCCTACGCGATTCTCAAGAAGCTGAAGAAGCTCGACGCGCCGCTGCGGTTTGAGGTGACGGCCGCGCCGCCGGGAGAATTCCTGACTGCGCAGAAGCTCTTCGAGCGCTACAGCCGGTATTCGCGCCTCGAGCTGGAAAATGAAAACGGCGAGTTGCTGCGCAATTACATCCGCAATTACCGGGAGACCAAGAAGCTGGTGACCTATGTCACTGGCCACTTCGTCATTCTCGATTCGGCGGACCTGAAGCCGACGGATATGTTTCCCTCGGGTGTGGTGACGCTGGCGCAGGCGGAAGGATTCCCGCAGGTCGTGGTCGAGCACGTCTTCACCGCGCCGGAGCGGAATGTGCCGGCGTTGCGCGCGCTCCTGCAGACGGGCAACCCTTTGAAGCTGGAGCGGACCAACGATCTCTCGGCGGTCATCCATATCGAGCGTGTGCCCGATGGGCGGATGCAGTTTACCGTCATCCCGCTGCTCTACGGCGGATACGAGTTGCCCGGCAAAGGACGATTCAGCCTGGAGCCGCCGGCGATCTTGAACATGGCGCCGGGACTGCCGGTGATGAGGGGGGCCTCTCTGCAAGAGGGCTTGAACAAGTTTGCGGCCTACCGTCGCAATCACCCATTGCCTTCCGCCAGCCCCAATACGCCCGAGGCCACACCGGCCAAGCACGAGATCGCACGGGTGGACATCGTGGAGCCGGGAGCGCCTACGCCGGAGAAGGGCACGCTTCCCTTGCCGGAGGCGGGAATTCCCGTCACGCCCATTCCCATTCCCGGTCAGCCGACGCCGCGCCGGATCGCTTCGGCCGCGCCGACTCCGATGCGCGTGGCCTCCGCAGCGCCGACCCCGCATCCGCAATTGGCGATGGTGCAGCCCGCGATCACTCCGCGTCCGCCGGAGCCGCAGATGTATGCCGCCACGCCCTTGCCGACCCGAGGGACGCCGCTGCCCCAGTATTCGCCGGACGGGGTGAAAATGGAGCGTTTCATCACTGCGCAGAGCGATCCGAATCTCAGCAACAACGGCGCGACCTGGCGCACTTACGCTCCTGGCCAGGCGCCGCCGGCCAAGGAGGTCTCGCTGGATGAGGTGTCCGCGCTGGCCGACCACGGGCAGCCGGGTGAACGGCTCTACTTGCGCGGCGAATTCCGGGTGACGGCTTCCGGCACCAGCCGGGCCGTGCTCCGCGACGCCACGCGTCCGGATGATCAATCTCCGCGCGTCGTCGTCGAATATCCCGCCGGCGCCGTGCCTCCGCCGGAAAAGGAGCGCTTTGTGCGCGATGGCGGCCGCCCGTATCTCATCAGCGATATCCGCCGCGGCGCGGATGGCGTGGTGACGATCTACGTGAAGGAAATCATCAAACAATAGGGTGTCGCCGCCCCTGTAATCAGGGAACTGTTTTCCGTTATCGGGAATTTTCGTTTGCGCTTTCCGGCGTGGTGCCGAGAATTGCCGCTCTTTTTTCACAGCCATGTCCAAACCCAAAGTTCTTGTCGCCGATCCCATCGCCCAGCGGGGCATTGATGAACTCGCCAATGGCGGGTCGCTCGACGTCACCGTCAAAACCGGCCTCAAGCCCGATGAACTCCTCGCCATCATCGGCGAATTCAACGCGCTCGTCGTGCGCAGCGAAACCAAGGCCAACGCCAAGGTCATCGAAACGGCCACCAACCTGAAAGTCATCGGCCGCGCGGGTGTGGGCGTGGACAATGTGGACGTGGACGCCGCCACCAAGCGGGGCATCATCGTGATGAACACGCCGGGTGGAAATACCATCTCGACCGCCGAGCATGCTTTCTCGCTCATGGTCTCGACCGCGCGCAACATCCCGCAGGCCGATGCCAGCGTGAAGAGCGGCAAGTGGGACCGGAAGACATTCGTCGGCGTGGAGCTCTATAATAAGACGCTCGCCATTCTCGGCATGGGCCGCATCGGGACCGAGATTGCCCGTCGCGCCATCGCTTTCGGCATGCGGGTGCTCGCCTACGATCCGTATCTCTCGGCCAGCCGCGCCCGTTCGCTGCAGGTGGAACTCGTCGAGTCGCTCGACCTGATCATTCCACAGGCCGACTTCATCACCCTGCACATGCCGCTCACCGCGGAGACGAAGTACATGCTCAACGCCGAGCGCCTCGCCAAGACCAAAAAGGGCGTGCGCATCGTGAATTGCGCCCGTGGCGGTCTCATCGACGAAGCGGCGCTGGTGGAAGCTTTGAAGTCGAAGCAAGTCGCCGCCGCGGCGCTCGACGTCTTCGAGACCGAGCCGCTGCCGGCGGAATCTCCGCTCCGCGGCCTGCCGAATCTCATCCTCACCCCGCACCTCGGCGCGTCCACGGCGGAAGCGCAGGAAGGCGTGGGTATCGAAGTGGCCGAGCAGATTCGCGCGGCCCTGCTGAGCGGCGAAATCCGCAATGCGGTCAATATGCCGAGCATCGACGCGAAAACTCTCGCCGTCGTCGGCCCGCACATCGCCCTCGGCGAAAAGCTCGGGCATTTCCTCTCACAGATCGCGGCGAAGCGTGTGGAGAGCCTGAACATCAATTACTCGGGCAAGATCAATGAAGCGGACACCACGCCGGTGACCCGCTCGATTCTCGCTTCCTTCCTTCGCGCTGCGGGCGGCCCTGATGTGAATGTCGTCAATTGCCCCGCCTTTGCGGTAAACCTCGGCATCAAGGTCACCGAGTCGCGCGAGAGCAGCCAGAGCGATTTCGCCGAACTCATCGAACTCACCGCCACCGGTGAAAACGGTTGGGTGAGCGTCGCCGGCACTTTCTTCGGTACCACGCCGCGGATCGTGAAGGTGAATGGCCGCCACGTGGAAGCGAAGCCCGAAGGCGTGCTCTTCCTGTTCGAGAACCGCGACCGTCCGGGCGTCGTCGGCCACGTCGGCACTTTGCTCGGCAAGCACAAGGTGAACATTGCCGGCATGTCGCTGAGCCGCAACGAAGAAGGCGGCGAAGCGCTCACGCTCTTGAATCTCGATTCCGTGCCCAGCGAAGCAATCATCAAGGAACTGACCGCCGGGGGCGATATCCACAGCGTCCAGGTCGTCCAACTTTAAAGCCGTGAAAATCTCCGTCGGCCCCGAAGCTCCGGCCAGGCGTGCCATTACTGTCCGGTTTATCCCCAGGGATACCCGCGGCAAGATCACGCCGCCGGTCACGGAGGCGGAGTTTTCGGGCAAGGCGAACGCGCTTTTCTACGCGCGTGATGAGCGCGTCTTGTGCGTAGGTCTGGGGCAGCGCGCGAAGATCGATGCCGCGACCTTCCGTTCGGCAGCGGGTGCGGCGACGATTTTCCTGAAGAAGATCGATGAGCATCACCTGGCGCTGCATCTCGACGAGTGGCCGCAGTTTGCGGGTCCGGCGGTCGAGGGAGCGTTGCTGGCGGATTATCGCTTCGAGCGTTTCAAGACGAAGAAGACGGCGGGATTGGCCGGCCTCTCCGTGCAGGTGCTGGCGGGCGATGTCGCGGCGGCAAAGCGCGCCGTGCGGCGTTCCGAAGCGATCGCCACGGCTACGAATGTCGTCCGTGAAGTCGGCAATCTGCCCGGCAATCTGCTCTATCCCGGCACGCTCGCCGAGCACGCGAAGAAGCTGGGCCGGACTTACGGATTCAAGGTGCGCGTCTTCGACGAGAAGGCGTTGCGCGCCGGCAAGTTCGGCGGTTTGCTCGCCGTGGGACAGGGGAGTGTGCGGCCTCCGCGGATGATCGTGCTCGAGCATCGTGGCGGAGCGAAGACAGACGCCCCAGTGGCCATGGTCGGGAAGGCGATCACGTTTGATACCGGTGGCATTTCCATCAAGCCGGCGGCGAACATGGAGGAGATGATTTTCGACAAGTGCGGCGGGATCGCCGTGCTGGGCGCCATGGCAGCGCTGGCGGCGTTGGGCGTGAAGCGCAATGTGGTCGGGGTCATTGCCAGCGCGGAGAATATGCCTGGGGGCAATGCTTATCGCCCGGGCGATATCGTCACGACTTACGACGGCAAGCACATCGAGATTGTGAACACCGATGCCGAAGGGCGGGTGGTGCTCGCGGATGCGATCGCCTATGCGCGCCAGAATCTGAATGCGGCCGCGATCGTCGATCTCGCGACTCTCACCGGGGCTTGCGGTGTGGCGTTAGGCGAATACGCCGCCGGTTTCTGGAGCAATGATGCCCAATTGCGCCAGCGCGTCCTCGATGCCGCCGCCACGGCGGGCGAGTGCATCTGGCATATGCCGATGTTCGAGGATTACGAGCGGCAGATCCGCAGCGACGTCGCGCTGATCAAGAATTCCGGCGGACGCCTGGGCGGTGCGTGCACCGCGGCGGCGTTTCTCAAGACGTTTGCTGAGGACACGCCGTGGGCACACCTCGATATCGCCTATACCGGCCATCGGGAAAAAGACCGGGCCGACATGGCGCGCGGGGCGACGGGTTTTGGGATCCGGACGCTGGTGGAGTTGGTGGAGAATTGGAAATAGCGGAAGGCGTCTCGCTCTGCCGTTACGTGGTTAGTGTCGCTGTCAGTGAGCGCGATTGTAGGGCGGCCATCCTGGCCGCCGTCCGGTCACCTGCGAGGCCATTCGACGATGCGCGGCGGCGAAGATCGCCGCCCTAAAACCGGGGAAACAGAAATCCCGTGCGCCGCATGTAATCGCGATAGGCGGGATACGCTTCGGCGAGGCGTTCTTCCTCGAGTTGCGCCCGGGTGACCATCAGGAAAACAAATCCGGCGCCGAGGAGCAGCATGCCGAGACAAGCCGAGGCGAGGAGCAGGCCGGTGAGCTCGAAGAGATAGCCGAGATACATCGGGTGCCGGACGTATTTGTAAGGGCCCGCGGTGACCATGCCCCGGGCGGCCACCATGATGGCGAAGGAGCGCCCCAAATTAGCCAGTCCCCAAAGCGCGATCGCATAACCGATGATGCTGAGCACCAACGCCGCTGCGGCCGCGGGCACGCGCCAGTGCAGGGGCAGAAGATTCTCCCGCAGTTCCAACGGCATGAGGCCGATGGCGCCGTAGAGGAAGACATAGTAACTCATCGCCAGTGGCACCGTGATGTGGATGAGACTCTTCGGCGGGTGCGTGGGCTGCCGGCTGAAGAACAAGGCGATACCGGTAAAAGCCGAGAGCACGGCGAGGAGAACGTACTTGGTGATCGACGCGCAGAAGATCGAGAAGGCTTCCGGGTGGAGGCGCGCGTGAAGCGGGTTGTGGTAATTCCGATACTCGGCGTAGGCGTGGCTCACCTGGATATAGACGAACCACACATAAATCCACGGAAGCACGTAGCGCTCAAAGAACAGGATCCCGCGGACAAAGCGCGCGGAGATTTCCGTGCCTGGCGAGGCGGCGATGGGAGTGGTGTCAGAGACCATGCGAAGTGGCGGATGCTAGCGCAGAAAAAGAGGGATGCACGCGCAGAAGCGGTGGACGCCTTACTTTGCCGTTGTTTCCCTGGCGTCGACAGGGTCGACGAGCAGGATCGTACTGGTGTTTTGATCCGCGACGAAGATGTGGCCTTGGGCGTCGACCGCGATGGCCATCGGGTTTTGCAGAGGCAGGTCGACATGCTCGGCCGTGTGGATTGTTTGCACGACGCCACTCCGTGAAATACGCCGCAGGTTTTTCAGTTCGTGATCGGCGACGTAGAGATTGCCCTTGGTATCGGCGGCGATGGCCGTGAGCCCCCAGAAACGCGCGGCGGCGCCGGTGCCGTCGTCGCGGCCTTCTTCCTCGAGCGAACCGGCGAAGGTGGTCACGTTGCCTTTGCCATCGATCTTGCGGATGGCGGAATGCTCGATGACGTACAGGGCACCATCGACGCCGATGGCGATGCCATTGGGAAAATGAAAACGCGCCTCCTCGCCATGGGCGTTCTTGGCACCGGATTCACCGGGCTTCCCCGCGACCACACTGACCTTGCCGTCGTGCGTGATCTTCTGGATCACGTGATCGATGGAGTCAGCCACGAAGACATCGCCCTCGTGATTCACCGCCACGGCGGTCGGATATTTGAAACCACCCGCCAGGGTGGAGACTTGTCCGTCGGGCGTGACTTTGCGCACGCTCTTTCCGCTGGTGTCCGCGACGTAAACGTTTCCGTGCTCATCGATCGCCAGCCCCTGCGGATACCAAAAACGCGCGGCCTTGCCAACGCCGTCGGCCGTTCCATGTTCGCCCGCCGTGCCGGCGATCGTTACCGTTTCGCCACTGGGGCTGATGCGGCGCAGCGTCTGATTCGTGCGGTCGGCAACGTAGACATTTCCATGCTCATCGATCGCGAGCCCCGATGGATTCTTGAATTGAGCCGTCACACCAGAGCCATCGGCGGAACCTTCCGTTTCGCCGGCGAAAACATGGAAGGTGCATGGCAGTTCGTTGACCACCCTGGCTTCCGGCGACGCGCCTTTGGCGGCGATGGTGTGCTGAAATTCGAGATGCTGCTTCCAGCCGCGCATGAGCTGGAAGACGAGTCCGTATTCCGTGCCGTTATTACCGAGGTAGGAGACGGCCAGTCTCTGCCCGGGCAGCCACGACTGGGCGCTGAGGTGATCCATCGCTTTGCCCCCCGGCGTGTTGCCGGCTTTACGGACCTTCTGGACTGGATCCTTCGGCAACGGCAACTCAACCCACGAGCCTCGCGTATTTACCGCCACGCGGCAGTCGGTGATGTTCGCGCCGCGGTCGATATTCAGCGCGACGGCCGAGGCATCGGCCTTCCACAGCGCGGTGATGCCGCTGCGGCGATCGTTTCCATCGAAATCGACAATCGTCATTTTGCCGACGGTCTTGCCGGACTTGTTCTTGAACTCGATGAGCAGTGTCGTTTCGTTCTCCATCGTCGCCGAAAGAGCGTATTTGCCATCGGGAGAGATAGTCTCCGCGATTTTGCCGGGATCGCGACCGAGGACAAAGCCAGGAAGAACCAGACAAACAGTAAAAATGAGAAGCAGGACGACGCGCATGGCGGGAAGGAGAGCCGGCACGTTACGTAGCCGCACGACGGAAGGCAATTTTTTGCCGGGGATGAGTACGGGAAGAAGGTTCACGGAATGTTCACCGAGGCGTCAAGTATCCGCCACATCGCACGGCGAAATTCCGGGACATGTTTCGAAAACGCTACCGACTCGGACAGTGTACGGGCTGTGGGACGGAGAGTGTGCTGCGGCGCCGGGCGCCGCTTCATCGGGTGCATCTGGCACTCACGATCTGTACGCTCGGTCTGTGGGGACCTTGCTGGTTGATCACGTTGATCGCGGCTCGTTGGGAGCCGTGGCGTTGCATGCGGTGCCGGCGATGGCAAGTCTGTCCACCGCCGCCCGAGGATGCATTCGTGCCCGGCCCTGCGGGAACCACCATGGGAGCCGGGTTCGGATTGCTCCACGAGCCGTTGGATTGACCGGTGATGGAAACAGCGGCGCGTGAGAGGCGGAGGACAAGGCTTGCGTTTTCGGCTCCTCTCGGCGGAATGAGCGAATTCTGATGAGCAGTGAAGAGTCTACCGAGCCTGTCCCCGCATCACGCACGCAACGGCTGAGGGAGCTCGCGGGACTTTTCCTGAAGCTCGGGTTGATCGGCTTCGGCGGACCGGCCGCGCATCTCGCGCTGATGGAGCAAGAGTGCGTACGGCGGCGGCGCTGGTTGAGTCACGAGGAGTTCCTCGACATGGTCGGCGCGACCAATCTCATCCCGGGACCGAACTCCACCGAACTGGCGATTCACATCGGCCGCTTGCGCGCGGGAGGCGCCGGGTTGGTTGTCGCAGGCGCGTGCTTCATTTTGCCGGCGATGCTGCTGGTAATGGGATGCGGCTGGCTCTACGTGACCTACGGGCAACTCCCGCAGGTGTATGCGTTGCTCTATGGTGTGAAACCGGTGATCATCGCGATCGTTTTGCAAGCCCTGTGGAATCTTGGAAAGTCGGCGGTGAAGTCGCCGGGGCTGGCGTTGATCGGCGGCGTTACCGTGTTGGGGAACCTGCTGGGGATGGAAGAGTTGGTATTGCTCTTCGGCGCGGCGCTGGTGGCCATGATGGGGCGGCGGGTCTCGCGATCGCGGCTGCACGCGGTGGTGGCGATGCCTTTGACGCCAGTCGCCTGGGGGGCGGCCGCGCCGTTTGGTTTGTGGCCGATGTTTCTTTTCTTTTTGAAAGTGGGCGCGGTGTTGTTTGGCAGCGGCTATGTGTTGCTGGCCTTTCTCCGTGCGGACCTGGTTGAGCGCTGGCACTGGCTGACCGATGCACAGTTGTTCGATGCGATTGCCGTGGGACAAGTGACACCGGGGCCGGTCTTCACCACTGCAACTTTCATCGGTTACATCCTCGGTGGAGTACGGGGGTCGCTCCTTGCGACGCTCGGGATTTTTCTACCGGCGTTTGTCTTCGTGGCGATCAGTGCGCCGTTGTTGCGGCGCTTGCGCGCCTCACCGACGATGGGCGCGTTTCTCGACGGATTAAACGTGGCGTCGCTGGCGCTGATGGTGGTCGTGACGTGGCAATTGGGAAGGAGCGCCGTGATCGATGCCGTCACGGTGGGGATCGCGCTGGTTGCGGCGGTGCTTTTGCTCCGCTTCCGCGTCAACTCGCTGTGGTTGGTGTTGGGCGGGGCGTTGCTGGGGTGGGCGGTGAAATCCTGAGGTTACCGCTTTCTCCACGCTTTCCAGTCGCTCAGAGTTTCGGTGGTCATGACCTCCGTGGCCTGACGCAACCATTTCGGCTTGCGGTCGCGCAGGTCCTTCAGGATGCGTGGGACGGCGGAACGGGTGCCGATGTGGATGTTCGCCAATTCGCGGCCCATGCCCCAGAGCAGCTTTTCCTCTTCGCGCGAACGCGGGAGTTCTGCGAGTTCGATGCGGCTGGAGTACGGCGCCAGACGACGCAGGATCCACGTGTCGTGCAGGCAGAGGAATGGATCTGCCGCCCGGACCGAGCGGCGGAGAATATCCGCATAATAAATGTGGGTGTCGGTCGGATGGTGCCCCGCCCAGGCGCACGCCGAGGGGAGCAGCGCCTTGGTTTCGCGGGCGATTTTCCCGCCACACCAATCCGCCAGGGCTGTGTACCGTTCGCGGCCGAGACTGCCGAGGCCGGCCTGCCGATGCGCGACGCGGAAAGACAGTCCTTTTTCCGGCATGGCATTGCGCAACATGGTAAGGACGTTCGAAGGAACCTGCTTCACCGTGGGTTGCCCATTGAGCTTCTCCCAATAGAGGGTGGGATCGCGCAATTTACCGGTGGCGATGTCACGCAACCAGCGGTGTTCCTCGGAAAGGACAAAAGGACAGCCGCCCCTCTCCAGGCCAGTGATGTAGCCATCGAGGATCGACGCACAGGCGATGGGGAGGGGAATGAGAAGATGCTCGAGTTCGATGGCCAGCGCGGCGCTCGTAGCCAGGCGGACGAGGTCATTCGTATAGGGCAGAGAAAAGGCCTCGTCGAAATCGTTGATTCCCCAGATGAGGCGCCCTTCGGAGTCGCGCCAGGTGCCATAGTTTTCCACATGCAGATCGCCGACCGCGAGGACCGCGGGCGCCTTGAAAACCGCCCGACAATGCTCCGGCAGGAGCTGCATCCAGCGATAGAACGTGGCGCGGAAAAAGCTGAACGCATCCTCCGCCATGCGCTCATGTTTGGCCGCAAGATCCGCCTTGAGGATCGTAATCTGTCCGCCCAGCCACTTTTCGTATTCCCGGCTGGATTGGACGATCGTCATCAAGACCGCTGGCGGGCGTTATTTATACGCCGTGGGGAATTTTGCCCCCTTCGCCATGCCCAACATCTCCGTGCGCTTGGCCGGATCGGCCTTGCAGGCGTTCGCGAGCGCGAGGCAATTGGTCTCGAAATCGATGATCGATTTGGTCTCCGTATCGCGGAGGGCAAAGATATAGAATTTGTAGGCCTCACCACCGATATTCGAGCTGTCGCGATAGCCATCGAAGGTCACGTCGGACGGTGTAAACGACAACGTCCGCTTGGTGCCATTTGGAGCGGCTGGCACCGGGATCGTCTCTGTGGAGAGGACTTTGAAGGAGTCGCGGTTTTCGACGAATTTGGCGCGCGTGTCGTAGCTGATGATGATCATCTGCGCCTCAGCGGCCGGAATGGGCTGCATGCTGCTCGCGCCTTCAAAGGAAAAGCGCGGCTGAATGTGCTGGGTCTTGTGAAAGAAGTCGTTGCCCTTCGCTTTTTCCTGGTTGCCAATCTGCACCTGGACGCGAGTCGAAGGGAATTTACCCACCGCCGGGAGTGGGATCTGCGCAAAAGCCGTCGTACCGAGGGCCAGAAGAATCACGATGTATCGCATAGTGAACTGGAATCAAAAACCGCAACCTGAACGCGAGTAGAGCGGGGCGTACAAGTTACGTCAATGCTGATGATGACGAACGAAGCCGCAGGAATATTAGTCAGGAAAGCCCTGATTTTGCGACAAAAGCGCGCCTTGGCCGTATAGACAATTGAATTGGCGCTGGGTCTGCGCTTCAAATTAGCCGAAATGATTTTTGCGAATTACCGCCGACTCGCCCTGCTGTTTTGCGTGATGGGGTTGGTCTCCGTGCACGCTGCCCCTCCGGCCGACCAGATGGCCCGCGGGCAAAAGATTTTTACCGAGAAGTGTTCGATGTGCCACCAGCCCAACGGGGCGGGGGTGCCAACCGTGTTTCCGCCGCTGGCGAAAAGCGAGTGGCTGAAAGAGAAGCGCGACTCGGTGGTGAAGGTGCTCTGCGAAGGGCTCTCCGGTCCGGTGGATGTGGCCGGCCAGCATTTCGACAACCTGATGCCCGCGCAAATCCTCGACGACCAGCAAGTCGCGGATGTGCTGACGTTCGTGGCCAACTCGTGGGGCAACGAGGCCCCGATTTTTACGGCGGATGAAGTGAAGACCGGCCGGAGCAACTCGCGTTTTCCGACTTACGCCGAGCTGCTGAAGTCCGCGGAATACCGTCCGTTGCCAGCGGCGCCAGAAGGGTTCACCCTGCGAGAGGTGGCAAAGTCTCCGGAGTTCATGACCCGTCTGGCCATGGACCCGGTGAAGAAGACCATCTATGCGCTGGCCGAAAAAGGGAGCGTGTATGTGCTCGATATGGGAGTCGGCGCATTCGTGCAGATCATCAAGGCGACCGATTATCTCGAATTGGGCGGCGTCGATGCGGTGACGATGGGCATGACGGTCGATGCCCAAGGACGGCTATGGATCGTGAGCAACCAGAAGCGCAAGGAGAGCCTGCCGCATCAGAACGAAGTGGTCATCTGGCGCTTGAGCGAGACCGTCGATGGGCACCCAGGAAAATTAGCGCCTTGGTTCCGCACACGTTATCCGTATGGCGTCGGACCTTACAATCATGGGGTGAGTCATCTCGCTTTCGGGCCGGATGGGATGCTCTATGTGAACAGCGGGTCGCGGACGGATGGGGGGGAGCCGGGCAACGATCCGGAGCGTTCCAAGGGCGGTGAAGTCGATATCACGGCGTGTATTTGGCGGCTTGATCCGCGGGCGGAACAGCCGAAGATCGAGGTCTACGCGCGAGGAATCCGGAACGCCTACGGCTTTGCCTGGGACGATGCCGGTGACCTTTTCACCTTTGCCAATGGACCGGATTACAATGCGCCCGAGGAGATGGATTTCGTGCAGCAGGGCAAGCACTACGGTTTCCCGTATCAATTTGCTGACTGGCCGGTGAAGCCCGGGTTCCCCTATTCCTACACGCCGCCGCCGCCACCCGGGTTGGAGTTCACTCCGCCGGTGGTGAATCTCGGCCCCGCCGGAGGGGGCTCGCCCGCCGGTCTGTCGACGTTTGATCCGCACTCTTCACCGTGCGGGACGATTTGGTGCGGAGGAGATTTTCCGCCGAGTTTGCGCGGAGGTTTCCTCATGACGCGTTTCGGCAATTTGCTCGGGCCGCCCGCCGTGCAGGAGGACGTGGGATTCGACCTGCTTTCCGTGCGGGTGGACAAAACTTCCGGCAGCCGCGTCACGGCCAAGGTGACCACCGTGCTGGCTCCGCTGGCCCGGCCGCTGGATGTGCTTTCGATTGGCCGTGGACATGTGCTCATCCTGGAGTACACGCGTCCGACCGATTTCAAAAATAAGATTGGCTGGCTGCCCGGCCGGGTGTTGGAATTGGCGCCCGTCGAACCGGCGAAAGATGCGAAAGGCGGATGATTTAGCGAGACATGATTTCCACGAGAACGAAGAAAATTTGGGGGCGCTCCTGGTTGGGCATTACCCTGATCCTTATCACCGGCGCGCATTATTTCTTTTACCGGTTTAGTTCCGATCCGCTGAATACCTACCGGGTCTGCGGCGGAATTACCTGCGGATGCCTCCTGTGGACCTCGGTCCTGTGGGTGGCGATGTGGCTGCGGCACATGTGGGCGCGGTATTTGATGATTACCGTGATCTGCCTCGCGATCGCTACTTTCTGCATGCTGGCCATGCTGGTGACAAGAGACTCGATCGATCCGCTGTCGCACCTCATGAAACAGGTGGCGTTTGGCGTGCTGTTCTATGTGGCCGCGCTCATTCCGCTGACCTGGTCGTCTCTGCTTCGCCAATATCTCGGGCCGAAGACGGCGGGCGAGCGGTAAGCCTCATTGGATCGCCGCGAGTCGGGTGAGGATTGCCGCGCTATTGGCTGAGCCAGGCCCGCGGGATCGGTTGTCGAGGCAGGCCTGCGCTCTCCATCTCGAGCACGGGAGTGCCGGTCCACATTTCTCCCGGTTGCCAGGCCATCCAGTAGTCATTGCGGAATTGCTGCCAGCGATAGTCCACATAAGCCACGCGCAGGCGGTGAGCGCCGGCGGCGAGGGGGATGCTCCACGTATTGGTCGCGTGGACTCGCGCACTCGGGAGCCACTCCTGGTCATCGACAAATACGCGCAAGTCATATCCCGCATCGCGGGTGGCGGTGAAGAGAGGCGTGGGCGCGAAGAAGGTGTATACGCCGCTGTCGGGCACGGTCACGAAACCATCGTAACGAATGGCGTAAGCGCGATCAGTCTTCCGAATGGAGGCAATCTCCTCGGGTTGCAACAATCCGCCGGCCACGCCTTGAGCCTTGGAGGCCAGCACACCCGGTTCCCCGGCATAGCTGAAGAGCGTCGGCCAATCGCCTTCGAAGTAGGCATAACGCAGACCGGCGCTTTTTCGAGGCTCCGCTGTCGCTGGGAGCAGGGGGCACTTGCGAAAGATCGCGGCGGTGGTTCTTCCGCTGTCGGTCCCGGTGCAGGTCCAGGGTGTGGCACTGAGACCCTGGCGAAACGCGCGGACCTTCACCATGGTCGTAGCCGTGATACGGAACGGAGCGGTGTAGCGTGGAGATTCGAGCGTGGGATCGGAACCGTCGAGCGTGTAGCGCAGATCTACTTCGCTGGCCGCGGCTTCCGGCGGAGGAGCGAAGGAAATTTCCAGGGAATCGGTAAAGACTTCCCGATCAGGGAGAATTCGCGCGGTGCCCAAAGGCCGGTGAATCGCGATGGTTTTGACGACCCGGCCCTGGGCGTCGAGTTCGAACTCAAGGTCTGCGGCGGGCGAATAGTGGTGGTCGCCGAGTTGCGCGCATCCCAAGGCGATGCCCGTCCTGTTTTGCCCGGATGCCTGGGTGAGCAGCAGGGTCTCGGCCTGGGCTTTGAGGTTGCCGCACTGGAGATCGTTCACGGATTCGGGGCCGCTCGCGAGCCATACTTGCCGTCCTTGCGAAGTCATCCCGTAGCAGCCGAGCACACCACCCGGACCGGCGATCCTTTCCACCTGCCGCAAGTCGCTCGCCTTGTCTTCGGGTTGATCGTTGCTCGCACGGCTCAGCAGTGCGGCGACAAAAACTTGATTGCCTGCACCGTGCCAATGCACGGCCACCGGCTCGATCAAATGCTTCCGGGATTTTTCCGGCAATCGTCCCGCTTGCAACGCAGTCTGGAGGCGTTGCAGGGCCGAGCCCGGCAAGCTTTGGAGAGCGCGCCGGGAATCGAGCGTATTGGCAAATTGCAAGGCACTGGGGCCGAAGCAATGGATCGAGACATTTTCGAACCCGGGATTGAGCGTGCGCACCACGCCGGCTTTCTCGTCGACTTCCACCAGCGGATTGTGCGACTCGCCGAGAAGCCGCAGCCGATCGGCAAAGCCGGACTCTTCGATGCGAATGGGCAGGCTAAAGAATTGTGTATACTCGTGCTCCTTCGAACTCTGGATGCGATCGCAGACCAGCCAGAGATCGCTGCCGCGAATGCCAAAGCATTGGCGTAGCACTTTGACATCGGTGATCGGCTGTGGATCCGGAACGGGCGCTGCGGTTCGATACAGTCCGTAAGGATCCGATACTGAAATCCGGGGCAGACTGTAAGGTGCATCCTGCAGCCCTTCCGCGAAATCAAAGTGCGCCGAGGTGTGAAAACGTTCCGGCCAGACTTGCCGCTCGGCCTGCGCGCAGAAGTCGGTTTTCCCGCCGGTGCGGACGGCGTCCTGATAACGGTTATCCGGCTTTCCGTCCACCACGAGTCCGTGCGCCTCCACGAGCACACGGTCATTCCTCGCCAGGCTGTACATGGTGCGCGAGCAATCCACCTGCGTTTGCGACCGGGTTCTAAAATTCTGCAGGACGAAATAGTCCGCGGTGGGCAGCCAGCTCGAGCGCAGATAAGACATTGCGGCATACGGCGCGTGATCGGAGAAAT
>Ga0068855_100004422_pt1 | contig 17176 bp, 10 predicted proteins | sample KBSCornC52_FD_66592 | JGI IMG/M metagenome (GOLD analysis project Ga0068855, IMG submission 66592) | Corn rhizosphere microbial communities from Kellogg Biological Station, Michigan, USA - KBS Corn C5-2 | ecosystem: Host-associated > Plants > Roots > Rhizosphere > Soil ...
CGAGGAGTACGATGTCATCGCAACACTCAACTTGAACGGTGATTACGTTTCGGATGCGCTGGCCGCGCAGGTGGGCGGTATCGGCATCGCCCCGGGAGGCAATATCGGCGACGGCCTGGCCGTGTTCGAAGCGACTCACGGCACCGCGCCGGGATTCGCGGGCAAGGATCGCGTCAACCCCGGATCGCTGATCCTCTCGGCGGAGATGATGTTGCGTTATCTCAAATGGAACGAGGCGGCGGATCTCATCATCAAGGGCGTGACGAACACGATCGCCAACAAGGAGCTGACTTACGACCTGGCGCGCCTGCGCGAGGCGATCAAGGCTCCCAAGCGCGAGCTCGCCGCTCGCAAGAACGTAGAAGAGGATCTGCAACGGCTCATTCCGGGAGCGAAGCTCATGAGTTGCTCGGGATTTGCCACCGCGATCATCCGGCACATGGATGATTGAGCGCCGCCCCAAGCGCGCAGGGGCGCCGGGGGTTCGTCCGCCGGCGGGTAAGCGCACCGAGTCATACGACCCGGGCTGCACACGTTGCCCTCGGTTGGCGGAATTCCTGGCCGAGACGCATGAGCACTATCCGGATTACTTTGCGCGTCCGGTGCCCTCGTTCGGGCCGCCGGATGCGCGAGTGTTGTTCGTGGGTCTCGCCCCAGGGATGCATGGAGCCAACCGCACGGGGCGGCCGTTCACGGGCGATTACGCCGGGATTCTCCTCTACGAAACTCTGTACGAGTTGGGGCTGTCGACTGGTTCCGAGTCGGTGGCGGCAAACGATGGTCTGAAGCTCCAGGGTGCGCGGATCGCCAACGCGGTGAAGTGCGTGCCTCCCGAAAACAAGCCGCTGCCGGACGAGATCCGCACCTGCAACGCTTACCTTCAAGTCGAGCTACGAGACCTGGACCGGGTCAAGGTGATCCTCGCCCTGGGGCGCGTGGCGCACGATGCGGTGCTCATGGCGCTCGGCCTGAAGCGCAGTCAATTTCCGTTCGGCCATGGGAACGAGCACTCCATCGGTGCTGCGAAATACCTGGTCGACTCGTATCATTGCAGCCGTTACAACACCTCGACGAAGGTGTTGACCGGGCCCATGTTCAAGAAGGTAGTCGCGCGCGCGTGCAAACTGGCGGGACTATGAGCGCCAATGCATTCGATCACAAGGAATACACGTCGGCGCTGCCGAAGCGTCCCGGCGTGTATCGCATGTTTGGCGGCGACGGCGAGCTGTTGTATGTGGGCAAGGCCAAGAGCCTGAAAGACCGGGTTACGACGTACTTCAATCCCAGCAACGTCGCTCCCAAGATCCAGGCGCTGGTGGCGCAGATCGCGAAAATCGAGGTCACGGTCACCAACTCCGAGGCCGAGGCGCTGCTGCTCGAGTACAACCTCATCAAGGCGCACAAGCCGCGCTTCAACATCGTGCTGCGCGATGACAAGAGCTTCCCCTACATTCACCTCGAGGTGGGCCACGATTTTCCGCGGCTGGCGTTTTATCGCGGCTCGCGCAGCGAGCCCGGCCGCTACTTCGGACCCTTTCCGAACGCGGGCGCCGTGCGGGACAGCCTGGGTCAGATACAGAAGCTGTTCCGTATCCGCAATTGCCGTGACAGTTTTTTCGCCAACCGCAGCCGTCCGTGTCTGCAGCATCAGATTGGACGCTGCTCGGCTCCCTGTGTGGGTCTGATCGGCCGCGAGGAGTATGGGCAGGACATGGAAGCGGCGGTGAAGGTGCTCGAAGGCCGCAGCGACGAGGTGAATGCGCAACTGCAGGAGCGCATGGAGGCGGCGGCGGGCAGGCTGGAATTCGAGCGCGCGGCCCAGATCCGCGACCAGCTCGCGACCTTGAAGCGGATTCAGTCGCAGCAGGTCGTGACAGCCGGCGGTGAGCGGGACGTGGATGTGTTTGCCATCGTCGGCGAGCCGGGCGAGTACTCGGTGAGTGTCATGTTGGTGCGCGGCGGGCGCAATCTCGGCACGACCAGTTATTTCCCGCGCGCGGCATTGGCAGAGCCCGAAGAGGCGCTGACGTCCTTTATCATGCAGTACTACGCCAGTCAGGAGCCGCCGGCGGAGGTGTTCGTCGGCCGCAAGCTCGAGGACGCTGATTCACTTGGACAGGCGCTCGGGACGCGGGCCAACCATACGGTTGAAGTCCGGTGTCCGGTGCGAGGCCTCGGAGTCCGGTGGGTTGAACTGACTATCGAGAATGCTACGCAGGCATTGCGTATGCGGCTCGCGCAGAAGCAGGGGATGGATGAGATGCTTGCCGCTTTGGCCGAGGAGCTCGACCTGCCTGAGCCGCCAGCGCGTATCGAGTGTTTCGATATCAGTCACACGGGGGGCGAGGGCACCGTGGCCTCCTGCGTCGTGTTCGGGCCCGAGGGTGCGGTCAAAAAAGAGTATCGGCGCTTCAACATCACCGGTGTCACGCCGGGTGATGACTACGGCGCGCTCAAGCAGGCCTTGGAGCGGCGCTATACGCGAATCCGCAGCGGGGAGATTCCCGCGCCCGACCTGTTGCTCATCGACGGCGGCCTGGGCCAGATCGCTCAGGTGCACGAGGTGCTTACGGCTCTCGGCTTTGCGGACCTCACTCTCGTGGGCGTGGCCAAGGGCCCGGATCGTAAGCCGGGGCAGGAGCGCCTGTTCGTCTATGGCGCCGCGGCGCCGCGAATTCCGGAGGCCCATTCGCCGGCCTCCCGCCTCGTGCAGCGCATTCGCGATGAGGCCCACCGTTTCGCCATCACCGGCCATCGCCGCAAGCGCGCCCGCCGCTACAACGAGTCCGTGCTGGAGGTCGTGCCGGGACTCGGGCCGGCCAAGCGGCGCGAGCTGCTCAAGCACTTCGGGGGACTGCAAGGGGTGCTGCGCGCCGGGGTCGCCGACTTCGAGCAGGTGCCCGGAATCGGGGCATCCTTGGCCCGAAGTCTTTATGATCACCTCCACCCTGGCTCGTAGGAGCCTGATCGACTCCTGATGCTCTGGAATGTCCCGAACACGCTGACGTGGATTCGCATTGCTGCGATTCCGCTGATCGTTCTCTTATTCTTCATGCCGTACTCGTGGGCAGATCCCGCCGCTGGACTGCTCTTCGCGGCTGCGGGCATCACTGATTCCCTCGACGGGTATTTCGCACGCCGCCTCGGCCAAACCTCCCGTCTCGGCGCTTTCCTCGATCCTGTAGCCGACAAGCTGGTGGTGGCGGTGGCGCTGGTGCTGCTCGTGAGCAAGGACCCGCGGGCGCTCATTGTCCTCACCGCTGTCGTGATCATTGGCCGCGAGATCACGATCTCGGCGCTGCGCGAATGGATGGCGGAGATCGGCGAGCGCCGCAAGGTCGCGGTCTCCCAGCTGGGCAAATACAAGACCATTCTGCAGATCATCGGGCTGTCGATGATGCTCTTCCGGTGGGACCTGCTTGGCCTGCCCATTTATTGGCTGGGGGTGGCATTGACCGAGCTGGCCGCGGCAGCGACGCTGGTCTCCATGGTGGCCTATCTGCGTGCCGCGTGGCCTGAGCTGAAGCGCTGATTGCCTAGCCCGCTGATTTTCGCTAAGTAGGCGATACCACACGCTTTTTATTGGCTGTCCGCATCGATTCGCCTTGACTTCGCGGCCCTTAGACCTACAATTCCCGCCCTGCTTGCTCGGTGCGGGAATAGCTCAGTTGGTAGAGCACGACCTTGCCAAGGTCGGGGTCGCGAGTTCGAGTCTCGTTTCCCGCTCCAAATCTCCCCCATGATCAGTGACTTGCAGGAACCGAACTAACACCGTTTCGGCACTTGGCAAGTAGTTGGCTAGCACGGCCAGCGTCACCGGATCGTCGGGGCTTGGCTGGTCCACTCCTCGATAGCCTCCCAGGCCGCGCCCACGGATCAGCGGTTGCAGCTCGACAAACAGCTCGTCGACGGCCTCGCGCACTTCGGCCAGGTACGACGGTTTAAGGTGCAGGTACTTGGCGCCTGTCCGGCTCCCCTGGCCTTCGGGCCGATCGTGACCTGACTATGGCGAATTGCCGATCACGCAGCAATTGGCGTATGGAATAGACCGGAACAGTCGGAATGCCAAGCGAAGTGATGGAGATTCGCCGGTTGGTACACGGTTGTGCCGCATCGCTGTAATGGCGTCTGCCCTCGCAACCCGGCGTGGACACGCCGCTGGTTGTAATAGCGGGCGAATCGATTCAACTTCCGATGAAGGTCGATGCCGTTCCAGAAGAAGGTCTGGTCCAGATACTCGCGCCGAAGGGTTCCGATGAGCCGTTCGATGAACGGGTGAGAACGAGGCACAAAGGGGACAGACTTCAGTTCCTCGACGTCGAGAATCCGCAGATTCGCTCGCCACCGATGAAATCGGAATAGTGGGTCATGATCGGAGCTGATGCGCTTGGGAAGTGGCTGGCCGCGGCGAGCCTGGTTGAACATCCGACACACGCTGATCCCGTCGATATGTGCCCGTTCAACACCGAATCCGACGATCCGACGCGTAAAGATGTCCATGACGACCATCACCCAGAAACTCTTCAGCAGGACAGACTCGCAGCGAAACAGGTCGACGCTCCACAGGCTGTCGCGTGCTTCAGCAATGACAGACAGCCACGACGGACCGTTGCCTCCGGACCTTGGGCGAGGATGATTTACGAGAATCCGGCGCACCACGTCCTTGTCGAACTGCAGACCGAAGGCGTGTGAGATCTGCTGGGCGATACGAGGGCAACCAAAGCGCGGATTGAGGCGTTTGATTTCAAGAACGGCGGCAATCAGCACCTTTGACGGTCCCTTTGGGCCAGGCCGCCTGCCAGTTTTCGTGCAAAACAGCCATTGATATTTTCGTCGGACCAGTGCTCTGTGAAATCGCAACAGCGTCGCCGGCCTAATCGCGACCGCGACTTTCAGGACGCGCCGAGTGGGCACGAGTATCGTGCACAGACCTAACAGGATTCGGTCCAGTACGCGCAACCTGGGAGCCTTCTTTCGAGATCGGTTCAGGATCAACAGCTGATGCTTCAGAAGAAGCGATTCGGCAATGATTGCGCGGGCACCACCCGGAGCGACGGTCCGAATCGTGGTTACGATCAGATGAGCTATCAGAACGAGCCAATCCCGCATACTGCAAACGATGGCCGAGATTGACGATGTTCGCAAGACTGTAAACTAAGTTTCAATTGAGGCAATCTATCAATTCGCCATAGACAGGTTGCATGCCCCGATACCTTGACTACCTCGGTCATCTAGGACCGAAACACCCACCGTCACCGATAGTGACCAGCCCGCGTGCTGACGCGGAGCTTTTTGTTCTATGAATCGCAACTCAGCTTTTAGAGTCACCTCGTTTCCGCAGACAATTAAAGTTGGCGTGACGTCCCTATCGTAACCGCACGGGCTCACCTAGATACGCAACATACTTCAGTGGTTGGTACTTCCGCCGCGGCTTATAAAACTCCTTCAGCCATGGGGTACTTATTTACCACGACGGATGCTTGAGTGGTCACGTAGGTGGGGAAAAAATTCGGGTCTGAAAAGCGGAATTTTTTCCACCTGTCTCATGTAGTGCAAAGGATCCTCCGTTTTATATCCAGCGGCCTTCAGGCATATGCGTGCGCAATCATAAAAGGCGGCGCGTTTGCTGCGCGATGCCGGGGGTTGCTCACCAAAATGGTGTTCGTAACACCGTTTCAAGAAACCAAGGATCATGAGAATCGCCGTCTGCCGTGGTCGACCTCGAGCGACACGCGAGTTAGATAGAGACACGCAGACTTGCTCCAGGTCGGCCAGAGTCTGCTTGACAGCGTGGACGTGAGGAATGTGGATCGGATAGCTGGCGGGTTTCACGGAAAATACCCCGATTGCCTTCTGGACGTTGTTGTTTGCGACGCTGGCAGCCCTCGCCACGACGGCCGTCGCCGCCGTACGTCATACATGGACCGCCATGATGTTGAGACCAGCCGTCGCGCTGCGGACGTAAATGGATAGCCAGAAATCTGCGTAGCCGCAGTGTGCTCGCGGGCCTCCTAGCCTCCGCTTCCGGACCCGGGCTGTGCCGCGCTCGCTTCCGCCTGCTCAGCACCAAAGCGTTCAGCGGCTCGCTAGACCATCGTGCGGCCTTTCACAGGCATCTTGAAATACATAAAAAATTATTAATATTATTAATAAGCCAAGTATTTGGCATGGAGGGGGGGCAAGGAAATGCGTGCATCGGCTCTTTCAGTTCGAGCCCGGCGGATACTGTTGGCTGCACTGGGCGCAGCCTGCGTGATGAGTAGCGGTATCACAACGGCGGCGGACGTTCCGGCGACACAGCCGGAAAATCCAACGTCAGGCTCGCCACCTGCTCCGCAGGCCGCGGAGGACGCGGGTGCCGTGGCGGAAGTCGTGGTCAGCGGGCAACGCGCGGCGATTCGTCGCGCAAAGGATATCAAGGAAAATTCGGTCAGCGTGGTGGATGCCGTTTCGGCCGAGGAGGCCGGCAAATTCCCCGATCAGAACGTGGCCGATGCTTTGCAGCGCGTGCCGGGCGTGGCGGTCGATCGATCCGGCGGCGAATCCAGCCAGATCACGGTTCGCGGTTTCGGCCCGGATTTTGTGAATGTAGTGCTCAACGGCCGTACATTGGCTACGGATGCCAGGGATCGGGCTTTCAATTTCGACGTGCTGCCTTCGGAGTTGATCAGCACCGCCGAAGTGCACAAGACCGCTTCCGCCGAGCTGGAGGAGGGCGGTATCGGCGGTACGGTCAACATCATTACCGCGCGCCCCCTGGATTCAAAAGGCTTTCACGCCGCGGGAAGCCTGGCAGCGGTGAACGACAGCATCAACCACGCCTTTTCAGGCAATGTCACACCCAAGGCATCGCTGCTCCTCGGGGATAGTAACGAGGACGGTACCTTCGGGTGGCTGGTATCAGGCATGTACTACAAGCGGAACGATCAGGAACAGATCGTGGACACCGGCGGCTGGTACACCGGCGTCGACGAGCACCAGATCAATCCGGCCTACACCAGTGTCTCGATTCCTCAGACGCTCGCACTGGAGCTGGTTCGCGAGACGCGCACCCGCCAGGGACTGAGCGCCGCGATCGACTGGTTGCCGTTGGACAAACTCAAAGTGTCCCTCGATGGCATGTTCTCCAACTATCGCGTCGCTTCGGGCTATAACGGCTTCGGCTCGTACGGAAACAACTCGGACATCCAATCGCTCACCGTCGATCCCAACGGCACCGCCCTGAGCTACACGCGCTTCAATACCGGCGTTCTGGCCAACGACTACATCGAGCAGTCCAATCCGCGCAACGCGTACAACATCCAGGGCGGACTCAATGTGGCCTGGGCGTTCACCGATTCTACCAAGCTCGATTGGGACAGCGCCCTCTCCAGTGCCTGGAACAAGGACTCCGCGAAGGGCTATTTCACGGTCGTCGGGACGCGCAATATTGGGGTCAATCCGGTGTGGACCAACAATGGCCCTGACCAGTTGCCAAGCTACAGCAACCTGCTTTCGACGACGAGCACGTCGGACCTTCACGTGCATTGCTGCAACATGGGTGGCCAGTCATTCAATGTCGAGGACAAGATCCAGGAAAACCGGCTGCATCTGACCACACGTTTCGACGGCGAAGGATTGTCCAAACTCGATTTCGGTGTGGAATACACCAACCGGACCAAGCGGCAATACAACGTGACGACGCCGAACAGCCTGCTCTGCAACGAATACTGCGGCTATGTCGCATCCGTGCCTGCCAGTGCCATTGGCGCCTATGTGTTCAACGCAGGGACCCTGGTGAACGGCGTGTCGCCCGGTTCCCCGACGCGCTGGCTCGCCTACAATCCCTACGCCTATTTCAATTACCTCACCACGCCGGCGGCGTACAACCAACTGCCGAAACCGGCGGCTTTCGCCGCCCTGCTGGCCGCCAATGGCGGTACTTTCGCTCCGCGCGAGGACTTGACGAGCTTCAGCGAGGTGAATGAAAAAACGCGCGCGGCCTACGCCAAATCCGATTTCGAAGGCCATGTCTTCGACAAGCGCTGGTTCCTGGATGTCGGCTTGCGGTACAGTCATACCAACACCATCTCGAACGCTTACTACACTCCGCTGCTTGCCATTACGGTCAATCCGAACGACACCAGTAACTCCATTCCGACCTATGGCACCCCCACGCCGATTTCCGACCGGGGCGGCTATAGCGAGTGGCTGCCGTCGGCCAATATGAAGGTCAATCTGCGCGATGACCTCATTTTCCGGCTGGCGCTGTCCAAGACCGAAAGCCGGCCGGACCTGTCCAACCTGGCCGCCGCGGTGACTTACGGCTTCAGGCCGACTAATCAGTATGTCGACAAGGGCAACGCGAATCTGAAGCCGTACACCTCGAAGAATGTCGACTCCGGACTGGAGTGGTATATCGACAGCCTCAGCTATATCTCCGTGGACGGTTTCTACAAGAAGGTCAGCAATTTCAACACCCTGATCAGCACGACTACGACGATTTTAGGGTTTCCGTTCTATTTGAACGAGCCGGTCAACCTGAATACGGCGACCATCGAGGGCGAGGAGTTCACGTTCAACTACCAGTTCACCCACCTGCCGAAACCTTTCGACGGGTTGGGAGCCGCCGTGAACTACACGCATGTCAGCAGCAATGCCTCGATCGATCCCGCGCTGTTGGCCACTGCCGGAAAATTTGCCGTGCCGGGAATCGGCGATTCGGGCAATATCAGCGGCTACTACGAGGAAGGGCCCTGGCAGCTGCGCCTGGCCTATAACTGGCGCGGGAAGTACTTGTCGTCCATCGCCGATCCGAACGAGGCCAGCCAGCCGACGACCACCAAGGCTTACGGCCAGTTGGATTTCAGTGGGAGCTTTGCCATCAGTCCGAATCTCTCTTTGTTCCTGACGGCCACCAACCTGCTGCGGGAAAACATATTCAAATACCAGGTGTACCCCAACCGTCCAACCTACGCCGAAGCGGATGGTGGCACCATTACCCTCGGCATTCGGGGCTCGTTGTGAGGCGTGTCAGCCTCCTGTGCGCGGGCTTGTGCGTTTTGACACTCGGCGGCAACTTTGCGGCCGCCGATGTACCGGGCCATGCCGGGCCGGCGCACACCTTTACCGTGACCGACGGCCATTTTGCTCTGGACGGCAAGCCCTTCAGGATCATTTCCGGGGAAATGCACTATCCACGCATCCCACGGGAATATTGGCGCGCGCGCTTGAAGATGGCCAAGGCCATGGGCTTGAACGCCGTCACAATGTATACCTTCTGGAACATCCACGAAGCGGTCCCGGGAGCCTATGACTTCAGCGGCCAGAACGACGTCGCCGAGTTCATTCGCGAGGCCCAGCAGGAAGGCCTCTACGTCATCCTGCGACCTGGCCCTTATGTTTGCGCCGAATGGGAGTTCGGCGGCTTTCCGAGCTGGTTGCTGAAGGATCCCCAGACAGTCGTACGCAGCCGGGATCCGAAGTACCAGGTTCCAGCCAGTCGCTGGTTACATCGATTGGGCCAGGAGCTTGCGCCTCTACAACTCGCCCGTGGCGGTCCGATCATCGCCGTGCAGGTGGAGAACGAGTACGGGAGCTTCGGCGACGATCGCGAGTACATGGAACAAACACGAAAGGCACTCATCGAGGCCGGCTTCGACAGTGCACTGCTGTACACGGCGGACAACAACCAGGATAAATTCAAGAGAACCGCGCGCGGGGGCCTGCCGGATTTGCCCGCGGCGATCAATTTTGGCCCGGGCGAAGCGCAAACCCAATTTGCGCTCCTGCGCGAGCTCCGACCCCGGGGGCCGTTCATGAATGGTGAATACTGGGACGGTTGGTTCGATCACTGGGGCAGCGGCCGCCACCTGCCCGACCCCAGGCAACAGGCCATCGATCTCGCCTGGATGCTGGGTCAGGGCTATTCGGTGAGCCTGTACATGTTTCACGGCGGCACCAGTTTCGGCTGGATGAACGGTGCCAACTGGGACCATGAGCAGTTCCAACCCGACGTCACCAGCTATGACTATGGCGCCCCGCTCGACGAGAGTGGCCGTCCCACACCGAAGTACTTCGCATTCCGGGATGTAATTGCCAAGACTACCGGTATCGCTCCGCCACCGGTTCCTGCTACCCCCGCGACCCAGGCGATCGGTCTCTTCGCGCTGACCGAGTTCGCGTCGCTGTGGGACAACCTGCCCGCGCCCGTGATTTCCCATGACGTGAAGACCATGGAGGATCTGGATCAGGCCTACGGCTACATCCTCTATCGTACTGTGTTGACGGCCGATGCCAGCGGCGACCTGGGTGTCGATGGCCTGCACGACTATGCATTGATTTACGTCAACGGCAAGCTCGTGGGGAGCCTGGATCGCCGCCTCGGCCAAACCCGCCTGCCGCTGCCGATCAGCACGGCCCCGCACCCCGCGACGGGTGACCGTTTGGACGTGTTGGTCGAGAACGCCGGCCGGATCAACTACAGCATTGAGCTCCGCAAAGAGCGCAAAGGCATTACGGGCTCCGTGACATTCAACGGAACCCCATTGCACGAGTGGGAGATTTACCCACTGCCGCTGAAGGACAGCTCGACTCTGAAGTATGGCAGCGCTCCTTGTACGGCCGCGCCGTGCTTCTATCGCGGCAGTTTCAAGGCGGCGGCGAGCGGTACGGCCGCCGCGGATACCTTTATCGATACAGCGGGTTGGAACAAAGGCTTTGTGTGGCTCAACGGCAGGCCGCTCGGCAGAGTTTGGAATATCGGCCCCCAGCGCACGCTGTATGTGCCGGGAGTATGGCTGAAGCCTCGAAACAACCAGGTTGTCGTGTTGGACCTGCTAGGGACGCTGCCCATGCTGAGCGCACGGCGCGACCCCCTCCTCGACGCCGCCGGCCCAGGAGGCATTCACAAATGAACCGCTCGCCGCCGTCTGATTCAATGCGCCTCGCCGAAGGGCCTACTGCATGACTCACCGCTCCACCTGGCTCATGTTCGCCTTCCTGGCCTCCATCCCCACGCAGGCGCCCGCCGCTGAGACTGCGCCAGCAGCTGACACCGTCCGCTATGACGGATCCACGCACATCTTCACGCTGAGCACGCCACAGGTCACGTATGCCTTCGGTGTGAACGAGCGCGGCGAGCTCCAGTCTCTTTACTGGGGCGGCCACCTCAACTCCGATGACCCTCTGCCGACCGCCAAATCCGATACCGGCTCAGCCTCATTTGATCCGTCCACCGGCTCGACTCCCCAGGAGTACCCCGCCTGGGGCTCCGCCTTGTACACCGAGCCGGCGCTCAAGGTGAGCTTCCCGGACGGCAATCGCGATCTGGTGTTGCACTATCTTTCCCATACGATCAACGGCTCGCATGTCGCAGTCCTGCTCAAGGACATCTCGCGAGACGTGCGGGTGGAGCTGCGGTACGACATCGATCCGGATTCAGGAATTCTGGCTCGTTCCGCGCACATCGAGAATCACACGAGCAAGCCTCTATCCGTGCAACAAGCGGCGGCGGCGACATGGAACCTGCCGGCAGGCAATGACTACATGCTGCATTCACTCTCTGGCCGTTGGGCGGCCGAGTGGCACCTGGATCAGCGGCCAGTGCTTCCCGGTCAGACCGTGCTCGAGAGCCGCCGCGGCTCGACCAGTCACCAGAACAATCCCTGGTTTGCCCTGACACCGGCCGGCACGGGAGAGGACAGCGGCCCTGTGTGGTTTGGCGCGCTGGCCTGGAGCGGTTCGTGGCGCATCACCGTGGAGCCGGACCTCAGGCGTCGGATCCGCGTAACCGGGGGCTACAACCCGTTTGACTTTTCCTACCGGCTCGCCCCCGGCGAGTCACTCGACACCCCGGTGTTCTTCGCCGGCTACACGCCGGGCGGCCTGGGCGAGGCATCCCGCCTGCTGCATCGGTTCGAGCTCACGCACGTGTTGCCGCAGGCACCCCAACCCCGGGCACGTCCAGTCCTCTATAACTCCTGGGAAGCCACCGAGTTCAACGTCAACGAAGCCGGACAGATGAAGCTGGCGGACATGGCGGCACGGATCGGAGTAGAGCGCTTCGTCATGGACGATGGCTGGTTCGGCGCGCGGGACAATGACCACGCGGGACTCGGTGATTGGGTCGTCAATCCGCGCAAATTTCCGCACGGCCTGCAGCCGCTCATCGCGAAAGTTCACGACCTCGGCATGGATTTCGGCCTGTGGGTCGAGCCGGAGATGGTCAATCCTGACAGCGCTCTCTATCGAAAACATCCCGACTGGGTGTTGAGCTTTCCAGGACGCCCCCGGACCGAAGGGCGCAACCAGTTAGTTCTCAATCTAGCGCGCCAGGACGTGCGCGATCACCTTTTTCACGTTCTGGACGACCTGCTGACACAGAACGACATCGCCTTCCTCAAGTGGGATTACAACCGCAACTGGACTGAGCCGGGCTGGTCCGAGCAGAAGCCCGAGGACCAACAAAGAGTCTATGTTGCGTATGTCCACAGTCTTTATTGGATCCTGCAACATCTGCGCGAGCGGCATCCCAAACTCGAGATCGAGTCCTGCTCCGGCGGAGGAGGGCGGGTGGACTTGGGGATCATGCGCTTGACCGACGAAGTCTGGACATCCGACAACACAGACCCGTTCGATCGATTGAGCATCCAGGATGGCTTCACCTACGCCTATACCCCGGGAGTCATGATGGCGTGGGTGACTGACTCACCCAACTGGGTCAACCAGCGCAGCACCTCGCTCGAGTATCGGTTTCTGTCCTCCATGCAGGGATCCCTCGGCATCGGCGCCGACCTCACCCGCTGGAGCGACCAGGACTTCCAGACCGCCAAGCGGCTGGTCACCGACTACAAGAGCATCCGCATGACCGTACAGCAGGGCCTGTTGTACCGGTTGATTTCCCCACGCGACGGCAGCCCATACTCCGCCACCCAGTCCGTGTCCTCCGACGGTGCGCAGACTGTATTGTTTGCATTCCTGCACTCGAGCAGCATGCTCTATCCCTATCCCCGCATCCACCTGAAAGGCCTCGACCCCCAGGCGCGCTATCGGCTGCGCGTGTTGGCCGGAAAACCCGATGAAAACACCCCGAAAGAGGCGAGCGGCGCCTATTGGATGTCCGACGGAATCCAACTGATGCTCAAAGGAGACTTCCAGGCCGCCGCCGTGGTTCTTGACCGAACGTGACGCGCCTGGCCTCGAGCCACTGCGTTTCGATCTCCGCAGCCGTTTGCGGGTAACCGAAGTAGTTGCCCTGGGCGAAATCGCATCCGCAGCCATGCAGCTCGCGCGCCGCGCCTGCTGTCTCTACGCCCTCGGCAACGACCGTCATACCGAAACTGTGGGCCAGTTGGATCGAGCTGCGCACGATGCGCTGGTCGGCCGCATCGTCCGTCAAATTCGTGACGAACCCGCGGTCGATCTTCAACGTGTGCACCGGGAGCTGTTTCAAATACAGGAGCGAGGCATAACCGGTCCCGAAGTCATCGATGGAAAGCCTTACACCGAGCGCGGCGATCTCACGAAGCCGCTTGAGCATTGTGTCCGGATGGCGCATGACCGCTGTGATCCGCAAAAACCTGGAGGTAGACCCAGTGCTGGATCAAGCAGCAACCAATGTGTATTCGTTGTGCAGTCCACCGAGGATTGGATCGGCACGTACCGCGTAAGATTCTCCACGTCGATGGCGCGACGTCGCTCGAGCAGGTGCGGTGCGCGGGCCATTTGGAATACCTGGACCTAACGCCATGTGTGGGCGCCCAGCGCTGTTGCCTGACCAAAGGCCACCTCCCAAGGCAGCACGAGGCCACCCGTGACGATCACTCCCAAGATCGCGCCACGAATTCCAGTGATCAACTCGATAGTGTCGCTCATTGCCATCTCCGTGGCCCTGACGTACAGGACGACCGTTCTGCAAGCGCTACGAGATCAACAGGCCCCGGCGTTCCGCTCGCATTTTCAAAACGTAATTTCTCTCAGTATCTCCGCGCCATCGATGCAACTGCCGGTCCCGTCCATTGCTCTCAATGCCCGCAGCTGTCAGGAACGGATTATCACCTATGCTAGGGAATATCCCTGATGCAGTAATAATGCCGGGGCGCGGTAGTTGACTGAGCGAAGGAGAACGATCACAGCCGACGTAAGCTGCAGCCGCAATCAACCTCTCGATCGTCACATATGCACTTCCTACTGGGTGTCTGGGGATGTGTGAGTTATAAATATTGCTGAATTTATCAGCACAGAATCGGACTAATGAGCAACAAACACGGAGAAGTATACCTCCAATATCTTATAACTTCGATCGATATCCGGGCCGTTCTCTCTGCAAGTTTGCAAAATTCACATGTGAGACGTGCCGCGCGGAGGGCAAGAACGCCCACGCGCCCCCGTAGTGTCCGGAAATTAAACCGACCCCTGTGGACATGCTCTGGCGGGAGGGGATAGGGTAGGGTGGTAAGGCGTCTGCTATAAGAAACGACCACGATGTGTCCTTCGTTCGTAGCCCTGAAAGCTCTGTTGCTGATGTTTGCCGGTTGGGTCAATCGTCGTCAACTGGACGTGATCGGGTATCTCCAGGAGGAGAATCGCGTGCTCAAGGAGCGTTTGGGCGGACGGCGCCTTCGCTTTGGCGATGTAGAGCGGCGTCGACTCGCGAGTGCCTCCGTCGGCCGTGCGTTCGTCGATCGCGCGGCCGCTTTACTGCGTGAAGCGGACGATCTTGATCGAACGCTCCGGCGGTCGACCAACGCGGACGTAGGCGAGGTATCGTTTGGCATGGGTCCGCTCGCAGCACAGGCGCTCCGTCCCACCGTGCTGTCAAAGACGTTGGAAACCAAGCGCGCGTCACTGCAACGTCCATTGCTGGTTCGGCTGTCCGTTGCAATCAAACAAATGTATTGGGGTCCCGTTCACGGTGGCAGCGGCAGTAACGTCCAGACATCGGCCAGACTGCACGCCGGTGATGCTTCCGTCGGAGTTGAACCGCCACTTCTGGTTCGCCTGACCGTTACAGGACCAGATGATGAGCGGCGTCCCGTCGGCTGTGCGTTGGCCGGAAGCGTCCAGGCACCTAGTGTCATTGAAAACCCGCAACTCCCCGGCGGCCGTCACGTGCCATTGCTGGTTGGTCATGCCCGTACAGTCAGAAATGTCCACCGGCGTACCTAATGCCGCGCTGGCGCCAACCACATCGAGGCACCTCCCGGATCCGGTACCAACGAACGGACCAGTGACGTTACTTCCGCCCAGACCGCCCGGCGTGACATAGATGGCGAACGCATCGTGTGTGTCCTCGAAGGTGACAGGTATCGTGACCGAGCCACTCCCCGCGGTCATGTCCTGGCTGAAGACCACCAGCGGCGCATTGAGCGGCGACTGTTCCGGGATACGCTCAACCGTGACGTGGACCTCGCCGTTGTTGACAAGAGAGAGAACGGATAAAAGTCCGCTGAATGTGACCTCGTCAGTACCGGTGGTTCCATTTGAGTCCCCGATAATTGCTACCACACGCCTCGCCGCGCGGTCCACAGCTGCCGATATCGCTGTGGTCCCGACCGCGTTCGAGGTGTTGACCAACGACCCGGTCATGTCCGCATACGCGCGGTACACCCACCAGTGGCCGTTCGGCGAAAGACCATCGTTGGTGAGGATACCAGCCATATTGGGCGTCAGGCAGCAGACCCAGTTCCCGCGCAAGGCGTTGGTGTAGCTGGACTGTGCGAACCGAGCGAGGTACCAGGCAGTTACACCAGCGAATTGCCTGTCCTGCGGTCCGTACTCGTTGGCGGACAGCGGAAGGACCCCGATTCCGTTTGCTATAAGCGTGCTGTCGAGCGCTTGCGCGACCGTAACCGGGTCGTCACCATCCACCTCGTCGTGGTTCGTAATCCAATTTGGCACAGTGTCGGCCGCCTTGACGTGCGCCAGCCAAGTATTCCACTGAGCAGCGTTACGCAGCGGGCCGATGGCGAATGTCGGCCCCAGGATCACGGCGTTCGGCGCCAAACGGCGGATCTCTCTGACTGCGGTGTCCCACATCTGGAAGTATTGGACACTATTAGTGCCTCGTGGCCAAAAGACGGATATGTCTGGCTCGTTCCACACTTCATAAACGAAGTTGAGACCGGTCTGCTGTAGCCGTGGCAGGACGGCATCCAGATAGTTGACCCAGTTGGAGCAATCTCCGTTGTCGCAGGGGAACAGCGTGGTGGTGGGCTGTCCTCCGGTGGCGCCGTACATGTCACTCAAGATCACCTGGTATTGGGCGGCGCGGAGCCGAGTAGCTGTCGAAATCACAGAGTTAATTTCCGCCTGGGTAGCGGAACCGAACACGAATCCGTCTGCGATCCAGCCCCCTGAGACGTGCCCGCCGCTGCGGAATGCGTTGATGTGCAACGGCGAGACAAACTGGTTCCCCGGTTGCGAACCGTCACCTGTGAACCCGTACAGGAAACCCTGGCCTACACCGGTAGACAAGCCGCGTGGCGATGCCACGTCCACGCTTAACGAGGCCGCATAACCTGCAGCAGATCCAATGATGTTGGCGGCCAACAACAGTGCCAATCCAGCCACTAACCTGTTGCGTCCTCGGCTGGCCGCACACCAGAGATGGCAAATGATGGAGTTCCTGCTTTTCTGCATGATATTCCTCCCTGCGTCGTGTTCTTTCATCGATAACGAACGGGCCCGAACTCGTGACAATCTCTTGAATCACCCGGTCCAACCCGGCCGGATGATTTCTTTATCCCGCAGATCCAGGCAAACTTCAACAGCATCTTCTCGATTCCTGCATCGGCACCCGTCAAGAGCGTGTTCCTCGGCTGGTTCCCCATCTAACACCGAGCTAACTGACGAGGACAATCTGCGAGCCGGCAGCGTCCTTGATGACATGCCCGATAAAAGGGTGCAAGTCTTGTGTGATTCCAACGAATGACCGCTCGTCGCTGGAAAGTGACCTGCTAGGCGATTTGCGTACCGCCGGAAACTTCGGAAAATGGTCCCTCGGGGAAGCGAGGAACCATGAAGAAGACCCGATTTTCAGAAGAACAAATGGTCAAAATCCTGCGGGAGGCGGACGAGGCCCCGGTGGCCGAAGTCGCCAAAAGGCATGGGGTCAGCGATGTCACGATCTACGCCTGGCGCAAGCGCTTCGGCAAGCTCGAGGCCGTGGACGTGAAGCGTCTGCGGCAGATCGAGA
>Ga0068855_100004426_pt1 | contig 17168 bp, 14 predicted proteins | sample KBSCornC52_FD_66592 | JGI IMG/M metagenome (GOLD analysis project Ga0068855, IMG submission 66592) | Corn rhizosphere microbial communities from Kellogg Biological Station, Michigan, USA - KBS Corn C5-2 | ecosystem: Host-associated > Plants > Roots > Rhizosphere > Soil ...
CGATAGCCGCACCCCGCGGCGGCGCAGGATATTCTCCAACTCGCGCAATTTGCTCCACTGCAAGTGGCCGCCCAATTGGCGATAAAGGTCGTCGATGTTTGAGACGTTTTCGTCGGAGAAAAGCGGATGGGCGCCGACGGGCTGGAGCATGTCGACGAGGATGAGGTGCTGGCGGGAGATGAGTTCGGTTGCCTTGGCAAAGCTTTCGGCGAGCATCGGGTCATCCAGCGCCGTGAGGAAAATCAGGAGGGCGCGCTTGCGCAGCCGCAGACGAATGAAGGAGCACAGTTCCTCGAAATCCGGCGTCACGCTTTGCGGATGCAAGGTGTAGAGCCGGTCGCGGCAGGCGTCATAGTGGGCCTGCCCACTTTTCGCGCGCACGAAGCTCTGCACGCGATCGCTGAAGGTGATGAGCCCGAATTGATCGCCCTGCTGTTCCGCGGCCAGGCCGAGGATGAGCGCGGCGGTGACGAAGCGCTCCAGCCCGGTGGTCCGCGCGCCGTCGATTTCAATCTCCCGCGCGGTGAGCCGCGAGGAATCCACGATGACGTACACCTCCTGCGTGCGCTCGACCTGGAAGACTTTCGTCACCGGATGTCCGCGTTTGGCCGAGGCTTTCCAGTGAATCTCGTCGTAGCTGTCGCCGGGCACATACTCGCGCAGCTTTTCAAAATCGCGTCCCTGGCCTGCCGCGCGTTGGGCATGCACGCCGAGTTGCCCGCGGCGGAGGAAAAGCGCCGCGACGTTCTTGCGTTCGTCGAAAAGATTGGGATAGACGCGCAGTTCCGTCTTCACCGGCTGGCTCGCGCGCATCGACCAAAAACCAAACGGCGATGCCGCTTCGAGATAAGCGTCCTCGAGAAAATACTGGCCGCGGCGATTGGGCGTGGCCGTCCAGTCGATCCGCGAAATGCTCGCATTCGCGGGCAACTTGACCGTGCGATCGTCCGTCTCCGAAACGATCTCGCGGGGAAAGGCAAAGCCGATGCGTAAGAGGCGCCCGGCCAGCGATTCATTGTGAATCCGCACCTCGAGCACGCCCGGCCGGTCCTTCTGCCAGCGCACGACTTCAGGCAATTGCACGCGAATGCCATTCAACTGGTTGAACGACAGAAAACCATCGAACAACACCGCGACGAACAGCAGACCAATGATCACCGCCGTGAGATAAAACGCCCCCGGCACGGTCGCACCGACCGCGGCAAACGGCAGCACGATCAGCGAGATCCAGAGCAACAGGCGGGTGCGGGGGACGAGCATGGAGGAGGAGTGCTTAGTGCTTAGTGCTTAGTTCTTGGTTCTTAGTTTCTACTGAGCACTAAGCACTTTCTAAAACATCAGCGCGGCACGACCACCTGCTCGAGGATCTTGCCGATGACTTCGGTCACGGTGACGCCTTCGATCTCGTATTCGGGGCGCAGAACGAGGCGATGGCCGAGCACAGCCTCGGTGAGGGATTTCACGTCATCGGGCGTGACGAAATCGCGCCCGGCAAGGGCGGCATTGGCGCGACTGGAAAGGAGCAGCGCTTGCGTGGCGCGCGGTCCGGCGCCGACGAGCACGCTGTCATTTTCGCGGGTGGCGCGGACGACATCGACGACATACGAGACGAGTTCGTCGCGCACCATGATTTTTTCCAGCGAAGCGCGCAGCGAAATCAGGTCCTGGGCGGTGATCACCGGTTGCACCACGCCGGAGGCGAGAGCTTCCTCGGGAGAATTGGAACCGAGCATGCGTTGGGCAAGTTCCAGTTCGCTGGCCCGGTCGGGCGTGTTCATGAAAACCTTGAGCATGAAGCGGTCTTTCTGCGCCTCGGGCAACGGATAGGTACCCTCGTATTCCACTGGGTTCTGCGTAGCGAAGACGGTGAAATTCGGCGACAACTCGTGTGTGTCGCGATCGATGGTGACCTTCCGCTCCTGCATCGCCTGAAGGAGCGCGGATTGCGTCTTGGCCGGCGCGCGGTTGATTTCATCGGCCAGCAGGAATGTAGTGAAGACCGGTCCCTGGATGAGGGTGAACTCGTTGCGCTGGAGGTTGAAAACATTCGTGCCGGTAATGTCCGCGGGCATCAGGTCGGGCGTGAATTGAATCCGATTGAAATCCGTGCCGAGCACGCAGGCCAGTGTGCGCACGAGGAGTGTCTTGGCTACGCCGGGTACACCCTCGATGAGTGCGTGGTGCCCGGTGAAGATGGCGATGAGCGCCTTATCGATCACGTCTTCCTGGCCGATGATGACTTTCCGCACTTCCGTGCGCGCGCGGGTGAGGACTTCCTGGATGGGTGCGAGGTCGGTGGACATGAGATGGAGTGTCAGCTTGGGTTGGGGATGAACGGCGGTCAGACTTTCCGGGCAATGGCGCGGCTGATGGCGCGGTAGGTTTCGAGGGGATCGCGCTCCCGCGAAGGACGCGCTTCCTGCTCCGCCCGGATCTCCTCGACCCGGGCCAGTTCGCGCGGCCGGCCCTTGAACGTCTTGCGCCATTCGGCAAAGCACAGGCCGAAAATGGCCGAGGGATGGACGGAGCGGCGCAGCAGATTGACGAAGCCTTCACTCGATTCCTTGCCCTCCACAACGGTGGTCTCGCTGATCTTCGTTTGGTAGGCGGGGATGAAGCGCGCCATGTTTTTCCACACGAAGAGGATGGCCAGCAGAACCAATCCCGCGACGACGCCGTGCAGCCGGTACTTGCGGGCCAAGGAGGCGATGCCCGAGCTCTCGCGCAGATCGTTGTGCTCTTCGTCGAAGACAATCGTCGGCGGCCCATCGAAGAGCCGCGCGATCAGCTTGGGATGCCGCTCGCCGCGCAACGCTTCGTTGCTGATCGGAAAGGAATCCGCCATGAGGATGATGCTGCCGTTCCCGTATTTCCGCTCGATGACCACCGGCATGGTGCCGCACATGTAGAGCACTTTCCACTGCGGCTTGAGGTCGCGGAAATAGAGCGCGCTATGCCAGGAGATGTCGCTCTCCATGTGCCCGCCGGGTTCGACGAGCGCGGCGTGGCGGTCATACGCCTTGCCCTTTTCTTCGGGCAAATAGTCGAACTCAAAACCCCAGCGCCGGGCGACTTCCTTAAACGCGACGAACTGCGAGCGGTCTTCGTCTCGGTCTCCGGTTTTCTTGTCCTTCTCTTTCTTATCCCTCGCGTCCTGGGTGTCTTTCTTTTTCTGGTCGTGGTCCTTCTCGGTTTCTGCTTTTTCCCTTTTCTTTTTACGCGCTTCGTCCGTGGCCAGCGTGTCTTGCACCGCGGTCCGCGGGCTTTCCACGGGGTAGAAAGTGAAGACGGCCCGGGAGCCGTTGAGGATCAGCTCATTGAAAGCCGTCAGTTCGTCCTCCGTCCAGAAAGCGTGGTGCGTCACGCCGGCGTAAACCAGCGTCACCGGCCCATCGGTGTGCATCTTCGGCAGGAACTTGAAATTGCGGCGCACCTCGATCTTCGACAATTCCCCGAGCGCCGCGGCCAGGGCCTTCGTCCCCAGCGGATCGGCGCGCAGTGAAGAGTACGGCGGATAAATGTCGCCCACTTCGTAACGCAGCACGAAAATCCGCGCGAGCCCGGCGATGAAAGCGACGACCAGGCCGACGGCGAGGAAGGCGCGCACCCATGGTTTCCCTAGCATGCGCGGATCCTTTCGAAATTTTGTGCGAACCCGTCGAGGGTCATGGGAGAGATTTCGTGGTCGCCGTACCACGCGCCTTCGAAGATGAAGAGGTTCGCATCGAAGGCCTCCAGTAGCGAAGCGTTCCCCCGCGCGCGGCGCTGCAATTCGCGATCGTAGTCGTGATTGGATTTGTAACGCGCGAGGCGGATGAGTTCGCGCTGGCCGAGGTGAGCGAGCGTGGCGAGATAGAATGCTCGCAGCGAGAGCCGCAGTTCGCCTTTGCTCATCAGCTCGCGCGCCAGTTGCAGCCAGCCATCCTCGGGAAGTTGATCGGCCGTCACACTTTCTTCATTGAGGTCCGGCACCGCGACCAACGCCTCGGCGAGCACCACCTCACTCTGCTTCCGGCGCGCCCGCCAAAACATCATCACGATCAAAACGATCACGGCGATGAGGAGAATAATCAGGATGATCTTGGCGATCGTCCCCCAATCGAGGTGAAACGGCGCCGTGGCTTCCTTTTGGTCGTCCTTCTTGGATTCGAAAAGGCGCTTCAGCCAATCTTGCAGTTTGTCCATCCACGCGTTCACCCGGTCGTACCAGCGGGCGAACATCCTGGCGATGCGGTTGCCTTGTTTCTCCGCCTCCGGTTTCGCGGAACGCGGGAAACGCCAGCCGTACTCCCGGCGTTCCAGGACGCGATCGAGCGAAGAATCAAGCTGGGAGGAATCGACCTGCGCCGCCCTCGGCGCAGCGGGCGAGGACGGAACGTCCTTGGCCTGCGCAGACGTCAGCGGCGCGGCGAGTGGGGTGGCGAAAAAGAGCAGCGCCGCCACGGCCAGCCGCGTGCGCCTGCGGATCGCACGGAGTTCCACCCGCAGATCTTCGCCCGACTGCAGCGATTGCCCATGGAAGTGGCGGATGAGGAAGACCGCCTTGCGGATGGGATCAAAGCACAGGTAGGTAGCGGCAAAGGTCGCGGCGAAGAAAGTCGTATTGAACATCGCCAGGCCATCGCGCGTGAACACCGTCTCGATCCCGAGAAACATCCGCAACACGTAAGGCAGCAGCCCGCACACGATATTGATATTGAGGCAGATGAAGAGCGCGAACCCGAAGAGACAGAGCAATGCCAGGTGCGTCTGACGCCACCACAGCCCGGCCTCGCGCCACGACCTCCGCAGCACCGCCCGCAGGCTCGGCTCCCGGCCATCACCGAGAATGGCCGTGCCGGCGAAAAAGGAATACGTCCAGACGTAGGGGATGAGCACATTCGCAGCGATGAACCGCAGGAAGAGTCCCGGCGGCTGCAGCGCGGCCTGGATCAGCGCCATGCGGCCCACGCGCGCCATGGTCCACGGCTCGTCCTTTTCCATGAAAAGATGCGCGCGCAGTTTGCTCAGGAAAACGGCCTGCCAACACTTCATCCAGATGTAGAGCGCCGCCACATTGAACGCCGACTCGACCAAACGCTCCGCGGCAAAAGCGCCCCGGCTCATATCCGCCCAGAAATAGAGCAGCCCCAGCAGACACGGCGCACTGCCGATATAGTAACAAAGCAGTGCGCCCGGCGGAGCGGAGCGGAGCAATCGCATCGCGCTCTCCACCCATTCCAGCGGATTGGGTCCTTCGCGTTTGACCGGGGACTGGCTCATGGCGCCTGGTCCTTGTCCATTTCATTGCTCACCTTGGTCTTCCACACCGTCGCCTCGTGAAATTGGGTGGGCGTGGCCAGCAGCAGCCGCCCGATGGTGTAAAAGAAAAACCACGCGGCCACGAATCCGCACAGCGCGACCGCCGTGCGCGCCGCCGGAGCGAAGTTGCGCGGCGGGCGCTCGGTTTTGGCCGCCTGCTTTTTCAGACACGAGGCGCAGAGAATACGCTCGTCGTGTTCGGTAATGCACTCGCGGCAGAAATAGAAACCGCACGACGGACAACGCGCCACCGCCTCGCGGTCCACATGATTGTGGCAACGCTGTTGCTGCAGTCCGGTCCTCATAGGGGAGGCGGTGCCGCCGTCGGAGCGGGGCCTTGCGCGGCTTGCACGATGGAGACGATCTCGGTCTGCGTGCGGTTCGCCTTTCCGAGGCGCGTCGGCGCGGAAAGCGCGTGCCAACCTGTGGAGGTGAGCACATGACAACGGCACGTCTGGCCGAGCGAGAGATTGATCACGCACAGCACGAAGAACACCAAGGCAGCCAGGCCGAACAAGGCCGTGGGAATATACAACGCGATGTGCCAATCCTCGGAGGAGTTCGCGATTCCGGCCCACCAGGTGCCCGAGGCGATCAAGGCGCAAACGACCCCGACGCCACCGAAGATCGCTGCCCAGATCGCGCGTAGATTGGTCCGCTGGATGACAAAGGCCCGCACGTCCTGGAAGAAGAACCGCCGGTAGCTCTCGGAAATATAGATCGACGTGACCTCGAGGAGATGATCCTCCGCGCGCCAGAGCCGGCCGTGCCCTTTCCACGAAAAGCCGCCACCGCGCAATTTACGATAAACAGGCGTCGGGGTGCTCATTTGCCGGAGTGACTCTTCGAGTAGGAGATCAAGATGATGAATCCAAACCATCCCGCGATCTGCAAAATCCCCAGCACAATGGCGAGAATCGCCGTCCAGCGCTGACGCCCGCGCACCAGGCTCACCGGCCGCCACCAACTGATGATCGCCAGGATTACCGCCGTTCCCCCGCTGATGACCCAGACCGGCCAGACGAGAAACACGATGGGCAGAAAGCCGAACGCCAACCCGGTGCGCGCCCACAGGAAACGCCGCGAGATAATTTCCGGCAGCTTCTCCTTGCCGAGCCCCTTGCTCAAGCACACCGGGCAGAGATGCCGCGCGCCTAACGGAAGATCGCAAATCGTGCAGATGAAACGCCCACAGGCATCGCAGGCCAGCGCCGCCCGGTTGGACGGATGGAAAAAGCACACAGCCTCCCCTTCTTGCGCACGATCGAGCTTCGACTCGAACTTCTCCGGCAGCGTCCACCACGCGGCGAAAACCTGGCCACGCAAGCTCGTCCGGCACGACGGACAACGCGCCTCCTGCACCGCATCCAAACCGTACGGCCCCAGCGGCGTGCGGCAAACCGGGCACGTCAGGGAACCATTTTCAACCTGAGCCGTAGTAGACATGCGTTTTCGTTTTACTAGCGAAAGGGATTCATCTTCACTGCGGCCTTTGCCGCGTCCGGCGGAACGTAGAAGACCCACCACCACAGAACAAGGACAACATGAACTGGTATTACGCATTAGGCGACCAACGTCAGGGACCGGTCTCCGACAGCGAACTCGACGCTCTCATCGCCTCGGGCAAGATCAACGAAAACACCCTCGTGTGGAAGGAGGGCATGGCCAACTGGCAGCCGCTCAAGGACGCGCGGCCTTCCGGTCCGGGTGGCGAGGCCGTCCCGCCGGGATGGATCCGCTGCACCGCCACGGGCCGCTATTTTCCGCCGGAAGAGATCGTCTATCTCGATGGCAAGCCGTATTCCGCCGCCGCCAAGGAGAGAGTGCTCCAAGGCGTCATGCAGACCGGTGCGCTGCCCGGCACAGAAATGGGTCGCAATGGCCCTCCCTGGGAAAATCGCGACCAACTGGGCTTCTTTCCGGCCATCTGGCAGACCGTGAAAGGATGCCTCACCGAACCCGCGGCCACCTTTGCCAACATGCGGCGTGAAGGCGGCCTCGGCGCGCCCTTGGGCTACCTCGTCCTTACCACATGGGCGGGTGGCTTGGTCACACTCCTCTTCCAGGCGGTCCTCCAGCTCGGCCTGGGCACGCATTCCGCCACTCCGCAAAACCAGAACCTGCCGTTCCCCGTGGCTTGGGGCGCCGGTTTCTACATCGGTTGGGGGCTCTTGATGCCAGTGGCCGTGGTCATCAGTTCGTTCATCACGAGCGGCCTCATGCATCTCTCGCTCATGATCTGCCAGGGCGCGAAGCAACCCTTCGAAACGACCTACCGCACCTATTGCTATGCCAGCGGTTCGGCCGCCGCCCTGCAACTCATCCCCATCTGCGGCGCCTACGTCAGCGGCATCTGGGGGCTGGTTTCTTTGTGCATCGGTATTTCCAAGACGCATGAAATCACCACGGGCCGCGCGGTCCTCGCCGTGCTTCTGCCGACGATCGTGTGTTGCTTGATCGGCGTTTTTGTCGCCGTTGCCGCCATTGGTGCTGTCGCTGCCGCCCAAGGGGCTCATCACTAGGACGCCCGTCGTGACCTGGCGCCGCCTGCGACCGGGGGAACTCGACCACGAAGCGATCTGGCTCGCGGTCTCCATCGGAGCACTGGCCGGTGCGTGGCTCTGGCTGTATCTGCGCCTGCCGATCCCGCCCTGCACGTTCCATCGGATGACCGGTTTTGCCTGCCCGACCTGCGGCGCCACCCGCACCCTGCGCTACAGTTTTCATCGCGATTGGTGGGCCGCCGCCGGCACCAATCCCCTCGCCTTTTTGAGCTACGGCGGAGTGGTTTTGTATGACCTCTACGCGGCGATCGTCCTTGCCTTTCGCCTCCCGCGCCTCCGCTTCGACGCCATCCCCAAGCGCATCGGCAACATCGTCCGCTGCACCACCATCGGCGTCATTCTCGCCAATTGGGCGTGGCTGGTGTGGGCGAAGTTGTGAAGAAAAGCCGACGTTGTAGCCGGCCTCTGTGAAGCCGGTTATAACTGGCCTCGTCGAGACAGGTTCGGGATCAGCAACCCCGGCTACAACCATCGGTCCGGCGGCGCTGATCCCATCTTTCCACGCATCTTTCTGCAGGAGAGTGTAACTAGTCGCGGAAGGAGCGCCGACCACTTTCCCGCTGGCCACTTCCGCGTGTGAGCTTCGCTGCTTGCAGCCGATCGCGGAGCGATCCAAAGCCTGTAGCCGGGGCTTTCAAGCCCCGGAAAATCATGGCACGGGATCGTCGCGGAGCGACGTCGGCCATCAGTCCCACAGATAGAACAATTTTGTCCGGAGGATGAAGTGGTCCGGTAATGGGGAGGACGTATGGCTCGTGCCTCGTGACCACCACCCGAGCAACTCAAGGCAAACGTCGCTCCGCGACGACCGCGTTCGCGGCAGCGACCGGGGCTTGAAAGCCCCGGCTACACGCTTGGATCGCTCCGCGATCTCCCTCTTGATGAATCGTTACTTCTCCAACAACCCACGCGCCTTCAACCACAGTTCCAACCGCCCCGGCCAATCGCCGGGCGCTTGCGTGTCGTTCGGCCGCAGGCCGAAGCCGTGTCCGCCGGTGGAGTAGATGTGCAATTCGGCAGAGACCCCGGCTTTGCGTAGCGCGAGAAAGGCCAGCGTGCTGCCTTCGGCCAGCGAACCTTTGTCATCATTCGCCTGGGCGATAAACGCCGGCGGGGTCTTCGCGCTGATGTGAATTTCTGGCTTCAGCTCGGTGAGCGAATTGTCCGCGAGGATATGCCACGCGTAGCAGAGCATGAGGAAATCCGGCCGGCAGCTCACCTTGTCCACGTCATCCGCGGCGGGATAGAACCGTGCGTCATCATTGGTGGTGGCGATGAGCGCCACCTGCCCGCCCGCGCTGAAACCAAAGAGTCCGATGCGATCCGGCTTCACGCCGAAATCCGCCGCCTTGCTGCGCAGCAAACTCACCGCGCGCTGCGTATCCATCGCCGGAAACTCCCATTGCTTCGGCAGCTTGTTCGTCGGGCAACGATGCTCGAGCACCGCGGCAACGAATCCACGATCGCGAAACCACGTCGCCAGTTCCGAGCCTTCGTGTTGCGAAGCCAGCACACCAAAGCCGCCTCCGGGCACGATGATCACCGCATTCCCATTTTTCTTCTGCGGCAGATAGAACTCGAGTCGCGGCTCGGTCACATTCGTCAGGCGCTCGATCGGCAGCTTGTCCGTCGGCTTCGGCTCGGTGAGCGTCTCCGGTCCCGGCGCGGTGAAATTCCCCGGCGGCTTGCCTTCCCAAAGCTTGAGCACTTTGTCCGGTTTCGCCGGTTCGGCGGCCAGGGCGGAGGTGACAACGACAGCGACAACGGCGCAGAGGAAAACGATTTGTTTCATGGGGTGGGCACCAGCAAATACCAACGGAGGGGACGTGAGGTTAGACGAAATCCATCCGCGTGCCTATGAAATCCCTGTGGCTGATCGACCCTCGAAAACTTGTCTTTTGAGGCGTTTCTAAAAGCGGCGCGGCAGCCTTCAGTGTTACCCGCAAGTTTCGAAAGCCCGGTGAGCCCTGTCCCTTAGGGGCAGCGGAATTTCTGGCAAACGAATGATTTCGGCCCGCGCAGTGAACTCCCTCCGCCCCGGCCGGGGCGGGCGCATAGGAACGCTGATCCGGTGGCTGCGTCTGTTCGCCGGAGGCTCACAGACTTGCGCACCGGCTAAATTCCTTTGTCCCTCCGGGACAGCCTTCGGCTTTACTCAGCAGCAACCAAGATTGGGTAATGCTTAGACAGCAGGGCCGCACAAAAACACCAGCGTCATCGATGCGCTCTTCGAATTCATGGAAACCACTCAAGGCCGCACCACGCTCAATCGAATATAATGCCGCGGCACGTCACCGATGGCGGTGGCGTCGCGGTAGATCGCGGTGTCGGTCGTGCCGTTGTCGACGCGCACAGTATAGGGCGAACCGGCTTGCCAGGTCTGCAAGTCGCTGGAGACTTCGACTTGATAGGTGATGTCGGTGAGCGATTGCCATTGGGTGAAAGTGAGCGTGAGGTATTTCTTTCCGCTGAGCGCGGTATTGCTGAACACGGGAAGGCCGCTGGCGGAGGGCTTCTTCGGATCGAGGCCGAGTGCGTATTTCATCAGGTTCGTCACACCATCCTTCGCGGGCTCGGCGCTGTCTCCGCTGATGGACGGGTTGTTCAATTCCGCCGCGGTGAAATGTTGCTCGCGCCAGGCTTCGAACTGCCCCTTCACGACGATTACGCTCATGGAATAGGAGGGAAAGGTGTAATTGAGCGTGGTGCCGGAAAGGGTGGCCGTGCCGATGCTGCTGTCCGTGCTCTCGAGATCGTTCTGCTTGCCGTAGGAATAGACCGTCGCCGTGGTGGAACCCGGCGTGAAGCTGCTCAGCGTCAACTGCGCGGGGAAGTCGGAGCTGGGATGTTTGTTCACCACGAGGAGCGCGAGGCTGCCGTTGGCCAGCTTCGATCCGTAGATCGCGAGGAGCGGATAGCCGCTGGTCGTGCTGAGGATGCGGCTGCCGCTTTGCGCCCACAGACCCAGCAGCTTGCCCGCGTAGAACGATGGGAACGGCTTATTCGCCGCCGTGCCGGAGATGTCCCCCGAGGCGACGACGCCGTAGTCGCCAAACGTCCGCCAGCCATAGAGCGCGGCGTTATTGTTGCCGCCGGTCCCTCCGCCGTTGCGCAGATCCCACCACGTGCAGGCGTTGAATTCCGTACGCGTGAGCTGGCCGATGGCATCGGCGAAAAAGAGAGCGTTAACGAGGCTGGTGGATTGCTTGCCGGGATTGGAACTCACCGAGTTGAGCTCGGTGACCGTGAGTTCGATGGCGGTGCCGCCGGCGCCGAAGTAATCGCCGATCATTTTGCGCAGGTTCGCGGCTTCTACCGCGATGGTCGCCCCGCTTTGCAACAGCCCCGAGTCGCTTTCGCCACCGGGGTTCTGTGCGTAGTAATGGTAGATGAGGAAGTGCGGGGTAACATTGAGCGAATGCAGCGTGGCCAGCATGACCGGCGTCCAACCGCTGTGCAGAGAATTGCCTTCGTTCGGGTTCGCGACAGCGTGGGTGCCATTACCATACGAATCCTCGCCTTCCGTGGAGACGGCGCCGATGTGAATGGTCGGGTCCACGGCAAGCATCTTGTTGTAAAAGGATGGGAACGCCTGGGCGTAGGTGTAGGGATCGTGCGCCACGCCGGTGAGCCCGCTGCCGCTCGTGCCGTGCAGGTCGTTTTCCCAGCTGCCGTAACATTCATTGCCGATCTCCCAATAGCGGTAGCCGTAGGGCGCAGGATGTGCGACGCGGAGGAAATTGTAGCCGTCATCCGAGACGAGCGGTGCCAAACTGCGGATCGTGGCCCAGAAGCCGACGGTCTTCCAATCGTGCCCCTTGGAATCCACGCCAAGCGCGGCGGTGTTCGTAGTGCTGCCATTGTAGTAGGCGACCCAGGCGGCGGCCTGCTCGGGCGTGCCGCTGCCGTAATTGATGGTCACGAAGGCTTGCGCGCCGGCCGTCGCAGCGACCCGGGCGAAAGTGCCCGCGTGATTGACCCACTGAAACGAGCCATTCGAGACCGAACGATCGGTCGACCAATCGTAGTCGTCCGAACTGCTCCCACCGGGAAACCGCACGATGCCGATGTCCATCGTGGAGAGGACGTTCGCCGTCGCGGCGCCCTGGAGATTCGAGTCCCAGATGGCAAGGTTGATCCCGTGCACGCGGGCATCGAAGGCCCGGATGACGTTTTGCCCATCGACAGTGAGCGGCACGGGATTCGGCGGCGGGATGGCGGTGAGTGAGATGTCGTCGACGTAAAAGGTCAGCGGGCCGCCGGTGATGTTTTGGATCCAGAAGCCGTCGAAGCTGGCATTGCCCGCGACCCCGAGGGTGGAAAGCGGAATGGTGATCTGCTGCCATTGGCCTACCTGCGCGGCGGAGAAGGAGAGATTGACCGCGGTTTGGGCCGCACCGTTGAGCGTCGCCTGGACGTGCAGCCCGTTCGTTTTGGCGACGGTCGGGTAAATCCAGAACGTGAGGTTGCTATAGAGCGAGGGATCGAAGGCGGCGTGATGCAGATAGAGCGCCTGAGCGGTATTGGTGGAGTCGACTACGCTAATGGAGTCGCTAGCGCTGTGCACCGGGCTGGTATTGGCGTAATTGAGCGTCGCCCAGCCATAGCTCACCCAGCCGTTTTCCAGGGCGTTGTCGTAGACAGTCAGGTCCTGGGCCTGCGCGCCGGTGACCAAGGCCAGCAGAGCGAACAGGGCAGATGGAAGCGTTTTCACAGAGTGGCGACGGGAAAGGGGTAGAGGTGTGACCACTGTCGAGCACTTCGCATGCGCGAAACCCTAAGGACGGGCCGTTCCCGAGGTTTTGCTAGTCCGGCGTGCTTTGTCCGGATTTTACTCTTAAATTCCAGAGTCCCGCCCAGTAACCAGTGAGCTCCATTTTCCGCCCTCTTTTTCTCCATTTGACCCGAAAGACGCCGACGGCTCTGGCCATGGGCGGATTCCTTCTGGGCGGCCCGATCGCCGGTCTGGCAGCCGAACGGAACCACAAGACCGAGAAAACCTACGATCTCCCCACTGGGGAAGCGCGTACCGGGGCGGCCATCTACCAGAAGATGTGCGCCGATTGCCACGGAGACAAAGGCCAGGGCGTGAAGGACGAATACGACGAGCCGCTGCACGGCAACCGTCCGCTACAGTCACTGGTCAAGCGCATCGCCCGGACGATGCCGGACGACAATGTGGGCGCGTGCGTCGGAGACGATGCGTCCAAGGTGGCAGCGTATATTTACGAGTCCTTTTACTCGCCCAAGGCGCAGGCGCGGTTGAATCCGCCGGAGTTCGATCTTTCCCGGCTGACCATCTCGCAGTATCGCACCTCGGTGGCCGACCTCGTGGGGCGCTTCCGGCCCGGCTTCGATCGCGCGCTCGGTCCGCAGCATGGCCTGAAAGCGCACTACTCCGGCCTGCAACTCGAGAAACCGGCCGACCCGGCGGCCACGGCCGACGCCAAGCCGGCGGACAGCAAACCGCTGACGAAGAAAGAGGACAAGAAGCGGCCACGGGTGCAATTCGACCGTGTGGATTCGCAAGTGGACTTTCATTTCGCCGCAGCCAGTCCCGATCCGGAGAAGATGGAGCCCGAGGAATTTTCCGTTCGCTGGGAAGGCTCGATCATCGCGGAAGAGACGGGAACGTATGAGTTCATCGTGAAGAGCGAGAACGGTGTGCGCCTCGCCGTAAACGACATGAAGAATCTGCTCGTGGACGCGTGGGTGAGCAGTGGGCCGGATGTGCGCGAAGAGAAACGCACCGTCTTCCTCCTCGGCGGGCGCGCTTATCCCATCTCACTCGAGTTCTTCAAATTCAAGGACAAGACCGCCTCGATCGAGTTGCTCTGGAAGACGCCACACGGTGTGGTGGAGAAGATTCCGCAGCAGTTCCTTTCGCCGGAGCGCCTGCGCGAGACGATGATCGTGAAGACCACCTTCCCGGCGGACGACCGCAGCGTGGGCTACGAGCGCGGCACGGGCGTCTCGAAGGAATGGGACGCGGCGACGACGGACGCGGCGATCGAAGTGGCCGAGCATGTGGACGCGCATCTCGACGAGCTCACCACCACGAAATCCAGCGATCCGAATCGCGTCGATCGGTTGAAGCAGTTCGCGCGGAAATTTGCGGAGATCGCCTTTCGCCGGCCGCTAAGTGACGAGGATTACCGGCATTTCATCGGGCATCAGTTCGAGGTGGCGAAGACGCCGGAGATCGCGGTGAAGCGCGCGGTGCTCTACACACTCAAGTCGCCACGCTTCCTCTATCCGGAAATCCCGAAGGCGGGAAAACCGGATGGCTACGATATCGCCGAACGGCTGGCGCTGAGCCTGTGGGATTCGCTGCCCGATATTCCGCTGCTGCGGGCTGCCGCCGAAGGAAAACTGCAAACGCACGACCAGATCGTCGCGCAGGCCAACCGCATGATGGCCGACCCGCGCACCAAGGCGAAGATGCACGGCTTCTTCCACTATTGGCTGGAGCTGGAGCGCGCGGAAGGCATCCAGAAGGATCCGAAGTCGTTCCCGGAATTCGATGCCCAGGTGCTCGCCGATTTGCGCACCTCGCTCTTCCTCTTCCTCGATCAAGTCGTGTGGAGCGACAAGTCGGACTACCGCGAATTGCTGCAGGCAAATTATCTGCTGCTCAACGAGCGGCTCGCCAAGCTGTATGACAAGAGCGTTTCGGGCGAGGGCTTCCAGCGGGTGGAGTTCGATCCCAATCGGCGGTCGGGCGTGGTCACACATCCCTATCTGCTCGCGGCCTTTGCCTCCAGCAAGCAGACCTCGCCGATTCATCGCGGCGTGTTTCTCACCCGCACGATCGTCGGCATGACGCTCAAGCCGCCGCCCATGGCCGTGGCCTTCGAGGATGCGAAGTTCGACTCGCATCTCACCATGCGCGAGAAGATCACCGAACTGACCAAGAACACGAATTGCATGGGCTGCCACGGCACCATCAATCCCCTCGGTTTCAGCCTGGAAAATTACGACGCCATCGGCCGCTGGCGTACCCAGGACAACCACAAGCCGGTGAACGCGGTGACCGATTTTTCCACCGATGAAGGTGACAAGATTCATCTCACCGGGGCGCGTGATTTGGTGAAATTCGCGGCGGAAACGCCCAGCGGGCATCGCGCCTTCATCCATCTCCTTTTCCAGTACGCGGTGAAGCAGGAGGTGAACGTTTACGGCCCGGATGAGTTGGAGAATCTGCGCCAGGCGTTCACCAGTTCCGGCTTCAATATCCGCAAGCTGTTGAGCGACATCGCCGTCACCGCCGCCATGCGCGGCATGCCTGAGCCTGAGGCCAAGGTCGCGCAGGAATCGAAACCGTCCACCGCCCCAAAACCACTATGAGCACCCTGAATCGCCGCCAATTCCTTCGCCAACTCGGCGTCTCCTCCGCCGCGCTGCCTTTCCTCGCCGGCCTGCCCAGCCTCATGGGGGCATCGACGCCGCAGCGGCGCCAGCGGGTGATTATCATGTTCTCGCCGAATGGCACGCTGCCGAATGAGTTCTGGCCGGAGGCCGCTGATGAGCTCGTGCTCAAGCCGATCATGGAGCCGCTCAATCCATTCAAGGATCGCACGCTGGTCATCAATGGCATCTGCAACAAGATCCGCGGCGATGGCGACAATCACATGCGCGGCATGAGCTGCCTGCTTACAGCGAACGAGCTTCTGCCGGGCAACATCCGCGGTGGTGGCGGTACGCCGGCGGGTTGGGCGAGCAGCATTTCGATCGACCAGGAGATCAAGAATTTCCTCCAGGGACAGAAGGACATGCGCACGCGTTTCGGCTCGCTGGAGTTTGGCGTCGCGGTGCCGGATCGTGCGGATCCCTGGACGCGGATGAGCTATGCCGGCGCGAACCAACCGGTGGCGCCGATCGATAATCCTTACCAGATGTTCGGCAAGATGTACGGGCGGATGAAGGATCGGGACGATCTCGCCAGCGTCCTCGATGATGTGCGCGAGGATCTTACCCGCGTCTCCGCCAAGCTCAGCGCGCGCGACAAGGCCTTGCTCGACCAGCACGTCACGATCGTCCGTAATCTCGAGCAGGACCTGAAGCACAGCGACAAGGACGCGAAGATGGCGCATCCGATGCCCGAACTCGACCCGAGCGTGGAGCTGGTGAACGACAACACACCGCAGATCAGCCGCATGCAGATCGACCTGCTGGTCAATTCGCTGGCCAACGACATGACGCGCATCGCCACGTTGCAGTACATGCGTTCCGTCGGCCAGGCACAGATGCGCTGGCTGGGCATCTCGGAAGGCCACCACTCGCTCTCCCATGAGCCCGACACGAACCAGGATTCCTACGCGAAGCTGAAGAAGATCAACACGTGGTTTGCCGGCGAACTCGCCTATCTCGCGAAACGCCTCGCCGAAACGCCCGAGCCGGCCGGCGAAGGCAGTATGCTCGACCACACGCTGATCGTCTGGACGAACGAACTCGGCAAAGGCAATACCCACGCCTTGGACAATATCCCCTGCGTGATGATCGGCGGTGCTCCCGGCTTCAAGATGGGCCGCAGCGTGAAGCTGGAAAAGACGCCGCACAACCGCCTCTGGCTGACCGTGGCCCACGCCATGGGCCATACGAAGCTCGATACCTTCGGCAAAGCCGACCTCTGCGCTGGCGGACCGTTGAGCCTGGCTTGACGCTCTTTCGCGCAACTTGCCGGGAGAGGCACTTTGGACTAATCTCCACACGTGACCGCTACCGAAATCATCCGCGAAATCGAATCGCTTCCGCCGCAAGAGCAGGAGAAAGTCGTTCGGTTCGCGTGGCGATTGGGAGCACAACGGAAGTTGTCCCCGAACGAACTGGGGCATCTAGCCAAGGAACTGGCCGCCACCAACGATCCGGTAGAGGCGGTCGTGTTACGCGAGGAAATCGTCCAAGGGTTCTACGGTGGGACAAATGCCTAAAGTCCGACGGCAAGGCGTCCCTCCGGCACTATTGCGGCACCTCGTGTTGCGGATACAGGAGCGCAGCATCGAGGCTCAGCAATTAACGCTCTTAGCGGAATGGCTTGATCAAGAACCAGAGGTGCCTGCAGGGCTTTGGTTCAAACGTTTTCCCGGGCTGATCGTTTGCGGGGAAGGGGAATTGGTAAAGACCTTCCTGCGCATCGGGCAGGTGCCGATCGGTCAGGAAGTGACGTAAGCTCCGATCAAAAGAAAACGCCGCCAGTTTCCCGGCGGCGCTTCTTATGAAGGGAATCTTTAAAAGTGGTGCTTAGTAAGCGGCCTGCACGCCCTTGATCGAGCGCTTCGGCATCCACGGCATGAGCGAGCGGAG
>Ga0068855_100004428_pt1 | contig 17159 bp, 16 predicted proteins | sample KBSCornC52_FD_66592 | JGI IMG/M metagenome (GOLD analysis project Ga0068855, IMG submission 66592) | Corn rhizosphere microbial communities from Kellogg Biological Station, Michigan, USA - KBS Corn C5-2 | ecosystem: Host-associated > Plants > Roots > Rhizosphere > Soil ...
ACAGGCCCAGGCAGAAGTTGCCGAGGATCGCCAGGGCCATCACCCAGTGCAGGGCGATGGCGGTTGCGGAGTAGCGCGAGGCGGGCTGGTTCATGTCGTGATCGTTCTCGTGGTGGATGCGGCGGTTCGGGCCTGGCGGCGTTGCACCCTGGACGCCAGTGTCCCGGCCTGGCAGGGCGTTGGCGTTGCGGATGATTGACGCCGCACTTCAGTTGCTTTGAATGGTAGTTCAGCCCGGCATGTCCCTGCAGCGGCGGAAATGCATGGAGACCAATGCACCGACCCCGTGCCCAGGCCCGGGTTCCGTCGGGCGCCGCTCAAGGCCGCAAGGCCTCGAACGCCTGGCGTTGCGCCGCCGTCATGGTGCATTCCTCTTTCGACGAGGACGGTTCAACGAGGCCACGGCGCAGCGCGAAGTCCAGCGTCGCGAGCGTGGCGTCGGTGGTCAGTTCGCGCGCGGCCGCCCGGGCCAGCGCCTCGGCGACCGGCATCAGGCGGTGCTCGTGCACCTCGCCGTCGACGTTGCGCGGCGCCAGGCCGGCGGGCAGCTCGAGGTCGAACACGTGCAGGCGCTCGTGCTGGCGGCCCTCGGGAATGTCGCATTCGAGATCGACCCGCCCGCCCGCCACCAGGCCCGCCATCTGCGCCGGCTCGAGCCCGGCCTCTTCCCAGCCCTCGCGGATCACCGCGTCGCGCGGCGTCTGCCCCAGCGCCACGCCGCAGCCGATCATGTTGTCGAGCCGGCCCGGGTCCGTCTGCTTCGTGTAGGAGCGACGCGCGATCCACAGGTGCGACGGCCGCCCCGCCGCGTCGGCCACCCAGCCGTTGCAGTGCGCCCCCAGCGTCAACGTGCCCCAGAACCGGCTCGCCGCGCGCTCGATCGTGCCGTGCTCGCCACCCGTGCGATCGCGCAGCGGGTAGGGCTCGTCGCGCCACGCCAGGATCAGCCCGCGCGCGCGCAGACGCTCGTGCACCTGCGCGAGGCGCTCGTCGCGCACGGGCGCGGGCAGCCGCAGCACGAGCGCGCGCGGCGCACCGCCGGCGGCGTCGATGCGCGCGAACGCGTCGGGCCATTCGCGCAAGGCGTCCAGGTGCTCGATGGCGACCGAACCCAGCACCGGGCCGCGCTCGTCCATCAGCAAGAAGGGAACGCGCGCCGGCCCGGCGCACGCCCGCGCCAGCGCGATCGCGGGCCAGGTCTGTTGCGTCATCGGCGCAGTCTACGGCGCCCGCATGAAGGCACCGCGACGTCATCGGCTAAACTGGCGGTCTGCGCGCCCGTAGCTCAGCTGGATAGAGTACTGCCCTCCGAAGGCAGGGGTCGGACGTTCGAACCGTCTCGGGCGCGCCATGTTTGATCAATGAATCAAGGACTTTGCAGAAATGCCAAGTCCTTTTTTCTTGGTGTCGTCCTTCAGGCATGGCGGACCTGCCGGCCAGGGCAGTCCCTCCGCTGCGAGCGGTCGAGCCCGCCCCAGGGCTCTCGTGTCGATCTGGCGGGTGCCGATGCACGGCAAGTTGATCGAACGCGACCGCAATCCACCCGGCCATGCGACCCTGCCGTGATGCAACGCAGCAGCTCGACGCACCCGCTGGCTGACCTCGTCCGTGCCGAGAACGCGGCGATCGCGCGCGCTGCACATTGCGGGCAGCTGCGTCCGCGAGGAGTCGGTGCTCCCGGGCAAAGCGCGACCGTTGCCGACCCTTCGAGCGGGGACGATCACGCCCGTGCGTGACGGAAAGCGCCGGGAGTATCGGCCGTGTTCACGAAAGACTTCGCGTTGCAGGGCGGATTGACGGGGCGCAACCCGGCCCCGGCCCGAAGGCGGAGGATCCACCGGAACAGTCGATCAGATCCACCATGAGCTTCGACCCCCACTGGGAACACTTCGACCGCGGCACCGATGTCGGCGTGCGCGGCTTCGGCTTATCGCAGGCAACCGCCTTCGAACAGGCCGCCCACGGCCTGGTGGCCGTGCTCGCGGACCCGTCCGGCGTCCGGGTCGTGCAGTGGCTCGACATCCGGCTCACGGGCGACGACCCGCAACTGCTGCTGGCCGACTGGCTCAACGCGCTCCTGACCGAGATGTCCGCCCAGCGCATGTTGCTCTGCCACTTCCATGTGACGCTGCTCGGCAACCAGCTGAGTGCACGTGTTGCCGGCGAGCCGGCGGCCCTGGATCGCCATCGCCTGCGCGGCGATGTACGCGCGGCGAGCCATGCGGAAGCGCTCGTGACCTTCGATGGCGAGCGCTGGATCGCGCAGGCCGTCCTGGGATTCTGAAGCGCCATGCATCCGCACGACTTCCATCGCACCGGCGCCTTCCGCTGGTCCCGCGCGCCGCGGCCGCCCGAGCGGGTGCCGGTCGTCGTCCACGCGGGCCCGCGGCTGTTCGACCTGATGGAGCCCGCCGTGCGGCACCAGGCGCAGCGCATCAGCACGCTGCCCGGGATCGTCGACGCGGTGCATCTGCTGCCCAACGCGAGCCGCTCGCAAGGCTTTCCGATCGGATGCGTCGCGGCATTCGACGCGGCAAAGGGGGGCGTCCGGGTGCCGGCCGGCGTCGGCTTCGACCCCTGGGCCGGCATCCGGCTCCTGTCGGCGCCGATGCAGGCGTCGGATCTCGCGCCGCGACTGTCCGCGTTCGTGGATGCGCTGGCCGATCGGCTGCTCAAGGGCCCGGCCGGCGGCGGCGCCATCGAACTGGGCAACACGGCGATCCGCGACATGCTGGCCGGCGGCGTGCCTTGGGCCGTGGAATACGGCTGGGGCGAGCCTGAAGATCTCCTGGCGCTGGAGGATCGCGGCCGCGTCGAGGGCGCGTCGAGCGAGATGCTGTCGGTGGATGCCTTGCGCCGACAGCGCGCCGAGTTCGGCACGCTCGGCGGCGGCGAGCATGGACTCGAGGTCCTGGAGGTCGCGACCGTCGTCGACGCCGACGCCTGCGCGCAGCTCGGCCTGGTGCAAGGCGGCGTGCTCGTGGCGATCGATGCCGGTTCGCGCGGCCTGGGCAGCCAGGTGGTGGTCGACGCGCTGCGAGGCATGGCGAGCGGGGCGGCCGCCTACGGGCTGGCGCCGACCGAACGTGACCTCGCGTGCGCGCCGGCGTCCTCGGAGCCGGCGCTTCGATGGAGCGTCAATCTGGCCGCAGCGGGCAACGCGGCGCTCTCGAACCGGCAGGCGTTGACCCACCTCGTGCGGCAGGTCGCGGCGCGCTTCATGCCCGGCGCACCTCTGCGCGTGGTCTTCGACGCCTCGCGCGACACCTGCCGTCGCGAAGCGCTCGAACTGGAGGGCGGCTCCCGCCAGGTCGATGTCCACCGGCGCGGCGCCGTGCGCCTGCTCGGCCCCGGAAACCCGGCGTTGCCCAGGGCGTTTGCCGATCTCGGCCAGCCCCTGCTGATCCGCGGAGGCATCGGCGCCTGGCCCGTCCTGGCGGTCGCCGCGCAGGGCTGCGAAGCGGTCGCGCTCGCGTCCGGACCGGCAGGCAGCGGTCGCCTGATCGGGCGCCAGCTGTCGTGGCAGGGCGATGCGGCCGTCATGGCGGACCGCCTCAGGTCGCTGGGCCCGGCCCTGCGCTGCCTGCATCCCGAGGCGTTGCTGCCGGAGATCGCCGAGGCGTATCGGAGCGTCGACATGGTGGTCGACGCCGCCCGCCAGGACCAGCTCCTGCGCCCGGTGGCGCGGCTGCGTCCGCTGGCCTGCGTGCACGTCTGATTCCGCGTATCTGGAACAGGAGCGTCCCATGCGTATTCGATTCTCGCGCGTCCTTGCAATGGGGCTTCTGGTCGCCGCATCGAGATTGGCGTCCGGTGAGGCGTCCGAAGCGCGCGGTGCACCCGGGGGCGACGATCTGTTCGTGGCGAGCGGCACGGTCCGCATCGACCAACCCGTGCAGGGCGACTTGATCGTCGTGGGCGGCAACGTCGACGTCGCGGCGCCGGTGACCGGCGATGTCGTGGTCGCCGGGGGCAACGTGCATCTCACCAGCGACGTGGGCGCCTCCGTCTTCTCGGCGGCGGGGCATCTGGTCGTCGACGGAACGATAGCCCGCAACCTGCGATCGGTGGGTGGCCAGGTCGAACTCGGCGAGAACGCCCGGATCCATCGCAATGTCGCGACGCTGGCTGGCCAGTTCCGTACCCGGGGACGCATCGGCGGCAGCCTGCATGGCAGCGCGGGGAACCTGGTCGTGGACGGCGTCGTCGGCGGCGACGTCTACGCGCGTGCCGACGAAGTGGAACTCGGGCCGGGCGCTCGCGTGGGCGGCACGCTGCACGTCGGCAGCACCCGGCCGCTGAGCCGCAGTCCGCAAGCGCTCGTCGAGCGCGGCGTCGATACGCTACCACCGCCTGCGCATGACCGCGAGCGCCGGCGCCAGGCGCCGCCCGTCGTGTGGCCGCTCGGGCTCACGCTGGTGGCATGGCTGCTGTTGGCCGTCTTCCCGGCCCTGACGGTGCGCACGTCCGCAGCGGTCGCCGGACACGCGGGCCGTTGCGCGCTGCTCGGCGTCGCATGGCTGGCGGGCGCGCCCGTGGCCGTGTTCATCCTCGCCATCACCCTCATCGGGATCCCGCTGGCCTTGGTGTCGCTCGCGGTCTACCTGGCGCTCCTGCCGGTGGCCGTGGCGCTGGCCAGCGTGGGCGTCGGCGACGCCGTGCTGCGGCGCTGGTTTCCGACGCATGCCCGGCAGCTGTGGGCGCGATGGATGAGCGCGGCGGCGTGCCTGGTCGTCCTGTCCGCGTCGCAGGCCGTTCCGCCGCTCGGGGCCGCGCTGGGATTGCTGGCGTGCCTCGTCGGGACCGGGAGCGTGCTCGGGCTGCGAATCAGGGACGCGGGCGGCCAGGCGGCAACGCCGGCGAGCACCGTGGCGGCGGCATGACATCCCACCGGACGACGTCGACAAGGCGCTGGCGGGACGCCGTGGACGTGCGCGCGAGTCTGGTCGTCACCCTTGTCCTGTCGGCGCTGTACCTGATCTGGCGTTGACGCTTCGAAAGGAATGCTCCCATGGGCAATGTCGTTCTCGATCCCGAGTTGTGGGAAACGGTCGAAGCCGGTGACACAGCGGTGCTGGAGCGGTGGCTGGTGTCGGAAGGTGACCGGGTCGATGCCGGCGAAACGATCGCGCAGGCCCGTGCCGCACGCGAGCTGGTCGACATCACGGCGCCGCACGCCGGCGTGCTCGAGCAGATCCTGATCGCTGAAGGCGAGCGGATCACGCCGGGGCATGTCCTGGCCCGAGTGGTCGACTTCTAGCGTCGGCTCCGGCGTCAGCTCGCGCTCGTCAAGCAACGCGGCGGGCAAGGCCGGCGAGCATGTCGCCGGTATCGTGACCGCGATCACGCAGACCGAGCAGGCGGGATTGCGGATCGCGCTCGCGCTTGGGCGCGACGCGGGTCGCGATGACAGCACGCGCGCCGTCCGCTCCCGCGGCGCCATTGAGCGGAATCAAGGCAGCGCCATCCTGCGCAGGCGAAGTCCGTCGCATCGAGACTTCCCGACTCGTTCGTGCCCGCTCGGGCTGGAAGACTCCCCTTGAACGAGGGAATGACAAGCAACCGGCAACGCATGCAGCCGAGGACGCAGGCGCATGGCCCCCCGGGTTTGATCGATGAGGAGATATTGACGATGCCGCTGACCATTGCCGCACAGACGCTCGAGGAACTCGCCCATGGCCGTCTCCCCGAACGACGCAGGCTGTTCCGTGCCACGGTTGTCCTGATCGACAGGTATCGAACGGCCTTGCCGAGAGCGTGCGCCGACCAGGGCATCCTGTTCGACGCACTGGGCCTGCTGAACCACGCCTCTGGCGGCAGCCTCCCGGCGCTCAGTGAACGCGGCATAGCGCATACGCTCCAGCTGGCCAACGACGTGCGGCGTCTGTCCGTGGCAGAACCGCAGAAGTCCCTGGATGGGGTTGCCGAGCCCGGCTGCTGCCCGGCTTCGAGTTCGTCGACTTGATGCAGGCCGCGTTCACGAGCGCCCGGGCCTGGCGCTCACCTCGGCGTGCGGATTGCCCGAAAATGCAGGGTGACGAGCGGGGGCGCGCCCCCGCGTCGAAACGCCATCCGCCTTTCACTTTCGCGTCCGCAACGCCTCCATGCTCCACGTCTTCATCAAGAAACACGCGCTCGTCCAGCACTTCTTCAATGGCCTGGGAGCGGAGGACGGGATCCACGTCATCACCTATCCGTACGTCAAGCACGGCCGGGGCAAGAGCATCCTGCGCAGCATCGAGGCGTACCTGCTCTGGTGGCTGCCGCGCTCCTGGTTCCTCGACGCCGACTACCAGGCGCGGCTGCGTGCGATCCAGCCCGGTGACTCGGTGCTGTACTTCTCGATGGAGAACCGCAAGACGCTGCAGATCATCCGCAAGCTGGTGCGCGCGCGCAAGCAGAACGCCTGGTTCTGGGATCCGATCCGCAGCTACCGCAAGAGCGCGCTCAGCCGCCTGGTCTACAAGCAATGGCTGAAGCACTCCGGGCTCAAGGCCTGGACCTTCGATCCGCGCGACGCCCGCGAATTCGACATCGGGCTGATCGAGCAGGTCTTCCGCCACGACCCCGTGGCCGACGGCGCGCCCGACGCCAAGGACATCGACCTGTACTTCATCGGCACCGACAAGGGCCGCATGGACGAACTGATGCGTTGGAAGGAACTGTTCGAGCGCGACGGGCGCAGCACGCACTTGCACATCGTCGGCGACCGCAAGAAGGTCTACTCGCCGGAGCACCGGTCATTGGTGACGGACGCGTGGATCCCGTACGCCGCCAACCTCGCATTGGCACGGCGCGCCAAGGTCATCCTGGAATTGCTGCAAGGCACGCAGAGCGGGCCGACGATGCGCGCCATCGAAGCCCTGTTCCTCGGCAGCAAGCTCATCACGAACAACCTGTCGATCGTCGATTGCGAGTTCTACGACCCGAGCCGCGTCTTCGTGATCGGGCGTGACCGGGCCGAGGACCTGCAGGCATTCCTGGACACGCCCGCCACACCCGCGAGCGCAGCGCTCCTGCGCAAGCACGAGATCCGCACCTGGCTCGACCAGTTCCGTTGACCCGCCGCCGGCGCTCCGGGCCCTTCAGCCCGCGAGCCGCTCGCGCAGGCGTCGATGCTCGGCCAGCAGGTGCCACAGCACCGCAGCGATGGCTACCGCGGGTCAACGCGGGGCGCCGCACGGACGTGGGGGGTGCCGCGTCGCGCGCACCCCCGCAACCTAAACTCGGCCACGCATCGCCACGCATCGCCACGCATCGCCACGCGGCGAGCAGCGACGACACCGCGCAAGGGCCGCCATGGACCACACCCGCCAGCGTTGGACCCTGTTCTTCTACCTGGCCGCCGCCTTCAACTTCAGCATGGGCGGGCCGATCTTCCTTGCCTCCGCATGGAGCTATTCGGTGGCCTACGTCGGACCGCCCGACCCGGCCGCCATCCGCTTCTGGGGCGACTTCGGGTATGCGGTGCTGCTGGTCGGCCTGGGCTACGCGTTCGTCGGGCTGGACATCGACCGCAATCGCGGCATCGTCTGGCTGGGCATCGTGGCCAAGCTGTTCGACATGATCGTGCTGCCGATGCGCTGGATCGAAGGCCTCGCGCATCCGGTCGTGGTCATTCCCGCGGCCATCGACGGTGCGTTCTGCCTCGGGTTCGTGTGGTTTCTGCTCCGGCGCCCGCCGGCCAAGTAGCGATGTCCGCGCTCAAGGCCCTGCACGATCTGCTCGTCGGCGCGATGCATGTCGAGCGCCGCGTCGACCCGTTCTTCCGCCCGCTGTTCGACGCCCTCGCGCGCGAGCCGCTCACACGTGGCGTGCAGGCACTGATCCGTGCGCGCCTGCCGGACGATGGCCTCGCGCTGGCCCAGGAGAAGCCCATCGACGGCGAGGACGCGCTGGTGGCCAGCATCATCGCGGACATGTCGCGCTACCTGCGCACGAACTACGCGCCCGGCGCCGCGCAACGCGGCGGCAACACGAAGACGCACGGGGTCGTGCGCGGCGCGCTGGTGATCCATGACGGCCTGCCCGCGCACCTGCGGCACGGGCTGTTCGCGCAGCCGGCGCGCTATCCCGCGTGGGTGCGCTTCGGCGGCCCCGGCCCGGCGCTGCCGCCCGACATCGACGACGTCGGCGTGCTGAGCATCGGCGTCAAGGTGATGGGCGTGCCCGGCCCCAAGCTGCTGGACGACGAGCGCTTCACGCAGGATCTCACCGGCATCAGCACGCCCGTCTTCACCACCCCTGACCTGGTCGCCAACGCGAAACTGCAGGCCGCCATCGGCCGCGGGCTGCCGCTGTTCTACTTCATCGGCCCGGGCGGCCATTTCCTGGATGCCTTGATGCAGGGCCTGTGGTCGCGCACGCAGACGAGTCCGCTGGAAACACCGTACTGGAGCTGCGTGCCCTACCTGCTGGGCGAGGGCCAGGCGATGCAGTACGCGTTCCGCCCGCTGGCCGCGACGCGCAGCCCCATCCCGGGCCTGCCGGGCCGGCCCTCGGACAACTACCTGCGCGAGGCGATGGCGCGCACCCTCCAAGCGCAGCCCGCGCGCTTCGAGATGCTGCTGCAGGTGCAGACCGACCCGCGGCGCATGCCCGTCGAACACGCCTCGGTGCGCTGGTTCGACTCAGGCGCCACGCCGGTGGTGGCCGCCACGCTGGAGCTGCCGCGCCAGCGCTTCGACTCCGAGGCGCAGCTCGCGTTCGCGAGCCGGCTGTCCATCAACCCGTGGCACTGCCTGCCGGCGCATCGGCCGCTCGGCAACCAGAACCGGGGCCGCCTGAAGATCTACCAGGCGCTGTCGCAGCTGCGCCAGCAGATGAACGCGACGCCGCACGTCGAGCCGGACGGCAGCGAAACCTTCGATCCGCGAATCTGAGCGTCATCCTGTGCGGAGCGAGGCGGCGTCGCCGTAGCCACGCCGGGCACGGCCTCGGCGCGCGTGGATCCTGCGACTGCGCGCAGGATGACACGTGGTGGGCGCCAGGCGGGTCGCACTGCCCCGCGCGATCCACCTGCGCCTGGGCGACCCGGTGGCTCATTCAAGCCGTGGCCAGCCAGCGCAGCGCGCGGATCCCCGGCAGGAAGAAGTAGGCGCCGCCCACCACCTCGATGAACGGCGGCAGGCCGTCGACCACGCGGCTGGGGCAGCCGGCGCGCGGCATCGTGAAGCGCGCGGTGTCGGGCTCGTCGGGCGCCGCGAGCCGGTTGCCCAGGAGCGGGTCGGCCTCGTGAGGCAATGCGGCGAACTTGCTGCCGGCGATCCACGCGCCCTGCACGAATTCGAACTGGCGAGCCAGGTCCGCGCACAGGCAGACGAAGTGCAGGCCCGTCTCGACCTGCGGCGCGCGGCCGGACAACGCCTCGGCCATCGACATCCGCACCCCGTATTCGCGCCCGCGCCGCAGCACGCGGTGGAAGCGCACCGACGCGACGGCGTCGGCGTGCAGCGCGTCGACGTCGAAGCCCAGCATGCGGATGGCACGGGAGACCAGGCCCGTCGTGCCGGCCGGCAGGTCGGCGTTGCGCGGGTTCGCGCGCCGGATGTGCGCGCCCACGGGGCAGTGCACGCCCGCCGGGTCGGCGTCGAACGTGAAGCCGTTCTTCGCGCGTGCCGCCGGGTCGGTGCCCACGCCCGCGATGGGCGTGTCGGCCGGCGGCAGCAGCGGCTGGCCGTCCATGCGGCGGCCGACCATCGCCTCGGCCAGCTGCTTGCGTTGCGCCGCATCGCCGCCGGACTGCGCGTCGACGTAGCGCCAGAAACGCGGCACATCCTGCCGCAGGGTGCGCAGCACGAGGTAGCTGCCGTTGCGGCCGAGGTCGGCGCGATCGGGCGCGTCCTCGGCGCGCGGCAGGTGCGCGGCGGCGCCGGCAGGCTCCAGCAGCGGCCGCGCGGTGTAGCGACCGTACTCGTTGGGATAGCCGAGCAGGAACTCGCCCAGGCAGGACAGGTTGCCGTACGTGAGCCGGTCGTGGTCCTCGGGCGGGATCTCGCGCGTCCAGTCGATCTCGGGCTGGCTCAGTCCGTCTGCAAAGCCGAAGGGCTCGACGCCGCCCATGTCCGTCGTCGACAGCCAGCGCATCAGGTCGAACGCGATGCCCCAGTGGGTCTCCAGCTCGCGCCGGCAGGCCTCGAGCCGGCCGGGCAGCGCGTAGACCATCACCAGCACGTGGGGCACCTGCTCCACTCCGGGGCCGCCCCACTGCCAGCGCGCCGGATCGTTGACGCCGAGGTCGCCGAGCCGGCGCGCGCGGTTCGCGTCGGTGCCCAGGCCGGCGACGAATTCGGGCGCGAACTCGGCGACGACCGCCACCGGCACGCCCAGCTCGCGCAGGCCTTCGGCGCCGAAGGCGACTTGCAGCACCGCGGGCGGCAGCGCGCCCTTCTCCGCCGTGCCCACCGGCGCGCTGGCCAGCCACGCGCGCGCGGCCGTGCGGTTGCGCACGCGCAGCAGCGCGAAGGCACTCTCGACGTGGTGCTTGAAGCCGAAGCGCAGCAGGCCCTGCACGTCGGCGAAGTCGGGGAAGGCGGTGGCGGCGATCACATCAGCCTCAGCCAGTCCTCGATCTCGCGATCGCTCATCGAGGCGCGCTCCAGGCCTTGGCGGATGCGCGTATGGCGCGCGAGATCCATTGCGCTGAGGCCGGCATCGGCCTTGTACCAGACGGCATTGGCCACCTGGTGGCGCCGCAGGTAGTTCTTGAACGCCTGCGCGTTGCGCGCCCCGCCCTGCACCAGCCAGTTCGTGCGCGGATACCCCACCCCGTTGCTGAACACGAGGTTCAGGCCCCATGCGACCTTGTTGATGAAGTCGTCCATGTAGCTCTCCAGGATGCCGTCGTAGTTGCTGGCGAACAGCAGGCGCTTCCCGTCGTCGAGGAAGACCCAGCGCGCGAAGTGGATCGTCTGCACCCGCGTGAGATGGCCGCGTCCGTAGACGTGGCGTGCCGCGTAGTCCAGCAGCGCCACGAGCACCACCACCAGCGTGCGCCGGAACGCGCCCGGCTTGACGCTGCCCATCGCCGTGAACGCATTGGTGACGCAGCGATCCTCGAACGTGGCCAGTTCGGCCACATGCGCGACGTCCGGCGGTGGCACGATCTGCACGTCGCTGCGCTCGCGCGTGCGCAGCTGCCACAGGAAGATCGGCGCGTACAGCAGCAGCAATGGCAGCGCGAGCAGGCCGACGACGGGGATGGCGATCGCATGCAGCAGGTTGCGCAGCCACCAGCCGAACGGGGTCGCGGGTTCGGGCGCCACCACGAGGCGGCCCTGCCGGCGCTCGCCCGCGACGTAGTCGACCAGTTGCCGGCGCACCGACTGCAACTGCCCTGGCGCGGCCGACTGCAGCTCGCGCAGGCGCCCGGCGAGCGCGTGGGCAAGCGCGCGCTCCTCGCGGATGCGCTGCCGGGTGCGGCCGATCCAGTTGACGTAGGCCGCCGCCACCGGCTGGTCGCGGGCGCGCAGCCACGCGGCCAGGGCTGCGGCATCCGCGGGGCAACCGACGCAATGCCCGAACACCTCGCGCAGCCCCGCCGCCGAGGCGCGCACGAACTCGTCGAGCTGCCGCCCGCCGGGGCCGTCGCAGTCGCCGAGGAAGGCGAGGTAGGTCGGCAAGGGCTCGGGCGTGCCGCCCGGCGCGGCCAGGTCGGCATGCGTGGTGTCGACCAGGATCGAGAAGCGCGCGAAATGCAGCGTGTCGAAGCGTCCGAACGGCAGCAGGCGGTTGGCCGGGTCGGCCTGGCCGGGGCCCGTGTTCATCCGCGCGAGCACCTCGCGCAGGGCCGGTTCGTGGCCCGGCCGCACCTCGGCGACGACCATGAAGTGACCCTGGGGGATCATGGGCAGGCCGCCGCGCGGGCTTGTTAGAACTGCAGGCAGAAGTCGATCAGCCGATCCTTGCCCCAGTAGACCTTGCCCAGGTAGAAGTTCGGCGACACGAGCCGGATCTCGTCGCGGATCCAGTGCGCGACGATCGAAGTCTTCGAGTAGTCCAGCACGATGCATTCCTTGCCGTCCAGCCAGCTCGCGCCGGGGTAGACCTCGGCGATGATGGCCTCGAAGCCGAGCGCGGTGATGCGGTTCTTCAGCGTGCTGGTCTGCGGGTCGAACACCTTGCCTTGCCACGCGAAGTGGTTGACGAACTGCGCGATCGGGGCGGAATACTTCGTGTCGGGCGCGATGATGGCAGTGCCCGTGGCCTCGCCCGAGGGGATCGGGCCCGCGGGGTTGGCACGAAACAGGTCGTCCAGCTGCGGCTGGGTCATCTCCAGCAGTTGCGTCGCGGTGTAGGCCATCGTGTCTCTCCCGGGCGGTGGTGAAGCGGTCGAGTGGCAGTGTGGGCACGGCACTGCCCAGCGTCAATGCGCGATGGCGGCCGTTCTAGGGAGTCAGCGTGCGTCGTGCAGCAGCGCGTCGGCGGCCTTCTCGGCCACGATGTAGACGGCGCTGGCCAGGAAGATGCCGGGGATGCGCGGGAACACCGAGGCGTCGACCACGCGCAGGCCCGCCGTGCCGTGCACGCGCAAGCGGCTGTCGACGACGCCGCCCTGCTCGCGCGGTCCGATGGCGCACGTGCACGAGGCGTGGTGGCCCCAGGCGTTGTCGCGGACGTAGCGCGCCAGCGCTTCGTCGGAATCGACCGCGGCGCCCGGCGCATGCTCGGCCTCGACCGCGCCGGAGCGCACCATCGGCGCCATCACGCGACGCACGAACCGGATCGCGTCGACCACCGCGCGCGCGTCCTCGCCGGCGGGGTCGTCGGCCGCGTGGAAGTAGTGGAAGTCGATCTCGGGCGTGTCGCGCGCGTCCGCCGAGCGCAGGCGCACCGTGCCCGCGCGGTTGCGCGTGTGGGCCTTGAGCACGGCCCAGCTGAGGAATCTCGGGTGCTCCTGCAGCCATTTCGAGTACCCGGGAAAGTAGCCCTCGAAGCGCGTGGGCAGCGCCATCGCGAAGATGTCGGGGTCCCCCGGCGGCGGCCCGAAGCGTTGCACGAGGCCGATGGTGGCGCCGCTGGAGATGTACATGCCGCCGCGCGGATCGGCCTGCCATTCACGGAAGGCCTCGTCCCCGCGGCGGAAGTGTGCGCCGCGCAAGCCCTCCCAGCGCGCGGGCATCGGATGCGTGACGGCGATCTCGTAGCGATCCTGCAGGTTGCGGCCGACGCCGGGCAGGTCGACCCGCACGTCGATGCCGTGCCGCTGCAGCTCCCCGGCCGGACCCACGCCCGACAGCATCAGCAGCTGCGGCGTGTTGAATGCGCCGCCGCACAGCACCACCTCGCGCCTGGCGCGCACCTGGCGCAGCTCGCTCGCATCCTGGGGCTGGGCATGCGCGCGGTACAGGTGGCGTCCCTTGCGATATTCGACGCCCACGGCGCGCTGCTGGTCGTCCAGCAGCACGCGCGTGGCGAGCGCGTCGAGCTCGATGTGCAGCCGGTCGGGGTGGCGCTCGCGCACGTCCAGCAGGCGCTCGCGGGCGCCCATGCGCCGGTGGCCGGACGTGGACAGCGGCGTGTAGCAGGCGCCCTCGAACGGCTTGCCGCCGAGCCTGCGCGCATTGGGGTCGCCGCGACCGCGCAGCGCGCGCCACAGGTTGGACAGCGGCCGGCGCACGCCGAGGGTGACGACGGCCGTGGTGTCGACGATCAGCCGCAGCATCGCGAAGTCGAAGAAGGCCTCCAGCGGCATCGCGCGTTCGGTGTGCAGCCACCCGTGCCAGCCGTGGCCCAGCGGATCGATGCCCAGCGCTGCGAGCGCACGCCAGAATGGGCGATGGCGGCAGTTCTCGACGCGCCTGGCGTAGCGGCGCATCGCCTTCGCGCGCCAGCTGTCGTCGCCGGTGAGCGCGGCGATCGCGTCCCAGTCGGCGTCGTGCGGCAGCATGAAGATCATCGCGTTGTGCGCCGTGCAGCCGCCCAGCGTGGCGGCACGCGGGTAAAGCACGGTGCCGTCGGCGCTCTTCCAGTCGCGCGCCTGCTGCTTGGCGTCGGCGTAGTGGCGCACGCGGAAGTCCCAGCGCATCGCCGGGTTCTCGGAGGCGAACGGGTGGAACGCCGGGATGTCGTGATCCTCGGGCATGCCCGGCACGGCCTCGGCGGGCGCGTCGCCCCCCGCCTCGAGCAGGAACACCCGCAGCCCGCGCTCGGCCAGCCGGGCGGCGAGCGTGCCACCGCCGGCGCCGGAACCGACGATGACGACGTCCCAGTCCTGCTCGTGCGCGGCTGTTGAGGTCATCTCCCGGTCAGAACGTCTTCAGGAAGGCGATCAGCGCGCGGCGATCGTCGTCGGCCAGCTCCGGTTCATGTCCGAAGGCCTTCTCGTCGGCGCTCAGGCCGTCCTGCTTGTTGAACTGCGTGGTGCCGAAGTAGTGGCCGCGGTTGACGACCAGGTCGGGGCACTTGCTGAGCTTGAGCAGGCGCGGTCCGAGGTTGCGGAACGTGTCCATCAGCTGGTCGTCGCTGGCGTCGGCCGGTGCCTTGAGCAGATCGGCCTGCAGCTCGAGCGCGAGGGCGCCGATGTTCTCCAGGCGCTGGCCCTCGCTGAGCGGGGTGTCGGTCTCGGACGGCAGGATCACGTTGGACAGCAGCCCCACCGGCACGCCCTTGGGAATCTTGTCGAGCGTGACGTCGCCGCCCGTGTCCACCCACGACGGGATGAAGCGGTGCAGGCCCTGCAGCGGTTGCAGCGCCTTGGGCAGGTAGCCCGCGGGAATGAAGATGCGGCTGCGCTGCGAGGTGCGATCGATGGTGCCCAGCACCTTGTCACCGAAGACGGCATCGCGCTGGCGCTTTTCCGGCCACAGCATCTGCTCGATCGAGGCGTCGAACACCTTCATGCGGCCCGCCACCGACGGATCGGTGCTGAACGTGCCCACGCTGTTGTTCAACAGGTAGGGCGCGGTGGACCACACGCTGATCAGCGACGGCACGCGCGTGTACCCGCGCCCGCCCGCGGGCATCGCGTAGGGCATCGGGTCGCCGGTGAGCGGGTTCGTGACGGTGATCGTGCCCACCGAGGGCAGATCCTTGTAGCTCTGCGACGAGAAGTTGTCCCAGATGTTGCCCGCGATGGCGTTGGTGGCCAGCGGGCTGCACGCATTGGTGCGCAGCAGCGTCTCGGGCACGCGCGCATCGGTGGACAGGTAGTTGCCCTGCAGGAAGTCGGGTGCCTGGACCACGGCGCGCATCGCCGCCTTGTAGGCGTCGGTCTGCGTGTACGACCAGTAGCGCTTGAAGCAGCCCAGGTAGTTCGCGCCGGCGCAGGCCTTGGCGTTCAGGTCCAGCGACGCGGGCAGCGGCGGGGCCTTGCTGGAGTGGCAGCGGGCGCAGGTGTTGGCGAAGACGTCCTTGCCGTGCGACACGAGCGCCGCATCGTCCTTGAGGAAGGCCGCGCCGCCCGGCGCGTCCTTCAGCCGGTCGGGCTGCGCGGCCTTCAGGAAGAACAGCGCCGTGTCGTAGGTGCCCGCCTCGGTCGCACGCCAGTAGGCGGAATTTCTTTCCGCGGTGGCGATCGTGATCGGCGTGATGGGCCGCCCCCCCACCACCGCGTTGAAGTGCAGCAGCCACTCTTCGCTGAACAGCCCGATGTTGAGATAGACGCGATTGAGCGCGCCCAGCAGGCCCACCGAGTCGGCGCCGTCCTTGAGCACGTGCGGCGTCTTGACCGCGTCGGGCGCCGTGAAGAAGCCCTTGAGCGCGTCGGGCGCGCCGGGGTACTGGTTGAACTGCTTGTTGTCCAGGCCCCCGCCGGCGAGCTTCTCGTCGCCGATGCGCGCCGCCATGCCCATGCGCGACGGGAAGTCGTAGACCGCGTTCATCGTGCGCGGGTTGTTGATGCCGTCGGTCGAGATCAGCGACGTGTCCATGCTGCCCGGCCGGAAGGTGTGGGCCAGCTGGTACATGAAGTTGCGCTGGCCCTCGGGCTTGTTGGAGTTGAAGATGAACAGGCGGTCGACCCACATGTACTGCGCGCCCACCGACGAACTCAGGTTGGCCCACTGCGGCGCGGCCGGGTCGGCCGGCGGGTGGGTGGGGCTCGGGCCGACGTGGCAGAAGCCGCAGGACATGCCCACGCGGTAAGGCCGAACGAGGTCCTTGTCGTTGTAGTACGTCGGGTCGGTGTAGTAGCGCTTGGGATCCCAGCGGGCCGCGGCGGCCTCGTCGAACTTGGGGTTCGGGAACAGGCGCAGGCCGGCGATGCCGCTGGCGTAGCCGTAGAACGATCCCACCGGGAGCGTGCTCCCGTCAGGCATCTTCGCGCTGCCGCGGGCACCGATCTTCACGCCGGGGTACTTGGTCTCGTTCTCGAACGGGTCGGCCGGGCAGCTGGCGCTGTGCTGGTCCAGCCACAGGCCGAAGCGCTTCGGGTCGGGGCCGGTGGCAGCCTGGAAGCAGGGCTCGTTGACCAGCCCGAGGTTGTTCCAGCGATTGGCGCGCGTGAAGCCCAGTTCGGGATGCGAGGAGACGATCTTGAGCAGGTCGAACGCACCGAAGGTCGTGGTGGTGAGGCCGTCCCAGAAGCGGTCGTTGCCGCCGCTCCAGACGATCCACATGTTGCGGCCCTTGATCTCTTCGGGCGTCAGGGCGACGCCGTTGTCCATGTCGTGGAACCAGTCCTCGTCGGCCTGCGCGAAGGATTCCGCGGTGCGGCCCGCCTGCATCGCCTCGTCCAGCACCTCGCCCGCCCTGGGGCCGGTGCCGCATGCCGTGACGACCCCGATCGTCGCTGCGATGGCCAGCCCGCAGGCGGCCAGGGTCCAACGGATGCGCGGATGCTTGGGCATGCTGTCTCTCTCCAGACCGGAAACCTCGGGCGGCGCGTGCCCTCCCGGCCCGCGCGGACGTGGAAAATGACTATAGGCGCGATGCCCGCGAGCGGCATCCCCCTACGTTGCGGGTGCCCACCAGAGGCAAATGCGCCGTGTTCGGACGCGGGCGTGTGTCCGCTTGAAAGGCTGGTCAGCTCAGCCCGTGCGTTCGACCGCCAGCAGGCACGCGGCCGCCGTCGCATCGTCCAGCGCGCGCAGCGCCGGCAGCTCCTGCGCGCAGCGCGGGATCGCCTTGGGGCAGCGGGTGCGGAACACGCAGCCCGAGGGCGGGTCGAGCGGCGAGGGCATGTCGCCCGAGAGCAGCTGCAGCACCTTGCCGCGCTCGAC
>Ga0068855_100004430_pt1 | contig 17159 bp, 12 predicted proteins | sample KBSCornC52_FD_66592 | JGI IMG/M metagenome (GOLD analysis project Ga0068855, IMG submission 66592) | Corn rhizosphere microbial communities from Kellogg Biological Station, Michigan, USA - KBS Corn C5-2 | ecosystem: Host-associated > Plants > Roots > Rhizosphere > Soil ...
TCGCCGTTATAGCCAACTGGCGGAATAGCGTCGGTCGCAATTTCGGCCAGCGCGATCGTTTTCCCGTCAGGACTCCACGCAGACTCGGCATGATGGGCGCTGACGAGATTGACGTAGCGTCCATCGAGCGGCGAGACGTACACAGAGCCGCGAGATCCGGTTGCGGTCCATGTGAGCCTGTCGCCGGTTGGAGACCACGCCGGATGCTCGACGCGCGCGTCAGTGAGCACGACGGTGTCGCGGCCAGAGTCGAGCGCTCGCACGTGCAGCTTGCGTGTGCCGTCCGCGATCGACACATACGCCAGCCGCAGTCCGTCCGACGAGATCGCCGGCCACTGCTCGGCGACGCGGTCTTTGGTGACGCGCGCTTCGCTGCCATTTGACTGATGCTCCCACAGCTCGGCCGCGCCGAGCCGTCCGCGTACGAAGATGATCTGCCCGTCGTGCGTGACGACCGGTTGGCCGTCCGGCAGCGGAGAATTCGTGACGCGCTCGGCCTCGCCGTTCGCGCCTGTCGGACCGACGCGGACGCGCCAGAGGCTGAAATTGCCGGAGCGGTCCGACGAAAATACGATGGTCGAGCCGTCGGGCGTCCACGCTGGCTCGCGGTCCCAGGCTGGCCCCGACGTGACGCGGGTCCACTCTCCGCGCGGCGACACGATCCACAGATCGCCTTCGACGCTCACCGCGAGCCGACCGTCGTGCGCATACGAAGGATTGCGAGCGGCCGCGCCTGGTGCCATCTGGAGCAGCAGCGTGGCGATGGAAAGAATCAGCATGTGGTGAGTGTTCTGATGTGGGGGTGTTCTTGTCGGCGTGCGTGTCAAAGGACTACTCGCTCTCAGCTAGGCGGCTCGGCTGATCGGCATCAACAAATTTGGACACGGATTTGACGGATTGAACGGGTTGGTGCAGGTGGAGCATTTGGCGTTGGGAACGCGCCTCTGCGGTAGGCCAGTACAGCAGTTACAGATCTAATTGGCGTCTGACCCCAATTCTTTTGCTCGAGCAGCAAACCAGGCCGTATTAGAATTGACTCATTCCGTGAAATCCGCGCCATCCGTGGCAATGTAGTTCTGCCCGAACAATCATAATCTTGCTCGGCCTCGCCCACGGTTGACGATGACGACGGCGCTGGGCGCGGTCAATGTCGCAGTCGAAGATTCGACGCTTGAACGCGCAATCGGCACGCGGCGTGCGCATGCTGCTTGACCCGTTATGCACGCTGAATTTTCGATGATGAGGAGGGACGGCCAATGCCACGAGGCGACAAAAGCGCGTACTCAGATAAGCAAAAGCGCCAAGCTGAGCACATCGAGGAAGGTTACGAAGATCGCGGCGTCGGGAAACGAGAGGCCGAGCGTCGTGCGTGGGCGACGGTCAACGCCGAGACACACGGTGGAAAGAAATCGGGCTCCGGACGTGGACGCTCAGAGAATCATGAACCTTCGCGCAAGGGCGGACACATCGGTGGATCGAGCCAGAGTCACGCCAAGCGAAGCCGCGCCGCGAAGAAGGGATGGGAGACGAGACGGCACGGGTAACAATGGTGGAACGGTGGAACGGACGCTCGCTGTCGCTCGCTTGAACGGTGGTACGCTAAGCGCCCAACAGCGGCGTTCCACCGTTCCACCGTTCCACCGTTCCACCGTTCCACCGTTCCACCGTTCCACCGTAGAGTTCCACCGTTCAATCAGCCCGCAGCGCCTCGTTCGGATCAACGCGCGCGGCGCGCGTCGCCGGAATCCAGCTCGCCGCGATCGCGACCGCAATGAGCGTCAGGACGACGCTGACGAGTACTGGCGGATCTGTTGGTGAAACCTGAAAGAGCAGCGGAGCGACCCACCGTCCGGCGAGTAGCGCGATGATCGCTCCCAGAGCGACGCCGGGGATCACGACCCGCAGGCCTTCTCTGACAACCAGTCGCACGACGTCGCGGGCCTGTGCGCCAAGTGCGACGCGCACGCCCATCTCGTGTGTGCGCTGCGTGACGTTATACGCAATGACGCTGTAGAGACCGACCGCCGCGAGTACCAGCGCGAGCGCACCAAAGACGGCGAACATGATCGCGCCGATCTTCCATGACCGGATCTCCGGCGCGATGATCGTCGACATCGGCGTGACAGTGACGTAAGAAACGCCAGGCATCAACTTTTGCAGCTCGCGTCGGAGTCGATCCGCCTGGTTCGCGGGCTCGCCGGACGTTCGAACAAACAGCCCGCCGCCTTGCGGCTGGAATTGGCTGATCGGCAAGTAGTAGTGCATCTCCGTCTCGGCGAGACTTCCGCGACGAACGTCTTCGGCGATGCCAATCACCGTGGTGCATGGCATGGTGTCGGCGTTGATCCTGATGCATTTGCCAAGGGCGTCTTCGCTCGGCCAGATCTTCTTCGCCATCGACTGCCCGATCACCATCACACGCGGCGCGTGCTCACCATCTGCCGCGGTAAACGCCCGCCCGCGCAAGACACGCGTGCCCATCGTGGAGAAGAATTCGGGCGACGCGGCTTGCAGCGTGAAATCGCCCAGCTTGCTCATCGAGTCGATGCCCGCGACGTAGAGCGAGTACTCCCAGGTCGACCAGAACGGGACGGTGAGGGCCCGCGCCGCATGCTCGACGCCCGGAATCGCCTGCGCACGCTCGCGCATGCCATTCAACATCTGCATGCTCTGTATAGAGTCGGTCTTCGTTCCGCGCATGTGCGGTTGCACCCACAGCAAGCGTTCGGCATCGTAGCCCATCCGCACGTTTTGGACGTTCACCAAGCTGCGAATGAAGAGCCCAGCACCGACAAGCAGCACCACGGACAGTGCAGCTTGTCCGATCAGGAGACTGGTGCGAAGCCGGGAGCGATGCACGTGTCCTTCGCGCGCCCCAGCCTTGAGCGCCGACGACACGTCCTCGCGTGCCGTCTGAAATGCGGGAACGAGTCCGGTCAACAAGCCGGCGGCTACCGCGAGCAGCGCCGCAAATCCCAGCACTCGCGGATCAGTAAATGCGCTCGGCCCAGCGTCTGTTTGGTCGAGCAGCGCTTTTCGCATGATCGTTCCGCCCCACTGGGTGATGGCAAGCCCGGCAAGTCCGCCGAGAAACGCGAGGAGGAGGCTTTCGGTGGCGAGCTGCATGAGCAGCCGCCCGCGGCTCACGCCGAGTGCGATGCGCACCGCGATCTCGCGCCGGCGGCGCAGCGCGCGTGCGAGCAGGAGGTTCGCGACATTTGCGCACGCGATGAGGAGCACGATCGCCGCGACGCCGACGAGCCACGTGGCGACTTTCGCGTCGCTGCCCTCCTTCGGTCCCCGATCGCGAAGCACTGGTCCCACGAACGCTCGTGGCTTGGCGATGTTGAACGGCGTTTGTCGCGGATTGGCCTCGAGCTCCTTTTTGTAGCTGCGCTGAAACGCCGCGCTGAGATCGGCAGACGCGGCAGCAGCCGTCACGCCGGGCTTGCGACGGGCGAACGTCTCGAACCAGGTCATGTTGTAGGTGCTGTACCAGGGATTTCTTGGTGAGCCCATGGTTGCCGACGCCGCACTCGTTGGGATGAATGCAACGAGCGGATCGGTCGCGAAGGCGTTGAAGCCCTCGGGTGCGACGCCGATGATCGTGTACTTGGCCGGGCCGATGTCGATGAGTGAGCCCAAAGCATCTTTGCGTCCGCCGAACTGCGTTTGCCAAAACGCGTAGGACAAGACGACCACGCGTGCGCCGTTGGGCGGAACGTCCTCTGACGCGGTGAAGAAGCGGCCAATCACCGGTCTGACGGCGAACATCTTCCACAAATCCGCCGCGCCGAAGCCGACCTTCATCTCCTTCGTCGTCTCGCCGCTGCCGACGGCGACGTCGTTCGAGTAGAAGGGCGTCATCGCGTCGAAGGAGGTCGTCATCTCTTTCAGATCGAGATAGCGGCGGTAGCCGGTATAGCTCTGCACATCTTCTTTGCCCCGAAAGGTGCGCAGGAAGTAGAGCCGTGCCGCGCGATCGGGTGCGGTGAGGAAGGTCGGCGGCCGGAACAACAGCCTGTCGACAATGCCGAACATCGTCGCGTTGGCACCGATGCCGAGTCCGAGCGTGAGGATGACCGCGATCGCGAAACTTGGCTTGAGGCGGAGCCCGCGGATGGCGTACCGAAGGTCCTGCGCGAACGCGTTCCACCATTCGTTGCGTCGCTCACGTCCAAGGCGGGAGCGATCGATCGTGGCGAGGCGTTCGCGGGTGCGCTGTACGTCGCCGAACCGCCGGGTGGCTTCGGCTCGGGCTTCTTCCGCGGGCAGTCCGCTGCTCATGAGCTCCCTCATCGTCATGTCGAAGTGAAATTGCAGCTCGTCGTCGACCGCCCGCTCGACGCCGGCGCGGTCTCGCTCGATACGGAGAATGCGTTTGAGTCCCGGAAGGCGAGTCATTGGCAACCCGGCGCGTCAGGAGGTTTGGAGAACTTTGAAGACTGCGGCGGCGTAGTCGGTCCACACGGCGGTTTTGGCGCGGAGCTGTTTCCGGCCGGCCGACGTGAGCTGGTAGTATTTTGCTCGGCGGTTGTTCTCGGAAAGTCCCCATTCGGACTCGAGCCAGCCGCGTTTTTCCATGCGGTGGAGCGCCGTGTAGAGCGCGCCTTCCTCGATCTGGAGTCGCTGGTCAGTCGTCTCGCGAATCCATGACGCGACGGCGTACCCGTGGCGCGGTCCCCAGTTCAGCGTCTTGAGGATGAGCAGGTCGAGCGTGCCTTGGAGCAGGTCGAGATCGACGGCGGCCACGGATTCTCCCCTGAAGCGTTGATGGATATCATGCGCAGTCCGGTCGGCGAGCGCAACTCCCCTGAACGGTTGAGGGCTGTCCCTCGAACCATCTGACACGCCATCTCCCGAAAGCGTTGCCAGCACCGCCGCGCGAACGCATAATGCGGGACGTCGGTCGCCGCCGACCCTCCGACCTCAGCGCACGCACAGACTCACTGTATCGATGAAGCACGTTTTCCTTGTCGCCCTCGCTGGCCTCGCGGCGATCACACACGCCGCGCGATCGCAAAACCCGACGCCGCCGGCCAAGCCCGACACGACCAAGCACGCGTCGACCGCGTATCGCTACCGCATACTCGGCGTGTTCGACGAACAGACCGGCGATCCGATCGAGGGCGTCGAGGTCAGCGACGTTCTGAACGGCAACAAGTCGCTCACCACGAAAACCGGAACCGTCAGCCTCTTCTTTTTGCCTGACGGCGGAAGCTTGATCCGGTTGCGCAAAGTTGGCTACGAGGTGCAGACGTTTCTCGCGGCCATCTCGCCGGCGGACACTGCACCCATCACAGCGACGCTTACCCATGCCACGCAGCTCGCGACAGTTGTCGTGAAAGATTCTGCGCCAAAATACATTTCCCCCGGGCTGCGCGCGTTCGAGGAGCGCCGGGCGAAAGGCATGGGTCAATTCGTCGACGAAGCCGAGATGCGGAAGAACGATGAGAAAACACTCGCCGAGCTTCTCGTGGCGAGAATGCCTGGCATGACGCGAGTGGCTGGACGCGGCGGCGCAACGTACATCGCGTCCGCACGCAAATCGTGCTCGGGGTCAGCCCTCATCGGATGCCGCGCTCCCAATTGCTTCGTGTCGGTGTACGTGGACGGCGTGCGAACATACGATGCGAGCACGAACGCCGGCCAGCTGCCGGATTTCGGCCGAATGAATCCGCGTGACTACGCGGCGGCAGAATTTTATGCCGGAGGTGCGAGCGTTCCGGTCGAATACAACGCCACGAATTCTGGATGCGGAGTGCTGCTGCTTTGGACTCGAGAACGGTAGCGCGCCCGGTTGCCTGAGCTACCCGACATCACCGTCTACGTCGAAGCGCTCCGCCGGCGCATCGTTGGCCAACCGCTCGAGGAAGTTCGACTCAAGACACCTTTCTTGCTCCGCACCGTCGAGCCGCCGTTGCCCGATTTGATCGGCAAGCGCGTCGTCGGCGTGGAGCGGCTTGGCAAGCGCATCGTTCTCGAGATGGACGATGATCTGTTTGTGATCTTCCATCTGATGATCGCTGGGCGGCTCCATTGGAAGGCGCGCGGTGCGAAAGGCGGCGGTCGAAGCAATCTGGCGGAGCTCGAGTTTCCGACCGGCGTCTTGTCGCTGACCGAAGCGGGCACGAAGCGACGCGCGTCGCTGCATCTCGTGCGCGGGCGCGATGGACTCGCCGAGTTCAAGCGCGGAGGACTCGAGCCGCTCGGCGCGACGGTCGATGAATTCGCGGCGCGTCTGCGCTCGGAGAACCACACGATCAAACGCTCGCTCACCGATCCGCGATTGTTCAGCGGGATCGGAAACGCATACTCGGACGAAATTTTGCATCGAGCGCGGATGTCCCCCGTCAAGCTCACGAGCCGGTTGAGTGACGACGAGATCGCGGGCCTTCTCGATGCGACCAAGACGACGCTCGTCGAGTGGACGGATCGTCTGCGCGACGAAGCCGGAGACGGATTCCCCGAGAAGGTGACGGCATTCCGGCCCGAGATGGCAGTGCACGGGAAGTTTGGCCAACCATGTCCGGTGTGTGCGACGCCGGTGCAGCGCATTCGTTATGCTGACAACGAGACGAACTACTGCGCGCGCTGCCAGACAGACGGGAAGCTTCTTGCCGACCGGGGGATTTCGCGATTGCTCAAGCAGGATTGGCCGAAGAGCATCGACGAGGTTCTGTAACGAACTAGGGTCCCTGTACGACGCGAGCCGATGATAGAGGCGTGTGTCGAAGAACGTGAGCTGCTAGCCTGCAGCGCGCTGTGGCTCGAGGTCCGACGACAGACGTTTGGTCAGGGCGAGCTCACGGCGGCGACCCGTTATGCGGCCGTCAGGATTTCGGCGCGGCCGCCGCGGATCACGATGGTATGCTCGTAATGGGCGGCGAGGCAGCCGGTCGCGGTGCGAATCGTCCAGCCGTCCTCGTCTTCGACGACCGCTGACGGCGTCTCGCTGATGATTGGCTCGAGGGCGATCACCAAGCCGTCCTCCAAACGTCCCGGCGCGAAGGGGCTGAAAAAATTCGGGACTGAAGGCGGTTCGTGCAGCGCGCGACCGACACCATGGCCGCACATGTCGTGAACGACCGCGTGTCCCCAACGCTCGACTTCTGCTTCGACCTCACGTCCCAGCTCGGCGATTCGGTTTTGGACGACGGCAACCGTCAGCGCACGATCGAAGGCGGCTTTCGCGCATTGCGCGAGGCTCCGCGCGGTGGCGCTGATCGGCGGGATGACCGCTGTGATGGCGGCATCAGCGATGAATCCGTCGAGCTCCGCCGTCACGTCGATCTTGACGACGTCGCCGGCCCGCATGACTCGCGCGCCTGGGACGCCGTGGACGATCTCATCGTTCACGCTGATGCAGTTGAATCCCGGGAAATCATAGGTGAGCTGCGGCGCCGAGCGAGCGCCGCGTTTGCGGAGGAAGGCGGCGCCGATGTCATCGAGCTGTTCGGTCGTCATTCCTGGCCGCAGCGCGGTGCGCATCTCACGCAGCGCCTGGCCGACGAGTTTGCCGACGGCGCGCATGGATGCGAGGTCGGCCTCGGATTTGACGGTCATGTTGGGCAGGCCGATTTACAATTCCATTGTCCCGTCGCAGACCAATACCGTCCGTCCGCCGACGCGTACCGTCGTGACTGCTCCCTGTTTCTTATCAGCCTCGATCTCGAGAATGCTCGGGCGACCCATCTCGAAGCCCTGCTCGACGATCCAGCGAAGCGTGCCCTGGGTTCGCGGATCTCTCCCCGCGAGATAGCCGGCGAGGGCGACACATGCGCTACCGGTCGCGGGATCCTCCGGGACGCCGATGCCCGGCGCGAACATTCGGGCGCGAATGTCGTTGTCGGCGAGCTCGGCGTCCATCGCAAAGACGAACACCTCTTTAGTGATGTACCCGCCCAGCGCTGATTCCCAGAGATCCATCTTGATGCGCGACCGGCCAACTGCGGCTCGGTCCCGGACTGGGACAAATAGAAATGGTGTGCCGCACGACAGCGCTTCGGCCTTCATTCCATTGTCGAGGACATCGCCGCTCTTCAGCGAGAGCATGGCCGCGAGTGTATCGGCGGACGGCGGCGGCGGGCCGATCTCCGGCAGTTTGGCCGCGGTTAGCTGCGCGAAATCGGGCCGACCATTCTTGGCGCGGATGGTGACCGGGACGGGACCCACGCCTTCCTCGAGCACGATGTGCGTTTCGTCGCCCGTGAGCTTGATGGCGCCGATGCTCGCCAGCACGTGCGCGGTGCCGACCGTAGGGTGTCCGGCAAATTGCAACTCGCCACCTGGCGTAAAGATGCGCACCTTCGCCGTATGGCTCGGGTCGTCAGGTGGCAGCACGAATGTCGTCTCGGAGTAGTTGAACTCCTGCGCGATTCGTGGCATTAGGTCGGAGTTGATTTGCCGCGCGTCAGGAAAGACGGCGAGCTGGTTGCCACCGAACTTTCGATCGGTGAAAACGTCGGCGGTGAGATAGCGAGCGTTCATGTAGGGAAAATGTAGTCAGGCCTGATTGAAGGAACCGGCAGTTCGGGTCGCGTGTCTCAACCTTGATGGTGCGCGCCTCGTAGTTTACGAAAGGAAGACGGGACGAAAGGCTGTTGGCGATTGGCCAATGGCCGGCGGTGATGGCCAAAGCCCACGGCAGTCATGATGCATTGGCTCGAAGGAATCTTCGAATTCCTGTTCAAATACCGGCCGGCGGTGTTCGCGAAGGGGAGTTTCGCGTTCGGTGCCCCGTTCTCGGTCATCGTGCTGCTGTTGGCCGCGGCGGTGATCGCGATTCCGGCCGTGATGAGTTACGCCGGCGTTCGCGGTAAAAGTACGCGGCGCGATCGATGGGTGCTTGGCACTCTTCGCGTCGCCGCGCTCGTCGTATTGATCGCCTGCCTCTTCCGGCCGATGTTGCTTCTCTCGGCCGCGGTGCCGCAGCGGAACTATGTCGGCGTGCTGATCGACGACTCGCGGAGCATGCGCATCGCCGACCGCGACGGAAAGCAGCGCAGCGATTGGGTCGAGCATCAATTCGGCGGGCCCGACAGCACGCTGCTAAAGGCGCTGCGCCAGAAGTTCATCGTTCGCTTGTTCCGGTTTTCGTCCAACGCGCAACGCGTCGACAGTGCCGCGCAGTTGACGTTCGGCGCAACGGAGACGCACGTCGGCGACGCGATCGAGCAAGCGCGCCAAGAGCTCGATGGCGTTCCGCTGTCCGGTCTGGTCGTTCTCACCGACGGCGCCGACAACTCGCGGGCGCCAATCAGCGACGAGCTGCTCTCGCTGCGCGCGAAATCAGTGCCCATCTTCGCGGTGGGATTGGGCGCCGATCGCTTCGACAAAGACATCGAGATTCGCCGCGTGCAGACGTCGCACTCGGTGCTCAAAGGCGGCGCGCTCGTCGCGGAATTGTTGATTCGCCAGCGCGGATACGGCGGCGCGAAAGTGCCGCTCGTGGTCGAAGACGCCGGCCGTATCGTGTCGCGCGATTCGATCACGCTGCCAGCCGACGGCGACGTCTCTCCCGTTCGCGTAGCGGTCGTCGCTCACGATGCAGGGCCGCGATCGTTCACCTTCCGCATCCCGGTGCAGCCGGGCGAGCAGGTCGAGCAGAACAACTCGCAACAGGCGTTGGTCGACGTCCGCGATGGGCGCGAGAAGATCCTGTACGTCGAAGGCGAGCCGCGCTATGAGATGCGTTTCATTCGTGCCGCCGTCGCGGCGGATTCGAATCTGCAGATCGTCGCCTTGCAGCGAACGGCGGAGAACAAGTTTCTTCGTCTCGACATCGACACTCCGGACGAGCTAGCGGGTGGCTTCCCGAAAACGCGCGCCGAGCTGTTTCGCTATCGCGCAATCATCCTCGGGAGCATCGAGGCGAGCTTCTTCACGCACGATCAACTCGCCATGCTCGCGGACTTCGTCAACGTTCGCGGCGGTGGTCTGCTCATGCTGGGTGGCCGACGCTCGTTCGCGGAAGGCGGATATGCGGGTACGCCGTTGGCCGACGTGATGCCGGTGGTCATAACGGGCGATGCCGTTGCCGACTCGATGACGTTTTACGCCGATCTCAAAGTGGCGCTCACGCCGGCGGGGGCGGGACACGCGGTGGCTCAGGTCGCGCCTACGATGAGTGCATCGGAGCAACGGTGGAAGACGCTGCCCGCCGTGACGACGGTCAATCACATCCGGCAGGTGAAGCCCGGCGCGGTGACGTTGATCTCGGGCGCGATGGCGCCGGGCGGCAGAGCGGGCGAGCCTGGCGTGCCGCTTAAGAGCTATGAAGCGCCGGTGCTCGTCTATCAGCGATACGGACGAGGGCTCTCCGTCGCATTTCCGGTCCAGGATTCATGGAACTGGCAAATGGATCCGAACGCGCCGGACAACGACGAGACGTTCTCGCGCTTCTGGCGACAGACGCTGCGATGGCTTACCAGCGATTCGCCGAGTCGCGTTGTCGTGTCGCTCGGCACGGATCAGGCGAATCCGAAGAATCCTGTCGTGATCCGCGCCTCGGTCGCCGACAGCATCTTCGTGCCGCGCAACGATGCGAAAGTCATCGCGCATTTGACGAGCGACAGCGGATACACCCGCGATCTCCCGCTCGACTGGGCGATCGATCGTGACGGCGAGTATCGCGGCACGTTCACGCCGGATCAAGCGGGCGTGTACACGGTGCGGGTCACCGCGACGCTGCCATCTGGTGCGGCCGCGGGCGATACAGGCTACGTGCGCGTCGCCGATCTCAACACCGAATATTTCGACGCCGAGATGCGGGCGCCGCTGCTACAGCGGATCGCGACGGAAACAGGCGGCAAGTTCTACACGCCCGCGACGGCGAAGACGCTGGCTGAGGATGTGGCCTTGAGCAAGCACGGTGTGAACGTGGTGAATCAGATGGATCTGTGGGATATGCCGGCGGTGTTCTTGCTGCTCGTCGCGCTGGTGACGGCGGAGTGGTCGTATCGAAAGATGCGAGGGCTCGCATGAGGCCGCGCGTGTCTGCCATTCTCAGGATGACGGCGTTGTCTCTCTTGGCGGCCTGTGTTCCGGCGGTCGTGAGCGCGCAAACGCATCTCGTCATCATCAGTGGGTTGGGTGGTGAGAAGAAATACAGCGAGTCGTTCAATCAACTGTCGTCGTCGCTCGCGGATGTCGCCGCGAAACGATTCGGCATCCCCGACGGCGAGATCATCTGGCTCGGCGAGGACAGCGTGTCGACGCGCCCGCACTACCGTGGACAATCGACCAAGGTCAATATCGAGCGCGCGCTCACGCAGCTCGCGTCGCGCGTCGGTCCCGGCGACCAAGTCGCGATCGTGATCCTTGGACATGGAAGCGGCGAAGGTCCTGATACCAAAATCAGCATTCCTGGTCCAGACTTGAGCGCGCGCGATTTCGCGCAACTCCTCGGCCATTTCACGACACAGAAGGTCGCGTTCATCAACATGACGAGTGCGAGCGGCGACATGCTGCCGGTGCTCTCCGCGCCGAATCGCGTCATCGTCACGGCGACGAAGAGCTCCTTCGAGCGCAACGAGTCGCACTTCGCGCAATTCTTCGTCGACGCGTTGACGAAGGACGTCGCCGATACGGATAAGGACGGACGCGTCTCCCTCCTGGAAGCGTTTCGTTACGCGACCGCGGAGACGAAGCGGATCTACGAGACGGACACGCGTCTGCAAACGGAGCACGCGCAGCTGGACGACATGGGTGCCAAGAGCGGAGTGCCGGATCCGGACGGGCGAACTGGAGAAGGCGTTCTTGCGCGGCGATTTTTTCTAGACGGTGCATTCGCGACCCGCGCCGGCGCAAACGATCCGCAGCTGTCCGCGCTCTACAAAGACAAATTCGCGCTCGAGGATCAGATCGATTCGTTGCGCACGAAGAAGACGGCGATGACAGCCGACGCCTACGACGACGCGCTCGAGAACCTGCTCGTACAGCTCGCGCGAAAAGCGAAATCGATTCGCGAGATCGAAGGAAGGAAGTCATGAAGCGAGTCGCACTGCTCATCTCGGTCGCGCTCTGTGCGCCGCTCGCGATGTCCGCCCAGGAAAGCGGGCACGAGGCGTTCCGAACCGGCAAATACCAGGAAGCGATCACGCTCCTGTCCAAAGTTCCGCCGACCGACAGCGACTGGGTCGACGCCCAACGCGATCTCGTGCGCGCCTATGCGACGGTCGGCAAGTACGACGAGGCCGAGAGTTCGGCGCGACGCGCTGTCACGGCCAAGGGCGGCAAGGATCTATGGAACACGCTCGGCGAAGTGCTGCTCCTGCGAGGCAAGCGGGCACCCGCGGAGAGCGCGTTCGTTCGGGCCTTGGCGGAGCATGCGTCCGATAGTTTGACGGCAGCCGTCAATCTCGCCGTGCTGCACCACGATCGAGGTGAGCGCGATCGCGCGATGAAGGAGTTCGATCGTTTCATCGACGTGTACAACGCGAGCGCGGGCTCCGGATTGTCGAGCGACGAGCTCGTCGCCGTCGCGACGGCTGTCGAATACCTCGGCGCCAACGACCCGCAGCTATTCAAAGACGCACTGAAGGCATTCGACCGCGCACTCGGTGCCGATCCGGCGAACGCGGACGCAAAGGTCAAGCTTGGCGAGCTTTTCCTGCGCAAATACAACTTCGAGGAAGCGCAGAAGACGTTCGACGACGTACTGCAAACCAATCCGAATGATCCACGCGCGCTGCTCGGAGCGGCCAGACGCTTGGAGAACGACGGCCAAGCCGGCGGTGACTCATTACTCCGCGCGGCGCTCAACATCAATCCGGATTACGTCGACGCACGGACGCTGCATGCCGAGATGATGCTGAGCCTCGAGGATTATGCTGAGGCGCAGCAGGACGTCGATCGCGCTCTCAAGGTCAATCCGGCGTCCGAGCATGCGCTCGCGGTCGCAGCGGCGATCAAGTATCTGCAGCATGACCAAGGGGGATTTGCCGCGCTTCGCGACCGCGCGCTGGCGCTCAATCCAAGCGACGCTGAATTCTATGGCACCCTCGCCGAGCTGGCGGCGGAGGTTCGGCTGTACAAGACCGCGGCGGATTTCGCCAAACAGGGTGTGACCCTCGATCCGAAGAATTGGCGCGACTGGAACGCGCTCGGCATGAACGAGCTCCGGCTCGGTCAGATGACGGAAGGCAAGAAGAGTCTCGAGACGTCGTTCCGGGGCGATCCATACAACGTCTGGGTCAAGAACACGCTCGACCTGCTCGACACGTATAAGAACTATGATCTCACGTCGAGCGAGCACTTCCAGTTCATGATCGAGAAGGATGAGTCGCCGATTCTTTCGGTGTACCTGAAGGATCTCGCTGAGCGCGCATATGCGACGTTCTCGAGGAAGTACGGGTATACACCGCCGCCACCGATTCGCATCGAGGTCTATCGCAGCCATGCGGATTTCTCCGTGCGCACTGTGGGGCTCGCCGGACTTGGCGCGTTGGGCGTGAGCTTCGGAACGACGCTGGCGTTCGACTCGCCGGCGGCCAAGGACGCAGGTCCGTTCAACTGGGGCTCGACGTTCTGGCATGAGCTGGCGCACACGTTCACGCTTGGCATGACCGACAATCGTATTCCGCGCTGGTTCTCCGAAGGGCTATCGGTCTATGAGGAGCACCACGCGTTCAAGTCGGGCTGGGGCTTCGGTGTGACGCCGTCGTTCCTCGCGGCGTTCAAGGCGGGCAAGCTGGTGCCGGTCAGTCGCATGAATGACGGGTTCATGCATCCAGCATATCCGGAGCAGGTGGGCTATTCCTATTACCAGGCGTCGCTGGTGTGCGAGCTGATCGCACGTGACTATGGTGAGCCCGCACTGCTCAAGATGCTGCAAGGCTACAAGGACGGGCTGACGACCGACCAGGTTTTTCAGCGCGTGCTCAACGTCGACGTCAAAGCCTTCGACGAGAAGTTCAGTAACTACATCCGCGCGCGATATGCCGCGATCCTGCCGTCGATCAAGGAAGGGCCGCGAGTCGAGCGACAGATGTCGGCCGATCAGGCCGAGCAGGCGGCCAAGAACACGCCGAACGATTTCGGCGTGCAGTTGGTGGCGGCGGAATCGATGCTCGAACACAACGAGGTCGATAAGGCGATCCCGATTCTCGAGCACGCGGCCACGCTGTTCCCCGAGTATGGCGGCGACGACAGTCCATACGCGCTTCTCGCCGCGGCGTACCGGGAGAAGAAGGACGACCAGCACGAAGCTGACGCGCTCAAGAAGCTCACGTCGCTGACCGAAACGAACGGCAAAGCGCTGATGCGCTTGTCCGAGCTGCTGGAAAAGCTGGGCGATGCGAAGGGCGCGGCGGAAGCGCTCGACCGTTCGATGTTCATCAATCCCTTCGATCCGGCGTCGCATCAACGGTTGGCCGAGCTCGGACGCGCCGCGGGTGACAAGCAGTTGGTGGTTCGGGAGCGGGCCGCGGTCGTCGCACTTGGTCCAGTGGATAAAGCCGACGCGCTCTATCAGCTCGCAGAGGCGCAGCACGACGCGGGCGACGACGTGCACGCGCGGACGACGGTGCTCCGCGCGCTCGAGGAAGCGCCGAACTACGAGAAAGCGCAAACGCTGTTGTTGACGCTCTACGACGCGCGAGTTCGACAAAGCGGGGAGAAGAAGCCATGACACGTTCACAGACGGTGCTGTGCGTACTCGGTCTCGGCTTGATCGCGGCGATTCCTGCCGCCGCGCAGCGGCGCGGCGGATTCAATCAGTACTTCGGCAGCCCGGACGAGTTCTATCAACCTCCGGCATTTCACGGCAATCCACAGTACGACGGCCGCTTCACGTTTGCGCGAATTCAGTATCGAGGCTTTGAGCACTGGGCTGGTCGCGAAGGGCCCGGGTGGTCGCACGATTATCCGGATGCTGAAGAGAACTTCGTGAAGATTCTTCGGGACATTACGATCGTGCACCCGTTCGTCGAAGAAGGTCCGATCGTCGGCAGCGCGCTGGTGAAGTTGGATGATCCGGCGTTGTTCAAGTATCCAGTGAGCTACATGTCGGAGCCGGGCGGGTGGCATCCGAACGACAAGGAAATCGCGGGGCTTCGTAAGTATTTGCTCAAGGGCGGATTCATGATCTTCGACGACTTCCGTGAAGGAGGCGGGTGGCCGCTCGACTGGACCAATCTTCGTCAGGAGATGGCGCGTGCGCTGCCGAACGCGAGGTGGGTGCAGCTCACGGGCAAGGAGCCGATCTTTCACTCCTTCTTCGACGTCGATTTGGAGAAGGCGATCAACAGTACGTCGGCATACGGCGCGCGTCCGCCGACGTATTGGGGGATCTACGAGGACAACGATCCGAAGAAGCGATTGCTGGTGATTGGCGACGTCGACAACGACATCGGCGAGTCATGGCAATGGTCGGCGTCGGGGTTCATTCCGATTTCCGCATCGAACGAGACGTACAAGCTGGGCATCAACTATGTCATCTACGCGCTAACGCATTAGGACCAGTCACCAGCAACTAGCAACCACATGGCCACGACGATTCCCGCTCCAACACTCGATTCCAACGACGACATCGCGCTTGCGGATCGGCTCAAGCTCGGTCGTGATCAGATCACCGCCGAGCTGCACAAATTGATCGTCGGCCAGGAGGAAGTAATCGAGCTCGTGCTGCTGTCCCTGTTCACGGGCGGCAACAGCTTGATTGTCGGCGTGCCAGGCCTTGCGAAGACGCTGCTCATCCACACGATGGCGCAGGTCCTCGACCTCAAGTTCTCGCGAATTCAGTTCACGCCCGACTTGATGCCGAGCGACATTACCGGCACGGACATCATTCAGGACGACCCGGAAACTGGTCGTCGCCACATGGTATTCACGCCCGGACCGATCTTCGCGAACATCGTATTGGCTGACGAGATCAACCGGACGCCTCCAAAGACGCAGTCTGCATTGCTCGAGGCCATGCAGGAACATCGCGTCACGGTGCAGGGCAAGACGTATCGCCTCGAAGAGCCGTTCCACGTCTTCGCCACGCAGAATCCGATCGAGCTCGAGGGCACGTATCCGTTGCCGGAAGCACAGCTCGACCGATTCATGTTCAACATCATCATGGATTACCTCCCGGAGGACCAGGAGGTGCATGTCGCGACATCGACGACCGCGGTGCAGAACTATCGCTTCCAGCATGCGGTGACGGGCGCCGACATCACGGCGTTCCAACAACTCATCCGTCGCGTGCCGATCGCGGACGCAGTGGCGCGCTACGCGGTGAGTTTGGCGCGCACGAGCCGGCCAGGCCCCAATGCGCCGGACTTCGTCAAGCAGTGGGTCTCGTACGGCGCCAGCACGCGCGCACCGCAACAGCTCATACTCGGCGGCAAGGCCCGCGCGCTGATGGATGGTCGATTCAACGTGAGCTTCGACGACATTCGCGCGCTCGCCAAGCCGGTGTTGCGTCACCGCGTGCTCACGAACTTCCACGCCGAATCGGAGAAGGTCACATCGGATCAGATCATCGAGAAGTTGTTGAAGATCGTTCCGGTGCCGAAGTCCGGAATGTGACGCATCGGTCATGACCGCTCCCGCGCTCCCAACCACCTCCTACCTCGACCCGTCCGTGCTCGCACGGATCGGGAACCTCGAGTTGTTGGCGCGCACGGTGGTCGAAGGATTCATCAACGGGTTGCATCGGTCGCCTTTGCTTGGAGCGTCGACGGATTTCGCCGAGCATCGGGCGTACATGCCGGGCGACGACATTCGACGCATCGACTGGCGGCTGTTCGCGCGCAGCGATCGGCATTTCGTGAAGGAGTACGAGGCGGACACGAACACCAACTTCAACGTCATCCTCGACATCTCGCCGTCGATGCGCTACGGCGCCGACGCCGAGTCCGGCCGGCCGTCGAAGTTGACGTACGGGTGCTACCTCGCCGCATGTCTCACGTATTTCTCGAGCCTGCAGCGCGATCGCGTTGCGTTGGCGACGGTCGACACCGACATCGTCGACTACGTGCCGCCGTCGGCGAAGCATCTGCAATTGATTCTGCATACGCTCGATCGCGTCGACCGGAAGGGACGCGACGCGAAGTTGACGCCTGGCCGCTCGACGTTGTTGGCGCCGCTGCGCAAGTTGTCCGAGACCATGCGTCGGCGAAGTCTCGTCGTGCTGATCTCGGATTTCTACGAGGACCCGGACGAGGTCA
>Ga0068855_100004433_pt1 | contig 17152 bp, 17 predicted proteins | sample KBSCornC52_FD_66592 | JGI IMG/M metagenome (GOLD analysis project Ga0068855, IMG submission 66592) | Corn rhizosphere microbial communities from Kellogg Biological Station, Michigan, USA - KBS Corn C5-2 | ecosystem: Host-associated > Plants > Roots > Rhizosphere > Soil ...
GCAATAAATGGATACCACAAAAGAAAACAACGTACGACTGGTCATACACCTACGATACCAAACAGCCACATGCTGCTACACATATTGGCCGTCAGACTTATACCTATGACGCCAATGGTAACCAAACCGGATGGACCGATGATCAAACCGGACAACGCCGAAAAATGATATGGGACGAAGAGAACAGATTACGCAGTGTATCGGTTAACGGACAACTCAATAGTTATATTTACGATGCAGGTGGTGAAAGAGTGCTGAAGTCACAAGGTTCCGGTCAGTCGGCATTTGTGAATGGTGATATCAACAGTAACTCGGGCGGTGTGGGCAATTTCACGGTATATGTAAATCCATACCTGGTTGTGCAGAGCGGACAATACACCAATCACTACTTTATAGGCAAGCAGCGAATTGCCACCCGTTTATTGCATGTGTGGGGTCAGCAGGTTTCAGCTCCCGATGCAGGAGACACCATTTCCTTTACCAGAAAGGAAAAAAGCATGGTGCAGGGTATTACCCGTGACCAGCAAACACTCCAGGGCACCGGCAACTCATCTGAAACCCGTATCACCGGTAAAGATGCAAGAGGCAATAGCGATAATGTGATTGCGAATAACAGCAGTAACGCCTATAACAATGCCAACAGCACCAATCCGGGCAATCACTATGCATACGGACATTATAAAAACGGAAAGGATGATAACAATGGAAGCGATAGCGCAACATTCCTGTATTATTACCATCCTGATCATTTGGGAAATACCAGCTATGTAACAGATGCCAGCGGTGAAGTGTATGAGCATCTGGAATACTTTGCTTATGGCGAAACTTTTGTGGAAGAGCATAGTAATACTGACCGTATACCGTATCTTTTCAACGGAAAAGAACTTGATGAGGAAACAGGATTATATTATTATGGAGAAAGGTACTATGATCCGAGAACAAGTATTTGGCAGAGTGTTGACCCGAAAGCAGCAAAATTACCCGGTCATAGCCCATACGCTTTCTGTCTTGATAATCCTGTGGTGTATATGGACCCTGACGGAGCTTATCCGATCATTACCATCACCAAACAAAAAACAGGAAAAAGCGCTGTACAAAGAATCATTGGCTGGGTTAATGCACCTGGTAATAAAGACCAGTTCACAAGAGTTCCTTTGTATAAGGTGACAGTAACAGACAACGAGGATAAGCATTTTAAAATGACATTCTCTATTACCCGTGATGCTTTTGCAGTTCGTAAGGGCGATTCAAAGAATGGTGACATGAAATTGACGAACTTTGCTTTTGAACCGAAAGATGAAAAGATCAACCATTATACGGCAGTAGCAATGCCGGGGGGGTATCCTAAAGGCAATGGCACAAGCTCTTTAAAGCTTACGCAATATGGGTCTGAAGTAATGCATGCAGAAGCGAATGATGCAGCCGTTGAACTGGGCTACAGAAGCCAACCGGATGTTGCATCGGGTGTAATGTTACACGTAGGAGGTATCTACCAGCATGCAGATGGTTCTACATCTACTGCTGCATCCGAGGGCTGCTTTGGTGTTACAGATGGCAACAGCTCTGCTTCAAATCCGGGAAATGCTTATTCCAATGACGTACTGGATAAAATTATCAGTCAGGCGAACAAGAGCAAAACCAATAAAGGGAAAATTGAAGTAATCATTCAAAAGAGAAGTGCAGCAGAACGAACATTAACAAAAAAAGAACGTCAACACTAATTCTATGAAGTTTTATTCTTTATTTTTTATACTCGGCATCTTTACTTCCTGCATAAGCAGTAAACCGGAGTATCATGAAATAACAGTAACAAAGTATTTCAAAGTAGGAGAAGGGTATAGCTACTCTTCAGATTTACTCAAATACAATAGCACTGTATACAGACCGATAATCGCTGCTGTTTATGTCAAAGACAGTCTCACCGGAGCTGCAGTTTACAAACCGGAAGGAAAGATCGATTACAGTGTAAAAGAGCTGAATGAGGATACGCTGCTTAAAAGATCATTGGATCTGCCCGAAATACGAAAAATAACAGTAACAGAAAAAGAAGTAGTGGACAACGATAGAAGATACGCAGTACATGAGCAGAAGAGTGACAGTATTTTTTGTATCGCATCCGATACGTTGCTTTTATACAAAGTTCATTAGGGGTAGCCGGGTAATAAAAAGAAAAAGCCCCCGTCAGCTGGCGGGGGCTTTTTCAATAAATTTACCTCATACCAGTTTTTGCAGAAAATCCAGAAAGGGTTCCGGCTCCCAGCTGCCGGTATACTTTTCGCCATTAATAAAAAATGTGGGAGTGGCGCTTACGCCGCTTCGCATGCCGCTGTAAAAATCTTTTTCAACTTTCTCTGCCAGCTTAGCATCTGCCAGATCATTTTCAAACACATCCATATCGAGACCTAATTCTTTTGCAAAGTGTACCAGTGAAAAATGGGTGAGCTGGTGCTGATGTTCAAAAAGCACATCATGCATTTCCCAGAATTTGCCTTGCAAACCAGCCGCCTCACTTGCTATGGCCGCCTGTTTTGCCTGCGGATGAATTTCAGAAAGCGGAAAATTACGGAAGACAAAACGCAGATCATCTCCCAACTGCTGTTGCAGCTGTTTTACAATAGGGTAGGCTCTGCCACAATAAGGACACTGATAATCGCCATATTCAACCAGCTGAATAGGCGCATCAGCGTTGCCCTGGCTGTGATCATTCTCTGATACAGGGGTGCGTAAAGCCATACAATAAATATTTGAGGTGATTAATTCATAGCTTCCAGGGCATCTAAAATGCCATCGGCTCCGGGATTAACGCCAACGGGCGACAAATACGACCATCTTACAATGCCTTCTTCATCCAGCACATACAGCGCCCTTTTGCATTCGCCGGTTTTATCGTCGTACACCTGATACTGCCGGGCCACTTCTCCTTTGGGTTCAAAATCAGCCAGCAGCGGAAAATGCAGTCTGCGATCGGCGCTGAACGACATATGACACCACTTCCCATCTACTGAAATTCCCATAAGCTGCGCATTCAGTTTATGAAAATAATCCAGCATTTCATTATACAATGCCATCTGATCACTGCATACAGGGCTCCAATCGGCGGGATAAAATGCAAGGATCACTCTCTTTCCTCTGAAATCTGAAAGGCTCACTTGCTGATCGGGTGTGGCATGCAGGGTAAAATCCGGTGCTTTTGTACCATTCGTCAACATACTGTAAATTTTTTATCTGCTTAAATCTACTGATTTATCAGAATATTCCGGCAAAGAAAGATGGCACGATAATTTTTTATTATTGTTTATGCTCTCCAATGGCGACATACGGCGTTTATTTAATCTGTATGCTGAACTGTTATTGCTTCATCAGCAGGACGAACGGCTGGCGGCATTGCTTTCAGGGGCTGCTTACCGTATAGGAAATATGAGTGAAGAAGTAATACAGCTTGGTCCGAAAGAATTATCAAAACTCTTTCGTGCTGAAATAATTAAAATACTCCGGGAGATCAAAAACACATCAACCATAGATGCTGTAGAGGAGTTGATCGAGCTTACCCCGCAGGGTCTTTTTGAAATGATGCGCATCCGTGGCCTCGGAGGCAAAAAATTATCCGTGTTATGGAAGAACGCCGGTATAGACAGTATAGATGCTTTGCTTGATGCCTGTAAAAAAGGAACGATCAGCGATATTCCCGGCTTTGGTATAAAAACGCAGAATAATATCATTCGTGCTATTGAAGCATATCGCAGCAGTGAAGACAGATTTCATTACGCCAGTGTGGCCGGTTCAGCCGAAGCATTGATTCAAAATCTGCAGCGGGTATTTAAGACAAAGCTGATCGACCTGTGCGGTGAAATTCGGCGCAAAACGCTTACCGTTGGCGTTATTGAAATAATTGCAGCGGTACCCATTAAAAGCATAAGCAAAACAGCCCTGCGCCGGTTCATGATTGTTCAGTCTTCTGCAAAAGGTGAAACAAAAGGGCATACCCTTGACGAAATTCCTGTTACTATCTACCATACAACAAAAAATGATTTCTACAATCAGCTTTTTCTGCGTACCGGTAACGATAGCCATGTACAAAAAGTACTCAAGAAAATAAAGGGCGAGCAATCGTATCCTTCAGAAGAAGTAATTTATAAAAAAGCAGGCCTGCCCTTCATCGTTCCCGAAATGCGGGAAGATGTGGCAGAGTGGAAGTTTAAAAAATCACCCGATGACCTTATAACCACAGAAGATATTAAAGGTGTTGTTCATAACCATACCACCTGGAGTGATGGGGTAGATCCGCTCAACAGTTTTGTACAGGCCTGCCTGTTGCGCGGATATGAGTACGTGGTAATAAGTGATCATTCGAAAAATGCACATTATGCAGGCGGACTGAAAGAAGAAAAAGTAGTAAAGCAAATGCAGGAAATAGACACGCTCAACAAAAAGCTGGCGCCTTTCAGAATTTTTAAAAGTATTGAGTGTGATATACTCGTTTCCGGCGATCTCGATTACTCAAACGATCTGCTAAAGCAATTTGACCTGGTTATTATTTCGGTTCATCAGTTGTTAAAGATGGATGAGGCAAAAGCGACAAAACGACTAATCAAAGCGATTGAAAATCCTTATACCACTATTATGGGGCATATCAGCGGAAGGCAATTGCTTATTCGCCCGGGTTATCCGCTGAACTATAAAAAGGTCATTGATGCATGCGCTGCCAACAAGGTTATTATAGAAGTAAATGCCAATCCTTACCGGCTCGATATAGACTGGCAGCATATACCGTATGCATTGCAAAAAGGTGTAATGATCTCCATCAATCCCGATGCCCACAGCATTGCAGAAATTGAAAATATACACTGGGGTGTTGAAGCCGCCCGCAAAGGAGGACTAACAAAAGATATGACCTGGAATGCCATGCCTTTAAAGAAGATAGAGCAATGGCTTAAAACAAACCGGCGGAAATAAGGACCTTCTGAAAAGAAAACGCTATACCGTCTTTACTTTATAGATCCTGTTAAAGAGGGCAAAAGATGCAGCCCATACGGCAAAAGAAATTAAGGGGCTAAGTGTTGTGGAAATTCCATCAACCGATGTATGGGCAATAAATGCAGATATAAAGACTATGGCAGTTGCCACATAAACCCATTCTTTAATTCTTGCAGGCACCGAAGGTACGATCAGCACAATAGCTCCGATGATCTTTGCCACACCCAGTTCTTTTCGAAAAAAAGAAGGAAAACCAAAATGTTTAAATCCTGCAACCATCAACGGACTTGTTAAATACATATAACCGGCCACTACTAAACTAAGACTTAATAAACCTGTTAAGATCCAGTAAATTATTTTATCTCTCTTCATGATGAAATTTTATTTTTTGTGGGTTCGCCATTAGGTAAACGTTGCGTATTTTTTTATTTTCATCTGTATCGATGGCGATTAAAACGCCCGGTCGTGATTTATTCTGATAAAATGCAGCGCCCTGTAAGCCATTTATTGATAAAAATTCCATTCGCACATACGTCAGTTTATCCATACCACCAATAAGAAGACGCACTACTTTTTCCTTTCCGGAAACCGGATTTACAATAAACTTTGCAACGCCTCCGCTATCGGCATAAACAACAACATCTTCGCGCAAAAGCTCAATAAGACCTTCGAGGTTTTTACTTATACAGGCATTTAAAAACTCACGCAGAATATGCTCATGCTCACTTTTATCAACTTCAAACTTTGCTTTTTCGAGCGCTAATTTCTTTCTTGCACGGCTAAAATGCTGGCGGCAATTTTCATACGAGATATCGAAGATCTTTGCGATCTCAGGGTAATCGATGTTAAACGCTTCTTTTAAAATAATAATCCCTCTTTCAATGGGTGTAAGTTTTTCAAGCAGGTACATAAATCCGATCGACAGATTGTCTTCCGTCTCCGGATTATCATCAGTTTCTGACTCTGACAACAGCGGTTCCGGCAACCAGGTACCTGTATATGTTTCCCGTTGTTGTTTTATTTTTTTAAGATGGGTTATGCATTTATTGCTGATGGTTCTGATAAGGTAGAATTTCATATTCTCCACGTGCGACTTATCAGCCTTTAACCAGCTGATAAAGGTTTCCTGAACCATATCTTCGGCGTCGGATATTGTTCCAAGCATATTATAGGCTATGGAAAACAACATCGGTCTGTACTCATTTAGCTCCTGTTCATGGCGTTCCATATCTGTAAGACTAAATCAGGTAAATTTTGTGACAAAATTGATCAATTTTTTATTTTTTTGCTGATGTCGCAAAACATATCTGAATGAATATTCAGGCCTATGTTGGAGATGTTGATCAAATGTTCACTGGCAACGACAAATACGATCTCGCAAATTTCTCTTTCGGAATAATAAGATTTCATGCGGGAGAAGGTTTCCCACGTTACCTTTTTATCTTTTGTAAGCTCTGTTGCATAGTCTAAGGCAGATCTTTCGGCGTCGGTAAAAAGCGCACTGGTACTATACTCATTAACAGCATCGATTTTAGCTTCGCTCATTAATTCTTTCATTGCCACAAACCTGCCAATATCAATGCAGTATTCGCAAACGTTGAGCATGGCTACGCGATGGCGGATGAGCATAGCAATTTCTTTAGGGAGTTTCAGCTTTTTGTCGAGCTCATATTTTTTTGCATAAAACATACTAAAGGCTACTGGCAGTCTGGCCGAGGCAACCTTTATGGGTGTTAAAACCTTTCCATATTGTCTTTTAGTGAGAAAGTAAACTAATTTCATGGCTATACTTCCCGGCTTTTCAATTGGTGGTAAGAATGCTCCACTGTGTTCCATAATGCTGTTTTTTTGACCGTTACACAACTAAGACATGGTACCACCGGTTTTGTGACAGCGTGTTTGAACTGTGATTCGGGGTGCTGGCACGAAAATTTAAGTTATATTATTAAAACTATTTATCAACCAATAATTTACGTCATATGAATAAGACATCAAGAGGACGTGGTCAGGACCGTAAAAAGGTAGCCGGAGGCCAGGATTACGAAGTAAATTATGAATCCCGGAAAGAAGGTGTTTCTGCGAAGAAGGTAAAACAGGCTGTTAAATCGGTCGGTAACTCCAGAAAAAGCGTTGAAAGAAAGCTGGGAGGAAAGTAATACACCCGGCACTCAATCGATACTTACTTTAGCGCCGCCGGCAGTTGCCGGCGGCATTTTTGTTAACGGGTTTGTATAAATTATCCTTTCTTTCACAAATGCTTTTATAGATTCACATCGTACATTACAAATTCAGCGGTGAAATGTAGATAGGTCTAAATTTTAGTAGTATTCATAATATTTGTATTGAAACGCCTGCGCCCGCCTTAGGTAAAAATTGTCAGTAATTGCTTTATCTATCTTGTCAACTATTTCATTCAACTCTTTTTTGCGCAGGATTTTGTCTGTTCCTGTTGTTTCAGGATCAATGCTGTTTTCATCTTCAATTGATTGTCGAAGAGATCTAATATAAAGATCTTTCTGTTTAGCTATATCATACGATTTAACTAATTTATTTTCGCATTGCTTATAGAGAGAAACAGAATATTCGGCGTATCCCGGAATTCTTGCATGTTGATGTCCAAAATAAGTACCACCATATTCAAAACTTCCGAAAAGAGAATTGATGTTTGAATAAATGTCGATTAAAGTCTTCCTGCGGTCATCGTATTTGTTAATGCCATTTTTTTGTTTAACAAACCATGCATATAATATGTAATAATTGTCTTGTCCGGCTTCACTGGCAAATTTGCCTTTGACTCCATTACTCATATATGCCTGATCGGGCTCTGGTATGAAATCATTTGTAAATTCCGCATGACGGTCTATGATATCATTGAACTCTGCTTTACTAAATTTTAAACTGTGAGCATTCCCTACTTCGATTAAAATAGTATCTTTTGCTGTATAATACTTTGCGTTGTTTTTGTCGTTTTTTAATGTAACAAGGCTTGTATCAGCATTTGCTTTTGTGCTGATGTGTTTCTGATGATTGGTACAGCTCAAAAATGGCAATGATGCAAATGTCGATGCCGATAAGAATAGTATTATTCGTGTAGTTATTGATCGTTTCATTAATACCAGTTTGTACTTATGTTGTCTTGATTTTCCAGCTGAGAGGAGAAAAGACCTCTCACGCAGATCCTCCCGGTATAAGTTTAATAGCTTTTCTGCGGGTGACGTTAATAAAGAGCTGAAAAAAGCATTTGCCCCCATCATCAACACTAAGCGCTACATGTTTCCAGTCGCCGTTCAAATCTGCGCACAGAAAATTCACCCATACTTGTTTTTCGCCATTATCTGTGCATACGGCAACGTACTGGCGCCGATAGTTTTTAAGTGGCAGCAGGCTATGCTGATAAGCGGTTGAATCTTTGGTATAATCCCGGTAAGCGCTATCAACGATAGTCTCAAGACTGTCGACCTGCCTGACCGTAAGGGTATCAGGGTGGCCGTTTTCGTCTTTGTAATACCAATTCATAGCCTGCATGGCAGTCGAGTCGTACGGCAGAATAGTGTAAATCTCCGTATTCACCGGGGGAGGAAGTGTTGCATTAAGATCAGGCGGAATCTCTTTACAGCCCGTCAGGTTAATGAGCATGGAAATGGTTACTGCGATGATATATAAATGGCGCATATACATTATGGCATACATTTCATTGAGTAAAATTAATAGGAAATTGTCTGTCAAATATTCAACATCACAAAAATGGCTATTAAAACAACAGCATGCAAAGCAGCTACTATGCCGTTTCTTTTGTTTTTATGTAAGGTCAGGTAAATATTATATATCATTAAACCAAAAATAACAGGTATTAAAAAGAAAAAACAAATAAAACCTAATCCCGGCACACAGGGGCCGCCCGGAGACATTTTATCCAAAAATATAACTGCCGCAATCGCAATTCCATAAAAAATAAACGTTGGTATCAGACGCTTAATCGCTGCATAAAATCCTTTAGTGCTGAATGTCATCAGGCCGTTCTATTTTTATTCAATATAAAAATTATTTTTACGATCAACCAGGCATGATCCATAAATATTTTAAGGAAATATAAATATTATGAAACACTTCACATACCTTCTTTTAACCTTACTCACTTTTCAACTACTGGCACAGGACAAGATCGTTGACTATACAGTAAAAGACGTGCGCCGGATTCACTTGTATTATAAGAATGAAAAAAGTGAAAAATTTAACACTATACAAAGCGTGAAAGAATGGCTGCAAAATAACGCCGGCGGCAGTTTAGGCTGATACGCTGTCAGGTTGATACGTTAAAAACGTTGACAGGTTAATATGGTTAAACTTTTCAACTTATCAACCTGTCAACTCAAACTGACTCATTACTTGTTACTTACAACCTGGCAATGAACTATTCTTTTATTTTTATCCAATGGCCGTTGTTCATTGTAAACAATTCTGTAGCCACTCCTTTGTCCATCTTAAAACTAACAGGCATGGCCCTTTCTCTGCTAAAGAACTCTGTGGCAGATGAAGGCACCAGATGAAATGCTTCATTATCCCACAGTTGTTTGAGTACAATACCTTCTCTGTCAGCTGTTATACTGATCTTTTTATCGCCCATTTGATACACTCCTTCCACGGCCTTTAGTTGTGCAGATGTAAGACTCACGTGCTTTTTGACAACTGCAGCAGAGGGATCCTGCATTTTCTTCCACACGTCGTGATGAAAAGCAAGCACCTGGGTAACATTGCCATTATTATCTTTAGTGAATTCAAGGGGGAAACTTCCATTTGTACCACGGAATTCAGTAGCCGATATAGCATTAAACAGTATTTCTCTTCCATCCCAACCCTGACGAAGTTTCAGTCCGTCGGAAGTGGCTTCAATCTGAATATAATCCATAGTACCGTCGTGCTCCATCTGGTAAGATCCCTCAAAACGTTTCAATTCTTCCGGTTGAAGATGGATGTATTTCGGCACTGTGTAATTGTTTACCTTGTTCCAATGGTCTTTATTGAAGGCCAGTACCTGCACAACTGCACCTTTGTCATTTTTTGAAAACTTAAGGGGAAAACTTTTATCCTCGTTTAAAAACTCGAGCGGTGACTGTTGGTTGAATGTAATCTCTTTCTCATCCCATAGTTGTTTAAGAATTAACTGATTGCCCGAAGCCTTGATCTGGATATAAGTATCCCTGTCGAAGTCGGCCAGATAATATCCTTCAAATTCCTTCAGATCCTGGCGGGAGGGGAGCAGCGCTTCCTGCTGATGAGTTACAGGCATCGATCGTGCTTTTAAAGGATTAACAATGAAATACGAACCGGCAAGTATGGGAAGCGCCAGTGCATATTTGTATAAATTTCGAAGAGGAGAATTCTTTTTGTTCATCATATGAATGCGTGTTTTTATTTTAGACGAAGCGAATAAATTAACCAGCGGTAAGCCCGACGGCCGCAAACAACGAAGCATACTGTATTGATAAGATGAAGGATCTGCACCACTGTCAAGAACCGCCTGATCAGCAAGAAATTCCAGATTGAGCTTTACCGTTCGTTTGAACCCAATGAACAACGGATTGATCCAGCACAGTGCATGCATCACTTCTACCAGTAATAAATCGAAATTATGCTTCTGACTGATATGCACTTGCTCATGCGCGATGATCTGTTCTACTTCGGCCGGTGAATATTGCCCCGGGTTCATTACCAGGCAACGAAAAAATGAGAACACAGGCAGGTCCAGCTTATGATAACAGTAAGTAATACCGTTCACCTTTTCGCGCTGACTTCGTTTGATGATCCGGCCAACCTGCCGCACTTGAAAAAGCAAACGCAGCAGCAGTGCTATCACGACTAAAAAGTACATCCACTCAAGAATATTCACGACCTTCATGATTGATATCGTATTGTGCGCAGATACCGTGGATTGCATAGGAGTGTTTACCGCTGCCGCATCCCGCGCAACATTCATAAAAGGATGCCCCCAGATAAAAGGGCTGAGATCTGACATACCTCGTTCGAGGCGGCTTTCGAAGGTAATTTCCATCGCCGGCAACAGCGGTAAAACGAACGCCACAGCAATTATGCTCAAAAGGGCGATCCTGTTCAACGTGAAAAATTTTTCTGTTCTCAGCAAACAGTAATAGGCCAGAAACAAGATACTGATGGCCACGTTCGCTTTCAGCAAATACAACAGGAGAGGCGCCATACAATGAAATTTATTTTCTTTTTTTCTCGATCATTTTTACGATTTCTTTCAACTCTTCTACCGATACTTCTTCCTGTTCGGCAAAGAATGCCACGGCATTCTTCAGCGAATTACCAAAAAGCCGTGTGAGCAGGGGCTTTACAAACTTATTCGTATAGTCTTTTTGCGAAATAGCAGCCGAATAACGATACGTGGTGCCGAAATCTTCATAAATAAGAAAGCCTTTGTCGGCCAGCCGGCGCATTGTAGTGGCGACTGTATTAATATGCGGTTTGGGATCGGGAAGCTCCTCACGTACATCTTTGGCAAAAGCCTTTTCAAGCCGCCAGATGACCTGCATAAGGGCTTCCTCTTTTTCACTGAGTCGTTTTTTCATACTACTAACCTAAAACTATTTCTGTAATTAACCAACTACAATTGTAGTTTTAACAGAAAAGACAACAAATTTTATCGGGAGCCCTGATTTGATTAAGGATGGCCGGGGTTGTCTTTTGGCTATAAGTCAGGGTCACCTGATTGGGGATTTTTTCTACTCAAACACACACCAAACAGGGACCAAACAGGGACCAAACACGGAGAAAACACACTCATTCACCGAATTTGTAATGCGTTTACTCACTGTTGGGTAAAAGTTCTTTTCTTTTTATACGCGGAAATGGTTAAATTCAGTTATGGCTGCGAGTTATTAAAATTATACGTTATGGCTATTTATATCGATGGAATAACAGGACCCATCAGGGGTAAAATAGGCAATATTATAGGGTCCACATGGAAGGGAATGCCTTACCTGAAATTACGCCCTGAGCGTAGAAAACCGGCGGGTGCAAAGGAAATGGCTAACCGCAATAAATTTGCCATGTCGCAAAGCTGGCTTAAACCCATTAAAGCGTTCGTACGATGCGGTTTTAAAGGTTATAGCGACCGTGTGGAAGGTTTTACCGCTGCCAAGTCATACTTATTAAAAAATGCGTTTGAAGGGCAGGGAAGTAGTATGGTTATTAATCCCGCGTTAATGAAAATAAGTATTGGCAATCTGCCATTACCAGGTGATATAACGGCTGCTAAATTAACGCCGAGTCAGTTACAGGTTTCCTGGGATACCTCAGATTTCAGTGGCAATCGTTTTGATCAGGTAATGTTACTGGCTTATGATATTGAAACAGGAAGAGCTGTATTTAATACTACCGGTCAGTTTAGAAATGTTGGTGCCGATACGCTGCATATTGAACCGGCTTCACCTGAAAGAACTTATCACATCTATGTGGCATTTGTTGCTGCTGACAGAAGCCGGCAGTCTGACAGCGTTTATCTGGGAACGATTAGTTTTTGAGCAAACTTTGTCCCCTGCAACTTCAATGAACGCCTTAAGGTCGACCCATTGAACACGAAGCGTAAGTTAAAATTATGTTCAAGTTAACCGAGGCTGTATACTATCTTATTAAGGTAACCGTACCCTTCTGAACAATCATTCTTCCGGTATAGTCGGTTGCCTGCAATACCCATACAAAAGTATCTGAAGCTTGTAATTGTCCTCCTACAGTTCCATCCCATCCTTTACCCGGTTCTTTTGTTGTAAAGATCATTTGTCCCCAACGATTAAATACTGAGAAATTATGCAGCTCTTTTATACCTACTAACACCGGACGAAATATTTTGTTTTTACCGGCAGGAGCAAAAGCATTGGGAACATATACCGTGGGGCCTTTATATACCTTAATTGACATAGTATCAAACCCAATACAGCCTTCTGCGGTAGTGCCGGTAAGATAATAAGTAATATTTTGATCGGGTGTGGATACCGGATTATAAATTAAAGGATCATTTAAATAGGTGGAAGGCCACCATACATAATCGGCGGCGCCTGTAGCAGTCAGCTGTACCGGTTGTCCTATGGCTGCTATAGTGTCGTTACCTGCAGAAATGTTAACTCTTAAAATATTTACGGTTTTAATTTTTGCAGCACTGCACCCGTTAACTGTTGTAGCCGTAAGTGATACATTATAATTGCCATACCTGTTATAGATGTATACGGGATTCGTTTCAGTCGATGAAGTACCATTTGCAAAATCCCATTTGAAATTAGTGATGGTACCGTAATCGATGGAAGAAAGATTCTGAAAATAGATCTCTTTGCCAACACAGGTATTTTTAAAGGCAAAATCAACTTTCGGAATTGATTCTATGTTTACTTTCTGAAGTACCGTATCTGAAGCACAATTATTTTCAGAGGTAACAACAAATTTTACAGTATAGTTCCCTCCTTGCGGGTAAGATGGAGAAGGCTGTTGCTTACTACTATTTGTTCCATTACCAAAATCCCAATACCATTTCGTTATACTTCCTAAAACGGTGGATGACTGATCAAGAAAATTTAAAGCCTGGTTTTGACAGCCATCTGTTACAGTCATTGCTGCTGTTGGTTTGGTGTCGATTTGAATTGTTTGCGTTGAAGTATCGGAAATACATCCTCCGGTTGACTCAACTACCTGTTTTACATTATAAGATCCAGCCGCATTATAATATGTTGACGGATTCTGTACCACAGACGAATTCCCATTGCCGAAACTCCAATACCACCTTGAAATGCTCCCAAAATTCACCGTGGCATTATCGCGAAAACCAGTGACCTGATTTATGCAGCCATTAGCGGCAGTAAACGCGGCTTTAGGTATATCGTTTACATTGATAATTCTTTTAAGTGTATCTGAACAACCTTGTGCTGAAGTTACGGCAAATTGTAGCTGATAATTGCCGGCAGCTGTAAATGTTTTCTGAGGATTTTGCATTGACGACACAGCGCCATCGCCAAAACTCCAATACCATTTAATTATCGATCCATTGGGCGTAATGGATGACTTATCAGAAAAATCAATTTGCTTTTGAACACAGGTGCTGGAATTCATAAAATCAGCAACCGGTTTAGGCTTTAGCAATAAAGTTTGTTGTACAGTGTTGGTATTATTACAACTGCTGGCAGAGATTACCTGTAATTTAATGTTATACGTTCCATAATTACTATAGCTATGCAAAGGATTTGGTTCAGTAGATACGATGCCATCTCCAAAATCCCAATTCCAGCTTTTGATGGTGGTACCGGCATCTACCGTGCTGCTGTCGTGAAAACTGACCAATAATTTACCACAGGAATCTGTAAATCCAAATTTAGCAACAGGCGTTGAAGGATTAGGATTAATTTGTTTCGTTGTTATGGCAGTGCCTCCGCAAATGGCAGATGAAACAATCGAGAGCTTTACTGTATATAAATTCGTAGTACTGGTGGGATATTGATGGGTTACATTCTGACCTGTAGCTGTAGTTCCGTCTCCAAAATCCCAGGTATATGTAAGTGGCCCTGCTATTGTTGATGTAGCAGAAAAATTAACGCTACCGCAGGTTATGGTATTGGTGTATGTGAAGTTCGCATTATAACGTGTAATAAGGTCGGAAAAGAAAACGGGTAATGTTCGCCGGATCATCTTTTTGTCAAGAGAAAGCTGGCGCCATACAAAATTGCATGACAGTCCCTTGTTATTAGGAGCGTTGATCACCGAAACGTCAGTGCTATATGAATTGGCGCAATATATTTTATTGTCCGGGCCGAGTTGAAGGCCGCCGAAATAACCTCCATTACCGGTACCAACTAAAACAGCAGAATTAGCTATGGCTGCACTGTCAAACGTGGACAAGTCGTATTGATAAATTTTACTATCGATCTCTTTAGTCACATACAGCAGCCTGGAATCTGGTGAAAATTCAACGCCGTAAGTCCAGTACAGACTTTGAACTTTGGCGTTAGATACTATGCCAGACGAATTGTCAAAATCAAGGACTTCCCAGTAAGGTGCGCCGGCCGTTGTGGTGGCTATCCTTTTTCCGTCGGGGCTTCCTTTAAGGCATCCTACAGTGTATAAAACAACACCTGCTGCTGATCGTACGGGAGTAGGGTTTACGCCGTTACAATCTACTTTATAAACCACCCATTCATTAGTGTCAAGCGTTTTTGTAATTACCCAGATGTCTATTCCATTTGCTGCACGAACAGCGGTCAGCCTTTCTGAACAGGGCGCGTATAAAGGAATATTTTTGTTTGATGTTACATCGCCAAGGCCTCCGTTGAGCGACATATCGACTTCGGAATAATTATATCCCTTAATATTTTTTTGCTCTGCAGCGTCTGCCGTAAAAATATAATAGATAGTGCTGCTACCCGGCTTGGGAATTATTATGGCAGAATTTGCACTGGAACTATTCCCATACAGGCCTGTTCCATTTGCCATTATCTGATGCATCCGATTCCATACTCTTGATCCATCTGTATAAAAAAGTAACTGGCCGTTGAAATCAGACACCACTGCACATCCCTCATCAGTGTACATCTGTCCGTCAGTTAAAGGGGATGGAGGGTTTGTATTAAAGGTAATTCCTGCATTATAGCCAAAATACCAGATATTACCCTGCTGTGAGAATAATAACGCGGGCAGTAAATTGAAAATAAGAGCCAGGAGAATAATGTAATAAGGTCGTGGGTTCATGGGGTTTTGATACAGTCATCACAAATATATATTTAAATACAGTTGGTTTCTAATTTCCCGGTCACATTTGCCCCTCTTTAATGTCTTTTTCTCACCCCGTTTGAGTAAATAACATCCGGTAGCTTTACAAAAAAAAGATATGCGAAAAATTATCGTAACCGAGTTCATCACTTTAGATGGTGTTATTGAAGCGCCCGGTGGCAAAGAAACGAATCATCCTCATGGCGGTTGGCAAAACAACTTCCGCTCCCCCGAAACCGGAAAGTACAAGGTTGAGGAACTTGCCAATGCAGACGCCTTATTACTGGGGAAAAACACGTATGAAGCATTCTCCAGTTACTGGCCCACTCAAACAGGCCCCGAATTTGCCGACCCCATCAACCAGTATCCGAAATATGTGGTATCCGGCAGCCTGCAAAAAACAGCATGGAATAACAGCCATATTCTTCGCGACGTGGCCAAAGACGTTGCCGCATTAAAGAACACCGATGGAGGCAATATCCTGGTGTATGGAAGCGCCACTCTTGTACAGGCTTTGCTTCACTACGACCTGGTTGATGAATTACATCTGTTGCTATATCCGGTTTCACTTGGCGGCGGATTGAGCATTTTCAATGATAAGAGAGAGTTAAACAAATTCCAGCTCACATATTCCCGCGCCACCGACAATGGCGTTCTTATTCTCGAATATCAACCTATCAGGTGATTGTGATGTAGCCGGGAAGCATTGAAGGGTTTTATTCTTTGGCCTGCCTTATTGCATATTAAAAGAATAATTCAATGTATCATTGCTTTCAATTTGCAATACCATTACCCGTTGCATACCTGATTTAAGTGCTGTTTCTTTTAGTAGCGCTTTTGCACCTGCATCATACAAAATATTGATGGTTCCTCCGCCCTTTTTCAATACTGCTTTACCGGGAGAAATAATACCGGCAGAATCTGAACTGTTCAGCAACAGCGGAATATATTCTGTAAAATGACCGGGATGCTGAACAGCCACTTCTATCGTTTGATCGCGAAAGGCAATCGACTTTTTACCGGTTGTACCTAATTGATAAGATATCTGTAACACGCCGGCTTTCAGATCATGACTGCCGGGTGTGGGAGTGATAGTTTTATTGTTTATTGAAAACAAAGCATCCAGCGTATCGGCTTCATACAATTTACCGCCTTCGGGTTTTGTGCCCCATGCTGCATCATCTGTATCAGTTTGGGATTGTAAAAAAGCACCGGCCTTCGGATGCCACAACAGACCTATACCATAACGCTGTTGAGGTTTTAACCGGGGGCCGGAATTAAAACAGGCGTAATAGCCAGGCTGCCGTACATAGGTAAATACAGTTGGATTGCGACTGTCCATTTTCTGATGAATGAACCTGTTGCTTTTTATGTAAGGCAGATCTTTTATAGCGGCTTCTTTTTGCTGCGGCGT
>Ga0068855_100004434_pt1 | contig 17149 bp, 18 predicted proteins | sample KBSCornC52_FD_66592 | JGI IMG/M metagenome (GOLD analysis project Ga0068855, IMG submission 66592) | Corn rhizosphere microbial communities from Kellogg Biological Station, Michigan, USA - KBS Corn C5-2 | ecosystem: Host-associated > Plants > Roots > Rhizosphere > Soil ...
CCATTCTATAATGGCGGCAACGCCGCAGATAATCAGTTTATGGCGGACATCTTAGGAGGGACGGCAGGCTTCACGGATAAGCCAGCAGCATCTCTTTTTTATGGGAGTCGCATTTTCAGAGCACAAACTACCTTGGTTTCCAAGGAATATATGGGTTATCTCTTTCCAATAATTGTCTTGAACTGGGGGTATCATAGCGTTGGAACGCAAATATATCTTGATTATTTCTTTTTTTCGCGGCCATCCAGAACCGCTCCCGACGATTTTCAACGTAGTGCTATTAGAAAGTGGGAATTAGATCAGCAACATCCAAAATAATGTCAAACATGAACAAACTTTTTATTTTTGCAGCATTGCTATTGTTGACAAATTGTACTGGTAAGAAGAAAAACAATCCCGACCAATATGTCGAGATTATTCACACAGGGATTACCACCCATGAAAATCACATCCTATATGTCAGCACAAAAAAAATCGACATAAAACTAACTAATGAGGAATTAAATGATATAAAAGACATCTTAGGGGATTCGGTAAAAATAACCCACGAAAAGATAGAGGACTATATAGGAATGAAGTATAAAAGGGTTTTAACTGACCTGCGGACCCTGACTCTTATGCAAGATTATATATTGTCTCATCAAAATTTTTATGTTGATGCTAATTATGGCCCGGCAAGCTATGATATCGCGTTAAATACCAATCAAGTATTTTCTATTAATTACAAGCTCAGAGGGGCTTTTTTTAAAGGACTAACAGATTTTCTTCAGCAAAACAAATGCGATCAAAAGATCATAAAGAGGATGTCGTATTATGAATAGGAATGCAGCAAAATAACGTTGATTTGAAGGCAAATGAAGTGTAATAAGTCTATTGAAATGGTCTAATAACTTATTTTTCCAGATTAGCAGGTTTATTTTTTTGTAATTTTGATATTGATTTTAGCATTGAAGAACATGAAGTGAGCCCTGATCTTATTATAAATGGCATTTTATAAATACCTCTTATTTCTTCTGATACTGTTGACCTTGCGGAGTTACGGACAATCGCAGGATTTGGATTTTGTCTTAAATGGCCATTTGCTGCAGGGAAAGAAAGTACTCAAAATAAAAAGGGATTTTTACGACCCTTACATGTGGGCGCTCGCGGAAAACAATGAGGTTTATCGCATCAATACCCAGACCCAGGCGATAGACGATTACACAGCGAAGTTTTCTGCGTATAGGCAATACCAATTTGTCGATATTGCAGGCAGAGGAATCGATTCCGTATTTATAGCAACTAACACCGCCAAAGTTTTACAGTATCAAAGCGGTATAATTAATGTGATAGGTGCCGCAAATGGTTTAGCAGCACCAGTCAATTCTATCGGTATAAGCTTTAACCCCGGACTTTCGCAGGTCAGATCTAATCTTCTTAGAATAGCTACCGCAAGGGGTGTTTATGGTTACGATATGAATACCGGCCTAATTACTTTGCCAAGTCCGACACTCTATAGCAAAGTCTACGAAGCCACATACCGGCGCGAGATGTACGCAGATAGCAGCCATATGGTACAGCCTGATACACCGAAGTTCCTGCAGGCATTTGCAACAGCACCTGGTGGAGGGTCTCAAACTTATTTGCACGAGGGTGGGGCGAGGTTCGGGTTTAACATCAACACGGCATATTTTACTGCCCCTTATATTTATGATTCGGAAAGTGTAGACAATGAACTTATGATTTACTGGGGAAACCAGAAAGGACTGTTTCAGGCTGCGAACATAAATATTTATAATCCTAACACCCCGTACAATTACTTTTTGAGAGGTATCAACGTCAATAAAATAACCGGGATATTTGGTCTTACCTCCTTTGGCAACGGCAACTTTTGGGGTAACCCTGGTTTGATAAAAGAAAATCTGCTGGTAGGTACCGACAACGGTTTTTATTTTTCAAGTTCATCTTTCGGCAAAGGATATGGGTTGGGACCTTTTGATCTTTCTTTTTTTCACTATGACGGCATTGGTAACATCAAGGTCAATGATATTTGCATTAATGCATCGTCTACATCCGAACCTATTTGCGAAAATGCGGTTTATGTAGCTACTGATGATGGATTATACCTACTTACGCCGGACTATGGAAAGTATGTGAACATAAATGAAATAGCCGCAGTGCGATTTAAAGGTATATCTACTTCAATAACGCAAATGGCAATATGCGAAGGCAGTTCGATAACTGCTGAAGTAAATGATACCCTGTATACTGGCCACACCGTGCAGTGGTACAAAGACGGCAACGAGCTTACGAACCAATTTCAGAACACTTTATCTATTACGTCCAGCGGCGACTATTACGCTATGCTATTTGACCCGTGCACGAGCATCAAAATTGCTAGCAACCACCTGAAGGTGCAGGTGATAAACGCTCCTGTGTTCAGCTTCAATTACCCCGACAAGATCCAGCAATGCAACAGTACCCCGCTCACCCTGCAAACCACCGATAACCCCGGGTATACCTACCGCTGGTACACCAACGGCGTGCTCAACGGCAATACAGCGTCATCCTGCACCGTAACCCAAACCGGCAAGTACAAAGTTGAAGTAAGCGCCTGCACCAATAGCTGGGTGCCCTCAAAAGAGGTGGAGGTTGACCTGGTTACCCTGCCCATGCCGCAGGTAACAGCTGACAAACCGGTGTACTGTGCTGAAGATGTAGCTGTGCTGAAAGAAGATGCTCCGGCCGATCCATCCTATACCATCAACTGGTTCCGGGATGGTACATTATTATCGACAGATAACAATTTGACCACCATTAACTCAACTACACCCGGGAGCTATACGGTTGTAATTGCAAGCAATATTTCAACCTGCACGCAAACCTCGGCAGCATTACCGTTGGTTTTTACGCCTGCGCCCGTCTTTACCTTTAATTATCCCGCCCAACTGCAATATTGTGCCGGCACGCCGCTTACCTTAAACGTTACGGGCAGCGCAAGTTACCAGTACCGCTGGTACAAGGATGGTGCAATGAACGGCGTAACTACTGCATCATTACCGGTAACCGCAAATGGCAAGTATAAGGTTGAAGTAAGTTCCTGTGCGGGAAGCTGGGTACCATCCGGCGAAGTTCAGGTAAACTTTTTAACGGTGCCCGTTCCTGCAATCACTACGGATAAACCGGCGTATTGCATCGCTGACAACGCCACTTTGTCGCTGGCCCAAACGGCTGATCCTGGCTACACCATTCAGTGGTATAAAGACAATGTGCCCATACCCAACAGCTCCGGGCAAAATTCTATTATAACCAATGTAGCCGGTAATTACACCGTCGTCCTTTCGTATAACACGCCGAACACGGATGGTACCACCTGTTCGCGGTCTTCGACGGCTCAGGCAATCACCTTTACCCCTCCGCCAACGGTAACCATTCAAAAAACAGTAAATACAACCATTTGCGATGGACAAACCATCAGCCTGAAAGCCAATTATAACGGCGGTACAGTGCAGTGGTCCACCGGCGAAACCACCGACCAGATATCGGTAACCCAGCCAGGAACCTACACGGCCACCGTCATTTCAGTGGCCGGATGCCAGGCTACCGCAAGTATGGACATCATCTTTTTACCCAACCCGGTTTTTAGCGTGAACGATACTTCCATCTGCACCTATAAAAAGCAAATCATCACATTAACCGCGCCATCAGGATTTGCCCAGTATGCCTGGAACGGCCAGACCGGCGGCCAAACCTACCAGGTAAGCACCCCTCAAACCGTGAGCTTAACCGTAACCGATGCAAACGGCTGCCAGGCCACACAACAAATAAAGATAGCCGACCAATGCCCCAATATTTATATCCCCAATACTTTTACCCCCAACGGCGACGGCGTTAACGATACCTGGGTAATTGAAGGACTTGATGCGACAGCAACAGTAAAGGTTTTCACTCGCTGGGGAAAGGAAGTCTATCACAGTGTGGGGTACTCCACGTCGTGGAATGGCGAATACAATTCTAAAAAACTAAATTCCGGGGTTTATTATTATGTAGTTACCGCTAAAAACGGCACACAAAAATTTAGCGGTTCGCTAACTATTATTTACTGAAAACTATTGCTCAACTGAAACAAGGGCAGGTACATCGAGATCAATATAACCGCGACAATCAAACCCAGGAAGATGATGATCAAAGGCTCCATAGCACTGCTTAGGGTGGAGGTCTTGTACTCTATTTCGTCAATATATTGTTCGGATATTTTACCGAAAAAGTAATCTAACTGATTAGTTTCTTCGCCAACTCTAACCAGCTGGATCATTTTAGATGGGTACACCTGAAATTGCTGCAAACTTTCGTGGAGGGATTTACCGTTCATGATGTCATCTTCAACCTTTTGTAAGGACGATTCGATGGGATAGTACCGGATCATCTGCCTGATGAGCGCAATAGCACGTAAAAGCGGCAATTTGGCATTGATGAGCAAACGCATCGAATTACAAAAACGGGCCAGGTAAACCTTTTGCACCAGGTTGCCGATCATGGGGATGCGCATCACTGCCGTTGAAACTATGCGGCGGAACCGCTCAGTCTTCCGGGTGAAAATAATAAAGGCCGCAATCAAAACAAGCACGGTAATTCCCCGCCAAAAATTGTCTTCCAAACCTTTTGATATGTCCATAATCTTTTGGGTTATCCAGGGTAATTTCCCACCAAAACGCTTAAATACATCCCCAAACATCGGCACAACAAATTTCAGCATGAAAAAAATGGCACCCAATGAAGCGCTTAATACAATACAAGGATAAGTTAATGCCGATACAATCTTGCGGCGCTGTTTGATCTTGTTCTGGTAAAACGTGGCCAGGTCCTGCAATACTTCGACGAGTTTACCGGTCTCCTCACCGATTTGTAAACTGTAGACTTCGTATAAAGAAAACCTGCCGGTTAATTGCAATGCATTAGAAAAGGTTTCGCCTTTTAAAACAGCGTCCTGGATGTTGGTGTATAGTTCTTTGTCTTTTTCTTTATGCTGATCGGCGGTAATGAGCTCGAAACTGCTTTTCAGGTTAATACCTGCCAGCAGCAGGGAGCTGAGTTCAAGATATAACGCTTCTTTCTTTTTGTCGTTTAGTTCATTGCTGCCAAAGCTGATGTCTTTATTCATCAGCGCTAAAAAGCCACCGTCATCATTTGTTTTGACTGGCTTAGGCGTCTTTTTCTTTTCGTACCTGCTGAGATCAATTGACGGCATTGGCGTTTCTGTTAATGAGGTTTACGGAACTGTATTGCTTATGGTAATGATACGGAATTTTTTCGCCCTGGAATAATATCACCAGGTCAAGATCATCCAGCCGGTTTTGTTCGTCAGTCAGGCTATATTCATTTATGGGCAGGCCTTCAAATGACAGGACGAGCGAATCGGTTTTCACCTTAAAGGTATCTGATCTTATTTCTGTCCTGATGATAAGATCCGGATCGAACCGGTACTTGATGTGACGGTCGGTACTATTCATGGCGATTCCGACGGTGTCTTTCAATATAATTTCTGCGCTGGAAAAGTCCTTTTTCAGCCATTCATCCAGCCGGACAATTACCGCCATATCCTGGTTTTTTTTGTTGAAAGCACCATATGATTTGATGATAATAGAATAAGCCGAATACGTGATGCCCATAACCAGGGCAGCCACCAGCATCGTGATGGTGACTTCCAGGATTGTAAAGGCTTTTAAACGTTTATTCATGGTTTATCAGGATCACTTTTTCTAATTCTGTAATTTTTTGCTGGTTGCCATCATATGCGGTCAGGCGTATATCGTATACCTGGCTCATTTGATTATAGGGTTTGATATCCTGCTCTATTCTGAAATCTTCAACATTTAATGATTTGGATACTGTATCCCGTGTTTTTTCGGCATTTAACAGCGTTTCATGCAAAATAGCCTGCGCTCTTATCTTTTTCACGGATAAGGAACTGCTGGTTACGTTGGCAAATATCATCATAGCAATGCTAAATACCACGACAATGAGCACCATGGCAATCACGACCTCGAGTATCGTCGACGCCTTTACCACAGCTTTCATATTTACTTTGTTTCCAGCCATTGCAATACTTTTTTCTTTTTTCCGGCTACGGGAAATAGATCTACTGATAAATAATAAGGAGACAATGCCTTGGTATCGATGGTGACGTTAATCAAATAATTCTGATAGCGGCTCCCAGTATTATTATACCAATAAACACTTGTAAAAATACTTCCGTCAACTGTATCTTTATCCGTCGTTTCAAGTATTCCTTGTGAATAAACCTGGCCGGTGACCTTTACCTGTTTATCGAAAGCTATTATTGGTAGCCTTTCGTTTTTTGACTTTTCATAGGTGAAGATAAAACCGCCGATTCTGCAATTGTTGGCCAAATGTATCCTGGCCTGTGGGGCTGTTTTGTTTGAATCTAACCGCAAAATGGCCAGGCACGATGGGTAATCAAGGGTACATCGTTCCCCCACGCTGATGGAATCGCACGCATAAAACTGGCAACTGCCATGAAACCCATCTTTTAAAATGATAGTTTTGGCAAAAACCATCACATGTTCAAGTGTGGCAGAGCTATCGACAACAAGCGTCGTGTCAGAATAGATGATGATGTTGCCGGACATATGTCTTCTTTTTAAAGTGTCCGGCTGCCTTCCAAAATTCACGATTCGGGTGTCCATGGTAAAAGAAGCCCGAACCGAGTCGTTTACAAGCAAAGAAGTATTGACTTTGCCCCTTTCATGCATAAGCGATTGAAAGTTCGAAAATCGTTTGACAGAAAGAGGGGGCAGGTCTCTTTCGCTACTGTATTTGTGCCCGATGACCAGTCTTTTGTCTCCTGAATAGAATTTATTGTCAATATATGATGTGGTGATTTGCCCATTGGGGAGGTATGCATTTCCCTTGATCGTTGTTTGGCCGCTTACGGCAACCGGATTTTCTTTGTTGACGAGGTATAAAGCTGCCCATTTACTGGAATCTACATTACAGGCGATTGAAAAAGTTTTATAAAGAGTATCTTTCTGACTAAAAGCAACCGAAATGCCAACGTCATACATACCCCAAAACGTTCTTTTTAATGATACAGAATCCTGGTTATTATTAAACAAACTGAATGTTCCGCCACTCAAATATGATGTGTCACTTTCGGCCAATAAGATGTTGACACCCGAATTAACATTGTTATCAAGCTGGTCATACCGGAATTTCTTTTGATATTCCACCCGGTAAAAGAAAGCTGCCACAATTAATGCGGAACACAATAGCCCGATCACCAGGGCGATAATGATCACAATATACATGGCCGATGCTTTCAGCATAGCTGGTCTTATGGTTTGTTTTTAGGAATCGAATCAACGGTAGTTGCACTCTTTTTAAAGATATTCAGCTTTTGCCAGACAGAAGGCCGGTCGCCGGGCACTTCGATGCCTTTGTTCCAATTGGTCGCCTGTTTTAGCGTTCCGTCCTGGTTCCAGCTTTTCCATAGGCCATCTTTCAGTCCTTTTTTAAATATCCCCTGTTCTTTAAGATTCCTGTTCAGATAGTATTCTGTATATAAACCGTTAAGTAATTGGCCGCTGTAGCCGCCCTGGGTAGCATGCACCTTGCTGGCATTGTACCAGTAATAAAACAAATTGCTTTTTATTGAAGGCAGATGATTTATAGGATTGTACTCCGCTTCGATTGTTTTGTCGGAATCAGTAAGCCGGGCGCGGTAACGTCCATAGTCCGGCAGGTTTTGCGCGTACAAATGGCCCGAAACCAAAACAAGCAAAAGGATGAATATTTTTCTCATAAAGTTGAAGACTTTATTGGTATAAATTTGATTTTACCGCCGAAACTGATCTTAATGGAATCGCGGAGGTTTTTGATGAGCTTGACATCATTTTTTGTCTGACCTTCCAACATGGTCATGTTTTGCCCGTTAATACTAACCAATGCGATCAGCTTTTTTGTATCCGGATTCAGCATATAGCCCGAATATCTGATAAATCCCCAATCCATCGGTTTTACCTGTACAGGAATTTTTGGCTCACTCACTTTCCGGATAACTACCTTGCTGGTATCTTTTTGCTTTACCATTCCAAATGGGTCACGATAGTTTAACAGCAAATGGGTGGTGTCCTTTGGTACGCTAAAATCGTTGTAAGCCTCTTTTGCGATTTTTACTGCAGCTGCCGGCGAACTATCATCATTACTGTTGAGCGCATCAAAAACCCTGTAGATTATCAGGCCCCATACCACCAGTACAACCAATCCCAATAGATATGTCAGTTTTTTATTCTTCACAATATCCGATTTATTGTATTACAAAACTGTTTTTGGCACTGGCCTGGCTTTCATTACCGGCCGCATCCAGTGCGGTTACCATCCAATAAATTGTATTTCCGGAACTTCCAAGGTTGAAACTATAGCTGTTGCCCGTAAGCAGCATCGGGAAGCTTGAATTGTAATTTGTAGTGCCGTCACTTTGATACACATATAGCTTATACTTAACCGCAGTTGGTGCAGTATTCCAGGATAGGGCAACGGGTAAACTCAACGTCGTTCCGCTCGCAGGTGCGACCAGGGTAATTTGCCCGGGTGGTGTATGATCATAAGTAACTAGATAAACAGGCGACCACAGTGCCTGGGCCGTGTCATTCTGAGCCCTTACCCGCCATTGGTAAGTTTGATCTTTGGGAAACGTAAAACTGATTTGCTGGCCGGGTATGGTTTGATTGGACACGATGGTACTTTCATTCGCGAAGTTATTGGTATCGATCTCGAACTGGTAAGCCGTTGCGCCGTACAAACTACCCCAATGAAACGTATACGGACTTTGATTGGTGACCAAATTATTTGATGGCGATGTGAGCTGGACTGATTGCTGTTTGATAGAACCTGCGACAATGGTAAAACTCCTTGGGGCAGACCAGGCCGTTTGCGAACTGCCGTTTTGCGCCAGTACACGCCATTGGTAGTTCCCGGGAACAAACGTGTAAGAAAATTTATAATTATGGACAACGGTATCCAAAACCAAACCACCCGGAGCAGCAAAGGTGGGGGAGACGACCTGCAGATGATAAGACAAGGCATGATCCACCGCGTCCCACCAGAAGTTGACGGTATAGCCGGCGCTTTGATATTGATCCACAGGCGCTTCCAGCTGCACCTGCTGTTTGGAAAGGGATGGCTCTATGATTTCATTACACGAATACAAAGTAACCGTCAATGAAAGGAATATCAGGAATAAGCGTATTAAAGGTCTTGGCATCATTACAGACGAATTTACACGTTTAATTGATATTTAAAACAGGATTAGGTAAAATGGCAAAAATATTATTGTTATTGATCATCTGTAACGATTCCGGGAGACTGAAAATCGTTTAGGGATTAGTTTAGCAGGCATAGCCGAACCGGCCTGACTAAATCGTAGCCCCCTTCATTGCCGCTCTTTTTCTGCAGTTTTGGGTTTCTCTGAATTTAGCCCTGACCACTTCTTTGCCCCAGATCTTTCTGCCGGCGCGTTTAGGATGGGTTTTAAAATACCCGTTCCTTGTTGCAAAATGCTGGTCAATCGCAATTTTGCACTCATCGACGCAGGCGTAGTCACTGTTATGGATTACCGCTTTTGCGAGGCCGCCGAATACAGATTCTATGACATTGAGGAATTGTGTTGACGCGGGCAGCGGGGCGAGTTTAATAACGGGCTTGTTCGCCAGGTTGTGGTCTTCAATAAAGCTTTTCAGTATATTGGAGTTATGCCAGCTGACCGCATCCCAGCACAAAAACAAGGTTTCCTGGTCATGATATTGCTTTACCAGGACCTCAATCAATTTAATCATTTCAAAGGTGTTCTTCTTGTCAGAAAAGAAATGAGTGACCTGGTTGGTGGATAGTTCCAGTGCCGCGGTACAAATGACAATGCCTTTAGCTTTCTGTTTTTCGGGAACAAAGCCGGGAGCTTCTGTCGCATGTTTTAATGTTCTTCCGCCTTTGATTTTTATGGAAACAGGGCCGTATTCATCGATTGAAAAGAACTTCTCGTCCGGCTTGAGCTTTTGCAGTATTTTTTGAATTTTTTTTATCTTCTCCCGGAACTTTGGGTCGGGGCTGGTGAGCATTTCTCTCGTCTTTTTGTAACCGTAGCCCATTTGATGAACACAGAAGCATATTTGTGCATAAGATAGCTGGGGCGTGTATAGCTTGTTATAAACCCCGGTTAATGCAAGCATACTCCAACTTGTACGGTTGAGTCCGTGAAGTTTAGGCGTTTCATGAATCAGTTTCAACAATCTTTCTTTACGGTATTTGAGCGCTGTCGTTTGTTTGTGATTGCGGGGGTTGTAACCTAAGTCAAAGGCGCTTAAGCCTTTTGCTTTATAACCTTCCAGCCATTGTCTTATTGTTCTGTAAGTTGTGTCAGTTTGCAAAATCATTTCAATTTTGCTGGCACCTTGCAAAGCCATTGTTAATACCTTACTGATCTGCCATAACCGATGGTCATTACCGTGCCGCCAATGTTTTAGCGTTTTCAGATCCTGAGGCGCTATCTTGTCGAGGTATTTGTTTGGGGTGAGTATGACATTTTGCTTAACCCATTTTACAAAGGTATATTTAAATGTTTTCCATTTATACGTATGTTCGCTAAGGGCGGCGTACTTCTCCCATATTTCTCGTGTGACGATCGAATGAGATTGCTCTTCAGCAAGTATTACCGGCATCAATAATGAAAACTCATCCCAGTAAGGTGTTGACCAATGATCCCGCTTCGGCTGTTCCGGATAAAAGCCAAAATCCTTTAACCTGTCAGGGTATTGCGATTTGATATTCTCAAACTCACGCTTATAACGCCAGGTCGTTACGGTAGATACTTTAAGTTGTTTGGCCAGACTGTAGGTATTGTAGCTGCCATCGATGAAACTTTGACGCAGTTTGTTAGCTTTTTCGATATTAAGCTGATAGCGGTACATGATTGGCGTTCCTTGCACGGAAGAACAATCTGATCGGTAGTTTGTTTGCAGGTCAATGTGATGAGCTATGCTTTAGTTTGCAATCTTACAAATCGTTTAAATATTACTGGAAAAGCACCTGCCCGTCGGTGTAATACGTTTTCCGGGAATCAATTTCAGCCTTTAGGATCGTTTCGCCGGCGGGCGTTTCTTTCTGTTTTGGCAGATGCACCCGGAGGAAGTCCCGTTCTTTTTCGGTTATCGTATCCGGGAACCGTTGTGCGATATGGTTTTCAGCATCAGTCAGCACTGTTGTGATCGCTTTAGCTAAGTCATCAACCTTATTTTCCGGAATTTTATCAGCTTTGGAAAAGGGTGATATTTTTGCGGCGTACAGGATTTCATCGACATATGCGTTGCCGATCCCCTGCACGACCTTTCCCTCTGTCAATACCGTTTTGACGTGGCGTGAAGTTTTCTTCAAGGCTGTTGACAGGTAACCACCGGGCAGGTCCATGGCATCCGGCACTGTTGAGGGTTCCGGGTCAAGTTTTAACATTACGGCTTTCTGCCAGTCCGTTATGGCCAGACCAGTACCGTCAGCAAACAACAGCTCAGCTATAGTAAACTTGTTTTCATTCTTTGCCTCGTACCAGTACATTGTTCCGTGCAGCATCAAGTGTATTCCTAAAACATGACCGTTTTCGAATATAAAACGTAATTCTTTGCCTTCTCTTTTTATGCCGGTCATCACCTGGCCTTCCAGCGCATCTTTAAATGCAGCTTCCGGCACTTTTAGTTGTCGCTGTACAAGTACGTTAAACTGTGCAAGTGTTTTGCCTGTAAGTCGCTTAGCAAGGTTCCTGGTGAATATATTTAAATCCGGTATTTCTGGCATATCAGCTGAATTGGTGTTATTGAAAGTTACTCTCTATTCTTAAACCGATTTCGTCAACGATCGATTGGGGCAAAATAGCGCCCGATCCCTGGATCCAGTCAAAACTGTCCGTATGGGCGACGGTTGCTATCCAGCGGCCGTCAAACAAAACCTCGTAATGGTCGTCCTGCATAACCGCTTCACAATATACTATTTCGCCACCGTAATCAATACCAAATCCAAAGACAGGGTGTTCTTCTTCGTTCATATCGCTAAAATATAAAATTAACACAATAGATTTGTAATTGCTAATAATATTAGCATATCTTTGTTTTCTCAATCGATGTTTGCTATGGATAATTTCAGGGTAACGCTCAAAGACGAAGTGACAATTATAGAAGATATAGCCCAAAATTTAATCGTTAAGGTTGAACGGAACCGTGTTTTAACCGAAGGGGATAAAGGTGCGATCCTGGAAACATTCCTTTTCAGTGAAGAGGCTACGTTTGTAGGGAATGGAAGTTATATCTTTGAGGTAGTTGATCGCAATCATGCGCCAAAACCGGGGTCTGTGGATATCAATGTGCTTCACGCTATCGTTGATTTCTTCTACCATTCTATTATGAAAACAAGTTACTTCCTGAAAAGGATCCCGGTTTGTTCCTGCATGTACCAGGCGCCTGATGCGTGCTATGAAAATATAAACAATATACAGGTGTCCAGACTCTATGAAATATTAAGCGGTTATTAAAGGCAAAAACTTAAGAATATGGAAAAGTTTATAATTGAAAACAGGGCAGGCGATGACTACATCACCTCAATTGAACATGGTTTTACATTGAAAGTAATCCCCCCTGATAAGCAGGATGAGGAAAGGGATTATATCCCTTATCAGGTGGTTGGTACTCTTTTCGCAGACAGCCTGCCACTCGAGTTCCCTGAATGTACGGACCTTCCCGATGATACTGTGGTGGAATTTCTACCAGGAAAGGGAGGTGGTTACGACTTTCAGGGCGTTGATATTTCCTTCAGTGATGATGATGTTCCCGGGTGCAACAAGCCTCTCTGGGTTGAAGCGATTAACTATTACTGCCAGTTAGTGCTTGACAGGGAACTCGTTACGGTTTTCCCATATAACTATAATTATGAATTTAGTGAGCTCAACTGCTCACCGGAAACTTTAGCGTTCCTGAACGGGAATCGATCCCAAAATGCTGCCAGCGAATTTAAATAGCTGTATTGCAGTTAAATTAAATATTAAGCCTCAGCAATTTTTCCGCGTGAATGAAATTAATGTTTTGGCGTGCTCAACCACCGGTAAGCAGGCATCCGGGAGACCACTTGCCGGATGGGTGATACATGCAGCTTTTGAAAGCCCGGCTACAGACTATGAAGAGGACAGAATTAGTTTAGATGACTACGTTACGCGTCATCCGGAAGCCGTGTTTTATATACGCGTGACCGGTGATTGTATGACCGGATCAGGTATCAATGACGGCGACCTGCTGATCGTTGACCGTAGTCTTACTCCTTTAAAGGGCGATGTGATCATCGGCGTACTCAATGGTGAACATATCATCGCCTGTTACATGGAACTTGATAGTAAACAATACCTGATTCCCGACAATCCCGCTTATAAAGCGATAAAAATTGAACAGTTCACCGCATTCTCCATTGAAGGCGTTGTTCCACACACCTTGTTAAACCAACGGAACCAGGCTAATGTACGCGCTAATCGACTGCAACAATTTCTATGTAAGTTGTGAAAGGGTGTTTCAGCCCGAACTGAGAGAAAGGCCCGGCGTAGTGCTCAGCAATAACGATGGCTGTGCCATAGCACGCAGCCAGGAAGCCAAAGATATGGGCATTAAAATGGGAACGCCATTCTTTCAAATCCAGCAACTGCAGCAGGAAGGGAAAATATGGTGGCGATCATCTAACTACGCCCTTTACCAGGACATGATGCGCCGCATTACCGGTATCATTGGTGAATACTGGCCGGACATCGAGGTCTATAGTATTGACGAAAGCTTTTGCGATCTTAAATCTTTCTCCTATCATGACATCGAAACGATGGCTATTCAGCTAAGACACAGGATCCGGCAGTATACAGGAGTCCCGGTGTGCATTGGCATCGGGCCGACAAGAACGCTGGCTAAAGTTGCTAACCGGGTGGCCAAGAAACATTTCGCAGATGGCGTATTTATGATAAAGGACGAGCTGAGTCGTTTGTTCGCCCTCAAAAAGCTGCCCATTGAAGACGTCTGGGGAATAGGACCCCGGAATGCTGCCAAGCTAATGAATGTCGGCATCAGCACGGCCTGGGACTTTGCCAGTATCAACGATTACGAATACGTCGAAAAACGTTTTACCGTAACCGGTCTTCGAACCTGGTATGAACTACGGGGTACAGCTTGTCTGCCGATGGAATTTATCCAGCCTGACAAGAAGGGAATAAACACCGGTAGGTCATTCGGGGAGAAAACGGACGATTATCATACCATAGAAGATGCACTTTCGGCCTTTGTGCAAAACTCAGCACCAAAACTACGGGAACAAGGTTCTTTGTGCAGCCGTATCCAGGTTTTCTTAATGACAAGTCAGTTCGAGGTCGTCCAAAAACGTAAAAGTGCCGCATGGCAGATGGATATTGCCATACCAACCAATCTTACGCAGGAGCTTTTGAAATATGCCCGGGAATGCCTCAAACACATATACCGTCCGGGCTATCCCTATCAAAAAGTTGGCGTTTACCTGACCGGTTTTATACCCGAGGCTAATAAGCAGCTCTATTTGCTCGATGATCAAAGCAACAGGGAACGACTCGCAGCGGTGAGCAAATTAGCAGATAAGCTGAATAAGCATTTTGGTAAAGACTATATTCGCTTTGCATCCATGGGCTATGAGCAACCATGGAAAATGAGACAAAACTTTCTTTCCAAACGGTTTACAACGCGAATGAGCGACGTCTTAAAGATCAGCCTGCATCCCGCTTTTATTCGAACAGATTGATCTGACTTTCATCGTCACGGGCGCCTGGTTTATGGGTCTCGTCACGGTTCATGTTATCGTCCGGCATAGTGATCAGTATATCGAGATAGGCCTGCATTTTGGGCAATGTTTTACTTAACCATAATTTCTCCTGTTCTTTGGTCAGCGCCACCGGCATCCTGTTACTGCCGTGTACCTCGCCCACCTGGTCGTTTGCGACTGTGGTGATCATCGCAAAAGACCTGTAAGCCGAACCATTTATCGGGTGGCGCCATTCAGACCATAAACCAGCAATCGAAAAGAGAAGACGATCTTTCATGGTAAATTTCCAGTGCCTGGTGCGTTTCTCAGCAATCTCCTGGGGTTCTGTAAAACCAGTTGTTATGATAATACATCTTTTGTGATTACGCATTAATGGCGCCCAAAGCTTGCTTTTAAAAAGATTCTCCTTCTTCGCATTAAAGGTGTCACGTTCCATTTGGCATTCCTTTGCATACCAGGGCACCAGTCCAAAATGCATTTGTTGCAGCCGCTCCGGCTCATCAGCAGTGATCACCCATGCCTCATCAGTAATCCGGACATCTTTCTTGACCGGCTTTTTGGCCGAATCCTCCAGGATATCAGCCGGGTACACCGACTTAATTTCATCTACCGTCGCATTCAGCGTAAAGTTTGCACACATGATCAATAAATTACTAATGATGAATATACAACTTATCACAATAACTGTTTACTTTGTTACCATGCAATTCGGTTATATTGACGGCAAACTGGAAGATATTGATTTTACCTTACCTGCTGACCCAGCGTTCACCACTGAAACATTGAATACGGCCAAGCGTGGCGATTCGCTGCAGGTGTATGTCGGTGCTTCCAAATGGGCGCAAAGACAATGGCTGGGCATAATATATCCCTTTAAGACGCCTGATAACGAGTTTTTAACCTTGTACGCTCGAAACTTCAATACTATTGAGTTCGGTGCCACTTTCTACAATATCTACAAGCCCGAAGAGCTCCTTAAACCGACAGAAATGGTCAAGGGATCACCGGAATTCAGGTTCCTTCCAAAGTTCCCGCAGATGATAACGCATCTCCGTCGGCTGGTTAATGCAGAAAAGAACACCAAAGATTTCTACGAGAGCCTGGTCGCATTTGGCGACCAATTAGGCCCCTTGTTACTTCAATTGGGAGATAATTACTCACCAAAACTGTTTCCGCAGCTCAAAAAATACCTGGAAGGATTACCTTTGAACAGAGCCGTGACACTGGAAGTCCGGCACAAAGACTGGTTTGCGGTCGCGGCACACCGCGATGAGCTGGCCAACTTACTACGCCGCCTAAACATCAATTGGGCTATGTCTGATGTCAAAGGGCGCAGGGACTGTGTCCATATGCACCTGACAACAGCGGACGTTGTCATCCGTTTTGTAGGGAATAACCTCCATGAATCCGACTATACCAGGATTGACGCCTGGGTAGACCGGTTCAAAGTCTGGCAGGAACAAGGTTTGCAGTCTATTTGGTTTTTTGTGCATCAATTTGATGAGCGCACGGTCCCTCCGCTATGCGATTACCTGATCAAACAAATCAACAGTAAACTAAACCTGCAGGTCAAAGGGCCTTCTTTAATTTCCCGGGACAGAAATGTTTAGGCCTTCAAATAAGTCTTTTTACCGCAACGCAGACATTTATACCGCTTTAATGGGAGCCAGAACAATAGCATTTTAATGAAAAACGGCCTGTAAACCCGTTGCAGCCGGCCTTTACAGCGGCGACAGGTGCGCTTTCCAGGCTGGTGGACAGGCGTAGGTAAGTCATTTTTCATTGCCTCCGTTATATTTACTGTTTATCCGGCAATTTTCTTAGCTCGCGGAATGTGATAAGGTTTAATCAATGGCCCCTAAACAGCCAGTGGGAGGGGGCTTTTAACATTTTTCAAAGCTAACCCCAATTCATAAAGAAAAACGCCCTGTTTTACTGATAATCAATATCTGTTACCTTTAAGGCAGCATTTGCTGTGCGGCATGAAGAAGAAAAAAAAAGCCCACGCTGCCCGGACCGCGTTATTTGTTCCATGCCAAATAGAGGAACAGTTTTTCAATGCAGGGTTTAAAATGCAATATCAAGCACGCAAACACCGGTGCAGGATTGTTCCTTTCCGGCGGTGTATTTTAGCAGGCTAAAAGAGGTCCCTGGACTTTGCATTTTGCCGGATAGGTTCGAATGTCCGTCAAACCTATGCATAACATAGTTATAATCTGCCTGTTGGAAAATCAAATGCCCTGTTCCTGACGTTCAATCAATACTTCAGCACCAAATAACCAGTCTTACGTTTAATAAC
>Ga0068855_100004435_pt1 | contig 17148 bp, 20 predicted proteins | sample KBSCornC52_FD_66592 | JGI IMG/M metagenome (GOLD analysis project Ga0068855, IMG submission 66592) | Corn rhizosphere microbial communities from Kellogg Biological Station, Michigan, USA - KBS Corn C5-2 | ecosystem: Host-associated > Plants > Roots > Rhizosphere > Soil ...
CGCCAGCCCCTCCAACCAGCCGCATCCGCCACAAGAACGATCACTACATGAACCAGCCCGCCTCGCGCTACTCCGGAACCGCCATCGCCCTGCACTGGGTGATGGCGCTGGCGATCCTCGGCAACTTCTGCCTGGGTCTGTACATGACCGACCTGGGCATGTCGATGCTGCGGCTCAAGCTCTACAACTATCACAAGTGGACGGGCGCGACGATCCTCACGCTGGCCGCGCTGCGCCTGCTGTGGCGCCTGACGCACCGGCCGCCGGCGGAGCTGCCGGCGCCCAAGTGGCAGCACACGGCCGCCTCCGTCACGCACTGGGCGCTGTACGCGCTGTTCTTCGCGGTGCCGCTGGTGGGCTGGGCCTACAGCTCGGCGGCGGGGTTCCCCATCGTCGTGTTCGGCGTGCTGCCGCTGCCCGACTTCGTGCCCAAGGACCACGCGCTGGCCGAGGCCATCAAGCCCTGGCACGGCGATCTGGCCTGGGTCCTGTTCGGCCTCGTGTGCCTGCACCTGGCCGCGGTCGCCAAGCACATGATGATCGACCGCGACGGCCTCGTGCGCCGCATGCTCCCCGGCCGCGCCTGAGCGTTCAGAAATCCCCTACGAAAGAGCTCCTCATGACCACGATCCGCACCGCCTTCGTCCTCGCTGCCTCGCTTGCGCTGTCGGGCGTCGCCTTCGCCCAGGCCAAGGTGGTTCCCGCGCAGAGCCAGATCACGTTCGCCATCAAGGAAATGGGCGTGCCCGTCGAGGGCAGGTTCGGCCAATGGACGGCCGACATCGCGTTCGATCCGAAGAAGCCCGAGGCCGGCAAGGTCGCCTTCACGATCGCCACCGCCAGCGCGTCGTTCGGCTCGCCGGAGACGGACGCCGAGGTGCCCAAGGCCACGTGGTTCAACGTCGCCAAGTTCCCGAACGCCACGTTCGCGTCGACGTCCATCAAGGCCAAGGGCGGCGGCAAGTTCGACGTCGCGGGCAAGCTGACCGTCAAGGGCACGAGCAAGGACATCGTCGTGCCCATCGCGCTGGCCCAGGCCGGCGCCAGCACCACCGCCACTGGCACGTTCGCCATCAAGCGCAACGATTTTCACATCGGCGAAGGCGAGTGGACCGATACCTCGCAGCTGGCCGACGACGTGGCCGTCAAGTTCAAGATCACGCTCACCGGCGTGGCGCCCCTCTGATCTGATTTCCACCAGCCCCGTCACGGGGCGGCAGCCGGTGGTGCGGGTCAGCACCGGAACGCTTTCTTCCAACGTTTCCTGACCCCAGGAGCCCCTTCCCCATGACCAAGTCCTCCCTGCTGGCCATCGCCGCCGCCCTCGGTTTCGCCGCTGCCGCCCACGCCGAGTCGGCCACCTACGCGATCGAGCCGAGCCACACGTTCGCGACCTTCGAGATCGGCCATTTCGGCACCTCGACCAACCGTGGCCGCTTCAACAAGACGAGCGGCACCGTCACGCTGGACAAGGCCGCCAAGACGGGCTCGCTGGACGTCACCGTCGACACCACGTCGCTGGACACCGGCACCGCCGCGTTCACCAAGCACATCTCCAGCGAGGAGATCCTCAACGTCGCCGCGAACCCCACCGCCAGGCTCGTGGCGACGAAGTTCGTATTCAACGGCGACAAGGTCTCCGAGATCGACGGCAACCTGACGCTCAACGGCAAGACCAACCCGGTCGTGCTCAAGGCGCAGAACTTCAACTGCTACCAGAACCCGATGCTCAAGCGCGAAGTCTGCGGCGGCGACTTCGATGCGACGATCGTGCGCAGCCAGTACGGCGTGTCCTACGGCCTGAACTACGGCTTCCCCGACAACGTTCATCTGGTCATCCAGGTTGAAGCCGTCAAGCAGTGACCGTGAGGCCCCAGTCAGCGGGGTACCGCTGACAGCCCCCCGAGGGGGCGCGCGGCCTTGCTCCGGAGCGGCCGCGCGCGGCGGCCGCGCGCTTGCGCCCTTCGCTTGGCCGATACGCGCGGTCGCTTCGTCGGCGATCGCGTTCCTGTGCGCCAGCGCCGGCTCGCTGCCCGCGCTGGCGCAGTCCGTCGCGGGGCCGGTCACGTACCAGCTGGATCCGAACCACACCTTCGTCACGTTCGAGGTGCTGCATTTCGGCACGTCGACGCTGCGCGGGCGCATCGGGCCGGTCAACGGCGAGGTGACGATCGACCGCACCGCGAAGATGGGCGACCTGCGCCTGCGCATCCCGGTCACGACGGTCTCGACGGGCACGCGCATGCTCGACGCGCGCCTGCGCGAGCCCGACCTGCTGGCGACCACCGAGTACCCCGAGGCGTATTTCGTCGCGACGAAGTTCCAGTTCGACGTCGCCGGCGGCGTCAAGGAAGTGCGCGGCGAGTTCACGCTGCGCGGCGTCGGCGAGCCGCTGTCGCTGGTGGCGCGCTCGTTCGCGTGCCGCCAGGACGCGATGCTCAAGCGCCAGGTCTGCGGCGGCGATTTCGACGGCGCGCTCAAGCGCAGCCGCTTCGGGGCGACGATGGGCCTGCCGTTCGTCGGCGACGACGTGCACCTGGTCGTCCAGGTCGAAGCAATCGCCCCGTGATGCCCGCCTGCAACGGCAGTGCCCGATAATCGGGCACGCGCCGCCTCGGCGCGAGGATTCCTGAAGGCTTTGGCGATGACTCTCCCTGACGATTGGCGGCACGACCGCGAGATCGGCGTTCAGCCCGGCACGACGCTGGACACCACGCGCGTCGACGACGTGCGCATCGGCGCCGTGCGCCCGCTCATCTCCCCGGCGCTGCTGCTGGACGACATGCCCGCTCCCGACAGCGCGGTGACGCTGGTCGAGAACGCGCGCGTGGAGCTGGCCAAGGTGCTGGGCGGTTCCGACGACCGGCTGATCGTCGTCGTGGGCCCCTGCTCGATCCACGACCACGACCAGGCGCTCGAATATGCGCGCCACCTCAAGGTCGTGGCCGACCAGTTGCAGGACGACCTGGTCGTCGTGATGCGCGTGTACTTCGAGAAGCCGCGCACCACCGTCGGCTGGAAGGGCTACATCAACGACCCGCGCCTGGACGGAAGTTTCCGGATCAACGAAGGGTTGCGCAGGGCGCGCGAACTGCTGCTCGATATCGCCGCAGTGGGCCTGCCTGCCGGCACCGAGTTCCTCGACCTGCTGAGCCCGCAGTACATCGCCGACCTGGTGTCCTGGGGCGCGATCGGCGCGCGTACCACCGAGAGCCAGAGCCACCGCCAGCTGGCGTCGGGCCTGTCGTGCCCGGTGGGCTTCAAGAACGGCACCGACGGCGGCATCAAGGTGGCGGCCGACGCCATCCTCGCGGCCAACGCGTCGCACGCCTTCATGGGCATGACCAAGATGGGCCAGGCCGCGATCTTCGAGACGCGCGGCAACGCCGACTGCCACGTGATCCTGCGCGGCGGCAAGGCGCCCAACTACAAGGCGCCCGACGTCGCGGCTGCGTGCGCCGCCCTCGCCGAACGCGGCCTGCGCGAGCAGGTGATGATCGACTTCTCGCATGCCAACTCCGAGAAGAAGCACCAGCGCCAGATCGACGTCGGCGCCGACGTCGCGGCGCAGATCGCGGGCGGCGACACGCGCATCACCGGCGTGATGATCGAGAGCCACCTGGCCGACGGCCGCCAGGACCTGAAGCCGGGCGTGACGCCGGCCTGGGGCGTGTCGATCACCGACGCGTGCATCGGCTGGGCCGATACCGAGCCGCTGCTGGGCCGCCTTGCGCAGGCCGTGCGCGCGCGCCGCGCCGCGCGCCGATGAACGGCGCGGCGATGGACGACGTCGAGTACGTCGGCTTCTGGGCGCGCCTGCTGGCCTCGCTGATCGACCTGGTCGGCGTGATGTTCATCGTGGTGCCGGTGACCGTGTTCCTGCTCGGCGACGGCTGGGCCTACGCGCAGGGCGGCGCGGCCTTCTTCGTGAACTGGGTCGTGCCGGGCGCGGCCTACGTCGCGTTCTGGGTGTTCAAGGGCGCGACGCCGGGCAAGATGGTCATCAAGGCCGAGGTGGTGGACGCCCAGACGCGCGCCGCGCCGGACTTCTGGCAGGCGCTGACGCGCTACGTCGGCTTCTTCGTGTCGGTGACGCCGCTGCTGCTGGGCGTGGTCTGGATCGCCTTCGACGAGCGCAAGCAGGCCTGGCATGACAAGATGGCCCGCACCGTGGTGATCTACCGCCGGCGCTGAGCCTGGCGCGCGGCATTCGACGACAGGAGCTGCAGCGATGCAACGGGTGACGGGAATCGGCGGCGTGTTCTTCAAGGCGCGCGACGCCGAGGGCCTGCGCGCCTGGTACCGGCGCCACCTCGGGCTGGACATCCAGGACTGGGGCGGCCTCGCGCTGCCCCCTGCGCCCACGCAGCCGGCCGGCAGCAGCACGCCGCTCGCCTCGCACACCACCTGGTGCGTGTTCCCCGCCGACAGCGACTACTTCGGCGGCACGCGCGGCGCGCCGTTCATGATCAACTACCGCGTCGCCGATCTGGAGACGCTGCTGGCGCTGCTGCGCCGCGAGGGCTGCGCCGTCGACGACAAGACCGAGGTCTCCGAATACGGCAAGTTCGGCTGGGTGACCGATCCGGAAGGCAACCGCATCGAGCTATGGCAGCCGCCATCGGGCCGCGCGGGGGACGTTCGATGACGACCCTCGGGCACGTGCTGGCCGTTGGCGGGAGCGTCGTCGCCGTGATGACCTGGCTGCTCGGCTTCGTCTCGTACCTGCGGATGATGAGGACGGTTCCCGAGGCGGTCGCGCGCCTGCACATGGCGCGGCTGCGGGTGCGTTCAAACCTCCTCTGCTTCGCGGCGCCCGAGCTGTTCACCGGCAGCGGCGCGTCCTGGCGCTGGGTCTACCTGTTGTCGTTGGCCTTGTTCGGCGTGGCGATCGTGGCGGCCGTCGCCGGGTCCACGCTGCCGTCGCCCTGATCTTTCAGACCCGCTCGACCACCAGCGCGATGCCCTGCCCCACGCCGATGCACATCGTGCACAGCGCGTAGCGCCCGCCCGTGGCGTGCAGCTGGTTGACGGCGGTCGTCACCAGCCGCGCGCCGCTGGCGCCCAGCGGGTGCCCGAGGGCGATGGCGCCCCCGTTCGGGTTCACGCGCGCGTCGTCGTCGGCCACGCCCAGCTGGCGCAGCACGGCCAGCCCTTGCGCGGCGAACGCCTCGTTCAGCTCGATGACGTCCATCTGCGCGATGGTCAGCCCCAGGCGCGCCAGCAGCTTCTTGGAGGCCGGCGCCGGCCCGATGCCCATGATGCGCGGCGCGACGCCGGCCACGGCCATGCCCAGCACGCGGGCGCGCGGCACCAGCCCGTAGTGCTTCGCGGCCGAGGCGCTGGCCAGCAGCAGCGCGCAGGCACCGTCGTTGACGCCGGAGGCGTTGCCGGCGGTGATCGTGCCGTTCGGGCGCACGATGGGCTTCAATTTCGCGAGCGCGTCCAGCGACGTCTCGCGCGGGTGCTCGTCCCGGGCCACGACGAGCGCCTCCCCCTTTTTCTGCGGCACGGTGACGGGCGTGATCTCGGCGTCGAAGAAGCCGCGCTTCTGCGCCTCGACGGCGCGCCGCTGCGACCGCAGGGCCATCGCGTCCTGGTCGGCGCGGCTGACGCCGAACTCGTCGGCCACGTTCTCGGCCGTCTCGGGCATGGAATCGATGCCGTGCTGCGCCTTCATCAGCGGGTTCACGAAGCGCCAGCCGATCGTGGTGTCGTAGAGCGCGTTCTCGCGCGCGAAGGCGGAGGTGGCCTTGGGCATGACGAACGGGGCGCGGCTCATGCTTTCGACGCCGCCGGCGATCATCAGCTCGGCCTCGCCGGCCCGGATCGCCTGGGCGGCGCTGCCGACCGCGTTCAGGCCGGACCCGCACAGGCGATTCAGCGTGACGCCCGGCACGTCCACCGGCAGCCCGGCCAGCAAGGCGCTCATGCGCGCGACGTTGCGGTTGTCTTCGCCGGCCTGGTTGGCGCAGCCGTACAGGACGTCGTCGATCGCCGCGGGATCGAGTTCGGGATGGCGCGCGAGCAGCGCCCGGATTGGAATGGCCCCTAGATCGTCGGCTCGCACCGCGGAGAGGGATCCGCCGTAGCGGCCAAAAGGCGTGCGAAGCGCGTCGCAGATGAAGGCGTCGGTCATGGTGGGTAAGGCGTCTCGGCTGATCAAGGTTGTTCGCAGGAAGAACAAAAATTCGAATTTCGTATCCTGCCGGCGGATTTTGCGCGCTTTCGGAGCGTGACCAGTTCATCTGGTGATCGGTCCGCTCAAGTCGGGCAGGGTTCCGGCCGATTTCACGGAGGAAGAAAGCTGCCCTGGCCCTGGGGGCAGCCAAGGAACACCTCGAATGACCACCCCCATTCAAGCGAGCGCCCTGCGCATCGGCATGTTCGTTCACCTGAACGTCGGCTGGATGTCGCATCCGTTCCCGCTGTCGAGCTTCAAGCTGACCTCCAACGAGCAGATCGAGACGATCCGCTCGCTGGGCCTGTCGCGCCTGACGTGGAGCCCGGAGCGCAGCGACGTCGAACAGCCGGTGGCCGCGACGGCCTCCGCCGCGGCGGGAAGCGACATGGCCGACGGCGCGCCCGCCGAGGAGCCCGTGGCGCCCAAGCCGCTGGACGCCCGCCAGCTGGCCCGCCTGGCGCTGCAGGCGCAGATGGAGATCGCCCAGCGCTGCGAGCGCCAGTTCACCGAGGCTTGCCGCGACCTGCGCCGCACCAACGACAAGGTGCTGACCGATCCGGCCGCCGCCAATGCCGAGGCCCAGCTGCTGGCACGCGCGCTGCTGGACAAGATGCTGGTCGAGGGCGAGCCCTGCCTGCGCGTCCTGGGCGAGATGTCCAGCGACCGCCACGCGGCGCACGCGCTCAACGTCACCGTCGTCTCGCTGATGCTGGGGCGCCAGCTCAACATTCCGGGCAACGTGCTGATGGAGCTGGGCGTGGGCGCGCTGATGCATGACGTCGGCAAGATCGCGCTGCCCGACCGCGTGCGCCTGCCGCGCGAGGACTTCAACGCCAACGAGGCCGCGCTGTATCGCGACCACGTCGCCCAGGGCCTGATCCTGGGCCGGCGCATGGGGCTGTCGGCCGACGCGCAGCTGGTCATCGCCCAGCACCACGAGCTGGCCGACGGCAGCGGCTTCCCGAGCGCGCTGATGCTGCCGCGCATGTCGCTGCCCGCGCGCATCGTGGCCCTGGTCAACCGCTACGACAACCTGTGCAACGCCGTGTCGCCGGCGCAGTCGATCACGCCGCACGAGGCCTTGTCGCGCCTGTTCGCGCAGTGCCGTTCGAAATTCGACGAGACGCTGCTGTCGGGCTTCATCAAGATGATGGGCATCTACCCGCCGGGCTCGGTGGTGCAGCTGAGCGACGAGCGTTTCGCGATGGTGATGACCGTCAACGCCGCGCATCCGCTCAAGCCGCGCGTGCTGGTCTACGACTCGTCGGTGCCGCTCGAGGAGGCCGTTCACCTGGACCTCGAGAAGCTGCCCCAGCTGGGCATCCGCCGCAGCCTGAAGCCGGTGCAGCTGCCGGGCCGCGCACTCGAGTACCTGAAGCCGCGCCAGCGCATCTCCTACTTCTTCGACGTGGAAAGCGCGCCGCGACAGGACGTGGCGGAAGAGGCCGCGGCATGACGCCCACGCTGCCGCGCCTGACGCGGCCGCCGGCCTCCGAATCCTTCGCCGGTCTGCTGTCGGCGCTGGCGGCGCTCGGCCACGCCGCCTGGGTGGTGGACGCCGCGCACGGCCACGTGCTCGCGGCCAACCTGGAGGCCGAGGAGCTGCTCGAACGCAAGGACCTGGAGGGCCTGGACGCGGACGACCTGATCGCCGACCTGGAGGACATGGCCTACTGGGACGGCGTGCGCTGCGGCAACGTCACCATCCTGGAGAGCGATGCCCAGCTGCAGCTGCGCAGCGGCGCCACGCGGCCGGTCTCGCGCCGGATCGCGCCGCTGTGGCTGGCCGATGGCAGCGCGCTATTCCTCGTGACGGTGCGCGATCGCAGCCGCGAGCACCGCGTCGAGGTCGAGCGCGAGACCGCGCTGGCCGAGTTGCGCGCCACGCTGGAGGCGACGGCCGACGCCATCCTCGTCACCGACCTGGCCGGCCGCATCCGCGCGTTCAACCGCCGCTTCGCGCGCATGTGGTCGCTGCCCGACGCCGTGCTGCACGCCGGGGACGACCGCGCCGTCAACGAGTGGGTGCGCATGAACGTGATGGACGTCGACGCCTACGACCGGCGCCTGGAGGAAGTCTTCGCGCACACGCTGTCCGAGGCGGTCGACGAGATCGCCCAGGTCAACGGCGCGGTGATCGAGCGCCACGCGCAGCCGCAGTGGAGCCAGGGCCGGCCGATCGGGCGCGTGTTCTCGTTTCGCGAGCGCAACCCGAATCGCACCGGCGCCCCGCGCGACCCGGGCACCCTCGGTATCGACCAGCTCACGAACCTGCCCAACCGCAGCGGCTTTGTCGAGGCGCTGGAGCACGCCGTGCATTCGGGCCGCGAGAGCGCCGGCTTTGCCGTGCTGTGCGTCGAATTCAACCGCGACGCCCTGTTCGGCGAGGGCGGCGACAGTGCCGCCGGCACGCGGCGGCTGTCCGAGCTCGCGGGCCAGGTGCGCGGCGCGATGCGCCAGCCGCATTTCTGCGCACGCCTGGGCGGCAGCCGCTTCGGCGTGCTGATCGACTACGCCAGCGAGGCCGCCGCCGAAGCCGCGGCGCGCCGGCTGATCGACGTGCAGGAACGCTCCGGCGGCGTGCCGGTGGCCGTCGGGATCGGCTGCTGGCCCGGCGTCGGGCTGTCGGCCGACGAGATCCTGCGCCACGTCGAGATCGCGATGCATCGCGCGCAGCAGGCCACGCGTTCGTCGTTCGCCCTGCACAAGTTCGGCTTCGATTCGTGGCGGCGCCGGCGCGACCGCATCGAGGCCGGCCTGGTGCATGCGGCCGGCGAAGGCCGTTTCCGGCTCGCCGCCCAGCCGCGCTTCGACACGAAGACCGGCCTGGCCGTCGCGCTCGAAGTGCACCTGCGCTGGCGCGACCGCGAGCTCGGCGAGCTGCCGGCCAGCCAGTTCATGGGCGTGGCCGAGGAGCGCGGCCTGGTGGGCGGGCTCGACGACTGGGTACTCGAGCAAGGCCTGCTGCAACTCAAGCGCTGGCGCGCCGCCGGCCATCCGCTGCGCCTGAACATCAACGTGTCCGACTGGCAGCTGACGCAGCCGGGCTACGCACGCCGCGTTGCCGCGGCGCTGGAATCGGCCGGCTGCGCGCCGTCCGAGCTCGAGATCGACGTCACCGAATCGGCGCTGCAGGCCGACCCGGACGCCGCGCTGGCGGCCGTGCGCTCGCTGGCTCGCCAGGGCGTGCGCGTGCTGCTGGAGGGGTTCGGCGACGGCACCAGCTCGCTGGCCGTGCTGCGCCGCCTGCCGCTGACCGGCGTCAAACTGGACGCGGTGCTGTCGCAGTCCGGGGCCCGCAGCGGCACCGAGGCGCGCTGGCTGCCGGCCCTCGTGCAGCTGGCGCACGCGATGGCGCTCGAAGTCCATGCCACGGGCGCCGACACCCAGGCCCAGTGCACCGCGCTGATCGAGGCGGGCTGCGACGGCCTGCAGGGTCGCCGACTGGGGCCGTGGATGGAGGAGCGGGCGCTCGAGTCCTGGTTCAGCCTGCCGGCGTCGCGCCGCAGGCTCTGACCGCGGCTCAGGCGTCCTGCATCTGGTCCTCGCCGCCCAGGTTGGGGGCGATGTCTTCTTCGGGATCGAGGTCCTCGCCGTGCGGGTCGTCCGCCGGCGCGGGCGTCACGCGCGACTGCGCGGGCCCGCCGGGCGGCGTCGGCGTCGACTTCGGGTCGGGAGCGGTGCTCATGGCGGATCCTTTCGCGGCGGCCGGCCTCGGTCGCCCTGCCGCCATGGTCGCACGCGTCCGACGTCCCCGGGCGTAGGACAGGCACTACAGGGGATCGGGAACCCGGCCGGCAGCCAGCGCCTGCGAATCGGCGCATTCTCGGGGCGTGTCTTGATGCCACCCTCGAGAATCCGCGTCCCATGTCCGCCGCCCTCCGCCCCCTGCCGCCCCTGGCCACTGCCGTGGCGGCCACGCTCCGCCTGGCGACCACCGCTCGACGAGGGTCGCGCCCATGAACGCCCGGGGCGCGATCGCCGGTTCTGCAGGCGCCGCCCCGCGGGCGCGCACGCATGACGCTGGCACGCCGGCGCGCTCGCTCGACGTGTTCGTCGTCGAAGACAACCTGATCGTGCTGGAAAGCCTCGTCGCCGCACTCGAGGAGCTGGCGCCGGTGCACGTCGTGGGCAGCGCGGCCGACGAAAGCGTGGCCGTCGACTGGCTCGCCGCCGGCGCCGAGCGCTGCGACCTGGTCATCGTCGACATCTTCCTGCGCAGCGGCTCGGGCCTGGGCGTGATCGCCGCGGCGCGCCGCCGGCGGCCCGCGGCGGCGCTGGTCGTGCTCAGCAACTACGCCACCGACGAGATGCGCTCGCGTTGCCTTGCCACGGGGGCGGACCGGGTCTTCGACAAGTCGCGCGACATCGACCAGCTGGTGGCCTACTGCGTGGCACTTGCCGCGCGCGAGCCTGGCGAACGGTCGCATTGAGGCGCGGCAAGGCCGTGCCGCCAGTGTCGTCATTGCCCCCGAAGACCAGCAATGCGCGCATGCTGATTGCCCTGTAGTAGGCGTCCCACGCCGCCACGGTGGCCGCCCGACGCGCAGCCGCGACCGGCCCTGCCGGCGACCGCCAAGCCGCCGCGCCCACTGGAAGCGACTTTTTCAGCGCCTGACCGCAAACCCCGGGACGGCGACGAATCCAACCATTTCAAGGAGCACCTTCATGTCCGAAACCTCGCTGTCCAATGCCGCCTCGTCCACCACGACGGAGCATTTCAATCGCGCCGCCGCCGCGCTCAAGGCCGCCGAGCGCGACACCAAGACCGCCCTCGACAGCGCCGTCGACGGCCTGGCCTCGGCCTACGGCGATGCCAAGCCGCTGCTGTCGCGCGCCGCCCAGCGTGCCCGCGACTACGCCAGCGACGGCTACGACGCCGCCCGCGAGCGCGCCGCCGCCCTGCGCGATCGCAGCCAGCAGGCCGTCGAATCGACCCGGGGCTACGTGCAGGACGAGCCGATCAAGTCGCTGCTGATCGCTGCGGCCGTCGGCGCCGCGGTCATCGCGCTGGTCGAAGTGGTGCGCATCCGCCGCAATCGCTGAAGTCTCCCCTCGACGCGCCCGGTGGTTCTGCGAACCGTCGGGCGGATCGCGGACAATCGCGGCCAGGGTCCTCCTTGGCCGCTTTTTTTTTGCAACGGGACATCCGACATGATCTACAAGTTCAAGAGCCGCGCCACGGGCGACCTCATCATGACGCAGCCAGTGGGCGAGCGCGTGCTGGCGCTGATCGGCAAGGACCGGACGCCGCAGGGCATCATCGAGGTCGGCCAGATGCCGGCCGCCATCGGCGCGCTGGAATCGGCCGTGGCCGCGGAAGCGCCCCTGGGCACCGGCGACGACGATGCCGCCGACAAGGCCGATCGCGTCAGCCTGCGCCAGCGCGTGTGGCCCATGGTGGAGATGATGAAGCGGGCGCAGGCGGAGAACCAGCCCATCACCTGGGGCACCTGATCACATCGAACACGCACCGGAACGAGGAAGAGACGACTGCATGAGCCATGGCGAAGCGACGCGACTGATCGCGGTACGGCACGGCGAGACCGCCTGGAATGTCGAGGCGCGCCTGCAGGGTCAGCTGGACATCCCGCTGAACGATCGCGGCCGCGAGCAGGCGCTGCGCACCGCGCACTGGCTCGCCGACGATGCGCCCGACATCGTGGTCAGCTCCGACCTCGCGCGCGCGCAGGCCACCGCACACGCGATCGCCAGCTTCAACCGCATTCCGCTGGAGCTGGACGCCGGCCTGCGCGAGCGCCATTTCGGCAGCTTCCAGGGCATGACGCATACCGAGGTCGCCGAGCGCTGGCCCGCCCTGTCCGCCCGCTGGAAGAGCCGCGACCCCGAGTTCGCGCCGGGCGTGACCGGCGACGGCGAGTCGCTGACCGTGTTCTACGCGCGCTGCGTCGATGCCGCGCTGCGCGTGGCACTGCGGCATGCCGGCAAGACCGTCGTGATCGTCGCCCACGGCGGCGTGCTCGATTGCCTCTACCGCGCCGCCAGCCGCGTGCCGCTGGACGCTCCGCGCATCTGGCAGCTCGACAACGCCGCCATCAACCGCCTGCTGCACACCAGCTCGGGCCTGACGATGGTGGGCTGGAACGACACCAGCCACCTGGACGTGCACGCGCCCACGCTGGACGAGTCGGCCGACCGGATGCCGGCCGCCGCGGCGTTGGCGGCGCGGGCGGATTGAGGCGGTTCGCGCCGTTCTGGCCCACGTGGATCCTGCGACTGCGCGCAGGATGACACCGCAGGGAGGTGGCGTGTCGGCCGTCTGGCACTGCTGCCGCGCGCGCACATCCGCGCTCCGGGCTCCTGTCGTCCTGCGCTGGCACGTCTCTCTGTCATCCTGCGCTGGCACGTCCATCTGTCATCCTGCGCGCAGTCGCAGGATCCACCTCCGCCGCGAAGCCGCCCTCGGCATGGCAGCCCGCGGTTCAGAACTCCGGCGGCATCCCGAACAGGTCGGTGCCGCTGCGTGCCGGCGGCGCGAGGCCGAGATGGCGATAGGCCGCCACCGTGGCGATGCGCCCGCGCGGCGTGCGCTGCAGGTAGCCCTGCTGGATCAGGTACGGCTCGATGACGTCCTCGATCGTGCCCGGCTCCTCGCCGATGGCGGCGGCAACGTTGTCCAGGCCCACGGGCCCGCCGTCGAAGCGGTGCACGATGGCTTCGAGCAGCTTGCGGTCCATCAGGTCGAAGCCCTGCGGGTCGACGTCCAGCATCGCGAGCGCAGCGTTGGCCACCGGCACGGTGATGCGGCCCTGCGCCTTCACGTCGGCGTAGTCGCGCACGCGGCGCAGCAGCCGGTTGGCGATGCGCGGCGTGCCGCGCGAGCGGCGGGCGAGCTCCAGCGCGCCGTCCGGATCGATGGGCACGCCCAGCAGGCCGGCGGAGCGCGCGACGATCGTGGCGAGTTCGTCCGAGGTGTAGAACTCGAGCCGCGCCACGATGCCGAAGCGGTCGCGCAGCGGGTTGGTGAGCATGCCCGCGCGCGTGGTGGCGCCCACCAGCGTGAACGGCTGCAGGTCGAGCTTGATCGAGCGCGCGGCGGGGCCGTCGCCAATCATGATGTCGATCTGGAAGTCTTCCAGCGCCGGGTAGAGGATCTCCTCGACGACCGGCGACAGGCGATGGATCTCGTCGATGAACAGGACGTCGTTGCGCTCCAGGCCGGTGAGGATGGCGGCGAGATCCTTGGGCTTCTCCAGCACCGGGCCCGAGGTCTGGCGCAGGTTCACGCCCAGTTCGGCCGCGATGATGTGGCTCAGCGTGGTCTTGCCCAGGCCCGGCGGGCCGAACAGCAGCACGTGGTCGAGTGATTCGGCGCGCTTGCGTGCCGCGCCGATGAAGATGTCCAGCTGCTCGCGCGCCTTGGCCTGGCCGACGTAGTCGTCCAGCCGCTTGGGCCGCAGCGCGCGTTCCATGGCCTCCTCGTTGGGCGAGGCCGGCGCGGTGCCGACGACCCGCGCGGGACGCGGATCGCGAGCGCCCGAGCCGCTGAAATCGTCGGTCTGTATGGACATGCAGTGATCATAACTGGGGTCGGTGCGTCGGGAACCATCGGGGGCGGCGCGCCTCGAACGGGGCTCACGTACGATCCGAGACCATGAACAAGTCCGCCTTCCTGATTGCCGTTGCCCTGTTGACGAACGCCGCCCACGCCCAGGTCACCGTCGCTGACCCGTGGGTGCGCACCACGGTCCCACAGCAGAAGACGACGGCCGCCTACATGACGATCACGTCGGTGCAGGGCGGCAAGCTCGTGGAGGCCAGCTCGCCCGCTGCGGCCTCCGCCGAGGTGCACGAGATGAAGATGGAGGGCGACCTGATGAAGATGCGCGCCATCGACGCGCTGCCGCTGCCGGTGGGCAAGGCCGTGGAACTCAAGCCCAATGGCTACCACATGATGCTGATGGGCCTGAAGGCGCCGGTGAAGGCGGGCGACGTGGTGCCGATCAAGCTGGTGATCGAGGACGCGAAGGGCCAGCGCAAGACGGTGGACGTGAAGGCCACGGCGCGGCAGAACTGACGTCGCGTTGCGATGTCATCCTGCGCGCAGTCGCAGGAACCACCCCTGCCATGCGGCTTGCCCGGCCAACGTAGATCCTGCGACTGCGCGCAGGATGACGCCCCGGTTGGGCCGACCGGCCAGCGGCCCGGGACGGCATGGTCCCCGGTCATCGGCGAAGTGCATCCGGTACGCAAGACCTGTCATCCTGCGCGCAGGATGACGCTTCTTGCGTCGCCGGATGCGGTTTCGAGGATGACCGCCGCGGCGGACGCCGCGACGCGCCCGCGGAGGGCGCCTGCGACAAGGCCGGCGGCTTACGACAAGGCCTTCATTGCCAGCTTGATGCCGTCCGAGACGCCCACGTCCTTGGCGAGCCCCTTGATCGCCATCGCCGCTTCCTTCTCGTTGTAGCCGAGGGCGATCAGCGCCTGGACGATGTCGCCCTGGGCATCGCTCTGGATCGCGACGCCGGTCGGCGCGATCTCGGGGCCCAGCTTGCCCTTGAGCTCCAGCAGCAGGCGTTCGGCCGTCTTCTTGCCGATGCCCGGCACCTTCTGCAGCCGGCCGCCCTCCTGGCGCGCGACGGCGCCCGCGAGGTCGGCCACCGACAGGCCCGACAACACGCCCAGCGCGGTTCGCGGGCCGATGCCCGAGATCTTGATCAGCAGCCGGAACGTGGCGCGTTCCTCGTCGGTGAGGAAGGCGAACAGCTGCTGCGCGTCCTCGCGCACCACGAAGTGCGTGAGCAGCGTGACGCGCTCGCCCAGGCCGGGCAGGTTGCAGAACGTGCTCATCGGCACGTCCACTTCGTATCCGACGCCTTGCACGTCCAGCAGAACCTGCGGGGGCGATTTTTCCGCGACGATGCCCGTGAGACGTCCGATCATGGGGTGATTATCGGATGGGCGGACAATCGCGCCTCGCCCCGAAAAAACTTCGAACCAGCCCGTGATCGTCCGCCGCGCCTTTTCACCCCCCGACAACGAACGACTTGCCCACGTATGCGGCGTGCTCGACGAGAACCTGCGTGCGATCGAGCAGGGGCTCAACGTCGTCGTGACCCGGCGCCAGGAACACTTCCGCGTCGAGGGCGGCAAGCTGCAGGCACCGCGCGCGCTGGCGCTGATCGAGGCGCTGTACGAGCGCAGCGGGCGGCCCATCGACGAGGAGCAGCTGCAGCTGATGCTGCACGACGCCCAGCGCGACGTGATCCAGGGCCACGCCCGGCCGGTGCAGCCGGAAGAGACCGCGGCGGGCGGCGAGATCGTGCTGCACACGCGGCGCGCGAACCTGATCGGCCGCACGCCCAACCAGGTGCAGTACCTGCGCCAGATCCTCTCGCACGACATCACCCTCGGCCTGGGGCCGGCGGGCACCGGCAAGACCTTCCTCGCCGTGGCCTGCGCGGTCGACGCGCTCGAGCGGGCCAGCGTGCAACGCATCGTGCTGACGCGCCCCGCGGTGGAGGCCGGCGAGCGACTGGGCTTCCTGCCGGGCGACCTGTCGCAGAAAGTCGATCCGTACCTGCGCCCGCTGTACGACGCGCTGTACGACCTGATGGGCTACGAACGCGTGACCAAGGCCTTCGAGCGTGGCGCCATCGAGATCGCGCCGCTGGCCTTCATGCGTGGCCGCACACTCAACCACGCCTTCGTGATCCTGGACGAGGCGCAGAACGCCACGCCCGAGCAGATGAAGATGTTCCTCACGCGCATCGGGTTCGGCACCAAGGCCGTGGTCACCGGCGACCTCACGCAGGTCGACCTGCCGCGCGGCGCGCGCAGCGGCCTGGCCGACGCCAGCGCCATCCTGCGCGACGTCAAGGGCATCGCGCTGACGCAGTTCGGCTCCTCCGACGTGGTGCGCCATCCGCTCGTGGCGCGCATCGTCGAGGCCTACGAGGCGGCCGCGGTGCGCGCCGCCACTGTGGCAGAGGCGCCCGCCGTCGTGCCGGCCAGCTTCCAGGAAGGCCGCCGCGCCCCGCGCGGAGGGCGTTCCTGATGGCCCGCACCGCGCTCCCGGACCTGCGCCTGAGCCTGCAGTTCGCCGACCCCGCGCATCGCGCGCTGCTGCCGCGCCACAAGGTCGCGCGCTGGATCCGCGCCGGCCTCGAGCTGCCCGCGACGATCACGGTGCGCATCGTCGGCGAGGACGAGGGCCGCGAGCTCAATCGCGCGTACCGCCACAAGGACTACGCCACCAACGTGCTGACCTTCGACTACGTGCAGGAGCCCGAGATCGAGGCCGACCTCGTGCTGTGCGCGCCGGTCGTCGAGCAGGAGGCCAGGAAGCAGAAGATCGACCTCGTCGCCCACTACGCGCACCTGCTGGTGCACGGCACCCTGCACGCGCAGGGCTACGACCACGAGGACGACGGCCCCGAGGCCGCGGCCATGGAGGCGCGCGAGACGCAGGTGCTGGCCGCGCTGGGCTTCGACGACCCGTACGCGTGAACGCGCGTCGCGCGTGACGCGCGCAGGGGCGCTCGCGCGGCGCGCCGGCGGGCGCCCGTGAGTCAGGCCGCCGCGCCGTCGCCGGCACGGCGGATCGCGTCGACCAGCAGCGTGGCCAGCCGTGCGGCCGCGGGCTCGGGTTCGCCGGGACGACGCCACAGCGCCAGCGCGACCTGCGGCAGCGCCGGCAGTCCGCTTCCGGCGCGATCGACCGGGCGCACGTGCGCGGGCAGGCCCAGCGTGGTGCGCACCGACAGGCCCAGCCCCGCCGACGTGGCCGCCCACAGCGCGCCGAGGCTCGCGCTGTTGAACGCGTGGCGCCACGCGATGCCCGCGCGCTCCAGCGTCCCGGTGACGATCTCGCGCAGCGGGCAGGGCGCATCGAGCAGCACCAGCGGCAGCGGCGGCCGTGCCGATCTCGGGCCCCGGCGCGCCGGGGCCCGAGATCGGCACGGCCGCCGCTGCCGCTGGTGCTGCTCGATGCGCCCTGC
>Ga0068855_100004437_pt1 | contig 17144 bp, 13 predicted proteins | sample KBSCornC52_FD_66592 | JGI IMG/M metagenome (GOLD analysis project Ga0068855, IMG submission 66592) | Corn rhizosphere microbial communities from Kellogg Biological Station, Michigan, USA - KBS Corn C5-2 | ecosystem: Host-associated > Plants > Roots > Rhizosphere > Soil ...
ACCACACTGCTGGCGCGGCAGCACAGCAAGAATTTTGCCGAGCGGTTTCGAGGTTTTCCGGTCAATGTCGCGCAGGCCTCCCGTCTGATTCCGCCCAAGGAACTAACGCAGGTCAAGAAGGGGCTTACCGACGGCAATATCGACATCGTGATCGGTACCCATGCGTTGCTCGGCAAGGCGATCAAATTCCGTGATCTCGGTCTGCTGATCGTGGACGAGGAGCAACATTTCGGCGTCAGCCACAAGGAGCGGCTGAAACAACTGCGCGCGCAGGTTCATGTGCTGACGCTGAGCGCCACCCCGATCCCGCGCACGCTGCAGCTGGCGCTGACGGGCGTGCGCGATCTCTCGATCATTGCCTCGCCGCCGGTCGACCGGCTCGCGGTGCGCACCTTCGTGGCGCCGCATGATCCCTTGATGATCCGCGAGGCGCTGCTGCGCGAACGTTATCGCGGCGGCCAGGCGTTCTACGTGGTGCCGCGGATCGAGGACCTCGCCGGCGTCAAGGATTTCCTCGACAAGAACGTGCCGGAGATGAAGGTCGCGGTCGCCCACGGCCAGATGCCGCCGACCGCGATCGAGGACATCATGTCCGCGTTCTACGACGGCAAATACGATATCCTGCTGTCGACCACGATCATCGAATCCGGGCTCGATATCCCCACCGCCAACACGCTGATCGTGCACCGCGCCGACATGTTCGGGCTGGCGCAGCTCTATCAGTTGCGCGGCCGGGTCGGGCGCTCGAAGCTGCGGGCCTATGCGCTGTTCACGCTGCCGGCGCAGCAGAAGATCACAGCCCAGGCCGAACGGCGGCTGAAGGTGCTGCAGTCGCTGGAAACATTGGGCGCGGGTTTCCAGCTTGCCTCGCACGACCTCGACATCCGCGGCGCCGGCAACCTGCTCGGCGAGGAACAGTCCGGCCACATCAAGGAAGTCGGCTTCGAACTCTATCAATCCATGCTGGAGGAGGCGATCCTCAACCTCAAGGCCGGCGTGTCGGAGCCCGCCGCCGACCGCTGGTCGCCGCAGATCACCATCGGCATGCCGGTGCTGATCCCCGAGGAATACGTCAGCGACCTCGCGGTGCGGCTGTCGCTGTACCGCCGTTTGGCCGATCTCGAAACCGACGAGGAGATCGACAACTTCGCCGCCGAAATGCGCGACCGGTTCGGTGTGCTGCCGGACGAAGTGCGCTATCTGTTCAAGGTCGCGGCGATCAAGGCCTATTGCCGCCGGGCCAATGTCGAGAAGGTCGATGCCGGGCCGAAGGGCGCCGTCATCACTTTCCGCGACAACAAGTTCGCCCAGCCGGATCGATTGGTGTTCTTCATTCGCCAGCACGGCCAGGCCGCGAAGGTGCGGCCGGACATGAAGGTGGTGTTCCTGCAGGTATGGAAGACTCCGGAAGAACGCCTGATGGGCACGACGGAGATTTTGCGACAGCTCGCCAATCTCGCGGAGAACAAGAAGGCGGCGTAGCGATTTGCTTGTGTCCCGGACGCGGTGCAGCGTTCTTTACGCTGCTCCGCAGAGCCGGGACCCATGCCTCGATGGACCCCGGAACAGCAGCGCACCGCTTCGCGCTGCGCCGCATCCGGGGAACGCCGGCGAGATAACGCAAACAGCCGCCGGCGTTGACGCCGACGGCCGTTCTCACGTGGCAAAATTATTGCTTACTTCGGATACTTGAATTCCGGCGCGGCCTTCAGTGCTTCCTTGGTGGTGTTCATCGACGCCACCCATTTGTCGTTCTTGGCGTCGTGCTTCACGCTCACCGAGGACGGCGACACCGCGACATAGTGCTCGCCCATGCCGAGGAATCCGCCGACCGAAAGGATCAGCGCGTCGACCGCGTTGTTCTTGATCGCGATATCCGTAATCTCGCCGACCGACTCGTCCTTCTGGTTATAGACGTTGAGGCCCTTCAGTTTCGACGAGAACATCTCGTTGCCCGCGACCGTCGAGAATTTCGCTTCTGCCGGCGCAGTGCCGACCGTCCTGGCTTCTTCGGCGAGAACCGGGCTTGCCAGCAGGGCCAGCGACGCAGTGATCAATGCAATTTTCTTCATGTCGTCCTCCAGTGTAGAAATGATGCTCTACAATGCTGGAGATGCGTAGATGTTCCTTCAGATATGAAGGAACATCTACGACGCGGCGCGCTGCGCTTCTTCCTCGAGCCGCGACAGCAGCGACTTCGCCGAATCTTTCGGCAACAAGGTCGCGACCGTCACCACGGGCTCCGAACGTGTGTCGCGCGGGCCGTGGCTGGTGTGGCGCATCACGCTCGACAGCCGACGTGCGACGGCGTGCGCGGTCTTCAGGTCGGTCTCGGCAAAGGCGACAACCACCGATCCGTCGGCCTCGGCGGCGCCAAAATCCATTTGCCGCATCAGGCGGCTGATGATCCGCGCGCCGTCGATCTGGGCGCGGGGATGCGCGGGTTCGAAGGCAAAGCGCGCCACCGACAAGCCGCCGCCGCGTTGCTGGGTCTGGTAGACGGCGCTGGCGAAATCGCGTTCGAAAGCGGTTGGCGTCAGCAGGCCGGTCGCGGAATCGATCAGGCCGTCGGCGTCGATCGATTTCAGCGTCCGGCTCAAATGCGTTTCGAAGGCGTGCTGGCGGATCAGCGGCAAGACGGCCGCGACCACCTGTGTGGCGTCGCCGGAGATGATTTCGAGGTTCGGCAGATCATAGGCCGGCGCGAGGTCGCCTGACGTCACGACAACAGGCAGATGTCGAAAGCGGGCATCCTCGGCCAGTACGGTGAGGAAGGCATCGACCACGCGCGCGCTAAAACCTTCACCGAGAACGATGCCGTCGATGTCCCGGACGTTGAGATGGTTTGCCGCGGCTTCGATCGAGAGCGCGCCGACGAGGCCGGTCCGTTCGCCGAGCGTAACGGACAGCGTGGGATAGGCGCCGCCGCGGCCGATCAGCAGCACGGTCGCTTCGCGCGCGAGATCGATATTCGACAAGCCGATCGGTGTCGGCGGTACCTGCCGGCGCATCACGGTGGCATGTAATGCGCGGATCCGCAGCGCCGCGCGCAACCGCGCAACCAGCCGATCGGAGTGTCCCTGGATCTGAAAGAACGGAATGGCGTTGTCGGGGAGCGCGATCTTCGGATCGATCGCGATAAGAGGCAGATAGGGCTGACGCGCGGCCACGCGCGTCGTCAATGCCGCAATACCTGCTTCATCGATTTCGGAGCAATCGGCCACGACCGCGGTGGGCTGTACCTGGTCCACCGCGCGTGCTGCGTCCGCCCATTCCGCCTCGATCACCGGAAACAGCTTGGCGACGTCAAGCGCATCGGCAAAGGACGGCCGCCTTGCAGTCGAAACGAGGAGGATCGGGCCTTGCTGGGACATTCTGACAACTCGGATCACGCGTGGAAGGTGCGATCCTAGTTTGCCGGGCTTAATGGCGCGTCAACGGTCGCCTTCGGCAGCCCTCACGCGGAATTGGTACGATCGCGAAATGCTTCGACCATCAACGGGTTAAGCCCGAGTTCCGCCAACGCGTCGCGGGCGCGGCCGTTGTCGTGGGCGCGGCCGGCGAGCCGGTGGCCGCTCAGGCGGTCTGGCAACGCCGTCAGCAGCGCGCCTTGTCCAAGCCTTCGGGCCCACTCCTGCAGGTCCTGCGCGAGGAAGCGATAGCCGCCGACCGCCATGATGCCTGACGGCGGCGCGGTGATATTGATCGCGCCGGTCGCGCGGTCGAGCCGTGCCGCATAATCGGTGTCGACGAAATCGCGTGGCGGCGCCGCGATCAGCGAGCCACTCGGCGGCGGGGGCGGTGCATAGGCGGCGACCGGCACCATCGGTCCGCGCAATCCCAGCGTCCCCCGCGGCGTCAGCAGGATCTCACCGGCGATCGAGGTGCCCGGCAGTTCGCGCGGTGCGCCGTGCGGGCCGGGCTTGATCCGGGCGGGCGAGCCGTCTTCGGCCACGCGGCGTGCGCCGAACAAGCCGGCCTCGCCGAACAGATAGATGTCCGTCAGCGTGGCCTGTCGGGCGGCCCAGCTCGCGCTGGACGCAACCTGTTCGGGGGCGCGCCAAAGGCCGATGACATTGCGCAGGCTCGGCATCCGCGCCGCGAGATCGAGTTCGTCCAGCCGCAACGCCAGTTGCGCCGGTGCGATCAGGGTATCGCAGGCATGCTCGTTGATGTCCTGCTCCAGCACGTCCTCGTCGAACGGGTGATGCAGCACCAGCGTTCCGCCCGACAGCAGCCACACCGCCAGCGAGGAGGCGAGGCCGGCAAACGACATCGGCGCGAATGCCGACAGCATGGTGGCGCCCTGGGGCACGTCGCTTTCGAGCGACATCGCAAGGCCGCCGGCGATCAGGCTGAGATGCGCCCGCGGCACGGGGCGGAAGCCGTCGACGGTCACGTCGAAGCTGATCAGCGCCGCCTTGCGGCCGTCCTGGATGACGGCACGCGTGGTGGTGGATTCCCGGGTCATCGCATCGTCGAGCGAGAACATGCCCTCGGGGAGATCAGTGCCGAAGCCGCAGACATGGCGGATCGAGAACGCCTCGGCCGCGGCGTTCATGGCCAGATCGGAATAGAGGATGCCGTCGACCCGGCTCGACGTGACGATGGCGCGGGCCGCGGTGCGGTTGAGCGCCATGGTCAGTTCGGCCTGTCGCCATAGCAGCGGCAGGACGGCGACCACGAGGCCGGCGCGATAGGCGGCGAGCACCGTAAGAGCGAACTCGACGGTGTTCGGCAGCTGTACCGCGATCACGGAATTCGCAGGCAGGCCGGACTCGATGAAATGCGCCGCCAGCGACGAGATCATCTTGTCGGCCTGCGCGAAGGTCAGATGCCTCGGCGCTTCGCCGGTAATGCGCGGCTTGTTGGCGGGGTCCACCAGCGCCAGCGCGTCCGGCCGTCGCGACAGAACGCGCTTGAACAGCGTATCGAGGGTTGGCGAAGCGGTAGGCTGGGTCACGGCGTCACTTCGATGAATTCATTTCGGTTGCGGGTCCGGCTTGTGCCACCAGGTTTCCGGCAGATAGCCGGTCAACGCTGTCTTCTCAGGTCTTTCTATCCGATTCCATCGCGCGATCCATTGCTCGCCGACGTTAAACAGCGGGATAGCGTAGAAGCCCGACATCAAGGCCCGGTCCAGTGCCCGCACCGCGGAGACGAAGGCCGGCCGTTCGCGCGCCTCCAGAAGCGCTGCGATCAAGGCGTCGATGGCCGGGTCCCTGGCCCCCATGTAGTTTCGCGTGCCCGGAATGTCGGCGGCCTGGCTGCCCCAATAAAAGGACTGTTCGTTGCCGGGAGACAGTGACTGATCCCAGCGGTTCTGCAGCATGTCGAATTCGTAGCCGAGCCGGCGCTGGTCGAACTGGACCGGATCGACCGCGCGAACGCTGGCCTCGATGCCGGCGCGCTTGAGGTCTCGGGTATAGGCCAGCGCAATGCGTTCCTGGTCGCGGGTGGTGACCAGGATCTCGAAGGTGAGAGGCGCTTTGGTCGAACGCTGCCGCAACACAGTGCCGTCGAGATCGTAGCCGGCTTGCGACAGCAGGTTGAGCGCGCTGCGCAAGGTCGTGCGATCGCGGCCCGAGCCGTCGGTGACGGGCAGGCGGTAGCTGCCGTCGAGAATGTCCGGCTGGATGTGCGAGGCGAACGGCTTGAGCAATTCACGTTCGCGATCGTCTGGCTTGCGGCCGTAGGCGGATAGTTCCGAGCCGGCAAAGAAGCCGGCCGAACGCGTGTAGAGGCCGAAGAAGTAGTTGCGGTTGATCCACTCGAAGTCGAACAGCAGGGTCAGCGCCTGCCGCACCCTGACGTCGGAAAACACCGGACGCCGGGTATTGAACACCAGAAATTCCGACGGCTGCGGCATGCCGGTCTTGACGGTGTCGCGGATCAGGTCGCCTGATTTGGCGGCGGGAAAATCATAGCCCTCATGCCAGCGCAGCGGCTCGGTTTCGACACGAAAGTCGTACAGCCCGCGCTTGAACGCCTCGAACTGGCCGTTGGACTCGCGGTAGAAGTCGAACCTGACCTCGTCGAAATTCCACAGGCCCCGGTTGACCGGCAGGTCACGGCCCCAATAATCGGGGTTGCGGATCAGCGTGACGCTCGCGCCAGGCTTCACCGCGCTGACGCGATAGGGACCGGAGCCGACCGGTCCTGTCATCGTGGTTTCTTCAAAGGTCGCGGGATCGACGGCGTGTCGCGGTAACACCGGCATCAGTCCGAGGATCAGCGGCAACTCGCGGTCATTGGCGCCGCCAAGGTCGAACCGCACCGTGAGCGGATCCGTCGCCTCGGCCTTTGTCACTTTGGAATAATACTGACGGTGGTTGGGGCGGCCCTTGTCGCGCAGCAGTGCCCACGAAAACAGCACGTCGTCGGCCGTGACCGGTTTGCCATCCGAGAACCGCGCGCGCGGGTCGAGATGGAACGTGACATAGCTTCGCGCATCGTCGGTTTCGACGGTCTTGGCCAAGAGGCCGTAGAGCGTGAAGGCCTCGTCATTGCCGCGCGCCATCAGGCTCTCGACCACAAAGCCCCGGATCTGCTGAAGCGCCAGACCGCGGACGATCAGCGGGTTGAGGCTGTCGAAGGTGCCGGGCAGGCCCCAAACCAGCCGGCCGCCCTTGGGTGCATCGGGATTGGCGTAAGGCATATGGCTGAAACCGGCAGGCAACGCCGGCTCGCCATGCATGGCGATGCCGAAAGCTTCGCCAGCCTGCGCCTCACGGACGACTGCGACCGGTGACAGCACCAACGCCAGCGCAACGCATGCCACAAATGCCGAGCGGATCGGTCCGAAGACGGTCATCGGTTCGCGCGGATATGATTCGGAAATGCACACCGCCAAGCTTTACCATAGGCTCCAGCGCCCGGCCGCGACCGACAGCAAAGATGCCTGTCGGCATTGATCTTTTCGTCCGTCGCTGTATTGAAGGCTTGCAATTGGCGACGGCTGCAGCGCCTGTCACGTATCCGCCTCAATTGACTAGGAGACAGCCGCCCAAACGGCTAGGTGTCGGTGCCTGTAGCGGTTTCGGGCGCTCCCGTTCAGAAAGGGTTTTCCGCAATGAATTTCCGTATCTTGGCCGCGTCGGTCCGGCCGCATGGGCGGTTTTTCGCCTTGTTGGCGGCCACGGCACTGTCCGCGACGCTGGTTGCTTCCGCCGTGCAGGCTCAGGCGCCGGCCCCGGCGCCCGCCCCGAAGGCCAAGGCTGCCCCGAAAGCCGCTCCCAAGGCGCCCGCCGCGGCTCCTGCGCCAGCCGCCCAGCAGGCACCGCCGCCGGCCGCTGGCGCTCCTGCCGCCGGCGCACAGCCTGCGGACCAGCAGGTCCAGCTGATTTACGCTCCCTGGACCAAGTTCTGCCTGAAGGGCCAGGACGCCGGCGCCAAGCAGGTTTGCTTTACCGGCAAGGACGGCCGCATCGAGTCCGGCCAGCCGGTCATTGCCGCCGTCATCATCGAGCCCGAAGGCGAGCCGAAGAAGATCCTGCGCGTGACGCTGCCGCTCGGCATGCAGCTCGTGCACGGAACCCGGATCATCATCGACGCCAATGCGCCACAGCAGAGCCCCTACGTGATCTGCTTCCAGAACGGCTGCATGTCCGACTACGAAGCGACCCCTGAGTTGATTGCCAACCTGAAGAAGGGTCAGACCCTCGTGGTCCAGGCGATCAATTCCAACGGTGCGCCGCTGACGCTGCCGCTGCCGCTGGCCGGCGAGTTCGCCAAGGCCTATGACGGCCCGCCGACCGATCCGAAGGTGTTCGAGGAAAACCAGAAGAAGCTGCAGGAAGAATTGCAGAAGCGGGCTGAAGAAGCGCGCAAGAAGCTCGAAGCCAACCAGCCGGCCGGCGCACCTGCGGCAGCGAAGTAACGCCCTCCGCAACACAAACAAAAAGGCGCCCGGTGGGGCGCCTTTTTAGTTGAGTTGGATCATAGCGTTTTCGAGCGAAGTGGATGCCGGTTCGCGTAAAGAAAACGCGTCAAGGCAAGATCGATCGGGCGCAGCTATTCGAGTGACGGCTAGTTGAGCGACGGATTGCGCGGGCGGTAGCCGCCGGCTTTGTCCTTGACGAAAATCTCGGCGACCTGTGAATGCCGGATCGGCTCGCCGGAGTCGTCGGGCAGCAGATTCTGCTCGGAGACATAAGCGACGTATTCGGACTCCGAATTCTCGGCGAGCAGGTGATAGAACGGCTGATCCTTGTGGGGCCGAACCTCCTCCGGGATCGACAACCACCATTCCTCGGTATTGTTGAATTCCGGATCGATGTCGAAAATCACGCCGCGGAACGAGAACACCCGGTGGCGGACGATCTGCCCGATCTGAAATTTGGCGGTGCGCGCTTTAATCATGTCTCGTCGAATAGACCATGATTGTGGCCGATGCTAGGGGCAAAAGGACGATTTACCCCTCACGCATGGTGGCCAGACCCGGCGCCATGGTCCCGAAATGACTGACGAAAAGACGTTTGTGCGATGGCCGATATCCTCAACCTTGCGATTCCCTATTTCGGCCTGATCTTCATCGGTTTCGCCTGCGGAAAAGGTAAGGGGTTGCCGGAAGCGGGCCTCGCCTGGATGAATTTCTTCCTGCTCTATGTGTCGTTGCCGGCCTTGCTGTTCGGCATCATGTCGAAGACGCCGTTTTCGGAATTGAACAACCCGCCGTTCCTGATTGCGACCACGCTCGGCACCGTGACAGCGTTCGTGCTGGCCATGGTGGCGGGCCGCCTCATCGGCGAACTCTCGCTGCGCAAGGCCACCATCGCGGGCCTGGCCGGCGCGTATGGCAACATCGGTTACATGGGGCCGGGCCTTGCGCTCGCGGTGCTCGGCGCCAAGGCGGCGGCGCCGACGGCGCTGATCTTCTGCTGCGACAGCATCTTCCTGTTTTCGATCGTGCCACTGTTGATTGCGCTCACCGATCGCGATCATCCCTCGCCATGGCATGCGATCGGCGTAGCTGCCCGGCAGATCGTGCTCAATCCGCTGATCATGTCGGCTGCTGCGGGCGCGCTGGCGGCGGCGCTGCACCTCGAATTGCCAGTCGCGATCGACAAAACGCTGCAGTTCCTGCAGAACGCCGCGGCGCCGACCGCGTTGTTCGTGCTCGGCGTCACCGTGGCGCTGCGTCCGTTCGACCGCGTGCCCTGGGAAGTCCCAGGCGTGATCGCGATCAAGCTGCTGATCCATCCGCTTCTGGTGTTCGGATTGATGCTGCTGTTCGGGCCGTTCGCACAGCCATGGGCGGCGACCGCGGTGCTGATGGCGTCATTGCCGCCGGCATTGAACGTGTTCGTGATCGCCCGGCAGAACAATACCTGGATCGAGCCCGCGTCCGTGGCCGTCCTGATCGGAACGTTTGCATCGGTGGTGACGCTGACCAGCGTGATGTGGTTGATCCAGACCGGGCGGCTGGTGTTCCCTTGAACGAGCTAACTTACGCGCTTCCATGAGGGCGCAAGTCCTTCGCGCATGGCGAGCCGCCGCAGCGGGCCGAACGAGCCGAGCAGATGCATGCCGGCGGCGCGCAGCGACTGCACGGCGACGAAGTCGCTGAGCAGCGAGCGGTTGGCGATGTCGATCGCGATCGTGCGGCTGGCGACGTCGGCGCGCCGGGCCGATTGGTAGCGCGCCAAAACCTGCGGCGAACCGGGGTCTTCGCCCAGCGACATCGCATTCGCTGCGATGTCGGCGATGTCGGCGGCGTCGCGCAATCCCATATTGAGTCCTTGCGCACCGATCGGCGGCACCACATGGGCGGATTCACCCACCAGTGCGACCCGGTGGCTGGCGAATTGCTTCGGGCTCTCGATCGCCAGCGGAAACAGATTGCGCCCGGCCTCGATCCGGACGCGGCCGAGAATGGAATGGGATTGTTTCTCGGCGGCCTCGGACAGTTCGTCGTCGCCGAGCGACATCAGCCGTTCGGCCTCCTTGGTTGCCTGCACCCACACCACACTGCAACGGTTGCCGGGCAGGGGCACGAACACGCACGGGCCTTGGGGCGTGTGGAACTCGGTGGAGATGTTCTTGTGGGGGTGCGAATGGGCGATGTTGAAGGTCAGCGCCGATTGATGCAGGTCGCGCCTGATGACCTCGATCCCGGCGGCAGCGCGGGAAGGTGACTGCCGTCCATCGGCGCCGACCGCCAGCCGCGCGGTCAGAACCTGGCCTTTGCCCGTGTGAATTGTCACCTCGGCGTCGTCAGGCGTGATGGTCGCTGCCTCGTCGTCATGGCGGATCAGGTTGGAGAGTTCAGCGGCGCGTTCCTCGAGCGCCGATATCAGCGAGCGGTTGTCGATGTTGTAGCCGAACTGTTCGAGCCCGATTTCCTCGGAGGAAAACCGCACCTCCGGCGCACGGATCAGCCGGCCGGTATCGTCGACCAGGCGCATGGTCTGCAAGGCGGCGGCCTTGTCCCGGCAGCGCGGCCAGACATCAAGGCGTTCGAGCAGGTCGGTAGATGCGCCAAGCAGCGCCGTGGTGCGATTGTCGGCATAGGGCGTATGGCGGGCGAGCAGGGCGGTTCGGGCGCCGGTCTCGGCCAGCGCGATGGCCGCGGTCAATCCGGCCGGTCCGCCACCGATCACAACGGTGTCATAAATTGGCGATGCATCGTTCATGACAGGGACAATTGACGTTCCCGAACGCATTTTCAAGGCGTTAACCGGCTTAATTGTTTCCACCGGTTTGCGCGGCCGAACGCCGCAAGCGCGGATATGCAAATCACGGCGATTCCTGATAGCACTGCCGGGATCATGGACCGGATCACCCAGCCCCTTTCAGCACCGGGATCGGCCCGGATGCGGCTCGCCGCATTCGCCGTGCATATCCTCACGGCACTTGGCGCCGGCTTTGCGCTGATCGCGCTGCTGGAAGCCGTGCGCGAGCACTGGGCCAGCATGTTCGGCTGGCTTGGCGTGGCGCTGATCGTCGATGGCATCGACGGGCCGATCGCACGAAAGCTCGATGTCGTGCGGTTGCAGCCGAACTGGTCGGGCGAAGTGCTCGACCTCGTCGTCGATTTCGTCACCTATGTCTTCGTTCCGGCCTATGCGATTACGGCGAGCGGATTGCTGCTGCCGCTGGCGGCGCCATTGCTCGGCATCGGCGTCGTGGTGTCGGGCGCGCTGTACTTCGCCGACAAGCGCATGAAGGCGTCGGACAATCATTTTCGCGGCTTTCCGGCGCTGTGGAACGCGGCGGCGTTCTATCTGTTCCTGCTGCACTGGCCGCCGGTTTGGTCCACCCTCGGCATCGCAGTCCTGATCGTGCTGACGTTCGCGCCGTTTCACACACTGCATCCGGTCCGCGTCGTGCGCTTGCGCTGGTTGACACTGTGGCTGCTGGCGGCGTGGGCCGGGCTGGCGATCTATACGCTGGCCTGCGATTTCAATGTCGGCGTGCCCATCACAGCCGGGCTCTGTTTCATCGCCGCCTATATCGTCGGCATTGATGCGGTGATCAGGCGAATGAAAGCGTTCAAGGCATGATTGAATTACTGACCAGCGCCGAAGCCTGGGCGGCGTTGCTGACCCTGACGGCACTCGAAATCGTGCTCGGGATCGACAATGTCATCTTCCTGTCGGTGATCGTCTCGCGGATTCCGGCAGCCCAGGCCAAGCGCGCCCGCCAGATCGGCCTGCTGCTGGCGCTGGTGTTCCGCATCATCCTGCTCAGCCTGCTGGTCTGGCTGATCGGGTTGACCGAGCCGGTTCTGACCGTGAAGAGCGTTGCGCTGTCCTGGCGCGACCTCATCCTGATCGGCGGCGGACTGTTCCTGATCGCCAAGGCGACGCATGAAATTCACACCGAAGTCGAGGCGCGCGATAGCGAGCCCGACGCCGCGCCGAAAGCCAGCGCCTTCTTCTGGGTGATTGTCCAGATCATCGTCATCGACATGGTGTTCTCGCTCGACTCGATCATCACTGCGATCGGTATGGCGCAGGATCTCGAAATCATGATTGCAGCGGTCGTGATCGCCTGCATCATCATGTATGTTTCGTCCGGGCCGGTGGCGCGGTTCGTCGCTGAACATCCGACCACCAAGATGCTGGCGTTGGCGTTTCTGGTGCTGATCGGCGTGGCGCTGGTCGCGGATGGATTCAAGTTCCACATTCCGCGCGGTTACATCTACTTCGCCATCGCCTTCTCGGCGGCCGTCGAAATGTTCAACGTGCTCGCCAGGCGCAACCGCAAGAAGGCAGTCAATTAGCCGGCTCTGCCGGCGAGTTGACAACGTGGCGGCGATGGCTTTCGCTTCGAAGGTTGGCGTTCAAGGAAATACTGAGGGAGCCATTGTCATGACCAAGGCCGTGCGCGTGCACAAGGTTGGAGGCCCGGAAGCCCTGGTTTATGAGGATGTGGTGGTTGCCGCGCCGGGACCGGGCGAGGTTCGAATCCGCCAGCACGCCGTTGGCGTCAACTTCATCGACGTCTATTTCCGCACCGGGCTCTACAAGGCGCCGGGCCTTCCATTCATCGCCGGCAACGAAGCGGCCGGCGAGGTCGTTGCGGTCGGCCCAGGCGTCACCAATTTTCACCTCGGCGATCGCGTCGCCTACTATTTCAATCTCGGCGGCTATGCGTCCGAACGGGTGATTCCGGCCGATAAACTCGTAAAGCTGCCCGACCACATCACCTATGAGCAAGGCGCTGTCCTGATGCTCAAGGGGCTGACGGTCTGGTACCTGCTGCACAAGACCTTCAAGGTCGAGCCGCATCACCGCGTGCTGATCCACGCCGCGGCCGGCGGCATCGGTCTGCTCGCCTGCCAATGGGCACGCGCGATGGGGGCGCATGTCATCGGCACCGTCGGCTCCAGGGCCAAGGCCGATCTCGCGCTTGCCAACGGCTGCGACCACGTCATCCTCTACAACGAGGAAAATTTTGTCGATCGGGTCAAGCAGATCAGCCGCAACGAACTATGTGATGTCGTTTACGACGGCGTCGGCAAGACCACGTTCCCGGGCTCGCTATCCTGTCTCAAGCCGCGCGGCCTGTTCGTGAGTTTTGGCAACGCGTCCGGCCCGGTGCCGCCATTCGCGCTCGCCGAACTCAACAACCACGGCTCGCTGTTCGCGACACGGCCGAAACTCAACGACTATGTCGGCACCCGCAAGGAATTGCTCGAGGGCGCCGACACACTGTTCGCCGCCGTCATCAACGGCAAGCTGCACGTGCCGATCAACCACGCCTATGCGCTGAAGGATGCTGCGAAGGCGCATATCGAGCTCGAGAGCAGGGCGACCACGGGGGCCGCGATTTTAAGGCCGTAGACTCTAACCGTCATTCCGGGGCGATGCGGAGCATCGAACCCGGAATCTCGAGATTCCGGGTCTGGTGCTACGCACCATCCCGGAATGACGAACTCGATTTATGCCACCATCCGCGCAGCACCCGCTTTGGTCAGGATCGTGTCGAGACAACAGATCATCGCCGCGATCTCCTCCTTGGAGACATTGAGCGCCGGCATGAAGCGCAGCGCATCCGGCTGCGGCGAGTTCAACAGCACGCCCTCCGCAAACGCCTGCGCCACGATCGAGCCGCCGATCGGCAGCTTGAGATCGAGCGCCAGCAACAGGCCGCGGCCGCGCACTTCGCCGAGGCCATGCCGCGCCGACAGCTTCTGCAGTTCGCTTTCCAGAAACAATCCGGCATCAACAGCTGATTTCAGGAATTGCGGCTGGCTGACGTGTTTGAGCACCGCCAGCCCCGCCGCGCACATCAAGGGATTGCCGTTGAAGGTGCCGCCCTGGTCGCCATGCTCGAAACAGGCCGCATAGTCGGTTGCCAGCAATGCCGCCAGCGGCACGCCGCCGCCGATGCCTTTGCCGAGCGTCATGATGTCGGGCTCGATGCCGGCATGCTCGTAATGGAACAGCTTTCCGGTCCGGCCCATGCCGGTCTGGATCTCGTCGACGATCAGCAGCAAGCCGCGCTCCTGGGTCAGCGCGCGCAATTGCTGCAGGAATTGATCGGTCGCCGGCCAGACGCCGGCTTCGCCCTGGATCGGCTCCAGCATGACAGCAACGGTCTTGCTCGAGATCAGCCGCTTGACGGACTCGATATCGTTGAGCTGCGCCTTGGGAAAACCGGTGACCTTGGGCTCGAACAGCGGCTCGAAGGCTTTCTTGCCCGACGCCGACATGGTCGCGAGCGTGCGGCCGTGGAAGCCGCCGACAAAAGTGATGATTTCATGCGCGCCGCCCTTGTAGAGCGCGCCGAATTTGCGTGCCAGCTTGATCGCGCCTTCATTGGCTTCGGCGCCGGAATTGGCAAAGAACACCTGGTCGAAGCAGCTGTTGGCGACCAGCGCCTGAGCGAGCTTCAGGCTGGGGCCGTTGAAGAAGGCCGGGCTCGGGGTCAGCAGTTGCTTGGCCTGCGCCGCGAGGGCGTCGGCGACGATGGCGGGCGAATGGCCGAGACAATTCACCGCCCAACCCTGCATGAAGTCTAGATAGCGCCTGCCGTTGTCGTCCCAGAGATAGGCGCCGTCGCCTTTCACAAATACAGTTGGCGGCCGCGCGGTGATGTCCATCAGCGCGTCGTACGGATGGGTGGCGTTGGTCATGTCGATCTCCTGTCGGGTTTGGGTGAAGAGGCGGGCCTGAACGCAAGAAGGCCGCACTTTTTGGGTGCGGCCTTCTCGAAAACGTGGCTGACTAGTTAGTCAGCGATGTCGTCGGACACGGCGCAGCCCATCATCGTCGCTGGAGCGACGACGGAAATTGGCGCGGCGGCTGGTCCGGTTCTGGATCATGGCGCAGGGCCATACAGCCGGATGGCAGGTCGTGTCAAGCGGTGTCTGGCGAAGCGCCGGCCTACGATGGTCAGCGGATGCGACGCGTTGGTGCTAGGATGGCTGTCGATACAGCCTTGGGCGGGGCAATGAAGCGGCGCGATTTCATCAAGGCGGTCGGCGGTTCGTTGGCGGCGTGGCCAGTGGCGACCCACGCGCAGCGGCCGATGCGGCGGGTCGGCGTGCTCATGAGCACGGCACAGTCCGATCCTCGGGAAGTCGCGAGCATCGATGCCTTCCTCGCCGAGCTGGAGAAGCGCGGCTGGAGCAGGGGAAAGAATCTGGAGGTCATCGTTCGCTGGGGCGAGACCGACTCAAAGCGAATGACGGCCAACGCCGCCGAGTTGGTTGGCCTGAACGTGGACGTTCTGCTCGCCAAGGGCGCGCACGTTCCATCCGCGCGGCAGGCGACGACCACTATTCCGATCGTCTTCGTCGTACTCATCGACTCGGCGGCGGAAGCCATCGTCGGTGCGTTCTCGCGGCCGATCGGCAACCTCACGGGGTTCACGACCTACGAACATGAACTGGTAGGCAAGCGGCTCGGTGTGTTGCGCGATCTGTCGCCTCGCATCAACCGGGTTTTGTATCTCAGGAGCCGCCAATCCGGTGTGGCCACGCAGTCGCTGCTCGACCGCCTTGTGAGCGAAGCCAGGACGCTGGGGTTGCCGGTCGTCGATGGGCCGGGCCAAAGCGAAGGCGACGTCGAGAGAGCGGTTCAGGACTTTGCGCGAGAGCCGGATGGCGGCGTGATGGTCGCCTTTGATGCATTTACGTTGATCTATCGACAGCAGATCGTTGCGCTCGCCCAACGCCATCGCCTGCCTGCGATTTATCCTTCGCGCGCCTTTTCCAAAAGCGGGGGATTGTGTTGCTACGGTTTCGATCAGGATGACCAGTTTCGCCAGGCCGCCGGCTACGTTGCTCGTCTGCTGGAGGGCGCAAAGCCGTCCGACCTTCCGGTACAGGCGCCTACCAAATTCGATCTGTCGATCAACCGGACCACAGCGAAGAATCTCGGCTTGACGATTCCGCCCATGCTGCTCGCCACGGCGGACGAGATCGAGGATTGAGTTCCGCGCGCCCCGGTCAGAATCCCGCGACGCTGCCGTGCAGGTCGTACTGGTCGGCGCGCTCGATCTTGGCGGTGACGATTTCGCCGACCTTGAGCGGCCGGCGGCTCGACAGATAGACCGCGCCGTCGATCTGCGGCGCGTCGGCCTTCGAGCGGCCCTTCGAGACGGTCGGACCGACCTCGTCGATGATGACCTGCTGCCGCGTGCCGACCTTGCGCTTGAGGCGACGTGCGGAGATTTTCTGCTGCCGGGCCATCAGCGCGTTCCAGCGCTCCTGCTTGATCTCGTCGGGCACGGCATTACCGATCGCATTCGACGGCGCGCCCGCGACCGGCTCGTACTTGAAGCAACCGAGGCGATCGATCTCGGCTTCTTCCAGCCAGTCGAGCAGATAGGCAAAATCGGCATCGGTCTCGCCGGGGAAACCGACGATGAAGGTCGAGCGCAGCGTCAGGTCGGGACATTCCTCACGCCACTTCTTGATCCGCGCCAGCGTCTTTTCCTGCGCGGCCGGACGCTTCATCGCCTTCAAGACTTCCGGGCTCGCGTGCTGGAACGGAATGTCGAGATAGGGCAGAACCTTGCCTTCGGTCATCAGGCCGATGACTTCGTCGACATGCGGGTAGGGATAGACATATTGCAGCCGGACCCAGGCGCCGAGCTCGCCGAGCTCCTTGGCGAGGTCGAAGAACTTGGCGCGAACCTGGCGGTCCTTCCACGGGCTCTCGGCATATTTGATGTCGACGCCGTAGGCCGAGGTGTCCTGCGAAATGACCAGCAGTTCCTTGACGCCGGCGGCGACCAGTTTTTCGGCTTCGCGCAGCACGTCACCCGCCGGGCGTGACACCAGGTCGCCGCGCAGTTTTGGAATGATGCAGAAACTGCAGCGGTTGTTGCAACCCTCGGAAATCTTCAAATAGGCGTAGTGCCGGGGCGTCAGCTTGACGCCCTGCGGCGGCACCAGGTCGAGATGCGGGTTGTGGACCGGCGGAAGCGCGCGATGCACGGCCTCCAATACGCTCTCATATTGCTGTGGACCCGTGATCGACAACACGCCGGGGTAGGCCGCCTCGATCTGCTCGGGTTCCGCGCCCATGCAGCCGGTGACGATGACCTTGCCGTTCTCGGCCATGGCCTCGCCGATGGCGCCGAGCGATTCCTGCTTGGCGCTGTCGAGGAAGCCGCAGGTGTTGACGATGACGATGTCGGCGCCGTCGTGCTTGCGCGCCAGCTCATAGCCTTCGGCGCGCAGCCGC
>Ga0068855_100004439_pt1 | contig 17139 bp, 16 predicted proteins | sample KBSCornC52_FD_66592 | JGI IMG/M metagenome (GOLD analysis project Ga0068855, IMG submission 66592) | Corn rhizosphere microbial communities from Kellogg Biological Station, Michigan, USA - KBS Corn C5-2 | ecosystem: Host-associated > Plants > Roots > Rhizosphere > Soil ...
GTGGCCGAAGCCTATCCCGAGCTCAAGGCCGACGCGACGATGCGATCGCTGTCCGAAGAACTCACCAGCACCGAGAACCGCGTCGGCTTCGCGCGCCAGGCTTATAACGACGAGGTGCTCTCGTACAACGACGCGGCCATGCAGTTCCCCGGACTGGTCGTCGCGCGCCTGCTCGGCTTCGCGCAGGCCGCGATACTGCAGTCCACGCAAAGCGCCGCGGAACGCGAAGCACCGCGAGTGGCCTTCTAAACGGAGCTCGCGGCCCCGGACGGCGTCGGCCATGCTGATCTTCGAACAGCAAGACAGCGCCCGGGCGCAAAGCCTGCGCCTGCTGGTGCTGTTCGCGCTCGCCGTCGCGGCCACGGTGGCGGGCGTGCACGCCGCGCTTGCGCTGAGCTGGTGGACGCTGCTGTGGCTGCCATTGCACCTGCCCTTTCCGGCGCTGTTCTTCTCGGTGAACATCGGCGTCACCTTGCTGCTGATCCTGGGCGGCTGGTGGATCGAGGTCTCCAACTTCAAGCAGCCGGGCGGCGCCGAGCAACTGGCGCGGCGCCTGGGCGCGCGAGAGGCCCGGCCGGATTCCAACGAATCGGAACAGCGGCTGTGCAACATCGTCGATGAAGTCTGTATCGCGGCCCGCATGCCGCACCCGCTGGTGATGGTGCTGCCGCGCAAGCAGGCGATCAATGCCATGGCAGCGGGATGCGATGAAGCCGATTGCGTCGTGGCGGTGACGCAGGGCGCGCTGGACTGGCTCACGCGCGACGAGTTGCAAGGCATGGTGGCGCACGAGTGCAGCCATATCCAGGAAGGCGACACGCGGCTGAACATGGAACTGGCGGGCATGGTGTCGGGCCTGGAGCTGGTCTGGCGCTTCGGCGATGACGTGCGCGATCGCGGCGGACCGGCGTGGCTGGTCGGCAGCATCGTGATGGCGATGGGATCGTTCGGCTGGTATGCCGGCCGCTGCCTGCAGGCTGCTGTGTCAAGGCAGCGCGAATACCTGGCCGACGCACGCGCGGTTCAGTGGACGCGCAGTCGAGACGGCCTGGGCGGCGTGCTGCGCAAAGCCATGACGCAGCAGGAGACGCTGGTCACAGCTGATGACGAACCGCAGTGGCAGACCGCGATGCAGCATCTATTGCTGGTGCCGGAGATGGCGCCCGGCGGACGCTGGTTGGACGCCCACCCGCCGCTGCGGGAGCGAATCCACCGCATCTATGGGCGGTTCATGCCCGCCCTGCCACTGAAGGACCCAGCCAACACCGGACAAGCCGTGGCGCTATAGCGCCAGGTCGTACTCCACCGTGATCGGCGCGTGGTCTGAGAAGCGCTGCTTCTTGTAGATCGCTTCGCTGTGGGCGAGCTGCGCCAGACCCGGCGTCGCCAGGTGATAGTCAAGCCGCCAGCCGACGTTCTTCGCGTACGCCTGCCCGCGATTGCTCCACCAGGTGTAAGCAGCCTCGGTGGCGTCGGGCTGCAGGCGACGATATACGTCGACCAGGCCGGTTTCGGTTAACAACTTTGTCATCCAGGCCCGCTCTTCCGGCAGGAAACCACTGTTCTTGCGATTGCCGCGCCAGTTCTTCAGGTCCTGTTCCTTGTGCGCGATGTTCACATCGCCGCACAAAATGAACTCGCGCTGGGTTTTCAGGCGGGCCAGGTGCGGGTCGAGTTCGTCCAGGAAGCGGAATTTGGCCTGTTGGCGCTCCTCGCCCGAGGAGCCGCTGGGAAAGTAGCAGCTGATGATCGACAGCCTTCGTTTGGGCGTGTCGAAACGCAGCTCCACATAGCGGCCCTCGGCGTCGAACTCGCTCGAGCCGTAACCTACGATCACGTCGCTGGGCGCGTGACGGGTGAATGCCGCGACGCCTGAATAGCCCTTTTTCTGCGCGAAGTGGAAATGGCCCTTCAGTCCCGCCATGTGCTCGAACCGGCCCTGGACGTCCGCCGCCTGGGCCTTGACTTCCTGCAGGCAAATACAATCGGGCTTGCTTCGTGCAAGCCAGGTCTCCACGCCCTTGCTGGCGGCCGAACGGATGCCGTTCAAGTTGAGGCTGGTCAGTTTGAACAAGGATTCCTCATGGTGGCAGGTAGCGGTCAGGACAAGCTGGCGCTGGAATTCATCCAATTTTCGGTGGATTCCGGCGTGCTGCGCTTTGGCCAGTTCAAGACCAAGGCGGGCCGGCTCTCCCCTTACTTCTTCAATGCCGGCCTGTTCGACGATGGCGTCAAGCTCGCGCGGCTGGGCCAATTCTATGCACAGCGCATCCTCGGGTCGGGCATCGAGTTCGACATGATCTTCGGGCCGGCGTACAAGGGCATCGCCCTGGCCGCCGCGGTGGCCATTGAACTGGGCCGGCTCGGGCGCAATGTCCCGTACGCCTACAACCGCAAGGAAGCCAAGGACCACGGCGAGGGGGGAACTCTGGTGGGCGCGCCGGTCAAAGGGAAGGTGTTGATCGTGGACGATGTGATGTCGGCGGGCACCGCGGCGCGCGAATCCATCGCCATCATCGAAGCCGCCGGCGCGAAGGCGCACGCCGTGGCCATCGCGCTGGACCGGCAGGAAAAGGCCACGGAAAACGGCGCCGATGTGGCTCACAGCGCCGTTCAATATGTGCGGGACAGCCTGGGCCTTGAAGTCTGCGCGATTGCGCGCCTTGCCGATCTGCTCCAATATCTGCAGCAGCAAAGCGGTGCGGGTCTTGGCGTCCATCATGAGCAGGTGCTCGCTTACCGCCGGCGTTATGGCGTTGAATAAGGATCGATCTTGCCGGGTGTGAGCGTTTCGGCCGTCGTCGCAATCAGTCTTGTCGCGGGACTGCTGGCGCCCGCGTGGGCCGAAGGCATCTTCACCTGTGTCGATGCCAAGGGGCGCCGCCTCACCTCCGACCGGCCCATCGTCGAATGCCTCGATCGCGAGCAGCGCGAATTGACGCCCGGCGGCACCGTGAAGCGCCGCATCGGGCCTTCGATGACCGCGGAAGAGCGCGCTGCCGAGGAGGAAAAGCAGCGGCTGGCCATCGAAGAGCGCAACCGCGTGCTCGACGAGAAAAAGCGCGAGCGCGCCCTGCTGGTCCGCTACCCGGACAAGCCCGCTCACGACAAGGAACGCAATCTCGCCCTGGAGCAGGTGGACAGCGCCATCGCTTCGGCCAACCAGCACACCCAGGAGCTCGCGAGGGAACGCAAACGCCTCGACCTGGAACTGGAATTTTTCAAGAACGACCCCGCCAAAGTGCCGGCAAAACTGAAGCGGCAGATCGAACAGAACGTGAACGACGTCGAGGCGCAAAAGCGCTTCGTGGCGGCCCAGGAAGAGGAAAAGCGGCGCATCAACTTCCGCTTCGACGAAGAACTGGTGAAGTTGCGCCAGCTCTGGGCGCAGCGCGCCACGCCGGTCACGCCCAGGCCGCACGCGAGTGCGGCGGCTACCGCGAAGGCGGCGTCGAGCGCGCCCGCCCGGCCCTGAGTCTTTGCGCGTTCAGGCGCCGAGCTTCTTGCGCAGCAGTTCGTTCACCTGCGCCGGATTGGCCTTGCCCTTGCTCGCCTTCATCGCCTGGCCCACCAGCGCGTTGAACGCCTTGTCCTTGCCGGCCTTGAACTGGGCCACGTTATCCGGGTTGGCCGCGATCACGTCGTCGACGATCTTTTCCAGCGCACCGGCGTCGTTCATCTGCTTGAGGCCCTTGGCTTCGATGAGGGCGTCGACGTCTGCCGCTTCACCATTCCACAGCGCATCGAACACCTGGCGCGCGGCGTTGTTGGAGATCGTGCCATCGGCGATGCGCCCGATGAGCGATGAGAGCATCGCGGCCGTGACTGGCGCCTTCTCGATACCGGCTTCACTCGCGTTGATGCGGCGCGACAGCTCGCCCATGATCCAGTTGCTGGCCAGCTTGGGTTGCTGGCTGGCTTTTGCCGCCGCCTCGAAATACGCCGCCATCGCCTTGCTCTGGGTGAGCGTCGTCGCGTCGTACTCCGGCAGTCCATAGTCCTTCACGAAGCGCGCGGCCATCACGCGCGGCAATTCGGCCATCTGCGAGCGCACGCGCTCCACCCACTCGGGCGCGACCACCAGCGGCGGCAGGTCGGGGTCGGGGAAGTAGCGGTAATCGGCCGCGTCTTCCTTGGTGCGCATCGCGCGAGTTTCGCCCGTGTCCGGGTCGAACAGAACCGTGGCCTGCTCGATCGCGCGGCCGTCCTCGATCTCCTCGATCTGCCAGCGGATCTCGAAGTCGATGGCCTGCTGCATGAACTTGAAGCTGTTCAGGTTCTTGATCTCGCGCCGCGTGCCCAGCGGCCCGCCCGGCTTGCGCACCGAAACGTTGGCGTCGCAACGGAAACTGCCTTCCTGCATGTTGCCGTCGCAGATGCCGATCCAGGTGACGATCTTGTGCAGCTCTTTCGCATAGGCCACGGCTTCATCCGAGGAGCGCATGTCGGGTTCGGTGACGATCTCCAGCAACGGCGTCCCGGCGCGATTGAGGTCGATGCCCGATTGGCCGACGAAATCCTCGTGCAGCGACTTGCCGGCGTCTTCCTCGAGGTGCGCGCGAACCAGCCGCACCGATTTTTTCTCGTCGCCCAAGTAGAACTCGACGCTGCCGCCCTGCACCACCGGAATCTCGTACTGGCTGATCTGGTAACCCTTGGGCAGGTCGGGATAGAAATAATTCTTGCGCGCGAAGATGCTGCGCGATGCGATGTGCCCGTTGACAGCCAGGCCGAATTCGATGGCACGCTCCACCGCGCCCTTGTTCATGACCGGCAGCGTGCCCGGTAACGCGAGATCCACCGGGCTGGCCTGCGTGTTCGGTTCCGCGCCGAAGGCCGTGGGCGCGCGGCTGAAGATTTTCGATTGGGTCGACAGCTGCGTGTGCGTCTCGAAGCCGATGACGACTTCGTAACCCTGGATGAGTTTCGCGGTCATCTTAAAAACCTTCCGGCTTGCGCAGATGGTAATCAGTGGCTTGCTGGAAACGATGCGCGGCGTTCAGCAGCCTCGCCTCCGCGCAGTAGTTGCCGATCAACTGCAATCCCACGGGCATCTGCGCCGCACCAAAACCGCAAGGCACGCTCATTCCCGGCAAGCCGGCCAGCGACGCGGGCAAGGTGAAGATGTCGGCCAGGTAGTTGGCCACGGGATCGTCCGAGCGCTCGCCGATCTTCCATGCCACCGTCGGCGCGACCGGCCCCGCAATCACGTCGCATTGCTTGAACGCCTGCTGGAAGTCATCGGCGATCAGCCGCCGGATCTTCTGCGCCTGCAGGTAGTACGCGTCGTAGTACCCATGCGAGAGCACGTAGGTGCCGATCATGATGCGGCGCTTGACCTCGTCGCCAAAACCTTCGGCACGCGTCTTCTTGTACATGTCCATCAGGTCGGCGTACTGGCTGGCGCGATGCCCGAACTTCACGCCGTCGAAGCGCGAGAGGTTGGAGGACGCTTCGGCCGGCGCGATGATGTAGTACACCGGGATCGACAGCTCGGTGCGCGGCAAGGATATTTCGACCAGCTTGGCGCCGAGCTTGCCGTACTGTTTCAAGGCCGCGTCGATCGCAGTGCGCACGTCGGGAGCCAGCCCTTCGCCGAAGAATTCCTTGGGCACGCCGATGCGCAATCCTTCGATCGGGTCATTCAATGAACGAGCGAAATCTTCGGCCGGTCCATCGAGCGAAGTGGAATCGCGATCGGGATCGGGCCCGCAGATCGCCGAGAGCAGCAAAGCACAATCTTCGGCGCTGCGCGCCATCGGGCCGGCTTGGTCCAGGCTGGAGGCGAATGCGATCATCCCGTAACGCGAGGCGCGGCCATACGTCGGCTTGATGCCCGTGATGCCGCAAAAGGATGCCGGCTGGCGGATCGATCCGCCGGTGTCCGTTCCCGTGGCCGCGGGCGCGAGCCGCGCCGCTACCGCGACGGCGCTGCCGCCCGAAGAGCCGCCCGGGATGCGCGAGCGGTCCCACGGATTGAGCACAGGCTTGAACGCGGAGTTCTCGTTGGACGAACCCATGGCGAACTCATCGCAATTGAGCTTGCCAAGCGTGACTGCGCCGGCCTTCGCAAGATTTGCGACCACCGCGGCGTCGAACGGGGAGCGATAGTTCTCCAGCATTTTCGAGCCGGCCGTGCTCGCAAAATCCTTGGTAACAAAAATATCCTTGTGCGCGATGGGCACGCCGAGTATCGGCGCAGCGTCGCCGGATGAAAGGCGATCGTCCGCGGCGCGCGCCTGCGCCAGCGTGACTTCTTCATCGACTTGCAGGTACGCGCCAAGCGCGGCGTGCTTCGCGCCGCGCGCCAGAAAGTGCTGTGCTGCCTCGACGGCCGACACTTTTTTCGCGCGAAGTTGTGCCGCGAGTTCAGCCACGCCGAGTTCATGCAGCGCGCTCATTCGATGACCTTGGGAACCAGGAAAAGCCCGCGTTCCACCGCCGGCGCGCTGCGCTGATTGGCTTCGCGCTCGATCGGCTCGCTCGCCACGTCGTCGCGCAGGCGTAAGTCGACCTCCCGCACTGCAGCCACGGGATGCGGCAGCGGCTCGATGCCGGTCGTATCCACGGCCTTCATTTTCTCGACGATCGCGAAAAATTCATTGATTTGCGCCAGCATGCGCTCGCCCTCGGAAGCGCTCAGCTCCAAGCGGGCGAGGTGGGCGATTCGGGCGATGTCCTGGGGGTTCAGAGCCATGGGAAAAAGCGCGGCGAAAACAGATGTAAACGCGAAATTTTGACCCGCCACGGATCAGTTATTCACAGGGGATCGGGTATTATCCCGCCTTTAGTGCAGCACCTCGGCAGCGGGGTTTAAGCGCACCAGAAAACGCGGCTACCCAAGCAACAAACATGAACGACAAGGCCGGGGCCCCCGGGCATGCCCGCCCTGCCAGCGAGAGGACTTCCTGATGTTCGGATCTTTCCGTCGGTACTTTTCAACCGACCTGGCGATCGACCTGGGCACGGCCAACACGCTGATCTTCGTGCGCGACAAGGGCATCGTGCTGGACGAGCCCTCCGTGGTCGCCATCCGCCACGAAGGCGGCCCGCAAGGCAAGAAGACGATCCAGGCCGTCGGCCACGAAGCCAAGGCGATGCTCGGGAAAGTGCCCGGAAACATCGAGGCCATCCGGCCGATGAAGGACGGCGTGATCGCCGACTTCACCGTCACCGAGCAGATGCTCAAGCAGTTCATCAAGATGGTCCATCCGCGCTCGATGATGCGGCCGTCCCCGCGCATCATCATCTGCGTGCCTTGCGGGTCCACGCAGGTGGAACGCCGTGCCATCCGCGAATCGGCGCTGGGCGCGGGCGCCTCCGAGGTGTACCTGATCGAGGAGCCAATGGCCGCCGCGATCGGCGCCGGCCTGCCAGTGTCGGAAGCTTCGGGCTCGATGGTGGTGGACATCGGCGGCGGCACCACGGAGGTGGGCGTGATCTCGCTAGGCGGGATGGTCTACAAGGGCAGCGTGCGTGTCGGCGGCGACAAGTTCGACGAAGCCATCATCAGTTACATCCGCCGCAACTACGGCATGTTGATCGGCGAGCCCACCGCCGAAGCCATCAAGAAGAACATCGGCTCGGCCTTTCCCGGCAGCGAAGTCAAGGAGATCGAGGTCAAGGGCCGCAACCTGTCCGAGGGCGTGCCGCGCTCGTTCACGATTTCCTCGAATGAAATCCTGGAAGCGCTGACTGACCCGTTGAACAACATCGTGTCGGCGGTGAAGAACGCGCTGGAGAGCACGCCGCCCGAACTGGGCGCCGACATCGCCGAGCGCGGGATGATGCTCACCGGCGGCGGCGCGCTGCTACGCGACCTCGATCGCCTGCTGGCCGAGGAAACCGGCTTGCCGGTGCTGGTGGCCGAAGACCCGCTGACCTGTGTGGTGCGCGGCTGCGGCATCGCACTGGAACGCATGGAGCGGCTGGGAAGTATTTTTACCAGCGAATGACGAATGACGGATGACGCCGGCTCTGCCGGGCATGACAAAGAACTGCAGTAACCGGACAATCCGGGCACGGACGCCCATTTGTCATTCGTCATCCGTCATTCGTCATGCCTTTAGGTACCCTGGACCGCAATCCCCCGCCCTTCTTCAAGCAGGGGCCATCCGCGCTGTCCAAGCTGATGGTGTTCAGCGCGCTCGCGTTGTTCCTGATGGTGGCCGACACGCGCTTTCGCATTTCGCAGCCCCTGCGCGCGGCTGTTGCGACCGTGCTGTATCCGCTGCAGTGGGCGGCGCTGCGCCCGGTGCTGGCGGTGCGCTGGAGCGCGGAATATTTCGAGTCGCTCGCCAGCGCCCAGCGTTCGGAAGAGGCGGCGCGCGCCAAGCTGGCGCAGCAGTCGCAGCGCGCCAACCAGGTCGAGCAACTGACGCTGGAGAACTCGCGGCTGCGCAAACTGCTGGAATTGCGCGAACGCATCGCGACGCCGGGCATTGCGGCGGAAGTGTTGTATGACGCGGCCGACCCCTACACGCGCAAAGTGATCCTCGACAAGGGCATGACGCAAGGCATCGAGGCCGGCTCCCCCGTGGTCGACGAGTCCGGCGTGCTGGGCCAGGTGACCCGCGTGCATCCGCTGGTCAGCGAAGTGACACTGGTGACCGACCGCGAGCAGGCGATTCCGGTGCTCAACACCCGCACCGGCGCGCGCAGCGTGGCCTATGGCGATCCGTCCTCGCATGGCGGCTCGATGGAATTGCGCTTCATGGCCGGCAATGCCGACGTGCAGCCCGGCGACCTGCTGACCACCAGCGGCGTGGATGGCGTCTATCCGCCGGGCCTGCCGGTCGCGAAGGTGGAGAAGGTGGAGCGGCGCGCCGATTCAGGCTTCGCGCGCATCTCTTGCAAGCCGCAGGCGCTGGTGGAAGGCGCGCGGCACGTGCTGGTGCTGTTTCCGATCTCGGGCCAGCTGCCGCCGCGGCCCGCGCCCGAAGATGCGCCGGCGGGCATCAAGAAGGGCGGCAGGAAATGAAAGGGACGACTCGATGATCATGCGTCCCGGCCAGCAGCTGCTGCTGCCCGCCAATCCGATCTTCATCTGGGGCAGCCTGCTGATGGCGCTGGTGGTGAACATGCTTCCGCTGGGCCGCACCGCCTGGACGCCCGACTGGCTGATCCTGGTGCTGGTGTTCTGGAGCGTGCACCAGCCCCTGCGCGTGGGCATCGGCGCGGCCTTCGTATTCGGCCTGGCGATGGACGTGCACCAGGCGGCGCTGCTGGGCCAGCACGCGCTGGCGTACACGGCCCTGAGTTTTTTCGCGATCACGATCCATCGCCGCCTGCTGTGGTTCACCGTGCCCTCGCAGGCGATCCAGGTACTGCCGCTGTTTGCCGCCGCCCACGCGATCGAACTGGCGATCCGGATGCTGACCGGCGGCGCCTACCCCGGTTGGACCGTGTTCCTGCCTCCGCTGATCGAGGGCCTGCTGTGGCCGGTGATCAGTGTGTTACTTCTCGCCCCACAGCGCCGCGCACCGAATCCGGATGAGAATCGGCCCCTATAGGGAAATGACGAATGACTTCGCGGCGCTTGATGACAAATGACCGGCGGTGCAGGGCAGGCGCTCGCGGAGTCATTCGTCATTTGGTCATCGTCATTCGTCATTTGGTCATGCGCCATCCGTCATCGCATGAAGGTCGCACATGACTGAAATGCGCAACGTCGAAGCCGACCTGTCGCGCTTTCGCGTGCGGGTGCTGGTGGCCAGCCTGGCGGTGGTGACGGCGTTCCTGCTGCTCTGCGCGCGGCTGGTGTATCTGCAGGTGTACCGGCACGCGGACTTGAGCGAGCAGGCCGAGAACAACCGCACCACGATCGTTCCGGTCGTTCCCAACCGCGGCCTGGTGCTCGATCGCAATGGGATCGTGCTGGCCACCAACTTTTCCGCTTACACGCTGGAGATCACGCCGTCGCGCCTGACCACCGCCAGCCTGGAAAAAACCATCGACGATCTCTCGCACGTGATCGAGATCCAGCCGCGCGACCGGCGCCGCTTCAAGAAGCTGCAGGAAGAAACCAAGAACTTCGAATCGCTGCCGATCCGCACGCGCCTGACCGATGAAGAAGTGGCGCGCTTCGCGGCGCAAAGCTATCGATTTCCCGGCGTCGACATCAGGGCGCGCCTGTTTCGCAATTACCCGTGGGGCGAACTGGCCAGCCACGTGATCGGCTACATCGGCCGCGTGAACCAGGCCGAAAAGGCCGCGATGGAAGATTGGGACGAGGACAAGCAGGCCAATTACCGGGGCACCGACTACATCGGCAAGCTGGGAATCGAGCAGAGTTACGAAGAGCAGTTGCACGGCATCACCGGCGTCGACCTGGTGGAAACTTCCGCCGGCGGGCGCGCCGTGCGCAAGCTGGCCAGCCACCCTTCCACGCCTGGCAACACGGTGGTGATGTCGATCGACATCAAGCTGCAAAAGCTGGTGGAGGACCTGTACGGCGACCGCCGCGGCGCGCTGGTGGCGATCGATCCCAAGACCGGCGAGGTCCTGGCCTTCGTCAGCAAGCCGACCTTCGATCCCAACCTCTTCGTCGATGGCATCGACAGCGAGAACTGGGTGGCGCTCAATGAATCGATCGACAAGCCGCTGCTCAATCGCGCATTGCGGGGCACCTACGCGCCTGGGTCCACGTACAAGCCTTTCATGGCGCTGACTGCATTGGAAACCGGCAAGCGCACGCCGCAGCAAACCATCTTCGATCCGGGCTTCTTCAATTTCGGCGGGCATCGCTTCCGCGACGACAAGGAAGGCGGCCACGGCACGGTGGACATGTACAAGTCGATCGTGCAGTCGTGCGACACGTACTACTACATGCTGGCCAACGACCTGGGCGTGGACACGATCCATGACCACATGCAGCGCTTCGGCCTGGGTGAGCTCACCGGCATCGACATCCAGGGCGAGTCGCGCGGCCTGCTGCCGTCCACTGCCTGGAAACGCGCGGCCTATCGCAAGCCCGAGCAACAGAAGTGGTACGCCGGCGAAACCATTTCGCTGGGCATCGGCCAGGGCTACAACAACTTCACGATGCTGCAGATGGCCTCGGCGGTGGGAACCCTGGCCAACGACGGCATCAAGATGAAGCCGCACCTGGTGCAAAAAGTGGTGGACGTGGTCACGCACGAGCCGACCGAAACAGCGGTGCGCCAGACCATGGGCGAGCGCATCGCCAAGCCCGAGAACATCGCGATCATCCGCAAGGCGATGGTCGGCGTGAACCTGGAAGGCACGTCGTCCGCCGCCTTTCGCGGTGCGCCTTACACCAGCGGCGGCAAGACCGGCACGGCGCAGGTGGTCACGATCAAGCAGGGCGAGAAGTATCACGCGTCACAGGTGGACGAGCGCCATCGCGACCACGCGCTGTTCACCGCGTACGCGCCGGCCGACGATCCGAAAATCGCGATCGCGATGATCGTGGAGAACGCCGGCTTCGGCGCCCAGGCAGCGGCGCCGATCGCGCGTCGCGCCTTCGACTATTACCTGATGGGGCTGTATCCCAGCGAAGAAGACCTCGCGGCGGTGCGCGAGGGCAAGGCCACCACGCCGATCGGCAAGCAGCGCAGCGCGGCCGAGGCGGCCTGGCCGCCGGGCGGTGCCGGCGGCGCTGCGAGCCCGGGCGCCGCTGCTTCGGCGTCGCAGGCAGCTGCTTCGAAAGCGGCGGCCGTGGCGCTCGTGCCGGCCTCGGCCGCCGTCAAGACCTCGGTACGCTAAGCACTGCCTGAAGAGTCGCGGGGCGACTCTTCACGACGACGTTAGTTCGAGGACGGTCCGAGCACGTCGCCGAACAGCACGTACTGCTTGCCGTTGAATTTCTCGAGCTGGCCCTGCTCGATGGGAGCGTGGTCCTTCGGCCCGGTGTTGATCACGATGCCGGGCAACAGCAGCGGCTGCTTGAAGTTCTTCAGGTTCTCAGCCTGCTTCATGATGTTCGCGCGGCTGAAATCGGTGCCGCATTGACGCAGCACCTGCTCCATGGTCTGCGCCACGATGTACGCGTAGATGTTGCTGCCGTCGTGCACGTCGCCGTCGCGGTAGTACTTGGCCATGAAGGCGCGCCACTTCAGCATGGCCGGGTCGTCCTTCCATTGTGGGTCATCCGCGTCCTTGTAGTACGCGACGGTCACGACGTCCACGGCCTTTTCCAGGCCGGCGGGCGTGAGCACCGAGCCGACCGAGGCGCTGACGTTGTTGATGATGTGCAGCGGCTTCCAGCCCGAGTCGTACACCTTGCGCACGGCCTGCGCGCCGAATTTCGGCGTCGTGATGTTGATGAACGTGTCGGCGCCGGAGGCCTTGAGCGTCAGGATCTGCGAATCGACCGTCGGATCGGTGACCTCATACGTGGCTTCCTTCACGATCATCGTGTTGGCCTTGGCGCCCAAACCGTCCTTGACGCCCTTGAGCACGTCCTTGCCGTAGTCGTCGTTCTGGTAGAGGATCGCGATTTTCGCGTTCGGCTTGGTCTTGAGCAGGTATTTGGCGTAGATCTGCCCTTCGGTCTGGTAGCTCAGGTTGAAGCCCATGGTCCAGGGGAAATCCTTCGGGTCGTTCCACTTGGTCGCGCCGGTGGCCACGAACAGGTGCGGCACCTTCTTGGCATTGACGTACTTGTGGATCGCCGAGTTGGGCGGCGTGCCCAGCGTCTGGAACAGCGCCACCACGTTGTCCTGTTCGACCAGCTTGCGCACCTGCTCCACGGTCTTGGGCGGGCTGTAGCCGTCGTCCAGCGAGATCAGCTCGATCTTGTAGCCATTGATGCCGCCCTGGTCGTTGATCATCTTGAAATAGGCCTGCTGCAGCTTGCCGATGGTGCCGTAGGCCGAGGCGGGGCCGCTGTAAGGCATGGTCTGCCCCAGCTTGATTTCCTTGGCGCCGGATTGCGCCGCCGCAGGACCGGCGAACAGCACGCCACTGAGCGCGAGCGATGCCGCCACCCAGGATAGTTTCGGGAATTTGACGCGAGTCATGTTGCTTCCTTTCGAGACGTCACACTTGCACATATCGGGCTTGCGCCCGTTCCTAACTCTTGCTCCATCGGTGGCGCAGGTATCGGATCGCGCCCGCGACCCCACCCGGCATGACATACATGAAGCCGATCAAAAACACGCCGTAGATGGCCCACGGCGCTGCTTTGGAAATATCGTCGGCGATGTTGGGGATGAACTGGATGAACAACGCGCCGTACAGCGCGCCAGAGATCGACGCCAGCCCGCCGACCACCATGCCCACGACAAAAGTCAGCGACAGGAAGAAGTTGAAGGAGTCGGGCGAAGCGAACTGCACCCCGATCGCCGCCAGCGCGCCGGCGATGCCGGTGTACAGCGCGGAGATGCCAAAGGTGATCGATTTGTACATTGCCGTGTTCACGCCCATGGCCTGCGCGGCGATGGGCTGGTCGCGGATGGCCACCAGCGCGCGGCCGATCCGCCCGCGCAGCAGGTTCCATCCGAGGAAGAACAGCAGCACCGTCCACGCCAGCGTGAAGAAGTAGAGCCATTGGTCTTGCGACACCGGCAGCCATTCCGGCGCGTCGGGCTTGATGATGACGATGCCCATGGCGCCACCGGTATAGTGCTCCAGGCTCTTGTGCTTGAGGATTTGCGGCATCGCGACACCCAGGGCAAACGTGGCGAGCGCGAGATACAAGCCTTCGAGCCGCAGCGCCGGCAAACCGAACAGGAATCCGGCCACCAGGCACACCACGCCGGCGACGGGGATGGTCGCCCAGTACGGAAAGTTCGCTTTGTCCATGAGAATGGCCGCGGTGTAGGCGCCGATGGCGAAGAAGGCGCCGTGCCCCAGCGAAATCTGGCCGTTGAAGCCGGTGAGCATGTTCAGCCCCAGCAGCGCGATCGAGTACGACAGCGCCATGGTCAACTGGAAGATGCGGTAGTTGCCGAGCAGGAAGGGCACCGCGCACGCGATCACCAGCAGCACGACCAAACCGAGAATCTTGCGCTGGCTGAGCGCGGGCTGGCCGATGCGCGTGGTCGGCGCCGCGGCATCGGCGCGGATCGCGGGAGTCTGGATGGCGGGTGTCTGCATCGCGGGAGTTTCCTGCCTATACCCTGGCTACGTGTACTTTGCCGAACAGCCCGGAAGGCCGCACCACCAGCACGCCGACGATGATGACGAGCGCGACCGTCAGCTTGACTTCGCTGCCCAGGTACAGCCCGACGACGTTCTCCAGCACGCCGACGATGAAGCCCCCGAGCACCGCACCGCCCGGATTGTCGATGCCTCCCAGCAGCGCGCCGGCGAACGCATAGAGCAGGATGCCCCCCATCATGTTGGGCTCCAGGAACACGATGGGCGCCACCATGATCCCGGCAATCGCGCCGATCGCCGAGGCCAGTCCCCAGCCCAGCGCGAGCATCCAGCCCACACGCACACCCACCAGCCGGCTGGACACCGCGTTCTGCGCGGCGGCGCGCATCGCGAGGCCCAGCGGCGTGAAGCGGAAAAAGCCGAACACCAGCAGCAAGACGACCAGCGTCACACCCATCGAGCCCAGCTCGTGGGAGCCGACGTAGGAGTTGCCGAACAGCGGCTGCGACGGGAATGGGCTGGGGAACGGCTTGATGGTGTAGGTATAAATCCAGCCGGCGAGGCTGTTGAAGATCACCAGCAGGCCGATGAACACGATCACCACCGACAGGATGGGCGCGTTCTCCACCGGCTGGATGATGACGCGCTCGATGACGACGCCGCCGATGAAGGCGATCGCTACCGTGATGAAAAACGCACCCCAGTAAGGCACGCCGGCCTGCATCAGCGTCCAGGCGAGATAGGTGGCGAACATCGCCATCTCGCCCTGCGCGAAGTTCACCAGGTGCGTGGCCTGGTAGATCATCACCAGCGCCAACGCCATGCTGGCGTAGATCCCGCCGGTGGCGAGGCCCGACAGGATCTGGCGTAGCAGCAGTTCCAATTCCATATGCTTCAGTAGCCGAGGTAGGAGCGGCGCACCGACTCGTCGCTGCGGATCGATTCGGCGGTGCCGGAAATCACCACGCGGCCGGTCTCCAGCAGGTAAGCGTGGTCGGCCAGGCGCAGCGCGAGCGCGGCGTTCTGCTCCACCAGCAGCATGCTGACGCCATCGGACTTGTTGATGGTGCGGAAGATTTCGAACAGCTCCTGCACGATCAGCGGGGCCAGCCCGAACGAAGGCTCGTCCAGCAGCAGCAGCCGCGGCTTGAGCATCAGGGCGCGCGACACGGCCAGCATCTGCTGCTCACCGCCCGACAACGTGCCCGCCTGCTGCCGGCGGCGCTCGCGCAGGCGCGGAAAATAGGCGTAGATGCGCTCGTAGTCGGCTTGCACCTGCTCGCGGTCCTTGCGCGTGTAGGCACCAATGCGCAGGTTCTCTTCCACCGTGAAATTCAGGAAGGTGCCGCGGCCATCGGGCACATGCGCCACGCCCATGCGCACGATGCTTTCGGTGGCTTTGCCATCGATGCGCTCGCCATCGAGCAGCACCTCGCCCTGCGTGGCGACCATGCCGCACATCGCGCGCAAGGTGGTGGTCTTGCCGGCGCCGTTGGCGCCCAGGATGGTGGTGATGCCGCCCTTGCCCACATCGAAGTCGATGCCGTGCAGCACCTTGGTGTTGCCGTATTGCGCGCGCAGTCCGCGCACGCGCAGGATGCTGCCGTCCATCGCGGCGCTCATGCCTCGACCCCGAGATACGCGCGGATCACATCCGGGTTGTTCTGCACTTGCGCGGGCGTGCCGTCGGCGATCTTGCGGCCGAAGTCCAGGGCGACCACCTGGTCGGACACGCGCATCACCAGGTTCATGTGATGCTCCACCAGCAGGATGGTGAGCGCCAGTTCGCTCTGGATTCGTCGCAGCAGCTGGCGCAGGCCATCCACTTCCTCGTGGTTCAGTCCGCCGGCCGGCTCATCCAGCAGCAGCAGCTTGGGCTCGCTCATCAAGGCGCGCGCGAGTTCGACGCGCTTCTGGGTTCCGAAGGGCAAGTCCGCCACCGGCTTTTGCTCCACCGCGCGCAGCTCCAGCAGTTCGATGACATGCGCGGCGCGCTCTCCAAGACGCCGTTCCTCGCGCCGCACGTGCGGCATCCGCAATGCATTGGCCAGAAAGCCGCTCTCGCTGCGGCAATGGCCGCCGATCATCACGTTCTGCCACACGCTCATGGTGCGGAACAGCGCCAGGTTCTGGAAGGTGCGCCCGATGCCCAGTGCCGCGATGCCGTGCGGCGCCGTGTCGGTGAGCGGCCGGCCTTCGAACAGGATGCTGCCCTCGCTGAACGTGTAAAGCCGCGACAGGCAATTGAACAAAGTGGTCTTGCCCGCGCCGTTGGGACCGATCAGGCCGGCAATGGTCTGCGGAGCCACCGCGAAGGACACCTGGTCCAGGGCCGTGATGCCGCCGAAACGCACTGTCACGCCGGACACTTCCAGCAGGGCGGCGGAGGCGGACGAGGGCATAGGGGCGCTTGCGGTTCCTGGATGTGGAAGCGACGTTATGCCCCGCTGCCACCGGGGGACCAACAGTAAAAACCCGCGCGCAAGCGCGCGGCGGCGGCTGTCGCCTAAGCGTCAGCCGGTCTGCGGCAATAGCCAGCCGCCAACCTCATCGGGCATGCGCCGCACATGCCCCGGCACATGCCCATCGGGAAAGCCCACATGCCCGCCCTGAGACGGCTGCCACAGCGTGACCTGTGCGCTCACCTCATCCGCTCGAGGAAGGCTGGCCGCCGGCACGAACGGATCGTTCAAGGCGTTGAGCGCGAGCGCCGGAATGCGGATGCGGCGCAGGTGCGGCCGCGCCGAGGCGCGGGCATAGTAATCGTCCGCGTCCTTGAATCCGTGCAGCGGCGCGGTGAACAGATCATCGAAGGTATGCAGGTTGGTGGCCGCCATGAGACGAGCGCCGTCGAACAGACCCGGATGACGCCTGAGCTTTTCCATCGCCTTCGGTTTCATGCTGCGCAGGAACATGTTCGTATAGACCAGCCGGTTGAAGCCGCGCCCGATGGCGACCGCCCCGGCAGCGAGATCCAGCGGCGAGCAGACGGCGGCCACCGCCCGCACGCAACTGGCGGCCGAATCGCCGGCTTCGGCGGCCCAACGCAACAGTGCGTTGCCGCCCAGCGAAACT
>Ga0068855_100004441_pt1 | contig 17133 bp, 19 predicted proteins | sample KBSCornC52_FD_66592 | JGI IMG/M metagenome (GOLD analysis project Ga0068855, IMG submission 66592) | Corn rhizosphere microbial communities from Kellogg Biological Station, Michigan, USA - KBS Corn C5-2 | ecosystem: Host-associated > Plants > Roots > Rhizosphere > Soil ...
CCGCTTGCGGCGGTGACGGTGGTGGTGCTGCGTCGAGCACCTAGAGAATGTCGTAGAGCGTCGCCGCGATGGTCAGCACGCTCGTCACCGCGACGGCGAGCAGAGCCCATGGCGCCCACCATGGCCATGACAGTTTATGCGTCTCGTTTCGGTCCGTCATGTCCAAGACTCACTTGTCCCACCGCCCGCCTGGCTTCGAAGGAATTTTTCGGCGACGCGGCGAGGCTGAAACGCGCGAGCAGCAAAATGGCCTAAATGGTTAAGACTCCTGCCTGAATCGTTCGTCGGAGCTATTATAACGTCCTCCTAAACTGTTGATTTTCCAAGTATCTACAGCAGCTTAGCGGCCGTGTCGGAACGCCGACGTTCATTGACTTTTGGTTAACGCGGATGCAGATTGGCCGTCTTGACTCAGTCAAGGGGGCAACCATGACAACTTCCGTTTCCAACAAGAATCGCATGTATTTTACGATCGCGGGCATCCTCGCGGTCGGTGTCGGTGCGTACGGCCTTGGGCGGGTCTATCCGCCGCTCGGCCCAAGTCAGGGCACGATCGGAGCGGCCCAGCGCTATGTTTCGCCGCAGGTCACCCAGGCTGACGTGACTCTCGGCGACACGTCGGTTCCGGAGCTCATGCAAACCGATGCTTTCGAGCTGATGGTTCATGATCCGAGCTTCCGCGCGCTTGCCGCGAGCCCGGGCTTCCAGGCCCTTGCCGCTCAGCCGCAGGTGATGGCCGCGCTGATGGCCGATCCGAAAGCCTTTGCTGCGCTGGCGGCCAATCCGAGCGCCTTCGCCGGCGTTGCGAATGCCGCGCTCAAGGCGGCGTCGCTGGCGCCGAATGCGCATAATGCAAATGCCGCGCTGATGGGCCTCGCTGGCCAACATTCAGCGGCTTTGCAGGCCTTGGCTTCGCATCCGGAGGCGTTTGCCGCGATTGCGGCGAACCCCGCGGCCTTTGCAAACCTCGCGTCGAACGCGAACGCCGGACATAATGCGGCGAGTGCGGCGCTCAATGCCAACATGGCGAACAACGCTCGCGCCCTCCAGGGTCTCGCCGCTGACGCCAAGGCCATGTCGGCGCTCAACGCCGATCCGAAGGTATTCAGCGCTTTCGCTGCCAACGCCGGGGTCTTCAAGGCCTATTCGGCGCAGCCGGCGGCGCTCGCGGCGGCGGCCGCAAACGCAGCGGCGGCGGCAAATCAGCTGCAGTCGGCGGGCATCTCCAGTTCGGCGATGGCGGCACTGGCGGCGAACCCGTCGGCCTTTGCGTTGCTCGCCGGGCAGCCGGCGGCGCTCGCGGCGATTGCGGGTCACTCGAATGCCTTCGCGGCGCTGGCCGGCCATCCGGCAGCGCTTGCGGCGATCATGGCGAATCCGTCGGCGTTCAGCAGTTATGCGAGCAGCGCCAATTCGTTCCAGAGCGCCGCGTCGCAGGCAGCGTCCAATGCCAGCATGGCGCACAACGCCGTCGCGTTCCAGCAGCTTGCGGCGGACAATAAGGCGATGTCGGCGCTGAACGCGGATCCGAAGGTCTTCGCGTCCATGGCCAGCAACTCGCTCGCCTTTGCGAGCCTCGCGAGCAGCGCGCACAACATGAGCCCGCAACTGCTCGCGGCGATTGGCAGCAACGCGTCTGCGTTCTCAAGCCTGGCCAGCAACGCCGGGCAGCTGAGTGCTGCGTCGAAGGCGCTGCAGGCGCTTGATGCGCATTCGCTTGTCGCGTCGGCATCTGCGGCGAGCGCGCTCAACGCCGCGGCATCGCAAGCCGTGCTCGCCAACCCCTCCGCTTTTTCGGCAATGATGGCGAACCCAAGGGCCTTCGCGGCGCTTGCGTCGCAGCCGGCCGCACTGGCGGCGTTGTCGTCGAACCAGAAGGCATGGGCGGCGCTGGCCGGTCACCCGAACCTGGCCGCGCTGATGGCCAATCCGAGCTTCTCGGCGGCGCTCAACCAGGCTGGAGTTTCGCAGGCAGCTTCTCAGTCGCACTCCGACTGACGCAGCGGTCTGGGGGGACCGTTAATGGGGGCTAAGGGGGCAAACGGGCGCCGGCGTGCATATCGCACGCTGGCGCTCGTCCTCGCATCTTCCGCCACCGCGGCCTTCGCCCAGACGCCGGCCAAGCAACCGCCTCCGCCGCCACCGGCCGACACCACCACGGTCGTCGAAAAGCCCGATTCCGTCCCACCGCAGCCGACGGGAACGCCGCCATCGGAGCCCGTGACGCCCGCGCCCACCAAGCCGAACGCGCCCGAGCAGGAGCCCAAGCACGTCCCCCAGGACGCATCGGGCTTCCATCTCACGACGCTCGAGACCAAGAACCTCACGCTTCTCTACATCGATCCGATCCAGACCTACCTGACGCCTTACCTCGGCCGGGCGTTCGAGAACTCCCTCGCCTTCCACGAGAGGAACTTGCACTGGAAGCCGTGGGAGAAGGTGACGATCCTGCTCAAGGACTTCTCCGATTACGGGAACGCTGCGGCGCTCGGCAGCCCAAGCGACATGGTCCTGCTCGACGTCGCGCCTTTGTCGCTGTCGATGGAGGCTTTTTCTCCGGGCGAGCGCTTCTTCACGCTCATGAACCATGAGCTCACCCACGTCGGTACGATCGACGTTTGGGATGCGCACGATGCGGGCTGGCGGCGCTTCCTCGGCGGCAAGCCGGTGCCCCTTCAGAAGCACCCGATCTCGATCCTCTACAATTACCTGACGAGCCCGAGAAACCTCAGCCCGCGCTGGTACATGGAGGGAAGCGCGGTGTTCATGGAGACCTGGATGGCGGGCGGCCTCGGCCGCGCCCAGGGCGCCTATGACGAGATGGTCTGGCGCGCGAAGATCCACGACCACAGCCGCATTTTTTCGCCCTTGGGCCTGGAGAGCGAAGGGACCCAGGTCGACTTCCAGGTCGGCGCCAATTCCTACCTCTACGGCACCCGGTTCATGTCCTACCTCGCGCTCACTTATGGGCCCGAAAAGGTCAACGAGTGGCTTCGCCGCTCGCCGGACTCCGAGGGGTTTTACGCGAGCCAGTTTCGCCACGTCTTTGGAAAAAAGCTCGACGATGTGTGGGACGAGTGGATCGCGTTCGAGCGCAAGTTCCAGGAGCAGAATCTCGCCGAGCTCGCGAAATACCCGCTGACCGAACCAAAGCATCTCAGCCCTCGCGGCCTCGGCTCGATGTCGCGCGGCTTCGTCGACGAAAAGACCAACAGCCTGATTGCCGCGTTCCGCTGGCCGGGGAAGATCGGCTTCCTCGGGAAGATGGACCTCGCCACCGGAAAGATCAGCCACCTCACCGACCTCGATGGGATGATGCTCTACAAGGTGACCAGCGTCGCCTTCGATCCCTCGACCCGCACCGCCTTCTATACCAATCAGAATTACGCCTATCGTGACATCAACGCGATCAACGTCGACACGGGGAAGAAGCGGCGGCTGCTCACCGACGCGCGGATCGGCGATCTCGCTTTTGACCGCGCCGACAACAGCCTGTGGGGCATTCGCCACCAGAATGGCTTCGTCACGCTCGTGCGGATTCCGGCCCCTTATACGAGCTTCAACCAGATCAAGACGTTCCATTACGGCGAGATCATCTTCGACCTCGACGTCTCGCCGGACGGACAGCTGATCTCCGCCTCTTATGGCGGAGTCGATGGCAAGCAGTCGGTGAGGGTGTGGAAGACCTCCGATCTCGAACAGGGCAATTCCGAGGATCCGGTCGCGACGCTTTCGCTGCCGCCGTCGGTGCCGGAGATGTTCACCTTCACACCGGACGGCAAATATCTGCTGGGCAACGCCTATTACACGGGTGCCTCGAACATCTACCGGCTCGATATCGCGAGCAGCAAATGGGACGTCCTGTCCAACGCGGCGACGGGATTCTTCCGTCCGCAGCTTCGCCCGGACGGGTCGATGCTCGTTTACGATTACACCGGCGAGGGCTTCAATCCGTCGATCATCCAGCCGCAGGTCAAGCAGGACCTCGCGACCGTCAAGTTCCTCGGGACCGAGGTCGTGAATGCGCATCCCGAGCTGAAGACGTGGGGCGTCGGTTCACCGGCGAAGGTGCCGCTCGATGAGCTGATCACCGCCAGGGGCACTTACGATCCGTTCCACCGGATGCGCTTCGACGCGCATTACCCGATCGTGCAGGGTTATGATCAGAAGGCCGCGTTCGGTTATTACATCCACGTCGCCGACCCGCTGCAGTTCCGGCAATTCAGCGCGGATGTCTCCGTATCGCCCTACCATGTTCACGGCGGCGAGCGCCTACACCTCGACGCCGAATATCAGACGCCGAACTGGAAGCTGACCTACTGGCACAATCTCGCCGACGTCTACGACCTGTTCGGACCGGTGCTCCGCAGCCGGAAAGGCGATGCCGGAATCCTCAACTATACCAAGCCTCTGATTTACGATCCGCCCCGCCAGCTCGACGTCTTCGGGTTTGTCGCCGCCTATTTCGGACTCGACCAGCTGCCGGGCGCGCAAAACATCCCAAGCCCCAAGGACCTGCGCTCGGGCGAGATCGGGCTTCGATATACCAACAGCACCAAGGCGCTCGGCGGCGTCGATCATGAAAAGGGCGTGGACGCGCGCATCGCGGTCGGGACCGATCAGGCCGAAGGCCATTTCTTTCCCAGGATCTATGGCGGCGTCGACGTGGGCACGGCCTTGCCGTGGCCGAACAGCTCGGTGTGGCTCTATACCCACGCCGGGCTCGTCGGAGGCGAGCGGGAGAGTCCCCTTTCCGCCTACTATTTCGGTTCGTTCCGGAATAATTACGTCGATAACCGGCCGGAGAAGCGATACCGCGAGATGGAGTCATTCCCGGGCTTCGAGATTGACGAGATCGCCGCGCGAAAGTTCGCCCGGACGACGGGTGAGCTTAATCTTCCACCCGTCCGTTTTGCCGAGGTCGGAGCGCCCGCTTTCTATCTCAGCTACATCCGCCCGGCCCTGTTCGCCGGCGCGATGGCGACCGAGGACCAACAGGGCGAGGGTCACCATTATTACGACGTCGGCACTCAGCTCGACCTCAATTTCACGGTCATGCTGAGGCTGCCGATGACTTTCTCCGTCGGCGCAGCCGCGGGCTGGCAGGACGGCCACTATCGCAAGACCGAGTGGCTCGCCTCGTTGAAGATCATGTAAAGCGGTGAGCTCGATGGTTGTCGAAGCCGCTCATTGGGGCCTCGCGCTGGTGCCCGTCCTCGTGCTGCTCGCGATGTTCACCTGGCTCGACGCGTTCGAGCTGATGACCTTCCGCGAAATTTTCGTTCTGCTCCTGCTCGGCGGCCTCGCGGCGCTTGCGGCCTGGCCGATCAGCGGCCGGATGCTCGATACGTTGCCGATCGGCTTCTCCAACTACAGCCGATATGTCGCCCCCTGGATCGAGGAGGCGCTGAAGGGGCTGGTGATGATCGGCCTCTTCCGGCTCAACCGCATCGGTTACAAGCTCGACGCGGTCATCTCGGGCTTCGCGATCGGCGCCGGCTTCTCCGTCGTCGAGAACATTTTCTACCTGACGCTTTTCCCGAACTACGGCATGGGCACGTGGCTGGTCCGTGGCCTCGGCACCGCCGTGATGCACGGGACGACCCTCGCCCTTCTAGCGGCGATCGCTCATGAGCTTGCCGAGCGCGAAATGCGCGAAGCGGCGAGCGATTTCGCCTTCAATCTCCTGTGGTTGCTCCCGGGTTATCTTCTCGCGGTCGCGATCCACGTTTTGTTCAACCATTTCCCCGATCGCCCGATGCTGTCGATGATGGGCGCAATCATCTTTGCGCCGTTCGCTCTCATGGCCATTTTTCAATTCGGCACGGCGGAAGCTGAAAAGTGGCTCACCGTCGAACTTGCCGAACATAAAAAGCAACTCGAGGTCCTTCGCTCGGGCCAGTGGCCCGACAGCCTTTCCGGCCGCAAAATCGCCGCCCTCGCTTCGCGTCTCGATCCGGAAGCGGCCCGGCGGGTGCGGCGTTATTGGGAATTGCAGGCATGGCTCGTCGCCGAGGCCGAAGAGACCATGATCGAGGAGGCGGAAGGCGACGTTTCCATCGACCGCGACCAGATCAGGGCGGCCTTTGCCGAGCTCGCGGGCCTCAAGCGAGCGCTGGGCCGGAGCACCTTCACAGCCTTGAAGGCGATGCTTCCCTTCAGCCGCAACGACCAATGGGAAGTCTCCGAACTGAGGCAGCGCATCGCCCGCGACTGACGCGGATTTTCGGTCGCTATCGCCAAAACAGCCGATGCTGTATGGCTGCATCGCGGAAGGGACGTGGAGAAACGAACATGCCCCAATATGTGATCGAGCGTGAGATGCCTGGCGTAGGCGGGTTGCCAGCCGAAGATATCCAGATGGCCTCGCAAACTTCGTGTAACGTGCTCGGGGAACTCGGGCCGCAGATTCAGTGGGTCCACAGCTACGTCACCGACAACAAGCTCTATTGCATATACCGTGCGCCAAACGAGGAGATGATCCGCGAGCATGCGCGCCGCGGTGGATTCCCGTGCAACAAGATTTCGAAGGTGTATCGGACGATCGATCCGACCACGGCGGAATAGCAGCCGCTCGGACGCGGCCTTGATCGGGGTCAAGACTCCCCGCCAAACTCCTGATATTCAATGCTCAGAGGGGCAGAATGGCGGACGTATTCGTCTCCTATGCGCGTACCGATGAGGCAATGGCGGAGCGCGTCGCCGACGCGCTGCGCGCCGACGGCTATGAAGTCTGGCGCGACGACCAGCTTCCAGCGCACCGTGCCTACGCCGATGTCATTGAGGAACGTCTGAAGGCAGCCAAGGCGGTCGTTGTGTTGTGGTCCGCCGAAGCCGCCAAATCGCAATGGGTCCGCGCCGAAGCGGACGCGGCTCGGGCCTGGGGCACCCTGGTCCAGGCGACCTCCGACTCGAGCATCCCGCCGCTGCCTTTCAACCAGATTCAGTGCGCCGACTTGACCGGCTGGGATGGCAGCGGTGACGCGGCGGGCTGGCGAAAGCTCCGGAACAGTGTCGCCGTGCTCGTCGGACCGCCTCCCGCGGAGACCAAGGGCAAGCCGCGCCGAAGGCAGCTGTGCGTGTGCGTCCTGCCCTTCGCCAACATGAGCGGCGACGCCGAGCAGGAATATTTCAGCGACGGGATCACCGAGGACATTACAACCGACCTTTCGAAAATCTCCGCGCTTGGAGTGGTTGCGCGCAACACCGCCTTCACCTTCAAGGGCAAGTCGGTCGACGTCGCGGACATCGCGCGCAAGCTGGGTGTCAGCCACGTCCTCGAGGGCAGCGTCCGCAAGGCTGGCGGCCGCGTGCGGATCACCGCGCAGCTCATCGAGGGCGACACGGGCGAGCACCTCTGGGCCGAACGCTACGATCGCGATCTGGAAGACATTTTCGCGATCCAGGACGAAATCTCGAAGGCGATCGTCAGCGCGCTGAAGCTGAAGCTCCTGCCCCAGGAGAAGAAGGCGCTCGAACAGCGCGGCACGACCAATGCGGAGGCGTACAATCTCTACCTTCTGGCGCGCCAATATTGGGTGACCGGCAACCACGGCGATCCGCGCCGCGAGGAGCGGGTGATGCGCATTTGTAGCCGGGCCGTCGAGATCGATCCTTATTACGGCCAGGCTTGGGCGCTGCTCGCGATTGCCCAGTCGAACCTGCGCTACGGCTTCGGCTACGAGGTCGATGACGGTGTCGCCGCGGCGCACGCCGCGCTCGCGATCGACCCAACGAACGCCGAGGCGCACTGCGCGATGGCGCGGCGGCTCGAGGAGCGGGGACGCGACGAAGATGCGCTGGCCGAACTCCGGAAGGGCCTCGAGCTCAATCCGGACTCCTGGGAGCTGAACAAGGCACTCGCCAATTTCTACATGTTCCGCGGCAAGATCGCGGATGCGAGGCAGCACTTCGAGAAGGCCGCGGCCGTGATGGACACCGACTATCACGCGTGGGGAATGCTCACGAGCTGCCACTACGCGCTCGGGGATGACGAGATCGGCCTGGAGTCCGCGAAAATGACGCTTCAGCAGGTCGAGCAGGTCCTGTCGCAGGACCCGAGCAACGGTGCCGCGATCAGCTTTGGCGTGCACGCACTGGCCGTTCTGGGGGAGCGGGAGCGCGCGATGGAGTGGATGGAACGGGCGCTGCTGATCGATCCCGACAACCTCAACATGCGCTACAATTTCGCCTGCACGCTCGCGCGCGATTTCGGTGATCGCGAAGGCGCTCTGCATATGCTCGAGTCGTGCCTGTCACGGCTCCAGGGCTCGCTCGGAAATGTCGAGCACGACCCCGATCTCGACAGCATCCGCGACGACCCGCGTTTTCAGAAGGTCCTGGAGGCCGCGAAGAAGCGGCTCGGGATCAAGGATCCGCCGGCGGCCGAAGGCGCAGCGTCTCAGATTACGCCCGCCGCATCCTAGCTCTGAGCGTCTGGTGCGGCGCCCGGCAGGAAATACCGCATCATGTAGATGAGGCGCCCGGTTTCCCGGGTGTCGCCGAAGCTCGGACCGGACGTGTGCCAATATTGGGGCTGCGTCAGCACGAGGCGGTTGAAGCGCATCGGCACCACCATCGTCAGCTCCCACTTGGAACGGTCGAGCGCATCTTTTTCGAGGATTTGCTCGCGAAGGTCATCGAAGGATGAATAGCCAAGCTCGGCAATGCCCTGCTCGGTGAACGGCATGTGATCCGTCCCGGTTGGGAGATGCCGGTAGAATTCGGTGCCGCCTTGGCAATCCTCGGGTCGGCTGAGGTAGAGGATGCCGGACCAATGGCTCTGGTCGATGTGGATCTTCGCCGGCTCGTCGTCCTTGGCCAGCGCGAGGCGGAAGCTGCCGTGCGAATAGTTCTTGGTCCACGGCGGCCGCACGGGCTGATAGACTAGCCTCGAGACCATTTCGTCGAGGCCGGGAATGTTGATCTTTTCGACCGAGTTCAGTCCCGGGTAGGGCCCTTTTAGCGAGTAATTGAGCTTGAGCGCGCGCTCGCGCAGCTCCTCCGCATTTGGGAGGAAATCGTCGATGACGATCGCGAACGGGATCATTCCGGAAGCGCTCCCCAGACTGTAAGCCGCTGCGGCATGGCGGAGAGGGTGGGATTCGAACCCACGGTACGGTTGCCCGTACGCCGCATTTCGAGTGCGGTGCTTTCGACCACTCAGCCACCTCTCCGCGGATTTTGAAGATGCCGGCCGCACCAGCGGCTTGGTCGGACGCGGCGCTCTAGCAGCGCGCCTGAGGCTTGCCTAGATAGGAGTCCATGACCCCTTTTGAACCTTTCGAGCGTTCCCCTTCCATGGCGCCGGATATTCCATTGGCGCGGTTCGGCATCGGCGAAGTCGTGCGCCACAAGCTGTTCGACTTCCGTGGCGTGATCTTCGATGTCGATCCGGTCTTCACCAACAGCGATGAATGGTACGATTCCATTCCCGAAGCGCTCCGGCCCGCCAAGGAACAGCCCTTCTATCACCTGCTCGCCGAAAATGCGGAGACGGCCTACATCGCCTATGTGAGCCAGCAGAACCTGGTGCCGGACCACACCGACGAACCGGTCGAGCATCCCGCGATCGGAACCATGTTCGAGCGCGTCGAGGGTGGCGGCTATCGGCTGCGCGGCCAGCTTCGTCAGTAAACCACGGCGGTTGACACTCCAGCGCCCCTGCCATAGGCGGCGCCCTTCCCCGCGCTTGCAGTCGCTCGTCGAGGCGCACGCGCGCGGGCCATAGGAATTCGAGGAAAGAAAAGCCATGTTCGCAGTCGTCCGCACGGGTGGGAAGCAATACCGCGTCCATCCAGGAGACAAGATCGTCGTCGAAAAGCTCGACGGAAGCGCCGGCGACAAGGTCACGCTTGGCGACGTCCTGCTCGCCGGCGATGGCGGAAGCCTCAAGTCGACCGACGGTCTCACTGTCGCCGCCGAGATCGTCGCCCAGGCCAAGGGCGACAAGGTCACGGTGTTCAAGAAGCGCCGCCGCCACAATTACCGGCGGAAGAAGGGCCATCGCCAGCAGCACACGATCCTGAAGATCGTCGCCATCGGCGATCACAAGGAGCAGAAGAAGGCTGCGCCGAAGGCCGAACCTGCCCCGGCGGCCGAAGCGAAGTCTGCTGCACCTGCGAAGGGCAAGGCCAAGCCGGCGGACACGGCTCCGGCGAAGGTCGACGCCACGCCGACCGAGAATCCCGCCCCCGACAATGAGGCTCAGGCCAATCCTCCGGCGCAGAGCGTCGACGCTCCGGCCAAAGGCTCCAAGGCCAAGGCGAACGACAAGCCGACCGCCAAAACCCCGTCGACAAAAAATGCTGCACCTGCTAAGGGCGCGGCCAAGAAATCTCCGAAGAAGAAGTAACCAGTCATGGCACATAAGAAAGCAGGCGGCTCTTCCCGCAACGGCCGCGATAGCGAGAGCAAGCGCCTCGGCGTGAAGAAGTTCGGTGGGCAATCCGTCCTCGCCGGAAACATCATCGTGCGCCAGCGCGGCACCAAGTGGCACGCGGGCGACAACGTCGGCCTGGGCAAGGACCACACTTTGTTCGCGCTCACCGACGGCCAAGTCGCGTTCCGAGATGGCAAGCTCGGTCGTAAATACGTGCACGTCATGCCGGCATTTATGGAAAGCGCGAAATAGGGACGGTCAGAAAGGGACCGTCTCCACGAGGGGGCGGCCCGGACGAGATCTGAACAAGCGGATCGAAGCCAAAAGGGAGAAGAGGGAAGCCCCCTCCTCTCCCTTCTTTTGTATCCGAAGGGCCAAAATCTTCTCCCGGAACTGTCACCAGGCGCCGCTAGGCGCCCGGGACCGAGGAGAAGAGCAATGTTCGCAAGGACGCCAAGATTGCTGCTGAGGCCGGGCTTCCCGGAGGATGCCCCGGCGCTTGCCGTGGCGATCGCCGACGAGGCGATCGTCAGGAACCTCGCGGTCGTCCCGTGGCCCTATGGCCTGCGCGATGCGGAGGCGTTCCTCGCCAGCCCGCGCGATCCGGTACTTCCCTCTTTGCTCATTTTCGAACGCACCGCCGGGGCGCCGCAACTGGTCGGCTATTGCAGCCTAAGACGACGCCCATCGGGTGCCGTGGAACTCGGCTACTGGATCGCGCGCGCTTGTTGGGGTCGCGGCTTCGCGACCGAGGCATGTTCGGCGCTGATCGAAATTGCGCGGGCCCTTCGCCTACCTCGTCTCGAAGCAGGCCACTTCACGGACAACCCCGCTTCAGGCCGTGTGCTGGAGAAGCTGGGATTCAAGCCGTTGGGCATCATCGCCCCGCGGATGAGCTGCGGGCGCGGCGGGGAAGTCCCGGCCCGGCTGATGCGGCTGCGGCTCACGCCGGCAATCGAGGCGGCCGAAGAGGAAGCGCTCGCTGCCTAAGCGGCGTCGTGCATGATGATTCCGAGCGTGTGACGGTTCCCCGCGCGCAGCTCGCTGACGCCGTGGCGCATCGCGACACGGTAAGTCCCGCGCGCGCCCTGCACCGGCCGCTGGTTGACGGCGAAGATCACCGCTTCGCCCGCCGCCATCGGCACCACCTGGACGCGCGACTGCATCCGCGGCCGCTGTTCGGTGAGCACGAACTCACCGCCGTCGAACGCTTGCGGGTCGGTAAGCAGGAAGGCCGCCTGGAGCGGGAATACCCAGTCGCCATACAAATCCTGGTGCAGGCAATTGTAGTCGCCCGGGCCGTAGCGCAGCACGAGCGGCGTCGGGCGCTTCTGCCCGGCCGCATGGCAGCCGGCGAGGAAGTCGGCATGGGCGTCAGGGAACGGCTTGCCCTGGCCAAGCGCCTCACGCCACCGGTTCGCGATCGGCAGCAGCCGTGCATAGAGTCCCTCGCGAAGTGCGCTGACCAGCGCCGGCAACGGGTAAGCGAAATAGCGGTATTCGCCGCGGCCGTAGCCATGCCGCGCCATCACTACCGTGCCTCGGAACTGGGAGTCGTCCCCATAGCCGTCGATCAGCCGGCGCCGCTCCTGGCTCGTCAGCAGCGGTCCGGTGGTCGCCCAGCCTTTGCGGTCGAGATCGGCGGCGACCCGTTCCCAATCGAGGCGCTCCAGTCGTTGTTCGATAGTCATTGGGGCAGCACTAACAATCGGCACGCCTCGGCGCCTCCGCCCGCTTGCCGTCAAACTGCGCGGCGCACCTTGCGCTCGGGCTGGAGTCCGTCACCGGCGCTCGCTTCATAAGCGGCGAGCAAATACCTATCGTCCTCGTTCCACGGGCGGAATCCCGGCAGGAAGAACTTGAGCCACGCACCCGCGATCTTGCGGAACATCCCTGGCCGCACCCACAAGTACCAAAGCAGCATCGCCCAGGCGGGAAGCCCCGTGACTCCATCTTGCCGCATCAGCTCGAGCGCGCCCGCGGTGCGGTCGACCACGAAGTTGCGCGTGACGAACAGCATCACCCGGGCTTTCAGCTTCCAGCGTTTCCAGCGGGGCCAATGGCGCGTCGCGTTGAGCCAGGTGTCGTAGGCCACGCCCTTGTGCTCGATCTCCTCGACGGAATGCCAGCGCCACCGCTCGGCGGTCTCGCGCTCCGCGCCGGCAAGGTGTCGCGGATCGGCGAGCAGCTGGTGGGCAAGAATTGCGGTGAAATGCTCGAGCGCCATGGTCGCCGCGAGGCTGACGATCGGCGACCTGCCTCGGGTGATCGCGAGCCTCTCCTCGACACGCTGCTCAAGGGCGCTCAGGTCATATCCAGATCTTTCCGCACGCTTGTTGAACGCGTCGTGCTCGCGGCTGTGAATCGCTTCCTGCGTCGTGAATGCTTTGATTTCCTCGGCAAGCTTCGGCGGCGCATCCTTGCGGAATGCCCGAACGCTCTCGACGAAGAAGGCTTCACCCTTCGGAAACGTCGTCGACAGCGCGTTGTAGATAGCGGTCGCTTCGACGCGCCCGCCGTGCCAAAGTCTCGGGGCTGCGGTATCGCGCCCGAAGCGCCGGTCGCGCGGCGTGATGCTGAGGCTCGCGGGGCTGGGGGTAGCGATGGCGTTCACGAGCATAAGATACGATAACTTACACGCGTGTCAATAAGACGAACCCGCCTTAGCCCGGAAGAAAGCCGTTCCGCCGCGGTTGACGCGGCGCGCCGGCTTCTGCTCGAACGTGGACCGCAGGCCGTCACCCTGAAGGCCGTGGCTGCCGAGATCGGCCGAACCCATGCTAACCTGCTCCACCATTTCGGCTCGGCGGCGGGGCTGCAAAGCGCGCTTGCCCGGTCCATCGCGGACTCGGTCACCGCGGGCATCGCCGCTGCCGTCGAGCGGGCCCGAAGAGGCGAGGCCGACGCGCGCGATATCGTCGACCAGACCTTCGACGCCTTCGGGCGCGAAGGCGCCGGTGCGCTCGCCGCCTGGATGATCCTCACCGGCGATCGCGATGCGCTGAACCCGATCCTCGAATCCCTGCAATCCCTCGTCGCCCAGCTCAGCGTCGGGCACGAGGATCACCAGGTGGCTCGAAGCACCCTTGGCATCGTGCTGAGTGCATTGGGCGATGCCCTCCTCGGTGAGCCCATCGCCGATGCTCTTGGTCTGCCGCGCGACACGGCCCGCGAGCTCGCCGCCGAACGCCTCCGCCAGCGGCTAGCGATCGATCATCCGCAGGCCTGACGATATGGCGCGCGGTCACAGAAAAAGCCGCTCGGAGCGCTTCCGCCAAAAGGTCGTTGGCTCGCTCGAAGAACTCGGCCCCGGCCTAATTACGGGCGCCGCAGACGACGATCCCAGCGGCATCGCCACTTACTCCCAGGCGGGCGCGCAATTCGGCTACGGCCTCATGTGGACGATGGTCCTGTGCTATCCGCTGATGTCGGCGGTGCAGCTGGTCAGCGCGCACATCGGCCGAGTCACGGGCGCGGGCCTCGCCAACAACCTCGTCAGCACCTTTTCGAAGAAGTTCGTCGGGCTGCTGATCGGGATCCTGCTGATTGCGAACATCATCAACATCGGCGCCGATTTGTCCGCCATGGCCGCCGCCGCGCGGCTCGTGGTTGGCGGCAATGAGCATGCCTTCGTCATTGCCATCGCGCTGCTCAGCACCGCGCTACAGCTATTCGTTCCTTACCGCCGTTACGCGAGCATCCTCAAATGGCTGACTCTCAGCCTGTTCGCTTATGTCGCCGTGCTGCTGGTGGTGCACACCGACTGGCCAGCAGCCCTGCTCAGCTTGGTCTTGCCGACGAATCTCGACCGCGACGCGCTGCTGACGATCGTCGCGCTGCTGGGCACGACGATCAGCCCGTACCTGTTCTTCTGGCAGAGCTCGCAGGAGGCCGAGGAAATCGCCAATTCGAAGCACCGGCCGATCAAGCGGGAGCCGAGAAGCGCTCCCAGGCAATTTCGGCGCATGCGGTTCGACACCCTCACCGGAATGGCTTTCTCCAACCTCATCTCGCTCGCCATCATCATGGCCGCCGCGGCGACTCTCCATCGAAACGGCATCACGCAGATCGGCTCCGCGGCGGACGCGGCGCAGGCGTTGCGGCCCGTCGCCGGCCAGTTCGCCTTCGCCTTGTTCGCGATCGGGATCATCGGCACCGGCTTCCTTGCCGTCCCCGTTCTCGCCGGCTCGGCCGCCTTCGCCGTTGCCGAGATTTTCGGCTGGAAGGAAGGCTTGGAATATCAACCCCAGCAGGCCGCCGGCTTCTACTCGATCATCGTCGTGGCGAGCTTCATCGGCGTCCTCATCGATTGGTCGCCGATCGACCCCATGCGTGCCTTGTTCTGGAGCGCCGTCCTGAACGGCCTCGCGGCAGTCCCGCTGATGATTGCGATGATGGTGGTGGTGTCGCGGCACCAGGTGATGGGCCGCTTCACCGCGACGCGCCCATTGTTGATTCTCGGCTGGGCGGCGACGGCGGTGATGGCCTTGGCCTCAGTCGCGATGCTGGTCACGTCGTTCGCCTGAACGGCACCTAATCGCCGCACGGTCGTTTTCGCCCGGTGCGTAAGTTCTTCAACCTGTGTGCGACCAAGATCTCGACGGCAGCGGGCCAGCCGCTGACGTTCATCGCCGCCGTCACCATCATCGTCGTCTGGGCCGTGACCGGCCCGCTGTTCGGCTATTCCGACACGTGGCAGCTGATTATCAACACCGGCACCACCATCGTCACCTTCCTGATGGTCTTCCTCATCCAGAACAGCCAGAACCGCGACGCCGCGGCGATGCAGGCCAAGCTCGACGAGCTTTTGCGCGCGGTGGACAAGGCGCGCGAGCAATTCATCGGCATCGAGCATCTGACCGACGAGCAGATCGAGCTCGTGCGCGCCGCGCTCGAGCGCCACGCCGAACAACTGAAGGAACGGCAAAGCAAGAAAACGACCACCGAGGACACGGTCGACCGGCTGCTCAAGCGCTTCTGACTATTTGGGCTTTTCCGGAGCCTCCTGATACTGCTCACGGTCCGCCTCGTCGATGGCCCGCAAGAGCTCATCGAACTGCGGCGCATCTTCGATCGGCCACGCTCGATCGAACGTCGGTCCCAGGATATTCAGCTCTCGCTGCGTCAGCAGCCCCACGGCGACAATGCGCTCGTGCATGATGTGCGCTCTATTTCTGATTCAGGTTAGAAACGCGCGCACGCGCCTAAAAGTGCCGCTAGTTTCGCTCTTGCATCGGTCTGGGACGCGCAGCATCACCCGAAAGAGGCGATTGAACAGGTAATGCCGACGGCTTTTCCCCAATGGCAGCAGCTGGCGCTCTACGCGGTCACCGCCGCCCTGCTCATCATGCTCCTGCAACGAATCCCGGTCGTGGGGCGCATCGTCCGCCTCGCATTCTCCTTCGGGCTCCTCGCCTTCCTGATTTTCATCGTCCTACAGCAGGCGCCCTATCAGCCCGAGCTGTCGCGCCTGACGGGGAGCCTCGGCCTCGATAACCAGAAGGTGTCCGGCAAGGAGCTCCGAGTCAGCATGGCGCCCGACGGTCACTTCTGGGTCGCCGCCTCGATCAACGGCGCGAGGACTCGCATGCTGATCGACAGCGGAGCGACGGTCACCGCAATCTCGACCGGCACTGCGCGTGCCGCCGGCGTCGATACGGGCGTGGGCCTGACGGCGGTGATGCTCCGCACCGCGAACGGGGTGGCGCCCGCGCGCATCGGCTCCATCGACGAGCTTCGCGTCGGCAATATCGTCGCCCGCAACCTGAAGATCGTCAGCGCTCCCGGACTCGGCGGTCTCGACGTCCTCGGCATGAACTTCCTGTCGAAGCTCGATTCCTGGCGGGTCGAGGGCCGGACATTGATCCTCGTGCCTCACCATCCGCAGGACGTTGCTGACCGCTAGTCGACGCCTTCGTGGACTCGATTTCCGACAGGGCGTAAAATCGCGCCTCAAATCCGGAGGCGCATCATGAACCGTCTTTGCACCGTTTTCCTGCTCCTGGCCGCAGTTTCGATGCCCGCCGCAGCCGCAGTTTCCGTCGAGACCGCGAACGGCGACTGGAGCAAGCTGCCGAAGCTCACGCAGCGCGGCTACAACCACCTCAACGAGAAAATGCAGGCAAAGCTGTTCGAGATCGCGCAGTCGAACAAATGCCCCTCGTTCGCGCTGAAGCAGGGCCGGCTCGACTTCAACCTCACTTTCGCCACGCAATATGCACCGGACGGGACGCTCAGCAAGATTGTGTTGCCCAAGCTGGATTGCGCGGAGGCTGAAAGCGTCGTCGGCGGCGCCCTGCTCGAGATGCTCAACGCGGGTGACTATGTCCCCGACGGCAAGAGCCCGGCCGGTTGGTACAAAGGCGGGCTCGTGTTCAGCTTCGCCGGAGATTCGGCGCGCGATCCCGGCGTTGCGCAGCCGCCGAACGCACAGGTGGCGAGCGCAGCGGGCGATCCCACGCAGATCGTTTGCGAGAAGGTCGAAAAAATCGGCAGCAGGCTCGGAAGCGAACGGACGTGCATGACGCGGGCACAATGGGCGGAACAGCGCCGGGTCAACCGCGAGGTCGTCGAGAAGGCGCAGCAGACACGGTGCAATGGCGAAGGAATGGGCCAATGCTGACGCACGTGCGCGCAACAGCCAACGGGGAATCGAAATGCGCCTCAATTATGCAATCAAGTTCGTCGGCGACATGGACTCCGCCGTCGCTTTTTACCGCGATACCCTCGGCCTGAGCCTCACCTTCCAGTCG
>Ga0068855_100004452_pt1 | contig 17119 bp, 24 predicted proteins | sample KBSCornC52_FD_66592 | JGI IMG/M metagenome (GOLD analysis project Ga0068855, IMG submission 66592) | Corn rhizosphere microbial communities from Kellogg Biological Station, Michigan, USA - KBS Corn C5-2 | ecosystem: Host-associated > Plants > Roots > Rhizosphere > Soil ...
AACAACTCCAATTACGGCATAACTTCGAACGTGCCCATCAATACAGGGCTTTATGTTGAGGGCCAGTTTGGCGGTGTTCTAAATGCTGGCGTCTACATTGCAGACCAAACCGGTGCGTCAGACAGGTACGGGCTATATGTCGCAGGCGGACAGAATAACCTTGGCCCGCAAACCACCACAGTAGGCTCACTCGCTATCCCAAGCACTGGGGTGGCCGCCTGGAATTCCGATACTGGCCTCTCTCGCGATTCGGCAGGCGTTCTGGATGTAGGCAACGGCACAGCAGGGGACACAAGCGGAACAGTCAAAGCGAGTGAGGCGGTTGTTTCAGGATCATTTGTCTGCCGTCAGGACGGCACTCACTGTCCCGCTCCAACTTACGGGCATGTCAGTACAAGCATCGGGCCGGGTGGATTCACCTACGCCGCAAACACCTGCGTGAACGCCTTTACCTTCACTGGCACCGCAGCAACAGTCTCCTCGGTCTTGATGGCTTCGTTCCAGACCACCACATCAGGTCAGGCAACGAGCTATCTCGGATTGACCTTGACGGCCAAGTGGGACGGAACCAACCCAACTGTTGATGTCTGCAACGTCACGAATTCCGCAGTCACCATCACCGGCAACATGAACATCGGCCTTTCCTGGATCAACTAAAGGACAACTGAATGAAGCTGTTTCTGAAAGTCTTAGCCTTCGTGTGTCTGTCTGTTCCTTTATGGGGGCAGGGGTATCGGTATGACTCGAATGCATTCACCTCGGCCAATAACGTACCGGCCGGGTCGCAATCGACCATGTTCACCGTGCCCTTTGCAAAGATCACGGTCTGCGCCTACCCAGACAACGGAAGTCAGCCCTGCACGAATACCGTTCCGATTTACCAAGACCCCGCTCTGACTGTTGCTGCGACGAATCCGATCACAGCGGATGTGCATGGCCGATTTGGTTTTTGGAAATCGGCAGGGACTTACACGTTCTCAATGGTTTCTCCGGGCGGAGAGTTTCTAGGAACGTTTGTTATCTCTCTGGGGGGTGGTGGGCAGACAACTCTTGCACTGACGACTACAGGAACAAGCGGGCCCTCGACGCTTACCGGAGACTCAGCATCCGGCTACACGCTGAATGTCCCGAATTACTCCACAGGAAGCGGAGGCTGCGGAACCGGCACTGCCCACCAAATATGCTTCTTCAGCGCCGACAACACGGCGATTGGAGACACGCTGTTTTCCGATACAGGAAGTTCGGCAGGCGCAGCGGGAGGACTCGTCTACACGGGCAATGGAATCCACGCGACCGCTCCATTGGCAGGGTTCTATCAGTTCCTGTCGAACGATACGGCAGCGGTGAGTGGCGGCTCATTCTTCGACGTGGAGATGACCACCAACGGAGGGAATGGAGCTGGCAACATCACGCTCCAGACGGATACCAGTTCTGGGACTTCCGCCAACGCGAATAGCGGCAATATCCGCATCTATACGACCGGAAACACTACCAACGGCAACAACATCAACATCACCGCAGCCTCGACCATCAACGGCGGATCGGGCCAGATTATCGCGGATGCTTCAGGCGGAATGACACTGCGGACAGATACAGACGACATCCTTGTCCAATCAGCAGGTGGAATCAACGTCTTTTCAGGTACTCAGCCGACAACCCTGAAAGACGGTTTCGCTCTTGGCGAGTTCATCTTTACGGTTACGGATTCGCCTTACACTCTGGGCTCCAGTGGCGAGAGCACGGCGTATTTCGATGCTTCAGGCGGAGCGATTGTGGCGAACCTGCCCGCACCTACGTTTGCAGGCACAATCTACATCGTCAAGAAGCTGGACGCCTCAGCCAACGCTGTCACTGTTACAGCCCCAGCAGGCTACACCCTGGACGGCGGCACGACCTACGCCCTTACTTCTCAGTGGCAGTCGGTGATTCTGCAGTATGACTCCAACACCACCAAGGGCTGGCACGTCATTGGGACGAATGCAACTGGAGCGGGTGGCGGACTCTCCGGCCAGACTACCGGCTATCTTCCTCTGGCGACCTCAGCCACAGCCTCTACTACGTCCTCTGCGCTGCAGGACACCGGCTCAAGCCTTGTGTACCACGGCACAGGAACGCAGCACGGATTGGCGCTTCCTTCTTCTTCTGGAGGGCTAGTCACTCCCGTCGCAGGCAATGCAGGACTCGGGACTGACGCATCTGGGTTATGGAACGCCTACGAGAACGGCGGCTCATGGTCAAGGCTATGCACGGTAGGGAATGGGCTATGCAGTAGTGGTTCAGGCTTCCCCATCACCCTCGGCTCTACCTCCGTTGCGGCGGGTAGCACGACCACGACGATTGCGGGGCTGACGCTTACGGCCCCCACTTTCACGACGCCCGCTCTGGGCACTCCGGCGTCTGGAGTAATGACCAACGCAACCGGGCTGCCGCTTTCTACGGGTGTCACCGGCAATCTTCCGAATGCCAATCTCGCCACGCAAACCGCCAATACGGTCTTAGGCGCATTGACTGCGACCACCCCATCGGGTTTGGCAATGCCATCCTGCTCCGGAGCTACCAATGCGCTGAAGTGGACAAGCGGAACCGGGTTCGGGTGTAACACCATTACCCCCGGAACAGGAACGGTAACATCTTTCGCCGCTCCTTCCGGTTCATGGCCTTCGTGGTTGGTGCCGACGGTCACAAATTCGACTACTACGCCATCTCTGGCCGTGGCCGCGAGTGCGATTCCCAACTCAGCCCTTGCCACGCAGACTGCGAACACTGTCCTTGGCGCTCTCACCGCAACCACGCCAAGCGGCCTCACGATGCCTTCCTGCTCTACGGGAAGCAGCGCACTCACCTGGACGACTGGAACGGGATTTGGCTGCAACACTATTAGCGGCGGGAGCACAGCGTTCTCGGCACTGACAGGAAGCACCAACACAACCGCAGCCATGCTTGTAGGGACAGGGGCTTCCCTGGCTCCAACCGGCTCGGGAACCATTCAGGCGACGAGTTTGGCGGGAGGAGCGACTGGTTCCGCACCATATCAGTCGGGAGCGGGCGCAACCTCCTTCGTTGCTTCTCCCACAACCTCGGGACACACCTTTGCTTTTGCGTGGCAGCCTTCGGGGAGTGCCGTCGCTCCAGCCGCCCTTGACCTCGCAACCTACCTTGCATCGCCCCCCGCGATTGGCGGGACGACTCCGGCAGCGGGAACCTTTACCAGCGTGATTTCCGGCACGCCTACAGCCGGAGCAATAGCAGCTCTCCCCTCTGGCTCGCGTGGCTTCGCCTGCGATGAGACTTCTACCGCTGGAGTCCCCGCAGCAACCGTCGATTACATTCGCTGCGATTCCACCACGCACCGCATTGTGCAGTCCGTAAACAACGGCTCTGAGGCTGCGCTGGTAACAACGTCCAGCACGGACACACTGACCAATAAAACGCTCACGTCGCCCACGCTCGTAAGCCCGATTTTAGGTACTCCCACCTCGGTAACGCTGACGAATGGCACAGGCCTGCCGCTCTCCGGCCACACATCACAGGCGGCAGACACCGTAGTGATGAATGCCACTGGAGGTTCTGCGGCTCCGGCCGCAGTAGCCATGCCAACCTGCACATCGGGCGCAGACCTCTACAACACCACGACACACGCATGGTCCTGTGTTTCGACAGGCGGAAGCAGTGCCGCAGGAATGTTCAGCTATACGAACGCCTCTGGGCAGGTCGCTGGTTCGACGACGTTTTATTATCCGCTCTCGGGAGCTAATTCTAGCTCCACGAATTACTACGGCGAGTATGCGCCCCTCTCGGCTGCCTGCAGCGCGAAGAATCTCTATGTCGTAACCGCAACACCTGGCCAGCCCGCAGGCGGAAGTCTAGTGGTCACGCTGATGCATTCGGTGGGAGGCGCTTCCCCGACCGCAACCGCGCTGACGATTACCATTCCGGCTTCTGCGGCGGCGAATCAGGTCTACTCGGACACTACTCACTCGGTCACTATCGTTCCGGGCGATATGTACGAGTGGCAGGCCGTGAACAGTTCAACCAGCAGCTCGGCAGGAATTGCCGGAATTGCGATGTCATGCCAATGAAACGCCTAATTCTTATCTGTCTGTGTCTATGTTCTCCTGCCTGTTTCGCGGTGACATATGTCTCGCAGAGCGGCGGCACGTTTTCAGGCGGAGCCGCGTGTAATGCGCAGACCGCCATCAGCGTGGCGACATTCAACGCCGGGACTGAAGCCGCAGGGGGTGTTTACTACTTATGCGGCACGATCACCACCGGGTTGACACTCAACTCCAGTGGAGCAGCAGGCAACGTCATCACTCTGCGGTGGGATACCGGGGCCAGAATATCGCAGTCCGTAGCTCAGGCGATCAACATCAATAACCAGTCCTATTGGCTGTTTGATGGATTGGTAGCGTGTGGACCTGGAACGGCTTGCAATACCGTCGAAGCTGCGAATCCAACCGGATACGCAACCGGACAGGCGGGAATCATCGAGGCCACGGCCAACGGCTCGGCGCTGGCAAACCAGAACGCAACCTCGCAGGCGTTCACTGGATGCACGAGCAGTAGTTGCCATGACATTGAGATCAGGAACCTCATCATCCGCAACCTGTACCAGCACACACTGACCTCGGATGCGACTGCAAACATTGATGGAGGAGCTTACACCTTCCAGTGTTCAGGCTGCGGCGGCGTGGTTTCGATTCACGACAGCGATTTGCACGATGGCGGAAATCAGATCAACATTGCCTCGACCGCTGGGGGTATGACCCTCAACGTCTATAACAACGACTTCTGGCATGACAACTGGGGAATAGCGCCAACAGGGACGGGGACGCGCACTGTCAACATCTACAACAACCATTTCCACGATGCCTCGAATTGGGATACGGTTTCAGACGCCTTCCACCACAATGCGATCCATGAGTTTCTGGCGACCAGCCACGGAACAGACTCAACCGCGCTGAACGTCTACAACAACATCTCGGATGGGAATTGGGGTTCATGCTGCACGACGGCCATCGGGATATTCGTTGATACAGGCGGCTTCTCGACTCCGAGCAATCAGTATTACTTCAACAACGTCTGCGTCCAGCACGCCGGAGACACATCGCCGTGCGCGGTCATCTCCGGGATTACCACACTCGTTGCGAATAACACGATGCTGGGTGACTGTGCCAACAACGACAACACTTACGGACTGTCTGTCGGCGCAACCTCAACCGGGGTCACAGTCAAAAACAACATCATTCAGTGCTACTCGCAGTATGTGCAGTTGAACTCTGGCGCAACCATAACTTCATGGGATTACAACACTTACGGCAATAACCCGTTCCCCAGCGGGGCTGGCGCATGGGACTGCAATGGGACGGGATACTCCACCTTCGCCACATGGAAGTCGGGGTGTACCTATGACACGAACGGCCAGCAGAACAACACGCTGTCGCTGACCTCGGCTGGAGTGCCGCTAATAGGCTCAGTGGTGATTAGCGCGGGGACGAACCTCACATCTCTAGGGATCACAGCACTTAATTCAGACATCGCCGGAACGGCCAGACCCTCCTCTACCGCATGGAATACAGGCGCGTATCAAACCGCACTTGTAACAGATGGCTTCCGGTTCATTGGAGTCCTGCGCGGGGTCGTTCGATGATTGCACTGCTCTTTGCGTTTCTCGTGAAGACACATACAGTCACCCTTTCATGGACGCCTCCTCCTTCTTTGGGGACAGTCAATGTCTATCGCGCCTCAGCAACGTGCGCGACTCAGCCGTACTACACAAGAATTGCGATCTACGTTCCCCCTGATGGGCCTTATGTCGATCCCGTCTCGCCGGGAACTTACAGCTATTACATAACCGCAGAAGTAGATGGTGCGGAGTCAGACCCTTCTAACTGCGTCGATGTCTCCCTAAAGGGCGGAAAATGAGAATCCTTCTCCTGTTGCTATTCCCACTTGCCGCTATGGCTCAAGTCGCCCAAGTACCTCCTGCAGCAGTGACAGGTACGGCGCAAATCCAGAGTCAGTCCGCGAGCTGCCGCGTTCCCAAAAACGGCGGTACTTGCTCCTTCAACTTTGCCAGCTATCAGGCTCCTGTAACCGGTACAACCGCAACCGTGACGGCTCCGGTTTCCCTGAAGGGAACAAATGGAACTATCACACTCGACTTCTCCAAAAGCACAGCAACCAAGAACCCCGATGGAACGACCAGCATCAGCGGCGTGATTGTAACGATGGTGACGAAATGAAGAAAATCCTGCTCGGCGTATTGCTGGTGCTTTCAACTCCTGCCTTTGCAACCACGTGGTTTGTCCGCACAGATGGGGGAACACGGTACGACGCCACCAATGCTCCTACCGGCCAGTGCAATGGGAAGGCCGATGCCTCCTACGCATCCACCGGTGGAACAGGCGTGAATCAGGCGTGTGCATATCAGGACTTCCGCTATCTGTATGACGATGACGCAGGGACGGATCACTACACCGGGGCTTGGGTCATTTCTGGCGGAGATACCGTCATCATTCGCGGTTGCACCGCAGGCGTAAACCAGATTTATCCTTCCAATCCCAACTGCCGCATTGGCTGGGACCGGCCTTCAGGGGGATCGCTGAACAACTGGTGTTACTTCAGCCCCAATGTTCCGTTCGACTGTTACTCGGCCCCGATTCCTTCAGGGACTGCAACGCAGCACACGCGCATCCTGGGGGAAAATTATGCCTCCTGCAACACCAGCAACAACCCGAAAGACTATTCCAGTCGGCTGACACAGCTGTTCGCTGGATTTGGCGATCAGTTCACCATCAATCTGGTGGGCTCGCAGTATGTCGATCTTGAGTGTCTGGAAATTACGACGCACAACCAGGTGAGTCCGGGAAACGCAGGAGCAGGAGGAAACTGCAATCAGAGCACCGGATCACCAGCCTATCCGCAGGCTTGCTCGACCTCTTCGATTATTGACGACTTTGCGCAGAACGGCATCAAGACCTCCAACACCACCGCGAACGTGACCCTGCAGGATGTTTATATCCACGGATTCACGCATGACGGAATCCAAGGTCCAATCGGCGGCGTGTTGCAGATGACGCGCGTGTTTGTCGGATTCAACGCGCAAGCAGGCATCAATTTCGACGATGGCTCAGATACGCCGGACGGTGCAGGGTCGCAGATTCTGGCGAGCTATGTCTGGGTTATCGGAAATGGATGTTTTGAGCAGTACCCCATCGTCAGTGCTTTCCCAGCAAGAGCCTGCTATGACAACAACTCTGGAGGGTTTGGAGATGCATGGTCCGGGCAGGACACCGTTTTGGATGTATTCCATTGCGACCACTGCGTGACCGAATACAACACCAAAGATGCGTTTATTGGGCCGCATACGCAAGTCGCAGACCTTGCCATTACCAACTCAGTCGCCATCGGCAACATGGGAACGGCGTGGAAGTGGGGCAACGCCCTCAATGCCACGACACTGTTTCAAAATAATCTGACTGTCTCCAACTGTTACCGCATGGGCGAAACTGTTCCCGGCGCTCCGCAGAACTTCAACGTCTCCACCGGATTGGGCGGAAGTTACCTCTCGAACTACTGCCGAGCCGGAGGAAACAGCTTCCAGATCAACACCCGTCCGGGTTCGGTCAACCATTTCTATGGCAACACGATTATTGCCGCCAACCCGACTATTTTCGAGGGTGACTGCGGGTTTTATACCTCGGGAAACGTCTTCAACCAGGAAGACTGCTCGACCGTGCCAAATACCTTCAAGGACAATCTGTACCTTGGATACATTGATCCCAACACCACGGCAAGCGCACCAGGACTCTACTTAGCAAACGCTGGGTCGAACTATCAGTTCACCGGAAGCTATGCCGATCAGTTTGGCATTCGCAACGCAGATACCTGCGGGGCAAACGGAGTAATATGCTCCAGCCCCAATCTGCAAAGCCAGCCTAGCCAGACATGGGCGAATGAAGCGGCGCTCGATGTTTTCAATCCGTTCGCAGGCAGCGGAAACAGCTTTTACCCTGTTGTGGGCAGCCCTGTCATCGGCACAGGAAACGCCGTCTCTGGGTTGACGGCGGATTACTATGGAACCGTTCGGCCCAGCTCTCCCAGCATGGGCGCAGTGGAGTTCGTAAACCCCGATCAGACGGCGACTCCGAGCATCACGCCAAGCTCAGGGACGGTAAGCCTTTCCGTGACGCTGGCCGATACCACATCAGGCGCGGTCATCTGCTACAACTTCACCGGCTCCCCAACCACCAATGGCGCAGGGACGGGCTGCGGTGCGGGTAGCACGCTCTACACCGGGGGAATCACCGTTGCGACGGCAAGCACGCTCTATGCGATTGCACAGGCACCCGGATTCACCAGTTCGCTGATTAGCAATGGGACGTACACGGCTCCAGCGGCTACTAGTCCTACGATTACAGGCTCCGCGACGGTTACAGGGAGTTTCTCGATCCAGTGACACACGCGGATTACGCCCTGACAGCACTATGCCTCTGGCGAGAGGCGAGAGGCGAAGGCAACACCGGCATGCTGGCTGTGGCCTGCGTTATCAGGAACCGCGTCAACAAACACGGCTCAACCTTCTATGCGCAAGTGGTGAAGCCGTGGGCGTTCTCCTCGATTACGGCTCATGGCGATCCGCAGCTTAGTTCCTTCCCGCAAGAGTCGGATCAGCAATGGATTCAGGCGCAACTGATTGCAGGAAACGTCATGGATCGCGGCGTAGAGGACATTACCAACGGGGCAACCCTCTATTTCGATGATTCGATCAGCTTCCCTAAGACATGGAACAGAGCTGCGGTCGCTCCGCTCGGCAAGATTGGGCGGCTCAACCTTTTTCGAGAAATCTAGGGCAGTGAATAACCAAGGGGGAAGCAATAGCAATGCATGAGGAGTTCACAACGATGGAGCAGGTAAGCGCCGAACTGCAGTCGATCCGCCAACTGATTCAGTCCAGGGATCAACTGGATATAGAGCGGAGAAAGGTGGACGACACACGCAACGAAGAAGCCAAAGCTCGCGCGAATCACCTGCTGGAAAGAGTGGACGGACACGGTGGAAGGCTGAGGGTTCTTGAGGTCAACTGGTCTACCTTCTTCAGCGAAAACGGCGCTTTTACCTATGTGAAGAAGAAGATCGAATCCACAGACCAGAAACTCGACGACGCCGATCATCAGAACCGCTGGATCATCCGCCTTATTGTTGCAACCCTCATTGGCGTCATCGTCAACATGGCGCTGAAACGTTAGGAGAACGAATGACAAACAACACTCGCATCTGGCTGCACGGCTTGGGAGCTGCCGCGATTGGTTCTTCTGCCTCTTCTGTGGCGACGATTCTAGTCGCACCCGACAGGTTCAATCTGACATCTTTGATCGGCTTTGGGCATGTCTGCATGGTCGCCATTGTGGCAGGGATGGTGAACGCAGCGGCTTATTTAGCTAAATCTCCACTTCCACCGCTGGTTATGGGTCCGGGCGACGTGGCAACTCTCAAAGACCCGACTCTTGCTCCTGACGGAACGATCAGCGGGTCCAGCGCAACCCTCACCAAAGCACCTCAAGGAGACCAAAAATGAACTGGCTATCCCTCATCCTCGGGCTTTTGCCCGGTATCGTTCACGGCATTCAGGCAGTCGTAGGCGACAAGGCCTCTGGCGCAACCAAAGCCCAGATGGCGAAGGACGCCCTCGCGGTCGCAACAGGAACGGCAGGACAGGTTCTCACTGGAAACAATGCCCAGCTCGGTCAGGCGGCTTCCGTGATTGCAGGACTCGCCATCGACCAGACTGTACAGATTGCCAAGGCCACAGGAACCTACCAGAAGGCCACAGCAATCGCCACAGCAGCTCAGCAGGACGTTGGAGTAGCTCAGGCCGTCTCTGACCTGGTGAAGAGCGTACAGGCCCCGCAAACGCCAGCAGTGGCTACCCCGTAAGAAGGAGGTCGCGGAAGAATCAGAGCACGCAGATGGCTCCCGCAAGGGAGCTGTTTGTGTCTCAGGGGAGAGGCCTATCTTTCATGGGACGATTCACAACTAGCGTCCAGAACGAGTAGGAGCCGCCTGACGCTCCTAGTGCCATCCAGCACAGCCCCCAGACGTGGTGGTGCTGCCATAGTGCCAGCCACGCTCCAAGGGCTATCCAGCCTGAGAATCCGAGAAGAAACCCCACAGTCAAAGACCAATACACTAAACTAGCCAAGCGTTCTCTCCTTGGCCCCTGCCGAAAGGTACGGGGCCATTACTGTTTTAGGAGTGCGGCCTTAGTTTTCCAGTCCTCAAGATAGCGACCGCCATCGCATACGCCAAAGAGTGTAGCCAAGTCGAGTAGCCGCTGCTCCTTGACGCGGTACAGCTTGAGTAGGGCGTCGTAATCGGAGGCCAGCACGAATTCAGAGTCTCTGGGCGCGTCCTCGTTGCCGGGAACGGTGTCCAGCATGATCTCGTCGCCCAGCGGCCTCCATCTGCGTATGCGTTCTGGATCGAACATTGCGGCTCCTTTTAGGGGTCAAACTGTGAGACAACGAATCCTTGTCATGCAAAAACCCGCCAAACTTAGGCGAAGCTAAAACGAATTAAATAACCTAAGTAATTCTGATTCAATCAAATCTTTACGCTCATAACCCAAAGGTCGCGGGTTCAAATCCCGCCCCCGCAACCATTTAGCCAGATTGCAGGTCGGATAAGGGTCATATAACTTATCCGACCTTCCTTTTTAACATGGCCACCACCTTGGCGTTTGCATCCCGGCTGTACTCTGCTGGAACCTTTCCGCCATACTGCATGGTCGTGCGGATATCCTCATGCCGCATCAAGGTCTTCTGCTCTTCTGGGCTAAGCTTTAGTTCGCGCATCATGGCTCTATAGGTGTGCCTGAAATCGTGCCATCCGAGGTTTTTGATAATATGGGCATCGCCCAAGGTCTTTCCTAGCCTCTTCCCGGCAGGCACCAGGTGGTCTTTTTGCAGGGAATCGCGCCAGTAGGGTTTCCCCGTCTGTGGATTCGAGAACAGCCATCCGTTCACAGAAGTGCAGGTTCCATCTGGGGCCGTGTTGGACTTCAGCCATCCATCCAGGACGGCTTCCAGGTCCTCGTGCATCGGAAGCTCCTGTTCAGAGCCTTCGGTTTTAGTGTCTTCCGCAACGTCTTTTCCCTTTTTGCCTACCACCGACCGCCTGACGTGAACCTTTTTTGAGTCAAAGCCGATGTCTTCCCATTTCAGGCCAAGTATCTCCGATGCCCTTAGCCCGAGAATCATGGCAACACAAAGGGCGGTGCGGACATGTTCTGGCAGGTCTGGATCGGACATTAGCCCATTCCACTGATGGGTTGTTATCAAGTTGGGGTGCCGTACCTTTTTCCTTCGGCCTTTTATTTCAACTAAGCCGATTGGGTTTCGCTGCATGGGAAGGGAGCCCCACTTGATCGCGCATTCAAACAGCCGATGCAAGAGGTTTTTGATGTTCATCTTGGTCTTCTTGGAGGCGTCGCGGGCAGAGGTGTTTTTAGTCGCGAAAGTCCTTAGATCATTGATCCACTGCTCTATCCGGATGAGGTCTTTGGCGATATCATCGACTCGCTCATCCCCAAATTCAGCACGGATGCGTTTCAGATTCGACCTATATGGAGCAGATGTTGAGTGCCTGGAGGGAATGCCTTCTTTCACGTATTTGTCGATTAGACCGTCAACCGTGATGCAATTGATCCGATTGTTGATCTCGTCCAGAAACTTCAGGGCAGCCTTTTTCGCCGCAGATTCCGAGCGAACCTGGAGAGCGGTCCCAAGCCTCTTGGACTTGCGTCTCCCGCCATCCATGTAGCGAAACACCCACACGTCTGGACCCTTTTTGAGCTTCTTTAGCTCGACAGACCCATGTTGATAGCTGGCGCGTTTCACGCGGTCTTCCTTTGGAGAGCAGTGAGAGCTGCATCCACGCTGGAAACCTTGAACAGTCTGGTTTTGTACTTCCCAGTGCCGCGTATAAAGCAGGGCACGATCCCCTCGATAGCCATATTGCGCAGCATGGAATAGGGAATTCCCAACTGCTTAGCGGCTTCCTTCATCGTGACCCACGGCTCCAGTTGCTCTTTTGTGCTCAACATAATCCCTCTTTCCACCTTTCCTGTTACTTGCCCGTCAATCCGTGATCGCAATGCAGTGCTTATTGCCGTCTTCTGAGGTCATCAGGAACCGCGTCTTGTCTGCGCAGGTGTAGTGGGTGTGTTTTAGCGCATTTTCAAACGGGGTTAGGGATGTGCGCGGCTCTGGGCATCGCTCCATGCATATGACAAGCTGCTCCATCCAGTAGTCCTCCTGAATCGCAGGCACATCCACCGGCTTTCGTGCCGCGCTCCCTGTAAGCAAAAGAACGGCTAAACCTAACGCAGCTATTGTCTTCATGGTGTTCCTCTCTTTACTTGCCCTCTACTATGACGCGGAGCCCGGATATGAAGGCGTCGTGATCCTCAAACCGCACGTAGTCGCCAAGGATAGCTTTGTACTCGCCGTGAACATCGTCACAGTTGACCCGCTCCAGTTTCTTCTCTAGGGCTTCAGATACATCGCGGAGCCGAGCCTCTGCCTTCGTGTACATGCCATTGCGAGCCCTCGCCGCATCCCTGTACGACTCTTGCAGATCGCGGATAGCTATAGGGATTCCTTGGTAGTTTTGCACCGGAGATAGGCCAGTCACGCTCGGCAGACTGTTCACCGCTTCTACCGATTGATTCAGCACCGATTCCAATTCCTCTACCCTCGCCCGCAGGGTTTCGAGTTCGGCAGCATAGCTGTTAGCCCTCGCCAACTCACCGGTCATGGCCGTGTCTTGGTCTCTCTCGTCGCTCATTTGATGACCTCACGGATGCGGGCAAAGAGGGCGTCTACGATGGGCGTTGGGTAGTAGCTTTCGTCATCAGCATCGTGGACATACGGCAGCTTCTCCGCGATGATCCCCTCTACAGCCGTTAGCTTGGCCTCGGCGGATTCGGCGCGTTTTACCAGTCCAGCAATAATCTCTCGTGCTCTAACAATCTCAGCGAAATGATCATCCCGCATCTTCTCTACTCGGGCGATTCTCGCGTTCGCTGCTTCAAGTGCGGCGTCTTTGGCGGCGGATTCGGTTAGGGCGGAGAGGAGTTGGCGTTCGCGCTGCTCCTTTGGACCATATGACCGTTTCCATTCCACGCAGGCACAGATGGAGTGGCCATGAACAGGGCAGTCTCCTTGCTCCAGCGCCGGCAGCTCAACCTGCTTCTTGGGTTCGCTCATCGGGACTCCTCACTCTCCAGCAGTTCCCTAAATCTGTCGGCGGCGCGCATGGCCTCCAGTAGTTTCGGGGAGTGAGTCGCATAGTCCTCGTCATCCAACACCATATCTGTACGCTTCATTTCCTCAAATGCTGCGCGTAATTCAGGGCTCATCTCTCCGTCTCCTTGTCAGCCAACTTTTTTAGTGCTGCGGCGATGTCGATTAGGCTTCCATTTATGGCCATGAGAATCACGAAGATGCCAGCCAATATCCCGCAGATGATAGGTAGCTTGTCAGCCATTAGTTAGGCTCCCCGCCGCCGCGATTTGGCCGTTCAGCGTGTGAGTCATTGCGCAGTTCATGCAGTAGGGAAAGTTGGCAAAACTGCGAGTAGGGGAATCAAGAGTTGCGCGACCGTTCGTGTTGGAACCGCAGCCATGACACTTCTTTAGGCCATGCCCCTCGTCATCCCAATAGACCTTGGCCTCATTCACTTGTAGATTCAGTTGGCTCACGCCTTCTCTCCTTCCGGGAGCACTGGAGGGGTGGGCACGGCTGCTGCGATTAGTCGCAACTCATCAATAACCCGGAGCACTCGTCTTTCCTGTCTCTCGGTCATGTCAGGGCCTTGAAAGCACATGGACTTGATGAAATCCACATCTTCTTTGGTTATCTTTCCAGGCGCTACCCATCCGTCCGGCTTGGCGCGGGTGTTCCATGCGGCAATAGCTTCATCGCGTTCCAATTGATACGGGAGGGCAAGATTGCAGGTAGTACATTCCGCCCAGATCACCCCGTCACCTTCGTTCAGCGCACCTTCTCCGCCGCAAAACGGACACGGTAGAAGCGCAATCCTGCTTGCTGTGCTCTGATCGGGCATCGGGGTTCTCCTTTAGTGGACCGTGGGTGGAACATAGCCGTATTTGTGCATCGTGTCTTCCATCAGGCGTTGCCGATCTGACTTTGGCGTGGCGACTAGCTTCCGCAGAAAGTCATCGCGTTCCTTGCCTTCGGGAATAAAGCTTATGTCTATCAACTTACTTGCCATTCTCAGCCTCCTTTGCGGTAGGATTCGGCGCGGGCGAGGGCTCTGTCGATGGCTATAAATGGCGCGTCGATCTTGTCTTGATCTCCATTTGTGATTGGACCGCCGAGTTTCTTGATAAATAACGGTGATCCCTCGCCGAAGAGTCGCCGAACCATTCGCAGTGCGATCATCAATTCCTCGATCACTTCATCAGGTGCTGCGGCTGGCGCGGCATACTTGTGCTTGGTGCAGGCCATGTGAATGCCGAATACCGCACCCTCGCGTAAGTGATTACCTTTAGCGTCTACTGGCAGACCTAAGTTGCACCCGTCACACTGATTGGCTGCGGCTGGCGCGATGGGGGCGGCAGACTTCACCAACGGATCAATCGCGGTGTGCAGCAATGTCACCAAATCATCTGTGCGCTCCCCGGCTGGGTTCGGCCCGAATGCTGCGATCTGGCCGACAAGGTAAGGAACGATTCCGCTCTCAGGCCCTGCGGCTGCTTCTGGGGCGGAAGGCTTGACGGTATGTTTCTGGAGCCAAGGGTCGGGGATGCCATTGTCGGCTCCCTCAGCAGGCACAGGCTCGGGCAGCGCAGCGCCGTCTACTAGGGCGGTTACAGGAGATGCGGTGGGGATGAGTTCGAGCATGGAGCCATCACATACGATCTTCTGGCCCGCGTATTCGGGCTTCTCGAATAGCACGTCCGCATAGTTAGGCTGGAGCGGAGCTATAGACACCACTGTTCCCGACTGCCCAATCATCTTGTACGCGGTGCTCCACTTAGGCGCATTTAGCAGCCTAACTTTAGAGCCAACTGGAAACGGAAACCTTTGCTTGCTCTGGTCGCTCACTGCTCACCTCTTTCCTCGCGGAGTGCAGTTAGAAAGACTTCAGATTCAGGCACTACAGTCGTGTCAGCGAATGGACCGCAGACCTCTCCCAACAGACGGCCAATCAGTTTTTCGGCCCGGTTGAGACGGCACTGGAGGTCGATGGCATCGCACCAATAGATTGTCCAGCCAGTCTTATAGCGGACATCCATGCCTGTAACCTGCTCAGCAGCCTTCCGCTTCTCTTGTTCGCTAAACTCCAGCTTGCTCATCCTTAGCCTCCGCTTCTGGGTATCCACGCCACCGATCCCGCATAATGCTCCCAACTATCCCAACCCCCATCGCTAAGGGCGGTGCCAATAACATCCATAGCGACAGAACGAAGTGTGTTGCCGCCAAACTGAATCCGAGCGCTATATATCCGGCAACGGCTGCCAACAGAAAGAACGGCTTGAGCGTGTAGAACAATCTCTTCATCCTTCTGTCCTCTCTTGTGCAGGTGGGGCGGGAACTCTGTAAATGACCGCATTGTCGCCATCAAATGTCAGCCTCCAAGCGCCGTCTCTCTGCTCCGGAGGAATCTGGAGCGCAGGAAGAATGTCATTCCACCAGCGCTGCTCTCTTTGGGCAATATCCTTGAATCGCTCGGTAATAAAGCGGTTCATCACCTGCACGTAGTCATTGAGCGCCTGCCGCTCAATCGCCGTGGAGATCATTAGGCTTGAGCGGGTGGCGGACAGCGTGTACTTACCGTCCTTCACGTCATAGCCACAGCACGCATAGTCTTCGGCCCTGCTCTCCATGTGGTGGCCGTTCTCTCCCGGCGCGAGTTCAGTCTTCTTCTTCCGTTCAGCCGCTTTCCCTGTGCTCATAGCTCTCCTTTAGGCCAAGTTCTCAAACTTTGTGTACTCGCTGCGCCATGCGAGAGGAATAGTGCCGGTGGGTCCGTTGCGCTGTTTGGCAATGATGATTTCCGCCCTGCCTTTCAAATCCTCGTTATCGCGGTCGTAGTATTCCTCACGATGAATGAAGGCAACCACATCGGCATCTTGCTCGATGGAGCCTGATTCGCGTAGGTCACTCAGAAGAGGCTTTTTGTCGCCACTGCGCTGCTCACTGTTGCGCGATAGCTGACTGAGGGCGACTACAGGAACCTGCAACTCTTTAGCGAGTGCTTTCAACCCCCGCGAGATGGAACTAACCTCTTGAGTCCTGTTTTCCTTCTTTGCAGCGGTCATCAACTGCAAATAGTCCACAAGGATGAGGTCTAAGCCCTCTTGCTGCTTCAGCCTTCGAGATTTGGCCCGCATCTCCTGTAACGAAATACCTGGAGTGTCATCGATGAAGAGCTTTGATCCCTGCAACTGCTCCATGCCTGCATAAAGTCTTCTGCGTTCGTCGCCGCCAATGAACCCGGCCATCCTCCGACCGGTTACTGAGGCTTGAGACGCCAGCATCCTCTTTAGCAGAGATTCTTTGCTCATCTCCAGGCTGAAGACTGCTACCACCTTGCCGTCATGCAGAGCGGCGTTCTGAGCCAGATTGATTGCATACGCCGTCTTGCCCATTGAAGGTCTCGCCGCAATGATGACCAATTCTGACTTCTGTAGCCCACAGGTCATGCGGTCGAACTCAGTAAAATGCGTCCGTAATCCTGTGACTTCGCCAGAGGAAATGAACATCTTCTCTGGCCCGCCCATTGCGGTGAATATGTCTTTCAAGCCTGTCAGGCCTGAATGGATGGTGCTGTCTGCGACCTGCGATAGCGAGTGCTCTAAATCTCCAAGTATGTTTATGGCGTCTTCTGATGGATCACTTGCTCTCAAAGAGAAGTCGTTGCAGATGCCCATGAGCTGTCTAAGCAGAGACTTGTCCCTGACGATCTGAATGTAGCTCTCGGTATTCAGGTTTCGCGGTACGCCTTCAGTGAGTGAAAAGAGGTACGCTGGCCCTCCAATGGCGTCCAAGTCTCTACGTCGCTCTAATTCGACTCTCAGGGTGGTTAG
>Ga0068855_100004453_pt1 | contig 17116 bp, 14 predicted proteins | sample KBSCornC52_FD_66592 | JGI IMG/M metagenome (GOLD analysis project Ga0068855, IMG submission 66592) | Corn rhizosphere microbial communities from Kellogg Biological Station, Michigan, USA - KBS Corn C5-2 | ecosystem: Host-associated > Plants > Roots > Rhizosphere > Soil ...
GGGCGGTCGAGCTCCACGCCGATCATGAGGCCCATGCCGCGAACCTCCTTCACGCCGGCGGTGCCGGCGAGCTCGTGGCGCAGTCCCCCCTGGATCACCTCGCCCATGCGGTGGGCGTGCGCGAGGAGGCCTTCCTTCTCGATCACCTCGAGCGTGGTCAACGCGGCGACGGAGACCAGCGGCCCGCCGCCGAAGGTGGACCCGTGGTTGCCGGGCTTGAAGACCTTCGCCGCCGCCCCGCGCGCGAGGCAGGCGCCGATCGGCACGCCCGAGCCCAGGCCCTTGGCGAGCGTTATCACGTCCGGGACGATGCCCGCCCACTGGTGCGCGAACCACTTGCCGGTGCGCCCGATGCCGCTCTGCACCTCGTCGATCATGAGGAGCCATTGCTTCCGGTCGCACACCTCGCGCACCTTCGCGAGGTAGTCCGCGCTCGCGACGTGGATGCCGCCCTCGCCCTGGAGCACCTCGAGGAGCACGGCCACCACGGACTGGTTGTCGGCGAGCCGCTCGATCGCGCCCGCGTCGTTGTACGGCACGCGCAGGAACCCGCCCATCAGGGGCTCGAAGCCCGCCTGGGCCTTGCGCGAGCCCGTGGCGGAGAGGGTGGCGAGCGTGCGCCCGTGCCAGGCCTTCTCCATCACGACGATCGCGGGGCTCTCCACGCCGCGCTGGTGGCCGTAGAGGCGCGCGAGCTTGATCGCCGCCTCGTTCGCCTCCGCGCCGGAGTTCGCGAAGAACGCGTTCTCCATGCCGGCCAACTGGCAGACCTTCGCCGCCGCGCGCTCCTGCTCCGGCACGCGGAAGAGGTTCGAGGTGTGGATGAGGCGCGCGGCCTGCTCCGAGAGAGCGCGCATGAGCACCGGATGCGCGTGGCCCAGGCCGTTCACGGCGATGCCCGCGAGGCCGTCCAGGTAGCGCTTGCCCTCGGTGTCCCAGAGCCACGCCCCCTCGCCGCGCGCGAAGGCGACCGGCTGCGGCGCGTAGGTCTGCATCAGGTGCTCTGCGGTCATGTTCGCCTCTCGATCGTGGGGAGTGGCGTCAAAAACGAGAACGGCGGCCCGGGGGCCGCCGTCGGCCTGGGTAACGTGCGGGCTAGGTGCGCGCGCCCGCGAGCGCCTTGATGCGCGCGGTGAGCCGGCTCTTGTGTCGCGCCGCCTTGTTCTTGTGGATCACGCCCTTCCGGGCGAGCGAGTCGATGGTCGCCTGCTCGGCCTTGTAGGCGGCCTGGGCCGCGGCGGCATCGCCCGCCTCGACGGCGGTGTGGATCTTCTTGATCGCCGTGCGGAGCTCGGAGCGCATGCTCACGTTGTTCCCGCGTTGCTTGATGGATTTGCGGGCACGCTTGGCGGCCTGCTTGGTATTGGCCATGTCTGGGGATTCCCGGTGTAAGTTCGCGAAACGAAGCCTGATATCATACACCGCTTGTCCATACGAAACAAAGCCCTAGACCGCGCGCCGCCATGAGCCTGCTGCGCGCCGCCGCCTCGGTGAGCGGCATGACGCTCCTCTCGCGGATCACGGGCCTCGTGCGCGAGATCCTGCTCGCGAGCTTCTTCGGCGCGGGCGTCGCGTTCGACGCCTTCGTGGTCGCCTTCCGCATCCCCAATTTGCTCCGCCGCCTCTTCGCCGAAGGGGCGTTTTCCCAGGCGTTCGTGCCGGTGCTGGGCGAATACCGCGCCCGCCATGGCGACGAGGCGACCCGGACACTCGCGGGCAAGGTGCTGGCCGCCCTCGCCGTGGGCCTTTTCGTGGTGACGGCGATCGGCGTGGTGGGAGCGCCGGTCGTGGTGTACCTCAGCGCTTCCGGATTCGCCGCGGACCCGGACAAGTTCGCGCTCACGACGACGATGGTGCGGATCTGCTTCCCGTACATCCTCTTCATCTCGCTGGTGTCGTTCGGGGCCGGCGTCCTCAACACCTACGGCGCGTTCAAGGCGCCGGCCTTCACGCCGGTGCTGCTGAACCTCTGCTTCATCGCCTTCGCGATCCTGGTGGCGCCGCGCATGGACCGGCCGGTGCTGGCGCTCGCCTGGGCGGTCTTCTTCGGCGGCGTGGCGCAGCTCGCCTTCCAGGTGCCCTTCCTCGCGCGGATCGGCATGCTGCCCCGCCCGGTCTGGGACCCCCGCGACGCGGGCGTGCGGCGCATCCTGAAGCTGATGGCCCCCGCGGCGCTGGGCGTCTCGGTGGCGCAGGTGAGCCTCCTCATCAACACCCAGATCGCTTCGTGGCTGGGCGACGGGCCCGTCTCCTGGATCTACTACGCGGACCGCCTGATGGAGTTTCCGTCCGCGCTCCTGGGCGTGGCGCTGGGCACCGTGCTCCTCCCCTCGCTCGTGCGCCACCACAGCGCGGAAGACCCGGTCGCCTACTCGAAGCTCCTCGACTGGGGCTTGAGGCTCACGCTGATCCTGGCACTCCCCGCCGCGGTCGCGCTCGGGATGCTCGCCGTGCCGCTCGTGGCCACGCTCTTCTGGCACGGCGAATTCAGCCGCATGGACGTCCTCATGACGAGGAACGCCCTCATCGGCTACTCCGTGGGCTTGCTGGGGATCATCCTCGTGAAGGTGCTGGCGCCCGGGTTCTACGCGCGGCAGAACATCCGCACGCCGGTGAAGGTCGCGGTGGTGACGCTCGTCGTCACCCAGGCGTTGAACGCCGTCCTCGTGCCGTTCCTGAAGCACGCCGGGCTCACGCTCGCGATCTCGCTGGGCGCCTGCTTCAACGCGGGCTGGCTGTGGTGGCTCATGCACCGCTCCGGCGGGTACCGCGCGGAGCCGGGCTGGGGCGCCTTCCTCATCAAGCTCGCCGTGGCGCTCTACATGATGGGCGGAGCGCTCTGGTACGCGATGGGCACCGAATCGTCGTGGTTCGAGCTCGCCGCCGCGCCGCGCGCGGGAAAGCTCGCGCTCGTGATCGTGGCCGGCGCCGCCGCGTACTTCGCCTCGCTCGCGGCGATGGGCTTCCGCCTGCGGCATTTCTCCCGGCAAGCCTAGGCCCGGGGGCGGCGTCATGCGGATCGTGCGGCATGCGGTTCCGGGCGGCCCCGCCACGGCGGTGGCGATCGGAAGCTTCGACGGCGTGCACCGCGGGCACGCCGCGATCCTGGAGCGCCTCCGGAGCCGCGCACGCGAGCTGGGTGTGGCGAGCGCGGTCCTCACCTTCGAGCCGCTTCCGCGGGAATTCTTCCGGCCGGGGGAGGCGCCCGCGCGGCTCACCTCGCTCGCCGAGCGGCTCGCGGAATTCGCGCGCCGCCGGATCGACGTGGCCTTCGTCGAGCGCTTCGACGCCGCCTTCGCCGCCCTCAACGCGGACGCCTTCGCGCGGCGCCTCGCCCAGCGCTACGGCGCCCGGGCCGTGCTGGTGGGCGAGGATTTCCGCTATGGGAGCGGCCGCGCGGGCGACGTCGCGGCGCTGCGCCGCGCCGGCCGCGCGCTGGGCTTCGAGGTCGATACCCTGGGCGCGGTGACCGACGCAGGCGAGCGGATCTCGAGCACCCGGGTGCGCGAGGCGCTCGCCCGGACGGATTTCGAAGCCGCCGCCCGGCTCCTCGGCCGGCCCTACGCCATCTGCGGGCGCGTGGTCCGGGGAGCCAGGCGCGGACGCCTCCTGGGCTTTCCCACCGCCAACGTGCGCCTCGCACGCCCGAAGGCGCCGCTCCACGGCATCTTTGCGGTAAAATGCCATGGCGTTGCAACTCGCGGACTCGAGGGAGTGGCGAGCCTCGGAATCAACCCGGCCGTGCAAGTCGGCGGCCCGTCGACTCTCGAAGCGTACCTCTTCGATTTCTCCGGCGACCTCTACGGGCGCCACGTCTCGATCGAGTTCCTGAAGAAGCTGCGCGACGAGGCGCCGTTCGCCTCGCTCGCGGAGCTCGCGGCCCAGATCGGGCGCGATTGCGACGCGGCCCGTGCGTTCTTCGGGTCCCGCCCGACGCGTTGAGAGCCCCATGCCGGACGACAAGAAGATCGACTACAAGAGCACGTTGAACCTGCCGGAGACGCCGTTCCCGATGCGGGGCGACCTCGCGCGGCGCGAGCCCGGCTGGATCCGGCACTGGCAGGAGACGAAGCTCTACGAGCGCCTGCGCGAGAAGTGCAGGGGACGCCCGAAGTACGTGCTCCACGACGGCCCTCCCTACGCGAACGGCGACATCCACATGGGTCACGCCGTCAACAAGATCCTGAAGGACCTCGTGGTCAAGTCGAAGACGCTCGCGGGCTTCGACGCTCCGTACACGCCCGGCTGGGACTGCCATGGGCTGCCGATCGAGCACCAGATCGAGAAGAAGCACGGCCGCGGCCTGGAGCCCAACAAGGCGCGCGCGCTCTGCCGCGCCTACGCCGCGGAGCAGATCGAGCGGCAGAAGGCGGATTTCCAGCGGCTGGGCGTGCTGGGCGACTGGGACCACCCGTACAAGACCATGGACCCCGCGACCGAGGGCGCCGAGATCCGCGCGTTGGGCCGCATCTGGAAGAACGGGCTCCTCTACCGGGGCCTCAAGCCCGTGAACTGGTGCATCGAGTGCGGCTCCGCGCTCGCGGAGGCGGAGGTCGAGTACGAGGACAAGACCTCGAGCGCGATCGACGTCGCCTTCGCCGCGGTGGACCCGGCCGAGGCCGCGCAGGCCTTCGACGCGGCGACGCCGGGCGCTCCGATCTACGCCGTCATCTGGACCACCACGCCCTGGACGATCCCGGGCAACCAGGCGATCGCCGCGCACCCGGATTTCGTCTACGAGCTGGTCGAGACGGAGAAAGGCGCGCTGATCCTGGCCGCCGAGCTGCGCGAGGCGTGCCTCGCACGCTACGGCCTCGCCGCGAAGCGCGTGCTGGGGCGCGCCTCCGGAGTCGCGCTCGAAGGCCTGCGCTTCCGCCATCCGATCGAGCCGCGCGAGGTCCCGATGGTCCTGGGCGGGCACGTGACGCTCGAGGCCGGCACGGGGCTCGTGCACACGGCCCCCGCCCACGGCGCGGAAGACTTCGAGATGGGCGTGAAGTACGGGCTCCCGCTCGACCAGCCGGTGGACGACGCGGGGCGCTTCAAGCCGTCGGTGCCGCACTTCGCCGGGATGAACGTCCGCGACGCCGAGAAGGCCATCCTCGCGATGCTGGCCGGGAAGGGCGCGCTCCTCCATTCGGCGGCGCTGCGCCACAGCTACCCGCATTGCTGGCGCCACAAGACGCCGATCATCTTCCGCGCGACCACGCAATGGTTCATCGGGATGGACCGGCCGTCGAACGTGGGCAAGCCCGGCACCGAAGGCAGGACGCTCCGCGAGCTCGCGATGCACGCGATCAACAACACCACGTTCTATCCCGCATGGGGACGCTCGCGGCTCACCGCGATGATCGGCAACCGCCCGGACTGGACGCTCTCGCGCCAGCGCTACTGGGGCGTGCCGCTGCCCTTCTTCCTCGACCGGGCGACGGAGGAGCTCCACCCGGACACGGCGGCCCTCACCGAGAAGGCGGCGGACATGGTGACGGCGGGCGGAATCGAGGCCTGGTTCGCCGCGACCTGCGAGGACTTCGGCGTCGATCCCGCGAAGTACCGGAAGCTCACGGACACCGTGGACGTCTGGTTCGATTCCGGCACCACGCACTTCACGGTGCTGCGTCATCTGGAGGGGCAGAAATACCCCGCCAACATCTACCTCGAGGGGAGCGACCAGCACCGCGGCTGGTTCCAGTCGAGCCTCCTCACGGGCTGCGCCATGGACGGGCGCGCGCCCTACGATTCGCTCCTCACCCACGGCTTCACCGTCGACGGGCAGGGACGCAAGATGTCCAAGTCGCTGGGCAACGTGATCGCGCCCCAGAAGATCAACGACACGCTGGGCGCGGAGATCATCCGGCTGTGGGTCGCCTCCACCGACTACTCCGGCGAGCTCTTCATCTCGGACGAGATCCTGAAGCGCGTGGTGGAGAGCTACCGGCGGCTGCGGAACACGTTGCGCTTCCTGCTCGCCAACACGGCGGACTTCGATCCGGCGAAGGACCTCCTCCCCCCGGAGCGCTGGCTCGAGATCGACCGCTACGCGCTCGCCCTCGCGCGCGAGATGGCCGTGGCCGCGGCGGAGGACTACCGCAAGTTCGAGTTCCACCTCGTGGCGCAGCGCCTCCAGACCTTCTGCTCGGAGGACCTGGGCGGCTTCTGGCTGGACATCCTGAAGGACCGCCTCTACACGGCGCCCGCGGCCTCTCCCGCGCGGCGCAGCGCCCAGTCCGCGCTCCACCACGTGACGCAGGTGGTGCTGCGCCTCATGGCGCCGATCCTCTCCTTCACCGCGGAGGAAGCGTGGACCGTCCTCCATCCCGGCACGGACGAGAGCATCTTCTTCCACACGTGGAAGGACATCCTCCCGAAGCAGGAGGGCGAGCCGGAGCTCCTCGCGAGATGGAAGCGCCTGCGCGAGATCCGGGCGGCGGTCGGCAAGCGCCTGGAGGAAAGCCGCGCGGCCGGCGCCATCGGCTCGTCGCTGCAGGCGCAGGTCGTGCTGGAGGCCGGCGGCGCGGACCTGGAGCTCCTCCGGGCCCTGGGCGAGGACCTCAAGTTCATGCTGATCACGTCGCGGGCGGACCTGCGCGCCTCGAGCGGCGACGGCATCGTGAACATCGAGGTCGCGGCAAGCGGGCACCCGAAATGCGAGCGCTGCTGGCACTACCGCCCGGACGTGGGGTCTGACGCGCGCCACCCGACGATCTGCGGCCGCTGCGTCGCGAACCTCGAAGGCCCGGGGGAGACCCGCACCCATGCCTGACCGACCGAACTCGCGCTGGGCGCTGTGGCTCGCGTTGAGCGCCGCGGTGCTCGCCCTCGACCTCGCCTCCAAGGCCTGGATCGCGTCCGTGCTCGATCCCGGCGAGGGCCGCGACGTGACCGCGTTCCTGCGCGTGGTCCTGGTCTACAACGAGGGCGCCGCGTTCAGCTTCCTCGCGGACGCGGGGGGCTGGCAGCGCTGGCTCTTCATGGGCCTCGCGGTGGCGATCTGCGCGGTGCTGGTGGCACTGCTGCGGCGCCAGCACGCGAATCCGCTCGTCGCCGCGGCGCTCGCGCTCGTGCTGGGGGGCGCGCTCGGGAACCTCTGGGACCGGGCGACGCTGGGCCACGTGGTCGATTTCCTCCTGTTCCACGCCGGCCGGCACGCGTTTCCCGCGTTCAACGTCGCGGATTCGGCGATCAGCGTGGGCGTGGCGCTCCTCCTCTGGGAGAGCCTCTGGCCCAAATCCCGTGCGGATGCGCCGGCCGCCGCCCCGCGGAGGAGCCCATGAGCGAGCACCCGGAAGCCGCGCCGGCCGTCCCCCCCGCCGAGGACTCGGAGATCCTCCTCGCCAAGCCCCGCGGCTTCTGCGCGGGCGTCGACCGCGCGATCGCGATCGTCGAGCGGGCGCTCGAGCGCCACGGCGCTCCCATCTACGTGCGCCACGAGATCGTGCACAACAAGTTCGTGGTGGACGACCTCCGCGCGAAGGGCGCCATCTTCGTCGAGGAGCTGGACGAGGTGCCCGCGGGCGCCACCGTGGTCTTCTCCGCGCACGGCGTGTCGCTCCAGGTCCAGCGCGAAGCGCAGCAGCGCGGGCTCAAGGTCTTCGACGCGACCTGCCCGCTCGTCACCAAGGTGCACGTCGAGGTGGCGAGGATGCGCGACAACGGCCGCGAGGTCGTGATGATCGGCCACGAGGGCCACCCGGAGGCCGAAGGCACGCTCGGCCAGTCGGAATCGGGCATGTACCTGGTCGAAAGCGAGGAGGACGTGGCGAGGCTCGAGGTCCGCGATCCGGACCGCCTCGCCTACGTGACGCAGACCACGCTCTCGATCGACGATTGCGCGCGGGTGATCGCGGCGCTGAAGGCCCGGTTCCCGAAGATCGTGGGCCCCAAGAAGGACGACATCTGCTACGCCACCCAGAACCGGCAGGACGCGGTGAAATTCATGGCGCCCCGCTGCGACGTGGTGATCGTCGTGGGCTCGCCCAACAGCTCGAACTCGAACCGCCTGCGCGAGGTGGCCCGCCACCTCGGCCGCGACGCCTACCTCGTGGACAGCGCGGACGAGCTCCGGCCGGAATGGCTCGAGGGCACCCGGACGGTGGGCGTCACGGCCGGGGCCTCCGCCCCGGAGGTGCTGGTCCAGGAGGTGATCCTGCGGCTCCAGGCGATGGGCGTCCGGCGCGTCCGGGAGCTCTCCGGGATCACCGAGGCCATCACTTTTCCCCTCCCCCGCGGCCTCGGCCCCCCCCTCCCCCGCGGCCTCGGCCCCCCCCACCCCAGGGACCCGGGCTCCCGCCCCGACTGACCCCCCTCCGGGCGCCGTTCGCGCCCGGTTTTGTGCCGCCGGTCGGACCCCTTTGCCGGGCGCCCCGGGCTTGCCTATCTTTGGCGGACCCGAAGGGGAGCCCAATGAGAAAAGCCCGTGGTTTCACGCTGATCGAGATCGCCGTGGTCGTCGCCATCATCGGCATCCTGGCGGCCATCGCGATCCCGTCCTACCAGCAGTACCTGCGGAAAGGCCGGCGCGCCACCGCCGAGGCGTTCCTGAGCGACGTGGCGTCGCGCCAGCAGCAGTACCTGCTCGACGCCCGGGGCTATGCGCTGGGAGCCACCGCCTTCTCCGACCTGGGGATCCCCACGCTTCCGCCGGACGTCACGACCTACTACGTGGTCACGATGACCCCCGCGGCGGCGACCGTCCCGCCCACGTTCACGGCCACCGCGACGCCGATCGCCGGCGGCGTGCAGGCGCCGGACGGGACGCTCGCGATCGACAACACCGGCGCGAAGACCCGCCTTGTCGGCGGGGCCGACCAGGGGTGGTGACCGTGCACCCCCGCCTGCCGCGCCGATCCGGGGGCTTCACCGCGATCGAGCTCATGGTCGTGGTGGCGCTGGTCGCGATCCTCACGGCGATCGCCGCGCCCTACATGGGCCAGATGGTGCGCACGCAGCGCCTGCGCACCACGAGCTTCGACGTCTTCTCGAGCCTCACGCTCGCCCGGAGCGAAGCGATCAAGCGCAACGTCTCCGTCACCATGACGCCGGTGGGCGGCGACTGGGCCAAGGGATGGACCATCACCGACGCCAACGGGAACCTGCTGAAGACCCAGGGTTCCGTCGACACGGTCACCATCGCCGGCCCCGCGAACGCCGTGTTCAACGGCACCGGCCGCCTGGGCGCGGCGATCGTCCCCTTCGCCCTGGACGCCGTGGTCGGCTCGAGCACCTTGCACCGCTGCGTCTCCGTGGACCTGAGCGGGCGACCCGTATCGAAGGAGGCGGCATGCTGATTGCGCACCCCGGCCGCGCGCGCGGCGCGACCATGATCGAAGTGCTGGTGGCGGTCATCATCGTCATCATCGGGCTCCTCGGGCTCGCGGGCCTCCAGGCCAAGGCGGGGCAAGTGGAGGTGGAGTCCTTCCAGCGCGCCCAGGCGGTCGAGATCCTGCAGGACATGGTCGACCGCATCAGCGCGAACCGGAAGAATTCGATGAGCTACGCGATCGGGACGACCTGGGGCACCGACCAGGGCGCGATGGACTGCACGGGCAGGACCGGCGCGGACCTCGACCTCTGCGAGTGGAACAACTCGCTCCTCGGCGCCTCCGAATCGAACAACGGCCTCGCCGTGGGCGCGATGATCGGCGCCCGGGGCTGCATCGACAACGTGAGCCCCACGATGCCGCGCGTCTTCCAGGTCTCGGTCGTCTGGCAGGGGACGGTCGCGACCAAGTCCCCGGGCACCGCGTGCGGCCAGAACCTCTACGGCACGTCGCCCGCCGGAGTGGAGCTGCGCCGCGCCGTCGTGGCGACCGTCGTCATCGCGTGCCTCCAGAACGACCCGATCACCGGCAACTGCACGACGCCATGAGGACTCCCGCGATGAGAGGAACGGTTCCCCGCACGCTTCGGCCGCCGCGACGGCTGGCGGGCCTGTCGCTGGTCGAGCTGATGATCGCCATCACCCTGGGCCTCATGATCATGGCGGGGCTCGCCACCATCTTCGCGAACTCCAGCCGCACCCGGGCGGAGCTCGAGAAGAACAGCCGACAGATCGAGAACGGCCGCTTCGCGATGGAGCTCCTCTCGAGCGACCTGCGGCTCGCGGGCTTCTACGGCGAGCTCGACACGCGCGCCGTCGCACCCCCCGGCGCCCTGATCGATCCCTGCTCCGTGGTGCCCACGGACTGGGCGGCCGCCTTCCAGCTGCATGTCCAGGGCTACGACAACGGCGCCGGCGTGCCCGTCACCTGCACGCTGCCGAACCTGCGGCCCGGCACCGACGTCCTCGTCGTGCGCCGCGTGGCCGCGTGCGAGGCGGGCGTCGCCGGCTGCCCGGCCGTGCAGGTGGGCGCGCCGTACCTGCAGGTCTCGAAGTGCGCCACGGAGCAGGCGGGCACGCCGTACGTCTTCGGCCTGCAGGGCACCGCCGCGTACACCCTGCACCTGCGCGATTGCGCGACCCTCGCGGGCGAGCGCCAGTACTACGTGCGCATCTACTATCTGAGCGACGACAACGGGGCCGGCGTCGCGATACCGACGCTCAAGCGCCGCGACTTCACGGGCACGGGCTTCGTCGACACGCCGCTCGTCGAGGGCATCGAGCAGATGAACATCGAGTACGGCATCGACACCGACGGCGACGGCCTCCCGGACGCCTACAGCGCGAACCCCACGACCTACGTCTGCGGCACGTGCAGCGCGGTCTCGAACTGGATGAACGTCATGACGGCCCGGATCTACCTTCTCTCCCGCAACATCGATCCCTCGGTGAACTTCACGGACACCAAGACCTATACCCTGGGCGTGGACGCGGCCGGAGTCCCGGTCACCTTCACGCCCGGCGACAACTACCACCGGCACGTCTACACCGGGCTCGTCCGGATCGTGAACCCGGCGCAACGCAGGGAGGTGCCATGAGCCGCCATCCCGCACGCGAGCGCGGCGTGACGCTCCTCGTGACGCTCGTCATGCTCGTCATGCTCACGCTCTTCGCCCTGAGCGCCATGAACACCTCCGTCACCAACCTGCGGATGGTGGGCAACATGCAGGTGCGCGCCGAGGCGATGGACGCCACGAACGCCACGCTGGAGCAGACGATCAGCACGACGCAGTTCGCCGTGACGCCGGCCGACGCCATCCCCAATCCGTGCAACGGCGTCGCGAATACGCTCTGCACGGACCTCAACGGCGACGGCATCCCGGACCTCACCACCACCCTCACCCCGCCTCCGGCCTGCGTGCAGGCACGGGCGATCAAGGTGCAGGAGCTCGTGATCAACACGCCCACCGCCGAGGACGTGGCATGCCTGCAGGGACAGTCGCAGACGCAGGGCGTCTCCGGCGCCGCCTCGACCGGCGACTCGCTCTGCGGAGCCGCCGTCTGGAACATCACCGCCCAGACGCTCGCGGCCGGTGCCACCGCCACCACCTCGGACGTCAACGTGACCGCCGTCCAGGGCGTCTACGTCCGCATGAAGCAGCTCGACCTCGCCAACAATTGCCCGTGATGCCGTCCCACCTTTTACCGGAGGCACCCGTGAAACGACCCTTCCTTCGCAACCTCTGCGCGAGCGCCATCGCGGCGGCGTCCCTCGGAACGCTGCCCGCCCTCGCCGAGGACATCGACCTCTTCACCGCCGGCTCCGGCGGGCCCGCGCCGAACGTGCTCATCGTCCTGGACAACAGCGCCAACTGGAACCGGAACGACCAGGCATGGCCGGGCGGCAAGCAGGGCCAATCCGAGCTCACCGCCCTCGCGCAGCTCATGGACGCGCAGGTGGACCCGAGCGACCCCTCGAAGGGGTTCCTGGTCGACAAGATGAACCTCGGCCTCATGATGTTCACGAACGCGGGCAGCCCCTCCGGCGCCTACGTCCGCTTCCACATCCGCGGCATGAGCAACGCGACCAACCGCGCGGCGTTCAAGGAGATGATCCTCGGGAAGGCGACCGGGACCGCGTGCCCCAGCACGAACAGCCTCACGGGCACGCCCAACTGCATCCTCGCCAACTTCAGCAGCGCCACGGAAGAGACGAACTCGGCCTCCACGATCTACGAGGCCGCGCTCTGGGAGGCCTTCCACTACTTCGGCGGCTACACGGATCCGGCCCACGCGTTCAACGATACGACGCCGACGCCGTACATCACGGATGCGACTCACTTCGGCAACTCGCGCTATTCGGGCCTCGACCCGAAGGCGGATCCCGCCGCGTTCACGGATGGCAGCAAGACGCGCTACAACGCACCCTTCAACGCGAACGGCTCCGACTCGTGCGCGAAGAACTTCATCATCTTCATCGGCAACGGCTATCCCAGCCAGGTCCTGGGCCCGACACTCCTTACGAACGTGAACGGGAACCCCGCCACACCCGGGCCCATCGGCAACAAGGCGAACCTCTCCGCGAGCTACTCGCACTACCTCTTCCTCACGGACATGAACGCGGTGCCGGGGCGGCAGAACGCGCAGATCTTCACGCTCGACGCCTACCTCGCGCACCAGGACACGGTCCAGACCGCGCTCCTCCAGGCGATGGCCGGCTACGCGGGCGCCAATGACCCCAAGGGCGGCGGCCAGTACTTCCCGGTGCACAGCACGGCCGACATCCTGAAGGCGCTCGAGAACATCCTCATCAACATCCAGTCGGTGAACTCGGTCTTCGCCTCCGCGAGCCTGCCGATCAACGCGACCAACCGCTCGCAGAACGAGAACCAGGTCTACATCGGGATGTTCCGGCCGGACCCGAAGACGCATCCGCGCTGGTACGGCAACCTCAAGCAATACCAGATCGTGCTCGCCAGCAACAACGCTGTCCTCGGCGACGCGAACGGCGCGACGGCGGTCTCCTCGACGACGGGCTTCCTGCAGCCGTGCGCGCAGAGCTTCTGGACCACGGATAGCGGCAGCTACTGGGCCTTCTCGCCTCCCAGCGCCGGCACGTGCTCGGTGATCCCGAACAGCTCCAATTCGGACCTCCCGGACGGAGCGATCGTGGAGAAGGGCGGCACGGCGGAAGTCGTGCGGCGCGGGAACAACCCGACCGCGATCGCGCCCTTCACGGTGAATCGCACGATGTACACCCAGACCGCGAGCTTCACCGGCGGGCTGGTGCCGTTCAACTCGACCAACGTCCCGATCGCCCGCACCGGCGTCACGTCGACGCAGGAGCAGCCGCTCATCGACTACACGTACGGCAAGGACGTGAACAACGAGAACGGCGACTTCCTGGCCGACGGCGTGACCCCGAACACCACCGAGCCGCGGCCCTCGATCCACGGCGACATCGCGCACTCGCGGCCGCTGCCGGTGAACTTCGGCGGGACGCGCGGCGTGGTGATCTACTACGGCGGCAACGACGGGCCGTTCCGCGCGGTCGACTCCAAGACCGGCAAGGAGCTCTGGTCCTTCGTGGCGCCGGAGCACCACGCGAAGCTCGCGCGGCTGTACCTGAACTCGCCGGACATCACCTATCCGAACGTGGACGATCCCAACCCGAACGCGCGGAAGGATTACTTCTTCGACGGCTCGTCCGGCATCTTCCAGAACGCGGACAACAGCAAGGTGTGGATCTATCCCACCATGCGCCGCGGCGGCCGGATGCTCTATGCGTTCGACGTGACCGCCACCACGCCCGTGCTCAAGTGGTCGTTCGGATGCCCGAACATGGGCGACGACACCGGCTGCACGCCGTCCACCGCGACCGGGATCGGCCAGACCTGGTCCGGCGCGAACGTGGGCTTCGCCAAGGGATTCAACAGCGGGAACGATCCCATCATCGTGATGGGCGGCGGCTACGACGCCTGCGAGGACGCGGATGCGCAGGCGCCCAGCTGCACCGTCGGCACCGAGAAGGGCGCCCACGTCTACGTCCTCAACGCCGACACGGGCGCCATCATCAGGACGTTCGACACGGATCGCTCGGTGCCGGGGGACGTGACACTGGTCGACCGCGATTTCGACGGCAAGGCGGACCACGCCTACCTGGGCGACACGGGGGGGAACCTGTACCGGATCGATTTCGTGGACCCGGGCACGATGGCGCCACGCGCGCCCGGCTCGTGGACGATCACGAAGATCGCGAGCACGACGGGTGCCGGGCGCAAGTTCCTCTTCGGCCCGTCCGCCCTCGCGCTCACGAACCAGGTGATCGTGGCGCTGGGCTCCGGCGACCGCGAGCGTCCGCTCATCACGAACTACCCGTTCACGACACCCGTGCTGAACCGGTTCTACACGTTCTTCGACACGTTCTCCGCCACGACCAACGTCAACCTCGACGGACCGAGCATGGCGAACTTCACCGCGTCCACGGACTGCAACAGCGTGCTGACGACGGGCCAGAAGGGCTGGTTCATCGACCTCAACGCCGGCACCGGCGAGCAGACGGTCACTTCTTCGGTGATCTTCGGAGGGACCGTGTTCTGGAGCACGAACCGGCCGGTCGCCACGCAGAGCTCGTGCTCGACCAACCTGGGCGAGGCGCGCGGCTACGCGGTGAACCTGCTGAACGCGTCGGGCGTCATCGGCACCGGGGGACTCTGCGGCGGCTCGCGCTCGGGCGCCTTCACCGGCGGCGGCCTTCCGCCCTCGCCGGTGATCGGCGTCGTGCCGGTCAGGAACCCGTCGGACGGGTCGACGCGCAACATCCCGGTCTGCATCGGGTGCATCGACCTCACCACCGGCGGCGGCTCGCCGATCGGCGCGCAGCAGCCGCCCGTGCCGATCAAGCAGAAACGCTCCCGCGTCTACTGGTACCCGCAAGGCGACAAGTAGACCGCGCGGCGCACGTCGGACAGAGGGCCGGGGCGATCCCCCGGCCCTTCTTTTCTTGTAGAATTACCGGCTCGCGTGCTGTTGTAGCTCAGCTGGTAGAGCAACTGATTCGTAATCAGTAGGTCGGTGGTTCGAGTCCACTCAACAGCACCAGACTCACCAGGGGGCTGCGAATAGGCAGCCTCCTTTCGTCAGGTCCGTTGCAGCAGCATCGCGGCACGAGCGGAGGGCCCAATTCGCAATTCCCTGAAGCGGCGCCCACCGCTGCGCGCCCTGGCCGTCTTCGAAGTGGCGGCCCGGCACATGAGCTTCCAGCTCGCCGCTCGCGAGCTCAACCTCACCCCGTCGGCCGTAAGCCACCAGGTGAAGTCCCTCGAGGCGCATTTGGGCCGACCGCTCTTCGTGCGGATGAACCGTAGCCTCAGGCTCACGCCTGCCGGGCGCAACTACTACACTTTTGTCCGGGATGCGCTGCAAAAGATCACCGACGGCTCGCGCGCGCTTCAGGAGTCGCCGCGCAATGAGACCCTCATCATCCGAAGCGGTGGAAGCTTCGCCGAGCGATGGTTGCTTCCACGGCTGCCCGTCTTCCTGGCCGAACATCCTCGCATCGACCTCGTGATCGATACGCGCAGCCCTCTCGGCGATTTCAGTGCGTCCGGGGTGGATCTCGAGATCCGTTATGGGCCGGCTACCGGTTCGGACCTGCACGTCGAGCCGCTGCGCGAGGAGACGATCCTTCCGCTATGTAGCCCGATGCTCCTCCGGGGGCCGAACTCGCTGCGGGACATTGAAGATCTTTCGAAGCACACGCTGATAGAGTCCAAGCTGAGCCAGGTCACATGGTCCATGTGGCTGAGCGCGCAGAATGGAAGTGTCCGCAACCTGCGCCAACTCCTGTTCGACACGACGAGCCTCGCGCTACAGGCGGCGGTCTACGGTCTGGGCGTAACGCTCGAGGGAGACTTCCTGGCCAAAGAAGAGCTCGGATCAGGGCGACTCGTGACGCCGTTTCTCCTGCGCGAGATGGCGATGCGCGTGCCGCTGCGCTTCCTGGTGATCCCGAGGGCCAAGCGCAATCGGAACACGGTTCGCTCGTTCCGCGACTGGCTCATGCGCGAGATGCAATCGGACTGACGCCTCCGTTGAGCGCTCGCAGTCGGCGGCCCTGGGTGAAGGCGAGGACATCCTCCGCCGCCTGGGTGTAATACATGCGATAGTTCCGGTCCGTGGTGATGCCGATGTGCGGGGTAAGCAAGGTGCGAGACGCCTTTACCAATGGGCAGTCCGCCCGCGGGGGCTCCGCTCCATAGACGTCCAGCGCTGCGCCGCCGATCGCTCCATCGTTCAGCGCAGCCGCCAGCGCCTCCTCGTCCACGATCGCGCCCCTCGACGTGTTCACCAGAAGCGCGGTCCGCTTCATCATCCGAAGCTCGTTTGAGCCGATGAGCCCGCGAGTCCTGTCGCTCAATACGACGTGAACGGTAAGCACATCCGCGGTGGCGAAGAATTCGTCGCGAGAGACGAGCTTCGCGCCGCCTTCCTCCGCCCGCAGCGGCGTCATATTCTGGCTCCACGCGATCACCTCCATGCCGAAGGCCCGTCCGATCCGCGCCATCTCGCGCCCCAGCCGACCGAGACCCAGCACGGCAAGCGTCTTGCCATGAAGCTCGATGCCCACCCCAGTCTGCCATTCGCCGCGTCGCAGCGCCGCATCCTCCAGGTGAACACGGCGCGCGAGCCCGAGGATCAGCGCCCAGGCTAGCTCGACCGGTGCGTTCACCGAGGACCCCGTCCCGCACACCACGACGCCCAGGCGCGCAGCCGCCTCCATGTCGATGGCGCGGTTCCACATTCCGGTGGTCACGAGCAGGCGCAGGCCGGGCAGCCGCTCCAGGAGCGACGCCGGGAACGGCGTGCGCTCGCGCATCGCGACCAGCACTTCGTAAGGCCGCAGGACCGCGGGACGGTCCTCCACGGCGATCACCCGGTCGAACGTATCGATGTCGTAATGCTCGCGCACCACGCTCCAGTCGGCGAGCTCCAGGGCAACCCGCTGGAAATCGTCGAGTATGGCGAGCCGACGTTTCAAGCGCTGCCTGGGCACGTCCGGGTGCCCGCGACGGTGGCAAGCCACGCGATGAGCCCGCCGGGACCTGCATTACGCAGATTCCTTATCGCCACTTCCGCTTGGGAAATCTCGTCTTTCGACAGAATGCCTCCCGCCGCGATATGGAGCTTGTCCGCTTGCTCATGCGCGTTCAGGGGCGCGGAGGGCCCGCCCTTGAGGACCCGCACCTCCCGATCTTCCATCGCGCCGCCGCGCCCGATGAAGGTCACCTGGACCGG